>Ga0307509_10000144_pt1 | contig 107719 bp, 111 predicted proteins | sample 10_EM_MG_FD_202245 | JGI IMG/M metagenome (GOLD analysis project Ga0307509, IMG submission 202245) | Populus trichocarpa ectomycorrhiza microbial communities from riparian zone in the Pacific Northwest, United States - 10_EM | ecosystem: Host-associated > Plants > Roots > Unclassified... | reverse complement strand
TGCGCCCAAGAACATCTAAGAGCCCATAGAATGTGAGGCAATCGACCTCTAAGTTCTAGGATGACTTTGCCGGTGAAGGTAGGGTAACTTGGGTTCCTCAGTAGGGTAACTGGGACCCATGGGCATGATGAGCAAATTCCCAAGGTAGGGTAACTTTGCCCTCTTATGCCTTTAATCCCTCAGGAAGTCCTCCAGTCGACCACAGAAGTCGTCTCGGAGGTCCGTGTAACATTCCCATAAATCACTTGACTTTATACGAATGTTTTCCCGAAGGGTTACCCTGCCTAGTAGAGTACCTCAAGGCTACTCAACTATTCCCTAGGCCTTATCCTAAGATTACCAGCCATGTGTATAATATATACGAGACCATACCACCTCTGGATACCACTTGGTATACCATTTGGGCTAAGGTGATAGTGATTGTAGCTACCTATCGTAGGGTCGTTACAGAGTATTATGAAAACACTCTGAAGCAGGTCTGAGAACATATACACCTGAAGTGGAAACTGGTCAACTACCCTGAATACTACGGCTATAGGCCTGCTTTCAGGACATGCTGGCGCTTTATGACAATCAATAAGTTTGCCGCCTCCCGTCTTCATCAGATGAGGGCAGGCAAGAGCTACCTAAAGGCACAGAAGGACTGGAGGAATCCAGAAGCAAGCGTGCTATGTCCTAGATGTGAGAACGAACCTGAAACCTTCGAACACGTTATAGCCAGTTGCCAAGCCCTCGCTAGTGCCAGGGTTGGGCAGCCTGATGAAATCTTTGACATTTCGCCGGAGTCTTTGATTTGGGCCGAAAATAAAAAGGGATGGGATTTGATGAAATGTTTGGTTTCTTTCATTTCGTTGAATAAGTTAAATTTTCCTAGTAATATGGATGTTTTTCCTTTTACAAGAGCTTCACAAATACAGTCCTGATTGAAGGAGGACAATATTCAAGGAGCCCTGATTACAGGGGATGTTCACATTGATTTCATACCATTGGGTATTTTTGGTTTTGTTTATGGTTTTATTTCTTTTGTTGTGTTTTGATTGGGGTTTTTATTTGCCATGGGATTTTTCCCGAATGCAGTGGTTGGACCCTGGGGAGTGCTAGTCATGTACCTAAAATCATACCAAGGATTTAACAAAAAAATATAGGCTTCGGAGATATCTCGAACTGATATATGATGCATTACTAGCAAGCTCGATTTGTCACTATTTCCTATTGAGGCACAATACTAGGCGGGGTGGGGAGCGCGGGTGCACATAACAAGGTCGCATTGTGCTGTATAATATCTGATCGCGGAAATCGTGAGAGGTATCACAGTGTATTGGATAACCTCATACAGACACTTCCTCACGAAAAAGACCGACTAGCTCCTGCTCAGGAGTTAATAAATAGGCAAATTGGATAGTTATCAGTCAAATTCATACAGGCGCAAAAGTCATATTATCACACTCGCCACACCACAACGAACCCCACTTTACGCATACATAAAAGTTCACCCACCACTGGCTGCTATATACAACTTCCGGTAGTTATAATCCATATTCTCATCCCCCCCCTCGTCAGAACCTCTGGGGCCGGGATGCAACCTAAATTGGACGGAAAAGTAAACCAATTATCCAAAGACCAAAAAAGAGAACCGAATCCGGGAAATCCCCATTGACATCTATCGCTGGGAAGGGAATAATCCAAGGCATAACAGTGGATATTCTTGACAGTACAATCTGCACATTATACACGTCCTTCCTTGAACCCGATTCAAATTCTCTATCGGAAATTTCTACGGCGAGGAACCGTGCAAAAGCGACCCACCGCACCAAAACCGTTCCTACATGCCATTTATATAATATCAACTTATTATACTGTGTAGAACCGGTTTCGGAGAACAACAGTCCGTAAAGGGGACCGCTGGCGCGGGGTTGGCGGCAGTGAGAGTAATTACAGCGAGGAAACAAACCAGCTGCTTACAAACACAGGGTGGGCTTCTTCAAGCTTACCATCTACTCCTACTCAATTTCTTGTAATGGGCCATGCTGTACTTTACACCGCCATCCACAAAGCACAAGACGAATACCAACTAAACGAATAACGAGAATGGAGAACAAGAGTAGCGCTATCTGGCCAAATCTAACTGGAACTCCAATGAAGGGAACGGGGCAAAGAAGGGAAAAAAACATAATAAATGTTGATAAACAGCAAATAGCCAGCGGAAACTAGACAAATGGCATGATGGAAGCTTATTTATATCGAAATATTACCTATGCCAAACCTCCGCCTAGAAAGTCTCTATGAAATAACAATATATCTAGTAATGAGGAAGGAAGGGTCTGGAAGAGAAGAGAGAAAGGACGAATAGGAGAGGAGATGGTAAAACACCGGTCGACAGCAAATAAGAGGTTGGTTAGATGCTTCTAGGATGGATCTTAGCTTTCCTCCGGCAGGAGCAGAACTTTAAGGGCCAGAACGAAAGAGCTTGAGACCACCTGGGTGATTCGGTTGAGAGGCCACTATCCGCAGATTTGGTGACAACCACCGTAGTCCAACAACAACCCTGGCTGCTCGCCATGGGCTGCGGGTAGAAGCGCAGGTTGGTCGTTAGAGTCTGTCATGCCAATACTGGGGCCATGGGATCTGGATTGCATCTCCACCACAGACTCGTCCAGATGCACAGCGGAGGGCGGGAGTGATGTGGGGGCACCGCTATCTGCTGCGGCGCAATTGACATTGCCCCGCTCCAGTGGGATCCTTACAACTCCATATTGCCCTTCGGAGAGAGCCAACGACTCTACGACTTGGTTCACGTTATCTGACATAGCGGCGGTGACATTTTTCTGTGCCTGGACCATCTCCAAGTCGGCTGTCTCCCCATACTAGCGATTAGTCACCTCCTAGAGTAGCGTCCGGTCATATTAGGCGTCTGCCTGATTGGGACAGAGGGCTTTTCGTTCCAAAAGCATCTTTACTACCCCCTCATGCCCCTTCTCCGCCGCCCATGAGAGTGGTGTCCGGCCATATTTAGTGTCTGCCTGGTTGGGATTGACGTCCTTTCGTTCCAAAAGCATATTTACTACCCCCTCATGCCCCTCCTTTGCTGCCCAGAAGAGTGGCGTCCGGCCATATTTGGGGTCCGCCTGGCTGGGATTGACGTCCTCTCGTTCCAAAAGTATCTTTACTACCCCATCACGCCCGTTTATAGCCACCCACGAGAGAGGTGTCCGGCCACATATGGCGTCTGCCTGATTGGGATTGACGTCCTCTCGTTCCAAAAGTATCTTTACTAGCCCCTCACGCCCCATCTCCGCCGCCCATGTGAGTGGCGTCCGGCCATATCTGGTGTCTGCCTGGTTGGGATTGACGTCCTTTTGTTCCAAAAGCATCTTTACTACCCCCTTATGCCCGTTTATAGCTGCCCACAAGAGTGGCGTCCGGCCATATCTGGTGTTTGCCTGGTTGGGATTGACGTCCTTTCGTTCCAAAAGTATCTTTACTACCCCCTCATGCCCCTTCTCCGCCGCCCAAGAGAGTGGCGTCCGGCCATATCTGGTGTCTGCCTGGTCGGGATTGGCGTCCTTTCGTTCCAAAAGCATCTTTAGTACCGCCTCATGCCCCTTCTCAGCCGCCCACAAAAGTGGCGTTCGGCCATATGTGGTGTCTGGCTGGTTGGGATTGACGTCCTTTCGTTCCAAAAGTATCTTTACTACCCCCTCACGCCCCTTCTCCGCCGCCCATGAGAGTGGAGCCCGGCCATATATGGTCTCTACCTGGTTGTGATTGACGTCCTTTCGTTCCAAAAGTATCTTTACTACCCCCTCATGCCCCTTCTCTGCCGCCCACAAGAGTGGCGTCCTGCCATGACCGTTGTCTGCCTGATTGATATTGACGTTCTCTCGTTCCAAAAGCATCTTTACTACCCCCTCATGCCCCTTCACCGCCGCCCATGAGAGTGGCGTCCGGCCATATCTGGTGTCTGCCTGATTGGGATTGACGTCCTCTCGCTCCAAAAGCATCTTTACTACCCCATCATGCCCTCTTATAGCTGCCCATGTGAGAGCTGTACCCCCCATACTATCGGCTGCATTAACGTCCCATTTCTTCATACCTAATACCGCTGCAGCTATCTCCACGATCCCCAGGAATGCCGCCCCGTGGAGTCCTGTAAATCCCGTAGGTCCCGCCCACCTGCGATTGAACGGTTCCTCAAACGAGTTGCAATAATAGTGCCATAACAGTCGTTCAGCAGATATATGTTCATCAAATCTATCGAGAAGCCTCAGTGCAAGTATTTTGATATTTTCCGCCATCCCCCTTCTCGCATGCCTCCACCAGTAAACAGAAGCATATCCCAGAAGGGGTGTTGCTGAAGGGGCCAAGCGAAGAGTTGGTGAAAGACACTTGATAGATCCAAAATTGAGGTATGTCAAGCAAACCTCCGCAATTACTGAGTGAGGGCTATGGAATAGGGCCGGATCGCTTGAGAGATACTCCTGCAGAGTAAAGTGCACCAGTCGGACAGTGGACGAAGACGCCTCAACCGTGACAAGCCCCAGACAAGATGCTACCAGCGTCCGCAAAGCAGGAACGTTTTCCGGATCCAGATCTGCAGATCCTGTCTCCACTCCCAAAGCATGACAGAGCTCCTCGGCCCGTAAGGGCCGTTCCGAATACAACACCCACATCAGGACCTTCAATCCGAGCACTGATTTATATCCCTTCTGGGCCTTCAGTCGTGATAGGGTTGCAGCGTAGGCACCGCTCAGTCCATTGCCTTGGGCCATCTCTTCAAGCTTCTTTTTTCTCTGACGAATTGTGACCTCTCCTAGAATAGCGTCGATGTTTAGCGAAACCAGGAGGAATCTACACACAATCGTTGGTAAGCGTACATCATTGATTGGGGTACCGAATGCTCCTACTCACATATCAGATATCTTTCCCACAATTACTCTCACAATATCCACCCGTAAGCTACTGCTCATTGCCTCTGGCTCGGCATCCTTGCTCAACCTCATCTCAACATAATTCCGGATATCGTCCAGGCTAGGGCTGATGGGTATCACAACCACCTCGGTGAAATATCTCCGGGCATCTTCCTTGACATGGGGCCTCCCGGTAAGGAATATTCTCGTCCTAGGGGACTCCCGAACAATATCTCTTAGAGACTCGAGAAGCTCTGGAAGGTATTTGGGTAAACATTCGTCCAAGGCGTCGACACAGATGAAAACCTGGGGTAGCGAAGCAATAGCTATTTTCAACATTCCCATCAGTTCAGCAAGCCGCGGCCCTCTACCACCAAACTCCTTTTTCCCTTTTTGAAAGGCCTCTTGTAGATACTTCGGTATCCCCTCTCTGCCCACTAGTTGCTTCAAAATAGCGCCCATGATGTTTGTAGTAGTCTGCTCTTGTTGGGCTAGAAAGTCGCAGTACAAGCCCACAACAGCGATATCTTCCTCTCCCGCCAGATCGCATAGGCTATCGATCACTAGGGAACTAGTATTTCTAGCTGTCAGCGGTGTTCGCCTCTCCCAAAGAATCCCGCCGCTTACCTTAGGTATGTCTTTCCCACTCCTGGGTTCCCGGAGCAAAACAAGACTGCCTTATCGGCTCCATCCTTGCTGCCTTTCCACTCCCAAAACTCCCTCGCCTCCAATAGCCAATCTCTTACACTCTCAAATCGTTCAGTGCGCACAGCTTGATGTCTGTTACTCGGCTCCAGCGGAGAGAGCCAATGCATGATCTCCGAATCCTCGTTGGACAGATTGAAGGTGTTGAAACTGCCGCTTATGATGTTGCCGCAGTTGGCGTTGCCCTGGCCAAAACTGACCGATTCCATATGTAAATTTTGGGCCATGATATTCTATCCAAAACGTTGGTTGAATGTAGAAATGGTATAGCGATTTGTAGGAGTATCAGGGAGTTTATGAACATTCGGGGACCAGAGCTGAACAAAGCGGGGGTGATGTAGCCTGTTGTAGCACAATAACTACCAATCACTCCCATTTGACCATGGTGCATGACTAATAAGAGATATGTCTCGCAAGGACTTCTGCTGAGTAGCTTTATATACCCCCCCCCCCTCTGGGCCCTAGCAAACTTACTTCACCACCACAGATAGAATAATGGAAGTATGATAAGGCGTATAGTTCATCAACTCCTCAAAGGAAAACTTCAGATTAGATTGCAAGAACCAATCAAGGGGGCTGAAATAGTGTCGCCTATACGGAGGACCCCTTCCATAAGCTAGGTTAGCGCGGGAGATAGGAGGGGTGGTTTAAGTAGAGACTGCGATCAAGGCAAATAGGAATGGCCTGTCCGAGTATGCTGAATTGCGGGCGGGGCTTTATGACAAGGAAACAAGATACTACCAGCCAACTTACGCGGTACAGGGAATGACAGATATATCCATAAAACCTTGCTCGATACATTGGGAATATTGCTTCAAGTGACGGAAGTATCATATGTCCGGCAAATAGTGGGACTCACATCATTGTCACCGCGTAGATATAACTCTCACAGGTACCAGCAGAGCACCACAACCTCAACAGGCACAGAAAATTGATCCCGCTCTACTGCCGATTCATACCTCCCTAGAACCCTCATATCCTGCGACCCTCTACTTTCCGTTCAATCACTCCCCTCGCACGTATCTCCAGCGCGACTGTTGAAATAGTACTTTCGGGCGTGCACTTTCTACGTCCTCAAGTACGGCAAAGATGGTCAGTATTTAGTCTCGGTTTAAAGTTATCCGAGTTCGACCTACCTTTCCCCCTATGTCATCGATCGATCAACTAATTAGATGTGCAATTTTGTTCTCATCTTTTTCCTCCACTCTTCCATATTGTTTCCTTTGATTTCTTTTCCACCGCCGATTAATGTTGTTGCTATTTCACTACATAAATAGTAGGTCTCTCTAGCCCTCTCTCATAGAATGAGGTTCTCAAGTGTCTCTCGCTTTCCTAAGTCCCCGGTATACAGCTCGGCCATTCCATCATTTACAATGATATATAATACCTTTTCGAGTGAGAATGTGTGATGGATTATAAATATGTCCTAAGCTCTATCTTGGAGCTTTCGTACAGTAAATTGAGATCTTGGATAATATTTAAATCTTCCCATTAGAGTACATGTATCCTCAATAGACATATGATAGATGGAAATCAACACGGAGAATAAGAAGCGCACCACATTTTAGAAGAGAAGAGAAGAGGAGAAAAAAAGATGGAGATTTATCCCTCCTTAACAAGATCGAAACCGAAATCAGACCACTCAGCGGGTCCCAAAGAAAGAATTTCCATCACTCGTGAAAGTTAAAAAGTAAAGGGCGATGTGAAAAAAACACCCCTAGCTGAAAAAAAAAAATCAAGTCCCAGAATCAAAAGTCAAAAACGCCCAACAATAACCGAGAGTAATGCATTGATGAAAAGCAAGCATCTTCGGCATGGTAAGCTCCCCGCCGTCCACCCAGACCCCCACATATCCATTCCAAAGACAACCAAACCAATGCTGGTGAGGGATGGGAAAAGTGGACTACTAGCAATCCGGAAGCACCAACCCATCCTTCAAATTCCGGTTCACGTCCATGAGTCCCCACTTATCCTCCCACTCTTTACCCTTTTCTGGTTCGTTGTACCGCACCTTCCAGGGCTCGTCAAAGGCAGAAAACCTATACCCACATATCAGCCTCATTCGTGTGAAAAATAAACCGAAAAAAACTCACCAAAAATACTCCGTCCCCCGAGCATTTTCCGTGCACACAAAGTCCTTTATAAACCTATTCATTTGGGGAATACCCGCGACGCTTCCAGAATCGTTGCCGCCACCGCTGGGCCATCCAACTTCACTGATCATGACGCGGGGTTTTGTAGCAAGGTTTGCTGTTAGGATTACGTCATTTGACTGGAAGAACTCGTACGTCCAATTCGCAGCTTTCTCCACTATCACACCGGCAAAGAACGGGTGCACGTTCGCCATGAGCACATCGACACTGGATACCATTGTTGACTTCCAGTTGGATCCAAGGTCTGAAGTCCCCACTGGGAGTTTTATATTCAATGATGTGAGGTTGTGCCGTACGTCGTCTATGATTCCAAAGAGCTGGGTTTCAGTGAGATCTTGTCGGAAGAGGACTTCGTTGCCTACAGCAACACCTTCGAAACGATCCGAGTGGTAGGCGTCTAGGAGTTTGTAGAGGTGGCTGAGCTGGCGGGTGTTGGTTGTCGTGTTCCCGTCTAGCCAAACACCGAGCCAGATCTTTATATCGACTTTTAGCATGTCTATTGCGTGGAGGACCATTTCTGTCTGGTTGCAGTCGGTGCCATAGAGACGGAGCTTGTCGGTCAACTGGGACATAACGGCGATATCACGGGTGATGTTGTTCTGGGTTGGGGGGTTCACGAGACCTAAAGCATGTTAGCACAATCGGATGATTTCAAAGTAGACCACGGGAAGTACAATCAGGGTAGACCGCGTTCAGGGGAGTGTAGTCCATCCCGTGGAAAATCTTCTTGAACCTGGCGTTTGACATGAGAGTTTTGATTTCCGGCGAGTCCTTATTCAAATCACCATTCTGCCTCGTGTCCTCTGCCCCAGAAAGCCCAGACCCTCCACCTCCATTCGCTTCCGATGTAGCCCCCCCTGAGGACCCCTTAGAGCTCTTCTTAGATAAGACTACTCCCGCGGATATGCCTCCCGCCGCGCCGAGGATGAAGAGGATTAGGATGACGCCAATGACCCATCGGAGCTTTTTCTTCGATTTCGTCTGCGATCGTAGCCATTCGGATTGTGCGACCTTCTCTGCGTTATTGCCACCCGCCATTAGTATTAACGATTGCGGTTTAGTGTTTCCAAGAGTCAAGATCTCGGCCTTACCGTTATTAAGGTTTCCTGACCCCCCATCGCTTCCTCCTAACAGGCCGCCCCTCTCGACGACCCCGCTTCCTCCAACCCCGGCCCCGGCCCCGCCAGCAGCGCCACCAATATGGCTGGGAGCTGGTCGGCCAACCTTGGAACCTAAAGCAGCCAGCACACCTCCACCCGCGGCGCCCGTTGCCGCTGCTCCAGCGGCTCCACGTCGATGTGTCTCCTCCTCCTCGTCGCTTAATACGTAGGTATCGGGGTTGCCATCGACCTGTACCTGTGTTGAGCTTAATACCGGATCCCACGTGGTCGAATAGCGGTTGTATGGATTATCTGTATAGTGGCCACCAACAGGGGTAGACAACACCCTATCACTGGACCTATTCTCCAAAGCGCCGAGTCCATGTGCTGGAGGCACAGGGGCTGGTGTTCCGCTTATTAGAGGCGCCTGGGAAGAAGGTGAAGAAGCTGATGGTGAATATAATGGCGAAGATGAAGACCCAGGTGTCACTAAGCCTCGCTGTGATGAATTTAAATTGTCATACTGATCTCCCGCAAAGTAGCCTGATCGGCGGTCACTTCGCGCGTACCCTACTCCCGGGCCCCAGTACCTCTCGTCTTCTCGGTACACACCAGCCGGCGTTAATCGGGGATTATTCTCAGAGGGTTTGGAATGGGGTAACACGGCATCATTGGTTTTAATATTATTCTTACCTTCATTGTTCGGTCCTTCTCTCGAGCGCCCGTTCCCATCCTCTGCGCCATGCCTATATCCTCCGCCGGGAGGTCCTAGGGACGAAACTTCGGGGACCGAAGGCACTGGATGAAGAGCTCTATCGGTGGAATGTGCAGGGTGCCCTCCCAGATGTTCCGCGGGATCTCCGCTAGACGGGCTGCCTCTGCCATCCAACCTAGCTAGATTGTCACTCGTGAATGGTTGCGAATTTTCAGCCATCGATCTCGGCCGGGGAGAGTCGCCAGAAGAATTGAGAGGATGGTAGGCTGGATCGTCGTCGTGTGCCTGGAAGGAATTGTTTCGTTGAAGGTCCGACATTTCGTGGACCGCGTAACCCCCTTTCGTTTATAGCCAAAGGATTGGGGATATTTTCCTTTTTTCTCCCTTTCTCTTTTCTTTTTCTCCCTAATAACGCCTGGTGTAGGGGGTTATTCCACTTTGAGGGTTTCGTGACTCGGGAGGGGGGCCCTTTTTGTCCCTTGCGCTTAATTTACCGGTACCCTCCAAAGGGGCGGGCCAGGCTGCTTTGGGCTGATGCGATTTTTTTCTGTCAGTGAGTGAGCTGACATGAGTGAGGCAGGTAGAATGATGGCAATTTGCGGGGTGGGAAATTCAAGCACACGGACAATGACTTACAACTTGCCTCTCGGAAATACGAGACAGCAAATAGGGAAAAGTTGAGTGGGGGAGAGTGTTTGTGTGGAGATACGGTTGATAAATACCGGGGAGAGTGATAAATTGTGTAGAGAATGGTATAGAGATGCACAACGATGCATATAGGGGGGATGAAAAGGACGAGGAGGACGGTAAAAGAGAATGGAGGGAGGGAGAGGGAGAGGGAGAGGGAGAAAGAGTAGGGCAGGGCAGAGAAAATGTCGAGGGAGCTCACCTCTGAGAAATCCTTGACTTTGTACTTGTATCTTAGTTGTTTATGCGAGAGGGCATCCAGCCCGAATTATCGAGGATCGACGGTTGCGCGGGACAACCGGGCCGCTAAGAGAGATACTTTGGCTGTAGGCCTATGTATTGGTACAGTATCGGGAATTGCCCTTTTCCCTTTTCTGGAGGAGGAATGCTCGAAGCGAGAAACTTAACCAAGTGTCAAAAGCCGAGAGAAATACTGTACAGTAACAACAAAAGAGGGATCACAAAAGTGAATAAATGAATGGATAAATTGATTGACCCAACCCCTTTACTCGAGTAAACAATGAGCGAACGAATGAATAGTACCGTCAATTCTCACTTCCGTTCCTTTGTTCTTTCGTTTCCAGCCCCACAAAAACACTAAAAACTATTTGTATCATAAGACTCCTCTCACCCACGAGTACTGCACTCGAGTACAGACAGGACCCATCACCACCTTCTTAAAGTATCCCTTTCTCCCCACCCCCTCACTCCACAGAATCTCTTCCCTCCCATCCCGGCCCCAGCCCAATGCATTCGAAATCCCACTATTTATCCCCCCCACTCCCCGCCATCCCCATTCACCAAGCCGAATCCTGGAAATCCGGGGGGGTAGGGCACCCTACAGCCATGACACCCCAAAAGCGTAACACTGCCTTCTCCTCCTCCTCCTCCTCCTCCTCCCCTTCTTCCTCTTCCTTGAAGTCTGGAAAAAGAGCAGGCGAGCCTACCATCACATACCATAACACATTCATCTGTTCACCACGTGAGGAATATTTTTAGCAAAACCCAAGGTCAAATTTTCCCCACCAGCCGTTACCGGTCACCCGTAATCTCTTCTTTGCGGCTGAAGACAACTCAGTGTAATAGCATCGGTATTATTGTACCAGCACTCTGTGGGGCGAGAGGCAGAGGATAAAATAAGAATAACAAGCGATTGCAGATCGCGAATCGCTGTGAACCAATCAATCAATCGGTCAATCAATCAATCGATTCCTTTCTCGACTCTACTTTTTTATCCCTGATTTCTCAAAAATCTTAAACGATTCTTGCGGGGTTGAAAAGGAAAGAAGGAAAAAAAGGAACCCTCTGTCTTACTCGAGTACGGTAGACACATACTCGAGTACCAGGTATCAAGCCATGTTTCAACCTGATCTACTCGCAATAAAAATCTCTGGAATGATGTTTGTTGGTTTCCCTGAAGGGTGTTTCCTTTTCGGGTCGGTCTCTATGGGCGAAGGCGAGGTTTTACCTAAGAGATGGTATTCCTCTTCCTTCTGATGCCGATAAAATGGCTACACTTTAGAGCATGGCCTCTCCATCACTTCCTGAACTTCAGCCGAATCGAAAAAAATCCTAATACATGTCACGGTATTCCCGCCAAAGTCCCCTCCTGCTCGAGCGCAGGTGGGGTGGAGCGGAGCACAGTACAAGTATGCCAATCGAAGCGGGGCATTCTGAGGTGTGCAACTGAATAATATTTAAATAAAGATAGTTTTTAGTCAGTTTGTTTTTTTAATGTATGTATGAGACTGTAAAGGTATTAGACCTCCCGCCGGCATCCGAGAGTGGGGAGTGAGGGAGGAGGATTTGGTGGTGATGGTCAAGATATCGGCCTATTCTAGTTTGGTTCTTGGAAGATCTTGCCTGTTTTTTCCCCAGAGCATATGGGGGATTTTTTTTTCTTTCACTTTCACTTTTTTCCTTTTTTAGGCTGGATTGTGCGCGTCGAGCACTAATAATACAAGTGCAGCACTCGCACTGCTCGTCTTGTGCTTGTACTAGTACTTGTGTACTTGTGTACTTTGTGCTGCAACCCCTGTTGATGTGACATTACTTTTTGATTTGCCCGTTTCTGGGTAAAATCAGTGAGATTGCTGATGGATTTGATAATCGGACGCCTTCTCCATCCGGCCAGACAGGGCCTTCCTTCCTTCCTTCCTCCCCAAGCACGAGTACCGGTACGATAATTGGTTTAATAGAGGCTTGATAAAATAGGGATCCCCCCAACATCATCCAAGTCTCTAACCTTATCCCCAAAACAAATCACAACCCCTCACTCGTCGACTCACTCCGTCGTTAAGCTTCACTCCCACCAATGGTCTAACGGGATAATGATGTGCAGGCTTGTCTAAGGTACCCGTGGTGAGGTGCTGTTGAAAGCCCTTTTTTTTTTTTTTTGTTACTCCCTGCAGAGAGGCTGTGTGGCCACTTTTCCTTTTCCTTTTTCCTCTTCGCTTAATGGTTATCATACGGCTGAGGGAGTGAAAGAACGTGAAGATTGCTCTGTTTTGTGGCGGGCCTTTTTCAGGGGGATAGGGAGGAGTGGCTTATTGTGGTTGGGGGGTGGTGGGTGTGGGAGGCGGTGCATTGTCTGCTGGTACAGTACGGCTTTTCTTTCGCACTTTTTCGAGAGAGAGGGTATTTATATACTTCTGTGGGGTGCGTGATGCATGGTAGTACTGGGGACACTGATGTAATAGATAGTGAAGGGTCTAAGTCCTTGATTCGTGTGATGGGATTATAGACTTTAAGGGAAGTTTTGGAAGCTTCTGTGGTGGTGGTAAGCATATGGAAAACGGCTAATACCAAAACAGAACTGCGCACGTTTTTTTCATGCTCAAGAATCCGGAACGCCCCCGGGTTCTCCAGCCTCACACTAAGTCGGATTCGTAGGCCATGTTTAAGCTAAATTCGAGCCCATCAAGGGCGCTATATATATGTCCCGTACACTTGGGAAAACCACGAATGAAGGTCAACTAGAGTTCTCTCGATTGCTCGCCCAGAGAATATATTAGTATTAATACTAGCATCGAAAAAACTCGGACTCTCTTAGGGAGAGAATTCCCTCAAGCTTAGCGTGGAGCACACTTTTCCCTCCTTATGTCTTGCATCACCAAAGTGTCCGCTTTGTGCCACGAGCATATAAAACTACCGTGGGCCCAACTAACTTAAACTTAACCATAGCACTGGAGATTCTATCACGCGACATATGACAGTTGCTGGATTAGGCTATTTTCGGCACCATCTGATAGAATGGCAAACTCAGAGCTTGTATAGCGGAACACCCGGCTTGCGTACAATAGTACTTTGTCCCAGGCGAGAAAGTGTCCGGAAGCACAAGTGGTGGATTTGTGATACCGGTACGCACGGTCTTGCCTGTCGTGTGTTTTTGCAAATCCCTGTTTCTGGATACTTCCGGCTTGTGTGTGTGACAGATAACTCAGATAAGATGGCAGCACAGTAGTAATAGTTCCCATCGTCAACTCCTCATTCCTAGGTCTTCATAGAGTAAAAACATCCTACCATTGGCATCTCCACTAAAAGTAGTCAGGAAGGCAAATTGCTAATGCCATCTCATGACCATCCATCACGTTCCCGACCCCGTCGGGGTTCTCGAATACCCGGACGCCCGTGTACCACACCACTATTGTTATCTGTGTTCGCTCTCTCCCGACATTTCCCTTCTGATAATTCAAGGCTGAAGAAAAAGACCGATTTTAGGCACCAGGCTGGCATCCTCAAGAAAAGCCGGTCCTAGTGCTGACGGGCCGGCGAGGGAGAAGATTGAGGTCAGAACCCTTTGAAATTCACTGTGTCATAACCAAATCTGAGGAGGGAGAGAGAGAGAGAGAGCATCTAGATTGAGTTGTTTGATTGTTCCACCGCCAATATCGTGCTCGCCAACCGAGATACGAGCGGGTGGGGAAAACATGCCACTTGGACTGGGAGAAATGAGAGACTGAGAAATCGAACAGTTGGATGAGGCGAGGCAGGTAGGCAAGTTTCGAAGGATTCTTTGAACATTGAAGGAAAGAGAATGATGGACGAAGGGCTATTTTTTATTTATATTTATTTATTCTACCAATTGCAATCAAAGTTCCTTCATATTGCATACTAAAGTTTTCTATTTCCTGGTGTCTTCATACCCTCCGAAGACACTCTTGCGATCCCCGAGCATCACGGGTCCAATCTTGCGCGCGGGGAGAGGCCTCGCAAGAACAATGATTTGGAATCAGAGGTATTAACCACGGTGCCAGATAGGTATTTCATGCAGTATTGCGGCGGGAACAAGCACTTACCCTGCTGGCTTTGGATTTATTTCTTTTCAATTAGAGTTAAGAATAAGGATAAGGATGTTATTTACACTGCATTAAACACGGACTGTAAGAGCAGACGCATCCTCAAGAGAAGAGAAGCCACAAACGTTGGTAGCGGTTGGCAAAGGCAACGAATCCTCTCTGCTTAAAGGAAAGATTACAACGAGTATATCAGTGTTATGGTAAGGGGGGAGATTTGGCGGTGGGGACATAGTTTAGAAGGACCATAGATTACAGATGAACGACCGAAGGACATGAGGCACCGCACATCGATAAGCGAATGGCGGGGGAGCGCTACGCTATTTGTGGCGTGTGTGGATCTTGATCAGGGCATTGCGCCCGACTTCGAAGTCGGGTGTCACGAACTGCCCCCAATACAGGAGCCTCGGATGAGGTTCTCGACGAGTGATACACCATGAAAATAACCCAGACAAGCACCCAAGAGGGGTAATTATATATTGACAGCCCTAATATCATCGGATATGGCTTCAAACGTATTGGCGCCATCTACTCGTACATTATCGCTCTCAATTTTCCCGTGACCCCCCGTCCCCTTCCTCCAGTAGACGGCCGAATGATTAAATGCCCCCCCGCCGCCGATATCCCACTTCAAAGCCTCCTCCTCAACACCCTCCAAAAATCTCCTCACCCACTCCACCTCCCCACCGATCCTCCTGTCCACCCTTATTATTAGCCCCCATCCCCTTTGGGGAGGACCCCTGAAAAATCGACGAAGGAAGGTTAGTCACTCACATATCTAGAAAGTGCTCCAGATCATTACACACCACAGCCCCCGGTCTTCCCTTAACCGCCCCCTCAAGTACCTCAAACTCTAGATGAACCGCGACAACAACCGCCCCCTCCTGTACCAACTCCTCCCCCCGCCCAACCTCAACCACGGTTCCAAAGTCTTCTAAAAAAACTCTGTCACACTTCGTAAACGCTGGATCTTGAAAGTAAACCTCCTCCTTCCCAATCCCTAGCAATCCCACTACCTCTTGCACGAGGGCAAACTGAAAATACGTTGATGAAGCAGTAAGTCCCGAAAAACTGCCCAAGCCAAAAACAACCAGTCTATTCAACCGCCGCGCCAACGGAACCAGCACGTTGCGGATTTGCGTCCATAGTGTGGATTTGAGGAGCATTTTGATCCGTGGGTTCAGGTGGGAGGCGATTTGCTCCGGGGTGAGGGGGGAGGTCTGTTGCTGCTGGAGTGCGTGGGAGAGGGAGGCCCGCTTTTGGTGCTCCAGGAGGGTTCTGGGGGGTTTGTGTTTGGCGGGGATGTTGGTCCAACCGTCATCGCTTGTGGTTTGTCGAGAGCGGCGGGGCACTGTGAAAGTGGTTAGCAGGGGGTTGTGGGTGAGGTGGGGTGGGGGAGAGGAACTTACTCGGAGAGTGGTGGGGTGCTTATTGTGGTTTTGGTGAGGCTCGTGGTGGGTACGGTAGGTCAAGTCGGGTAACCGAGTAAATTTAGGGTTCAAACCGTAACTTAAGTTTGCGTAGCGTACGATACGATTCAAGGAGGGGGCTTGCGCGTGAGGAGCTAGGCGGCGGCTAGCCGAACATGGACTTAGGCGCAAGAATAAGTTTGTGCAACAGGTGAACTCATAAATTAGCAGGTAAGAAGTACTCGTACCGTATTTGCAAGGGGGATCGTGAATTTGTATGGGCTCTCTGATACGCTCATACTTTTTGCCATATTTTGTATTGTAGATCCCTGTTTTTGGGCACTTCTTGGGCAAAAGTCATTTCCAGTATTGGGAATGCAACCAATCACGACAACCACAAGCTCAACTATAGCACCATCTCATACGGCAGCTGGAAAAGGCTGATAGAGGAGGAGAGTAGGAAGGAAAAAACGGCCCACACATTAGAGAGTAGTTGGGATGAGTGGGGTTGAAACAAGTTTTGCTAGGATATTATGCTGAGTAAAAATACTCCCCTTAACACCCACTTTAGCCTACCCATGATATTATACTGGGAAACTATGATAACTTAGTTTTAGCCAGCACCAGAACCCGCCTGCGCAAAAAGTCACCCCACATGGTGGCTGTTATTTAATTATTACCTCTAGGCGCAACAGAGAAATGCTATCCTAGAAACCTGGTGCCTGGGAAGCCCTATTCCGCACTTCTGCCCCCATCACCTATCATACCTAGAATACCGTAGGTGTCCAAGACTTTTGGGCCAACTCATAATAACCTGTTTTCCTGCGGCAGAGTAACCCGCCATGAACTTCCAACCATGATTTGAAAAAGAATTTCAAACTATGGTTCGCAGTCTTAATACTTTCTTTCTTTTCTTTTTCTCCCTTGAGATCTTGGAATGTTTGTTTGGCACAACAGATTTTCAAACCACAGTTGGTAACTTTACCCCAACCAAGATTCCACAACCATGGTTTGTGACTTTAAATCACGTCCGGCTAGACAGCCATGCCAGACAGGGCCTCAGATCTCAATGGAGATGTTAGGGGGGGTGGTTACTCATGGAGTGCTCGGATACAGTACGGTAACTGAGGTTTGCGCCATCTGTGCTTGGCTGGATTAGTCTGGCATTGTGTGGTACGTTAGCTACCTGTACCACTTGTAGTACTCGGGTAAATATATGGTGAAATGAGCCAATCTCGTTTCAGTGCATAATCTTGATGTTCCAGGGGCTCTTTTTTGTGAGACTGCCCTTTTTCCCTTTTCTTGCTATTTTACTAGTATGGTCTACTTGTGCTATAGATTCTTTTCCATTCTGCCTGGTATTGCAAGCTAAGCAAAGCATAGGATAGCTTCAACTGGAGCAAGAAAAACAACTGTATCCCTGTACGAGGGCACTATGTACCTTCTCGCAAGAAGGCTTACTGCACAGCACCGTATCTTCCGAAAAATAATACAGTATCATAATATGCCTCCACCGAAGCACATGCACTATCATATCTAGTATCATACCTCGAACCTCGAACCCCCCTAATGGGGTAACGTACGGTATTATTGGCGTACTAGGTCTTGGGTCGTTGGGTACCACTGGAATATCGTCTCCTTGTTGAGGGGGGACTCCACTCGCTGCCCTGGGGCGGAGTGGGGATTTAGTCTGTACTCCATTATTGCTGTTTTCACTATGCTTGTCGCAACTTTGGAAGACTGAAGGTGCTGTTTTTTTTTCGACAGGTGGTGTTTTTTTCTCAAACCAATTCCCGAAGCCTGCGTCAAGGCCGTGCCCAAGGGAAAAGGTCTATATTTGCTGAGGAAAGGCCAGCAGTGTCCCCCTCAGTTCCCAAAGTTACCCAGTGGCGTACTTAAGATTGCGGTAAAAAAAAAAAACTCTCTTTCAAAAAAAAACCGACAACGTCTGTTTTCCAAAGTTGCGACAAGCATAGTGAAAACAGCAATAACTGGCTTACGATGCTGCTTAGCAAAGGCGTGCGCGCACCGTACTTCCATCTAGAGGTGTAGATGCAAATTGTTGCACACGAGACACTCACCATTAACAAAGATAGCCTAATACTGCTTTGAATTACTTATACAGAAATAAGCAATACGAGAATAAGGGTGACTGGGGAATGATGGGATGGAGAATGAAAAGAAAAAAAAAACGACAACCGCTAAGTTATCCGTGCTATGCGTTAGATCAATCCACGCCATGCCCCCAAACACTAAATACCGGTAGCTTCAAACAATTCCCTTACTCCAAAGATATCCTACGCTCGGAGCAACAACCTTCTCCGCCGTCTCTGTCTCGGGAATCTGCCCCTCACTCACGTCCGTGTCCTGCTCCTTCCTCTCTTCTGCTGATCGGAGCTTGCGTCTGAGGGAGGGGGCCTTCAGGCGGCTTGCGAATGGGGAGTCCTCTGCTAGCTTCTGCTTAGACGCTTGACCATCTATGAGAGGTTATTATCGTTAGAAAAAGTCCTGTCAACTCAGAGTAAGTAGAGAGAGAGCTGGGGGCTAGTTTCAAGCCACCTGCTAAACCAAAAAGAGCCCATTTGATGTCATTGGGGCCCCTAAAAGCAAAGAAAATGACGATTGTGGAGCTATGAGTCCTCTGAAAATTCATATTCTGGCCTTGTTGGCGTTTTAAAATTGGACCCCACGCGCTCTCTCTACTTACTCTGAGTTGAACTCAACTGACAGGACTTTTTCTAATGATAATAGTGCTAAGATCCGGATATGGAGATAAGAGTGCAACTCACGAATTATGTAATTGTCCCTTCGGGATTGGCCAACAAATACGTTTGAAGGGACGTTCTCCTCACCGCCATGCTCACTGTGTGCGCCCGTAGCCGAATAGAAAGAGTCATCTGAGAATTCAGAACCCGAGCCGCCGGTGCAATACTCGGAAGCGTCAGAGCTCGATCGGATTGTCTAGGGCAATTGCATCAGATATGGGACTATCCAGCACCAGGGGGGGCTCTTTACCTTCGGATCGCATAAGATTTCCGGCTGCCGCAAATTATGAGAGCTATAAAAGGTCTTGAGTGGCTCTTCCCTCTGCGTGGGCAAAGGAGTCCTCTCGGTCCTGGTGTCACAAATAAGATTCACAAAGGGCACTGGGGTCTCGTCATTTGACCACAGCCCCACCTTCTTAGACGATGAGCAATTGGACAGCGGTTGCCAAAGCCCGCTAGTGGAGGAAATACTGGAATTTTTGGAATGAGTCCTGACCCTAGGCTCGTATGCGCCAACTGCCGAGGTGGTGGGCGAAATCTCGCTTATGTCAGAAAGTGTAGATGTACAACTCAAGGTTCCCGTGGGTGGAGTGTTAGTGATCCTCCATGAGGTCTCATCGTCGTCGGCAGAGCCCTCTGTTGGTTTCCAGAGACGGCTTTGAGTGGTATCTAGATGAATTGGATCCATTATTAACTTCTTCTGGATAAATGAGGATCGATTGTTGAAAATATCCTCATTTGCGCCACGTGCTGCCAGAATAGATCTTCGTTGCCATAAGGTATCCTTTGTAGCGAGCTCCCGTTTTATCTCCGCTAGCGAGGGGGTTGTTCCTTCTGCATTCCAAACACCTACCCTGGGGACTACGGGCTTCTGCTTCCAGAGCGTGATAGCTTCTTTTTCTGCGAGTTCAGGCTGCCACAAATCTCCAAGTGCAGGCTCTAACGGTTTCATGGAGGCAGGTTTTGGTACAAATGGGGCGCGCTCGGGAATAGCAGTTGTAGTGCGTGCCGCACCTTCTCTCGACCAAAGCGGCGTGTTTGAGGTCTTTCGGAAGGCCCCGACCGTCTTGATCTCGCGCCGCCAAAGCCCCTTTGGTTTCTCGGGAGTCTCTTTTTGCCACATTTTTCCAGAGACCGTAGGTAGGGGCTCTTCGATGACCCTCTTTGGAACAGTGCTCCGTGCGGGCGCGGTGGAGGTTGTGCGAGAAGCCGAGGCCGCAGTCCATAAGACGGTACGAATAGCGATAGGCTTGGTCGTAATAACTGCGGGTTTGACCCAAAGGCCGTTAGGAGCGGCCTGGGCCTTCGGCTTCCATAAGGCACCCGAAGCTTTCGGGGGATCAGTTTGGACGAGGAAAAGCTTTTTCGGTACGAGGGTAAGGCGTTCGGGAACGGCGGCTGTTCTTTTTGAGGCTTTTTCTCTAGACCATAGGGGAGTCGAGGGTTGGAGGGCAGCTGATGATACAGTCTTGAGGGGTGGTTTCCATAACCCTTTCGGTCCCTCAGGCGTCTCCTTTTGCCAGAGATTTCCGGATACCTTGGGTAGAGGGCTATCCGAGGGGGCAAAGGAGACCTTCGTTCGCTCGGGGGTAGCTTCTGTAGTTCTTGATGCCGTCTCTCGCGCCCACAAGAGAACACCCACAGGCTGCTTCTCCACCTTCATTGACTTCCTGCGTGCCCAGAGTTGTGGAGCCGGCTTAGCTGCAATCTTCGGTTTCCATAGGCCTCCGACTGCCTTCGGAGGAGCAGTTTTATCCGGTAATCGTACCGCAGTATTTGTTCTTGTCGGCATAGCATTAGTTGTCCTGCGAGCTCCTTCCTTCTTCCATAGAGGCGAACTCTTTGCCTTCTTCTCAAGCGACATTTGTGCCAAGGTTTTAGTCTTCGCAGTCACATCCCATAGCCCGGTAGGCTTCGGCGTGGGCCTCCACAGCTCTGGCTTTGCTTTGAGTAAAACTTCCTTTTTCCACATAGGCTCAGTGAATACTGGGAGAGTGATTGAAGACGTGTCCTTCTTTGATCGTACTGAATCGGTAGGCAAATGAGCGAAAATAGGAGCTATGATACCCTCTTTATTCCAGAGCATGGGGGCACGCTTGGGAGTAGCCTGCACTTTTGGCAGTTCGTCAATTGTTCCCCACAATCCTGTCGTAACCCGTGAAATTTGAGGGAGGTCGATTCGCTTCGTCCAAAGACCCTCCTCGACAACGGGTAAATTTTTGGTCAAAATAGTTTTCTTACTTCGAAGCGAGTTGAGGGATAGATCAGAAAAGATGGGAGCAATAATACTATTTTCCTTACTCCATAATGGCGTTTCCCCAGCCTTTAGATCAGCGATCTGAGAAAGGGGAGGAGTAGTTCCTTCAGCGGTCCAAAGCCTTTCCTCTGTTTTCTTCGATGGCTTCCATAGTCGTGGCTGCTGGGTTTCAACGGATGAGGGTGTCCAGAGAGGCCCTTCCATGGAAGCTGTAACGTCAGGCCTTGCTGGGAAGGTACGTCGAGATTCGGTGGGTAGGGTAGAGAAGATTGGGTTTGCGGTGTTATGTTTGGACCAAAGGGGGCTGTTTTTTCGGGTGAGGACAGCGAGAGAGGGGGTTTTGTTATTGAAAGACCAAAGTCCCCTTAAGGTCACGGATGACGGTGTCCATAATCTGGGCGGACATGGGTTCGATTTTGAAGCAGGAGCTGTCCACATAGAGCCTGTTGCTGGTGGTAGGGCCAAGAAAAGCGGGGAATCCTCATGTCGCTTATTGCTTTTTGATAATGTGACAGGGGGTATTGGCGAATGTGCCGGCTGAGTTGGCCCGTCGCCTGGTTGCCAGAGCAAGTTATGCTTATATGCTCGGATCGGACTTGCAGGTGATTCTTCTTTTTGGGCGGATGTGACCGGGGGTGGGGTCTCCGATATCTCCTGGTCTACAGCCCGCCTTGAATTCCATAGCCCCCTAATATCGTCGCTGTTTTTATGATCTGTAAGGCTTGAAATAGACGCTATCCAGAGAGCGCCGTGGACTGATACCAAAGGACGTGCTGATAATTGTCTTTTTGAGCGAGAGGAAACCAACGAAAGATCGCCGAAGACTGATTTCGCATATTTGCCATGCCGAGTCCATAAGGCGCTAGCATTCCGTAGCGGTGTTTTGGTCTCCGTGAGAGTTGCTATGCTCCCTTTGCTGTTCCATAGGCCATTCTGAGTATTCCTACTGCTCTTTGCCTCCGCTGGTATTTTCGCAAGGAGATCATCCAGAGCGGCCACATTTCGGCTGACATCCTCTGCGAGAATAGTGAGTCGAGCTTGGATCCTACCCTGCTGTAAATCAGATGGCTGTCGGGACACACGCCGCTGGCACATCAGGAACCCTAGAGGGGACGGGGGTGGCTTCCTCTTACTGCCATACTCCCCTCTGCTCTCCGAAAATGCAGGAATATGATCACCAATGTTGAAGCGACGGGGAAATGCCGACATATTCGGGATAGCATCCGCAATCGCACTCATCTTAGCATTGAGTTTACGTTCGGTCATTTCGATCTTACGAAACTCGGTCCCATCGTCCACCCCCGAGATAACGACTTCGTCTCTATGATCAGTAAATTCTTGTGGGTCGCTTTCGGTCAGGTACTCTTCGTCCTCTTCATCATCCTCAGTCGAGTATCCCTCGCCTCCGGCACCGATCATTTCGCCGGCCTCACTCTGCGTCATCTCGGTATCACTGCTACTATCCCTGTTCCCTTCATAACTCTCCTCCGCATCCTCGACTTCAGAATCCGAATCGATTTCCACATCCGTAACATCTCCATCGCCGTGGGTGACCTTTGGCGATATGATGAAGGAAAGCACACTCTTACGCAGTATCGTGCTAGAAGTGAAACTCGGAACCCCACCACCTCCAAAACCTGAGCTGCCCTCATCACACGCAAACCCAGGCGAGGGCTTGATAGTCAGAGAATCCGTATCGGAATTTTTGGGGTGAGAAGCTTGATGACCTCCCTCGATATTGGCCAAAACTGGGGCACCAGTCGACATGCGGATAGAGGCCACACTTGCTATCCATGCTCTGGCAGCCTCGTAGGCTGCATCTGAGACCGTGGCAGAGTCAGTGCCATCCTTGGGAATGGGGGAAATGATACTTGTGCGGCTTTCGGATCTTTCGGGGATATTGGGTGCAACAGGTAATCTCTCCTCTTGCGGCCGTATTTTCAGTTCTGCTGGCAGTAGGGACGGTGTCTTGCGCACTACCTCTGGCAAAACTAGTCCGAGGGGCTCAATAGCAATTGGGGGGGGTGCGAGTTTCCTTGTTGATGGCGCCCCTGAAGGAGGGATAGGGAAAATCAACTTCGTGGGCTTCTTCTCCACTCTTTTTTCTACGAGTACCTCGGCAGGAGCTGTAGCAGGTACTGGTATTTCTTCACTTTGGACCGGTAGTGGAGGTAGGGGATCGGTAGGCGGAGGCCGGAGTGGCAAAGACTTGCTTGTGTCAACTGACTTCTTGAGTTTCATTTCTAAGGCAATTTCCGAATCTCTCGCTGGAGGAAAGATTCCCCTTCCGGAGTTTTTTCGGATATGCCTTGGTCTGTCCATAACTGAGGCAGAGATCTTTGGGACCGGTGGTATTTCGTCTACTTCTTGAGTCGTGGGGAGCTGTGGTCGTTTAGTAGACGATGGGCTCCTTCTGACAGTGGACCCATTCGAAATGCCTGAGTATCTAGAAGTAGTTAGGCCAATGCCCTTCTTATCCTCCTGGGCATCCGGCCCTCTGACAAGAGAATCAACTAGAGCTGGGTGATCGTAAACAATTTCGTTTATAAACAGAACCTTTGCCTCGCCGTCTATACTCTTGTCGGCCTTTCTCGATCCCGCTTCTCTTGGAGGGGCTCGAAGCGGATGAGGCGAGTTTGAGAATGCGGTGTAACGAGTTGTGTCATCGTCATCTGTAACAAACGTATTGGTGCTATATCTCATCGCTCCCCAGGTGGCATCATCTGCCCCCGCTAGTACTGATTCCCTTAGGGTGGAAGGGCTCTTCGATTCGATTTCAGGCCCAATTTCAGTCTCCCTATTCCGTTGGGGTCCCCGCTTCCCAACTACCGCGCTCACTCTAGGGGCAGGGCCTGATGAGAGCCCGGGAGTATCGTTTGAAAACACCGGCTTTCTCTTAACGCTTGTGGTCCTCTCAACGCCCCCTCCCGATTTCGGTGTGGCCGGAATACTCTTCGACGTCATAGGTGCTGCATTACTTCCTGCTGTAGCCGCCGCCTCCTGTAGCTTCTTTTGATCCCTTTCGAACTGAGCATCAATCCTCTGTCTTTCCGCCTCCTTCGCCACACGCAATGACACCGTCCTTACTTTTGGAAAGGGGTTGGTTGTGGTGGGCATTGCCCCTGGGTTCGAAATTCCGCTACTTGGTTCCGCAAACCCCCCATCCCTAAGTATTGGCCCTGATATACCGGCTCTGCCGCCCGCATGAGCTGGAAAGAGCGTTTCTACCAGACTCCTTCTCTTCGAATTTTCTTGGAGGGCAACAGATGTCGCACAAATAGGCCCTCCTGGATATGCCTTTGGGGCACTCTGTCTATTATCCTGGTCTATCGCACTATCCGAAAGCCACGGCAAGGCAGTACCGGGGTGGACAATAGGTGCACCTATGATACCTCCAAACACATTGCTGTCCCTGGCCGCACGCCCTTTATCTCGAGTGTAGAAGCCTGTTGTGTGCCTATTCGACTCGATATCTCCGACTCGAGGAGGAGACTGTTTGAATGTTGGTGATGACCTTGCCTGTTGAAGGCCTCCTTCTCCTGATCCCAAGCGCTGCATACGAGAGCCATAGCGGCCATCTGAACACTTGAGAGGGTCAGAAAACACTATTGAAGGGAATTGAGCAAGGACGCCTGAAGAGATCCAATTACGTCAGCCGGCCTTTTTATCGTCTGCCGAGTTTTGTCAGGGGGAATAACTCTTACCAAGAACGAGCCCTAAAGTCAGGATATATGGGATCATCCTAACGAAGATACTCTGCCCTACCTTTATTAGGTACGGAAAGCTTCCCTAATCCTGCTGTTAGCCTCCCTCAGAGCATAACAAGAGCCTAGAATAATATAACCACCCACCACCGACCATCCCAACACGGTTAGTGCAATCAAAAACATTCCGTAACCCTGGCTCTTCCCCTCGGATCCTCCACCTCTCCCCTGATCTGCAAATAGCCCCCAAAGCCCCACGATCCTCAGTAGTAGCAGCACCCACAGGGCTATGTCGAAACCGACAGCAATCCAACCCACGAATATCTGGGTCGGCTCTGGAAAACACACCGGGATGAAATTTTCCTGCGTAAAACTAACAACCACACCACCAAGAAAAATTCTCAAAACTAGCATCACTATCCAGACGAACTTCTCCGCCTTGAATGCCGACTCATCAATAACCTTCCAGATGCCCAATCCTAATATCGCTACTCGAGCACACTGATCAAACAACAGCGTAAACCGCACTGTTATCTGGCAAGGTAAGTCCGAAAGAAGCAACAATGAGGCGAACTGAAATATCGAGTATAGTGAAACGCAGAGCTGGAAGGCTAGAAGGACCAGCCTTCGACGGTGGAGAAACAACGTCTTTACATGGCCATTGATTGCCGAAAAAAATGCTGCCTGTGAGGCCTGAAGCAGCATCCCACTATTACAGGGAAGCACTCCTGGTCAGTGTCAATTTCAACCTGATAGAACAAGGTGCTTTACAGTCCGAACGCTGACGAGAGTACCCCGGCTGCCTCCATGATGCGTGTTATGGTAACCCTCGAACCCTCGTATCTTTCCACTCGTCTCCTAACTTTGAAGTCACTTCTATCTAAGAAGTACCCCTCCTTCCTTCGGATTCGCCAGTTCGAAAGGTTGATAGCTTATTATATCCAAAATCTTTCGGGTAACCTCCCCAGAAAATCAGTGCTTTGTTCTAGCCAAGCTCGAGAATGGATATTGAATATATCCAAACCAGTTCTCGGGATGGGAAGGCAAAGTTGGCGAAGCCTTATAAAACTAAGGAAAGGAACAAACGTCGGGTGGATGAATGAAGCAAGGTAGCCAAAACAAACACCGCCACAAACAGGTACCTTTGGTCGCCCGGAAACTCAGACCAAGATATCAAGCAGGGCGTGCACGGGAGGCGGGGGTCTTGCTCTCCCAAGTAGCCTGAAGTTCCACTACTATACAAGTAATAGGCGCCTTAATGCAAAATTTATATCTTCAAAAACATCAAGGTAGTAAGTAAGAAATCAATGAAGGTATGATATCAGGGTAATTACAAAGGCCTGTTTGCGGATCCGTGAGTTTGATCCTTTGAAATTAGCCGACAGATAGATCGAGTGATATTTCGATGACGCGTGGCGTGAGTCGTAAGAATGTTACGAGGCCCCGCCTCTAAAAGATGTCGGAAAGAAAGAAAAAGTGAAATGAACACCGAGAATAAAAACAAAAGACAGACAAGAAAGAACAATAAAAGTATAGTACAAAGAAGAGTGAAAAGAGGGACGTAAATGCAGCGGAGATCTTGGCCGCGCAAATGGAACGAAGAGAAAGGTCGCGATAGACTCGGCCGGGAGGGAGGCTAAATCGCTATCAAATGGTGAAAAGTAGCAAAAGGAGAGGAAAGGGAAAAGAGAAGAAAGGTAAGAGGAGGATCCAAAGGAACATATGGGCGTTCCCCTTCCATCTGATAGCTCGCTTGGGGCCCAGAAACGGGGCTGTTGGCTAGGAACATTGGTGCTAGGACTTGCAACAGAAGGGGCAGAGAAGGCTAGAGGGCGGAAGGGGCCATTCAAGTGTGGAACCAGAGTGGTGGTATCTTCAACCGATTGTGGGAAGAGGGGGATATAATTTCCCTGGGTATAATACGGGTGCCATACCGGTAGGCTTTGCCCAGTGGACAAGACCTGAGACCGAAAGCTCCACGCAGGCACAGACCAGGATGGAGGAAAAACCAATGAAACCCGGAGAAAGACGGGAGAAAGTGGGATGAAGGGAGCCGCCGTCGCCAACAACGGGCACATACGAGCGCCGCACTTGTTCCGTACTGTTTATTATACTCGAGTACCAATAGAGGGTTGTCTATATCACATGGGGTCCCTTGTTGCTGCTGTACGGTAATGCGGTATTGCCGGAGAGGCTTGTTCGATGCACAAAATAGTTAAAATGGATCAAATAAGACGAGCTCTACTAGCATAGCATCTGTGCACTTTCTGCAGGCAAGTCCTCAAGTGCATTTTCAGGGTGGTTCGGTACCGGTAATGCCAACACTACTACCGGTACCAGAAGTAAGGTCGGTCTCTTCATAGTTCCGCTATAAGTTATCTGCTAGTGCGAGATACAGAATCACAGACTCGATCAATCCAGAAACCAGGAATCCTATTCTACTCTCCTTGCACAGCGCCCCCAGTGGAAGCGCGTCGAGATTTCAACCTTCCTACCATGCAGGGACGACCTGAGGCTATCCACGTTTCAGCCCAGTGTCACAACCCAGTTTCAACAAAGCCGTGTATACTTGTATTGGCAGGATACGGCTCCATTGTGTCCTCACTCGAGTACCAGTACTCGACTTTATTGTAAGTGAAAAGACACAATTGATATTCTACCTCTATCTGATGTTCTCGTATAGGCCGAATGCCGACCCCGGTACGGTAATCAGCCGGCGTCAAAAGGAGGTGGGGGACCCGAGCTTTTCATACCCACTCAACCGACGAGCCCCACGGTAAGTGACCACGGCCACCAACCAGCATAAATTTAATGCTCTGTATTCAGCCCGACGGCTTACAACATATACGAGAACAATTGTGCGAGCTAGGCTTCCGCCCACAAACTTGCAGACCTAAGCCAGGCCCAGGTGCCGTCATCGTCCCGAGCCGTAGACCGCAACAAACTTATCCCGATACATCTGATTAGAGACAATTCAAGCCAGTCGATCGGCCCCGCGCTCCGCAAGGGTAGGAACACGCAAGATTTGTGCTCCGCTCTCCCCCACCGCTGTTTTCTCACAGGAGGCCATGACTGCAGCGAAACTCGAGCCAAATATTGTAATCTGCTTTAGCCTAGGTGGGCATCTGGTATCACAGTATCCGTTCCGGCAGCAAACCCGCACGGGTGCCGTGCGGTACATAATCCGTTGAACTCATATCCCATTTCTCAGGTTATGAGACAGTCTACGGTGCGCAGAACGGAGGAGTGCCTGCCCCGAGAGCTTGCATGATCGAGGTTCAATAGGCAGCTCTTGTGTGCACGAGTATAAGGTATATCAGTGAGAGAGCTGCGCGATTTGCAGGGAACGAAGACCAATAGGAAAGGAAGAAAATTCGGTCATATAGCCGCCTACTATCGGAATCCCTTTGACGCAAGATCTATCTGCTATCACGACAACCAGGCAGCAATGAAAACTAATTCATTTTTCTCTTTATTCCCCGACTCTCCCTACATCCTCATCCGTATGGTAACGTAACGTATTACTGTATAGTATAAAGTGTAGGCGGGGGTCACGGGGTAGTGTAATGTGCTGTGCGGTACAAAATAGCAGCCAGTAGTTGTACGAAAAGTCGATTCAGAAAGGACGGGAAATGCAGGGTGATTTATTCCATGACTGTAAATCAAAGGCGAGGACCTGCCCCAGGAAGAGATGGTAACGGTGGAGGCACTCGAGCGCAGTAACCGAACACGCTCTGGTAGCCAAGAGCATCTCCTGCATCGGTACCTGAATGAATGGCTTGAACATATTCGGTCATGGCAGTCGCCCTGGGAGGGTCAAGGGCAAAGAGAAGGGACCCGCGACAACCTCCGCCATCCAGGCGGCATTCAGTACCGTATACGATAATACCGTACACATTCTGGTAAGAGTATGTTGTCGGATGATCCCGCCGGTCATCTTGCTTGGCAAATGCTCGCACCTTGGTGGTTTATTGTCAGATACATACAGCACATGAGTCTTAGGGCAAGAGTGGGCAGCGATCACGATGGAGGAAGAAGAAACCCAAAAAGAATCTCCTCGCAGGTAAACCCTGCGGGGAACTGGCATGTGCCCAGGCGTTATATTATGTCTTCAGCTCTCTCCGGTTTCCAAGCTTCGTCACAGTCAAAAGTTGTGCCCGCTGGACATGCTGCAGAGGGGGAGGGAAAGGGAGGTTGAAGCCCGCTGCAGAAGCCGTAAGCTATGTGCATTCTAATATAAGACTGTCTTGGAGACTGCCGCGCACAAGGGCTGATTATCGCAGGCCAGATTATTCGTCAAAGGTGTGTGCGGGTGCACCTTGATACTTTGAGCCGGCCTCCAGTCCTATCTTGTCTCTCCATTTCTAAAGTAAACATACCCCCGATGCGCCGATGCGAGCACACCTTGCACCCTCCGGTACTTCACCGCTACTCGAGTACACTGATAAGTTACGTGCTAAGGGACTCCGCCGGCCCACATAGATAAGAGCCTCCATCCCCTACTTCTTCCCATTTCCTCCTCCACTTTTTTGTCCTTCATTCCTGCCACAATCCGCTGTCCTCCTCCCCCAATCATAAAATGGGGTCCTCATCATCTAAGTCCGCCCGTCCCACATGGCCTACCGTGGAAAAAACTAGGAGACAGGCTCTCGAATCAAAGATGAGCGACCTCACATTGAATGACACAGACCCTAGCGAGGAGCCGGAGCCTTCTCATTCCTTGAGGCTCGAAGCCGCTGCTAAATGGGAAGCAAAACTCTTGTCCGAGCCAAAGGTATGAACCATGTGTCTAATTATTGGAAACCAACTAATTTTCCGTGGAAGAATCGTCTTGCTCTTGCTGCCCTTAGCACGCACGCTTCTACAGCTATCCTTCAGAAGCCGTCGGCGCTCCTTCACGATACCCATGTGTTCAGTGACCAGATCGAGCTCGAAGGAACCCCCGTTACCAACCAGCGCTCCTCCGGAAGATGCTGGCTGTTTGCTAGCACCAACGTTTTTCGAGTTCCGATAATTAAGAAATACAAACTAACCGGATTTGAGCTATCCCAAAATTACCTCTTTTTCTGGGACAAGCTTGAGAAAGCCAACTTTTTCTTGGAGCGTATGCGCCGGTTCCTTTCTAGCAGAGGCCTTGGTCTCAACCCTCCCGGTGACGCACGTGACTGACTAGAGTCGCAACAGATATTATCAATACCCAGGAAGAAGATCTCGATGGAAGGCTGATCCAATACCTACTACAATCTCCTGTTGGTGACGGCGGTCAATGGGATATGGTTGTAAATTTAGTCGAAAAATATGGATTGGTATTGTTACTGCTCAGCCCCGGTCGGGTACGTCTTGTGACGACCTAACTTATTTGCAGATTCCGCAAGCTTTCTATCCTGATTCGTTCAATTCCAAGTCGTCCGGCCGCATCAACTGGCTCATTACAGCCAAGCTTCGCGAGGCAGCTCTCACTCTGTAAGCTAGAAACCTTGGTACGCCCGGACAATCTCTTGTGATAAGGCTAATATCTGGTTTGTTTAGCCGGTCGCTCGGTGTCACATGTAAAAGTGGGGAGCTCGAAAAATACAAGACTAAGGTTCTCCAAGAAATATACGGCATTCTCGTCCTATCCTTAGGTGTTCCTCCCAAACCCGATGATACCTTCACCTGGAATTTTCATGATAAGGACGGCAAGTTCCGTTCGATCACTACCACTCCCCTCGAATTTTACAAAGAGAACACTGGCGCCATAAGCTACGGTGCTGGTGTCATTGATGGAGTTTTGGGCGGTGGGGATAGGGGTGGCGTTGCCGAGAGGTTCTCCTTAGTCAATGATCCCAGGAACGAATACAACAGGCTCTTGACGGTCGAGAGGCTTGGTAACGTCGTTGGTGGGAGAGGAGTTAAATATGTCAATGTGTCTACAGATGTGAATGCCCTTCAGAGACCTTGTTACGGAGTAGTGCCTATCACACTACAGGAAGCCGTTCTTACACGAAAATTGAGGCTGACTTCGAATACTAGATTATGAAATCTGCAGCTATCGCCATGATTAAAGCACAGCGCCCAGTATTTTTCGGATGTGATGTTGGAAAGTTCGCCGAAAGCAGCAGAGGAATTATGGATACCGACTTGTTTGATTATGAACTAGGCTATAATGTGGCTTTGTATATGAACAAGGCCGAGCGGCTTCGCACTGGAGAGAGTTCAATGACCCACGCTATGGTTCTTAGTGGAGTCAACATCGTCGATGGAAAGCCAACAAAGTGGAGAGGTATGACTGCGTCCCTTAGAATACCTTGAGTAATAATCCGGCAGACTAATTTTGCAAATCTCAACAGTGGAGAACTCATGGGGAGCTGAATCTGGAGAAAAGGGCTATTGGCTCATGAGCGATGCATGGTTTGATGAGTACTGCTACCAAGTTGTTACCGACCCTGCTTTCGTAAGCAAGGAGGTTCTCAATATTCTTGAGCAGGATCCCATATCGCTCCCTATTTGGGATCCAATGGGAAGCCTTGCTTAGCAGTATGCTGTACTAGATTTATTTCGGGAGTTTCAGTATGTATTTCAGGGTTCTTTGCGAGTGGTAATTTCCTTATGACGGGAGTTTCTTATATGCATTGGGTAAACTGTGTCCTTCTCAATTTCTCTTTGCACCTCCATCCGCTTTCCAATGTTGAATGATACATGGCATTAAGAGATAGATGGTATTGCATGTAAAACCAACAACACCAACTGTTTTTTTTTATACTTTTTTCGCTTCCGGTACAAACGTCCTATCGAACGATACCTGGTGACGCACATCCCCTTGTTAAACGTGTGGTTTATTCATCCCATGCTACCTGGCGTCCCCACTGCTTGCGACGCAAGGAAACGCCCCACATCGTGTTCCCTGGTCTTGACTATCAAATAAAACCCAGCTTGTTACAATGAACCTTTCACTCTCTTTCAACCCATACTTCCCATCCCCCAAACAACGTCGCAATGCTCTCCCGCCGTTACACGATTTCTTCATCCTCCCCGAACCCCTCTAGCAACGGCAACAGTCGGGTTCGACGAGCAAAAAGCACATCTTACCCCACAGCTACTAGGCCCGAGCTGCTCGCTCCTGGAGAAAGGAGTCAGCACGCGGTGGCTGCAGCTCAAAGAGCCTTTGACGATGATATCCAACGCCGCAACCCTAATCGTGAAGATACCGTTTTCCGCAACCCTAGTGTTAGGTTCTTGTCTCCTATCGATAACCGGGACAAAACGAGTGATGCAGATGGGTTCCGCTCCGTTGACAGGAATGGAGCAGAAAAATCCCACCCAGCAATGACGAAAGATGCTTCGTATATCCCATATGATATATCCGGCGCTTCTCATTCAACCTTCACTTCTCGAGAGAACACTCCGACTATAAGGCCAAAGACCTTGAAACAATCGGGTGACGAAACCGGAGCACTCCCACAACCTACATTCTCTAGCCCTCGAACCCCCCGTGCTCTCAATCTATCTGATTTAGGGGCAGACTATTATTCTTCTCCGGAATCCCCTGGGCCATCTACGCCACCCTCTTACGGTCGTCTCCGAAAAACAAAATCTGTTTTCAGTGTCGGTCAAGTACACCCTCAGCGGACACCAGATTATTCGCCAGCTGGGTTCTCTTCCGAACTCTTATCAAAGGAAGAAATGGTGAGGAATCGCAGGAAATCCACATCTTTTCTTCGTGGGGGCACAGAATTCATGCCTCACCCAATCCGTCGTCAATTGGCCGAAGTCAGGGGGGACAGGCCACCTCAGCCGTATGTCAAGGAGCAGAAGCCATTCTACCTATCGGCATCTTGTAGGAGGAGCCAGAGACCGGTTGCGTTTCCTGAAACAGTGCGGGCTAAGAAAGTGCCCAAAGAGCAACCAACCGATTTTATCTCTGTTAGAAAGGTTATGGGTGAGACGGCAAAAAAGGTGTTTGGGTCCATGAAGCGCGTTTTCAGAGTACGCGGGAAGCTTGAGGATACATTCCCTGAGCAGCATGTTCCTGCCTCTCGATCCCATTTCAGGGATTACGTTTCCCCATCAGAGCTTCACAATGGTATCCAAGACATTCCCGAACCTGGCAACATTCGAATGCACCCCAACACCGTCTCTCGGGCTCCAACATTTCGTACAGTGCCGTCATTTGAGATGCTTCATTCTATTGCTGGCTCAATTCGGGACGTCACCCCTAACCCATCCCAGTCACCTGGTTCCACCATAAGAGGCGTTTCTGTGCCTACAGATGGCACCTCCACGTGGAATTCAACCCTAATTAGACAATCTTCATCGAAGAAGAGGCTTTCTATCATTGACGAAAACACTCCACATAGGATCCGAGAGAACCTGTATGAACCATCATCGGTAGGGGAGTTTACTCAACCTAGATATGAAGCGAGGAGAGTGTACTCGGCCTTGATGAAGCGCCTAGATGAAGGACCAACCAACTCACCGCAAGAGCGTCAACAGTATACCTACGGGTCAAGATACGAGTCTCCGAAGCCTGGGTGCTATATGACTGCAGGCCTAGGTTTAGGACTAGAGGAGGAAAACACGCCCACAAAGCCAAGTGAATCCGGGCAAGGGAGATCCACAGCAACAGAAATCAGGAAGTCAGCTGCCCAGAAATGGGGCCGTCCAGTAGGGGCTAGGCGAGATAAGAACTCTGATCCATTCTACATCCCACCTGTCCCACAAATCCCAATATTATATAGTCCAACAGCACATAAGGCGCAGAACATAGATTCAATCACTGCTGGGTGGCAAGAGACTATGGAAGGTGCTGACGAGGAACAAGTAAGACTAATAGCAGCCCTGCGGGCACTATCCCCCGTACCCAGCATATCCCGTGAGAGCAACGGGAAAGATACACAGAATGGTCGTGGATCAGCTACGACTTTAAGCGTCACCCCTCAGAGCACGCGCACCTCGCCGAGGAGACTTCGCCAAACAAGCTCTATAACTTTTTTGCCCTCTCCTACAAAAGGTTCATTTGGAGACACTGCGCCCAGTTGGTATAGAGGTCCGAAAAGTGTGGGTCTCCTGGGGGTAGGAAGTGCTTCCATCACCCCCCCACCCCCCCTTCGGCCCCCCCCACTACCGCCCGTCGCTGGAGCTACAGAAGAGCAGTCAGCCCATGATAGAGACGAGAGCAGTGCTGTCGCTGGAGAGAAATTCAAGATAAGAGGAAAACTCAGGATGAAGGATTATTATTCCCCCAACACAACCGGGGCTGCAAATGGCAATAAGCCGAGAGTTTACCCCGGAAATCAGGGGCTCAGAACAGAGAGGAGCAGGAGCGCCCTAGCCGAGAAAGCAAGTCGAGATATCGAGAACGCTGTAAATTCCCAGTTTGGGCCTGTTATCAATCGCCGTGTCTCCAAAACGTTAGTGAGGGATGAGAGCTTGGAGTCTTCTGTTGCATTTGTTTAGGGTTGGCCCAAGGGAGGGAGATTCAGGAGGGGTTGGTGGAATCACCGAGAGTTAAGTATTTCAGCGTTTGAGTGAGATTTTGCGATGAGAAATTCCCTGAACGTTTTTTTTTTGGGGGGGGGGGTTTTCTAAGAAAAAAAGAACCGCCGAGCCTGCCTTTTGGTTTTCCCGAGAAACATGGTGAGGAGTCGATAATAGGTTAGTAGAAAGATAATACCCCCCGCTGTTCACTGACCCGCCCTCTTTCCCTTTGTACATCAGATTTTGTAAGTACCGTTAGCTTTGCGTCAGATACCTAATCATCAGGTAGTTCACATGGGATTAAGCACCGCATGTCACTCGATTGTTGGGATTACGTGGTTCAAGCATACACTTCCCTAGAAAATTGGTGGCAGTAAAGTTTACTCTAGTTCATATCCAAAGATAGCTTGAAGGGCACCGAGATTATCTGAGGGCAAAGGCACAATGCCGACATAGGATAATGGTCTAATACTGGCCCCCTTAGTGCTGCTGTTCCGCCCTGAGCTCTGGGCTGGTGGGGAGTATGTAGCCGACCCTTAGAGAGCCCAGATATTCTGCCTTGGATTTGTTGTGCTTCCCTCCACGGAATTACCCCTCCTTACTCCAAAACACTAAGCCATCAAGCTCTTCACCAAGGATATGCCAAATGTCGATGTGAATACCAAAGCAAGAAATTAAATTAGAGATCAACAAATCCACCGCCTGAGTTCTAGCCTCAGGAACAAAAGGAGTGCTATCACGTCAGACTTGTGTGAATAATTTAGACCGGGGTATTGTCTGTCTACAAGAGTGCTTGGGTTGGGGGTTGAGAGTGCTGGGGGGAGTGGGCATTGGAAATGCTATTTGGGTATCGGAGGCTGGGGGTGAATGGGAGTGGTATGGGGGGGGTATTCGGGGACATAATGGTGTTGGAGACCACTCTGGACGGAGATGTTGAGGGGGGTTTTTTTTTCTTCAGTTGGGAGGAGAGGCTGTTTCTCAAGGCGAGTTTTTGATATCGTCGCCCTGCCAGCGATATGTAAAGAGATGTCTATGAGAAGTGCTTTTTAAGCCAAGGGATGTCCCCATCTGGCTTTGAAGTTCAAGGGGGTCTTTTTTTGGAGTGCCTCCGTACGCTTGTCTCTTGCTCACCATTATCTATGGAGCGGAGAGATTGCGGAGTCGAGTGGCTTGTGGTGACCCCCAACTCCGGCAGCCCCCCTGGGAATGCTTTGGAAATAGTGCCTGCGCCCCCGCTGAAGAAAATAAACAAACAACATAGTTCCATAATCGTGAGAATGTGTATTTCACTCCAACTCATCATACTTGCAAGATCACAAACAAAAACCAATCTATATACTCGACATTCCCAACCTCCAGCATTCATCCTGCCATTCCATTCCTTGCCATTCCTCTCATGCCATTCCTTCCACTTTATTCCATTCACAACATTCCAATCCTGAGCTACCAGGAAGTTTGTCCCATTCCAATCCAAGGTTGCCAGGAAGTAACACAGCCATTTCTTACAACACCCGCAATCACCGTGATACCGAGTGATACTCTGTGACAGGATGCGTCACCAACCTTTCTATGCCTAGTTCTAGACCTCGCTTTCTTCTTCCTTTTCTTTTCTCCTTTCCATTCCTTTACCTTTCCCAAAAGCAACACAAAACACCCATTCGTTTAGGTCTCTGCCCTGTTCGTCTTGATGCCGCCCAACACAGGGCCTTTCCATCAGCCCTATGATTAACCGAAAGTTCAAAATGGTTGATGAATAGCATCATGGCAAACAGCCACCGAATATTCCCTACTCACCTCCAAATACACACTATCAAACAGATCATCACTTGGTGTGGGCTACCGATGTCCTACCCTAAATCCTGAGGTTCGTTGATGATTATGTAAATACCCCGATAAGGGGCTCAATCAAACCATCACTTGACTAACTGCCATACCCCTCCTCTATCAAAATCTGCCCCACCATCCATTCACCCACACCAAGCTACCGTGATCCTTCGTCTGCGGGAAATCCCGCAGTATCATCGGTAAGTTTGTGTACTCGAGTAAAGAAGGTGCCCCTTTTTTCCCTTCCTCCTGCATCTTTCTCGTTCTTTTGGAATAACATCCCATACCGGTACAGTAATAGCCTTGCGCCTCCTCCCGTGTGTTGGTTTTCCCGTTACAATTTTTTTCTCCCCTGTCCCGATTCGTGACTGCATACCCCAAGCCCCACCATCATCGTCTATTCTCATTCCCCTAATTTACTACCCTAAAACCCTTCAAACCACGGTCAAGTATCATACCCAAAACACCTTGAGCGCTCTCTACGCATTGCTTCTCCTCTGCATTCTACTTCTGGTATGATATGATACTTCAGCTTTTTTCCTCTTCATCCTCATTTCCTTTCTTCTCCCCCACCTCGGCTTCGTTGAGTCCCCCACTACCCCACCATAAAGTTTATATCCCCTTCCAAACTGTCTGCTCGGAAATCATGGTCAGCTAATATCTGTGGCCCTGCAGATCTAGAACTGTGCAGAATATATCCCGGGAATAGCGTATCCGTTTTTGATAATGCTCCCGACAATATCGACTCCCGCTGCCGGCAAAAAGAGAATCTATGTCGTAGAACGTAAACACGCCCTTGCCCGGTTTCTAACTTTGCCAGACCCCCTCCCCACCCCCCCTTCTTCTTTTCATACCAAGGCTGCTCCTCCCTTGAATAATACCCAAGTTATGCAGAATAAATAAAAAAGAGCCCGAAAGGGGAGCAGAATTAGAAGAAAATCCCCCTAGACCTTACAGTAATGTAAGAAAGCGAGAAGAGGGAGAATATGCAAATTTTGGCTTTGGTTTTTCTTTCCTCCTCCAAACTAATGCGGGAAAACACATTTGCCCTATCAGATATGGAACCTGAAATGGGCGCTTGGTCCACCCTAGAATACATCGCAATCTCGACCGAATCCGCGGCCTCCGGGAGCGATTTCTACCTAACCTCCGTACCGCCCTCGCTTGTGGAAGATCTTCCGGAATCGTTGCGCCAGTACATCGATGCCCCGCTAAAAGTGACTTCTCACGAGGTTACCCAACTGTCGGAGATCCATGCGGATAGGGTTTGCCTGCTTGATCCTCAGGCAGAAAAGGAGTTAAGTCCTGCTGATGCGGAGGTCTTCGATGTTTTCGTTTTTGGGGGGATTTTGGGTGGGTTGCCTGATTTCTTTTCCCCTCAATTTTATTGTTTCCAATATTATTACTCCTTTTGTAACCCGCCCTTCTTTTTTCTCCCCCCCATAATTTGCTGCCGGGTCTTTTGTGTCACTGTTCCCGTTACTATCCCTACTCCTGTCGGGATTATGCACATGGGGATGTGCAGAGATGACATGAGTTTAAGTATGATGTGCTGATAATATCTCACCGAACTAGGTGATGATCCACCAAGAGGTATCCTCCTTTGTGGAGAAGCGTCTTCTCGTGACTTCTCACTTGGTTCAATTACTAATAAAACGTATGGTCAGACCGCACGGCAGAGTTAAGGAAATATGGATACCAAAGTCGTCAACTAGGAAAGCTTCAAATGACTACTGACACCGCAGCCAGAGTTACGAGGATGGTCATTGAAGAACAACGTGATTGCCTCCACAAATCTTCATTCAGGAAACTCCCAGAGACTAACAACAGATTCACGGCAATTATAGAACCCCTAGATAAGATCGCGTATGTGGACTATCCGGAATTGAAACTCAACAAGAATGAGTCCACCCAGATGCCCTTCAGATATGTGAAGGGGAAAGACGGAGAACCCTATATGCCTCAGGTATCTCTACCACCCTTGTTGAGGCCTGAGAAACCAATCATGACACTGAGTGCTAATTCGTGATACAGGGCATGCTAGAGCTTATCAAGAAGGACGCGGATAAAAGCTTTGACGATTTCTTTTAGATAGATATTATATAGATGAATATTCACTCACCAGAGCACGTCCTCAAACCTAATTGGCACGCCCCGGACCCGAGGGCAGCAAGTGAAGGAGTAATCAAATAACCACATAACTCTGTAAAACTTACCACAGAGGTTTCCTCCGAGAATTCGCCCTTAGGGTGACAGAAAAACATTGGCGAAAACAAAAATAGCTACCCACCTATATGCTACTATTCCCAAGACAATACGGTACTCACTCCCGCAGGACACTATTTGAATCCCAATCCGTAGTAGAAATCTCCACCACCCTATGATAATTATTACGAAACCCCCCACCCCCGGACTGTCGAGCACTCCCGCTTCAAACAGCCTTCGTACAATCACCAGTCTCACATCCCGCAGTAGTCGCACTTGTACCACGCGTGTCCAACTCGCCGGCCGAAAAAAAAAAAGGGGAGGCATCATGGGCAGTTGCATAGGGTAGCACACGAGAAAGAAACTTGACGAATGCATATCATATCCAAATTTCGGCGTCGGGTACGACACATGTAGATATAGTGTGTGCCGGTACGGCAGACAGTCAAAACCGCTCACTCGCTCATACTGTGCTTGGCTGACCGGCTGCCTTAAAGGTGGCGTTATATCGTCTAGGCTCTCCGCTCGCCCGTCTATCCGCCATCCCGCTCCTTCAGAACAAAGAGGGGGGAGGTAGATGGGGGGCTGAAGGAAGAAACGAAGGAAGGAACGAAGGAAGATGAAACCGAAATGCGGAATAATGGTGTTCTTTTGATCTCCAAAAACCACGATCAGAAGCTTCACTCACGATTCTGCTCTTTCACGATATCACGTGAGGTCTTCATGAGACTGCAGTAGTTAGCAGTGCAGTAGCCCTGCAAGTAACGTGCCGGCATGGTACAGTATCATCGAATGACCGCTAATCGATCACCATTACCCATCGCCCCCCAAAAAAAACAAAAAAAACAAATATCATACCCGAGTAGAAGCACGGTACTTGTACCGTACTCTGCTTCCCTCGACAGGGGAAGCGAAATTAAATCTCCTCGATTCACTGCCCCCCCTTCCCCTAATCCGTCCGCCCCACAGCTCCCAATTATAGGAGGAGGAGGAGGGGCAGGAGGATTGAAAATCCGGCTGCAGTTTCTCCAGAGTAAGTAATGAAATGGCTAGAGCAGGTTATGGTGTGCTTTTCCTCATTTTTCTTTTCCAACCAGGGAGGGAGGGAGGGGCAGGGAGGTCGAAGTGGGATGTATGGATGGACAGGGGCAGGAAGGAGGAGGAAAAAGTGATCATTACCACATTGTGTAACGTCCCAGCAGATTGTGTTTCGTATTCTTCGTTTTTTTCTTCTTTTTTTTTCTCTCCTCATGCTACTTGAGTACTGTACGTGCAGGGGAAGAAGAAGGAAATCGTCCCCTAATTTGGTCGGTTTGTTAGTTAGGTGCCAGTACCGTATTGTACGCCCACTCATTCCGCTGCCCGTGTATCGTGAGATCCGCCTGTTCATCGGGTGACACAAGATACTCAAATATGGCCAACAGATTGGCTAAGGAAGGCGGTATATCGGTATCAACGCCAAGAACGGCCGGCCCCTACGTTAGCAGTAGCGGGGAGGGGTGGAAACTCGAGTGATCGGGTCATGTACAAGATCATGGTACGGTAGTTTTTTTTCTTTCTCATATGTACCGTCGCCCGTCTTTCTTTTTTTCTTTCGCCTTTTTTTTATTTTTTATACTGGGCTAGCTGGTGTTCCCCAGAGGTCGATTACGGGTTTCCGGATCTGTGCGACGAAGTCACAAAGGATTCCAGAGACCTCGACCTCCCAACGATGGGGGAAAGAGCCATACGAGGCAGGGGGGGCTCCAACTCTAGGCGGTGCAATGGCATTTTTTCACTCGAACCTTGTAGGTTCTCTCGTACCTTGGAAGGCGCTCTCGGGAGACCTTCGGGGCGGGGGCAGCTCCAGTGTGGTAAGTCAAGTTACCGGCAGTTTTTTCCATCGGACTCTGAGTAGACGAAAGATATGACACTCCAGGCCTTGGAATTGAGTAATGAGATGTAAGCATACGATGGATACTGAGGAGAGTAAAAGCATCCGGTATAAGGTACCCGAAAATTTGAGTCCAAATTCAGTACGGATGTTTAGATGCGCCACGATAATTTCCCATACCGATTCAATATTTCTCTTCGCGTTGTGCAGAATTGTAAGAGGAGAAAGGAAAGAGCTAAGGCTATGTTAGTAATTTTAACCAATCAGTACACTCGCCACTATCCAAGGAAATCATTCGTTTGGTAGCAGGTTCGTTGTGGTGAAAATCACTTGCGAGTGCTAGAACATGATCCATGAGGGGAACACATAATGCGATGAAGTTAAAATCTGAACAAATCTAACCGTAAAGCTCAGGGCTCAGTTCTATAATGTGCACATTAAAACTTCTGCGAATGTTTCAAACATTTTGAGGGGTTCTCATGTATATTAAATATCGACAGTTGGTAGTTCGGGAGTTGATTCCAGTCATAATCGCGAAAACGCGTCTCCCCAGGGACGAGAAATCCCCGACCTCACGTCTTTTGATGGGGCTGCACATGAACGCATCAACCACCCTGTGCTCAAGGCTGCTAGCTAGTCTCCACCACCACCACCTCCTCCACCACCTCCTCCTCCCCCTCAATCCCAACAGTTACTGCCGCCACCTCGGAAATCATCACCATCGCGTCTTTGCCTCTACCTCTGCTTGCGTTTCAAACATGCCTGTAGGTAGCCCCAAACGCAGGCGCTCCGCAGACGGTTCTGCTGCACCCCCTGCCAAACGGAAGGTCCAATCTGCTACTACTCGTAAAGTACCCCACCACGTATCGTACATCTCGGCACTTTTGGCATATTAACAAAAAATATTTTGGTTATTTTTATTTTTATTTTTTTTATTTTTATTTTTAAAAAAGAGATGGGACATCTAGTCTAACATTTCTCTAACATTTTTTTATATCTCTTACAGAAGCGACTGTGGTAAACTTCTTCAAACCTGCCTCCAAAAAGGAGCCCGAACATACTACCTGGAAGGTTGTCAATGACACATTGCTCGTCGGGACATATTTCAATCGGGCCTCGCCGAATAGGACCAAACCGGCTGCGCCTGATGAAAAAAGACGGGTTGCTGGGTTCGATCTGGTAAGGGGAACTGTCTTTCTTTCCTTTTTTTCTTGCGTTTCTCCAAAATTTTTGGGGGGGGGTGGGGGAATGTATTCGAACGGCGAAGGGAACTGAATGCACTGTTGGGTCTAGCTGACGGCCGATGCCACCATGGGCGGGATCAACTTTTTTTAATTTTTTTAGGATTCTACACTGATCACAACACAATCAGGGAACGTGTTTGCTAAAACTGCCACAGACTGGAAATGGTGGAATTCATGTGTTCCAGACACCTTGAGGAAACTTCATCGTGATGGGTACGACTACTGCGCCCCTCTCTACGCTGGTCAAACTGTTACTGGGTGGCGGTGGGGGTTACTGACCTGTGTGTTTGTATTTAGATATGTTGTCGTTATATTCACAAACCAGGGTGCTCTCAAGCAGCCAAAAAAAGAGAGCGTTAATCTCACAAAGTTTAAACTCAAAGTTGCTGCTGTTCTAGACTTACTCGATATTCCGCTTACTGTCTATGCTGCGACTGCAAATGATAGATATCGTAAGCCTAGAGTTGGCATGTGGGAAGAGATGGTCGACGATTACGATCTGGACGCACACGGTGTAGACCTGGATGCGTCGTACCTGATCGGAGATGCCGCGGGGAGAGATGGTGATCACTCTGACAGTGATAGGTTTGTCTCAGCGCCAACCCCCCCAAGCTTAATTATTCTCTTAAGGCATCGGTTTTTTCTCCCCTTTAAATTATTTATCATTCATCCCAGTTATATGCCGTGAGGATCGTGTTTTAAATTGCCAAGTGGATGCGGGCAGCAACTTGATCCAACGGAAACTGACCGATTGGAATGTTTTACAGACACTGGGCTACCAATGTCGGCATAGGGTTTCGTACGCCCGAGGAGCTCTTCCTGGGCGAGGCCCCAAAGCCTATGACTCACCGGTTCGACCCTTTGAAGTATATCAAGAGTGAACCTCAAGCCCTGGGTAGGTTTCTAAATATGGAATTGGCTATCACTTCCTCAAGTGGAATTGTATTAGTTAACGGGCTATCGTGAAGCATTCACCAAATTCAGCAAGCAAGAGATTGTCCTGTTTGTGGGGTCTCCTGGAGCAGGAAAGTCGACGTTTTACAGACGGAACCTTGAACCCTTGGGCTTTGAGCGAGTTAACCAGGATGCTCTAAAGACGAAGGATAAGTGTCTTAAGGTTGCTAATTCTCTTCTGGAAGATGGCAAGAGCGTCACAGTCGGTGAGTTCTTAATCGGCTTTTATGTTCTTTCTTACTTTTTTGTTCCCCGCTACATCGATCTCCCTTTTTTGTTGCTCCCGCATCGACATGTTGATATGTATATCGAATGCACGAGCACTGTATATCTGCTATCGATGTCTCATATTTTGCTACCGTTGCATACATGTGATATTCTGCCAAGATTGGGACCAGGTAAAATCCGGGTTTGAAATCGATATAGCTGACGGCATCCCGACTTATAGATAATACAAATGCCGACGCTACTACGCGAGCAGCATGGATATCGCTAGGGAAGAAACACAAAGTCCCAATACGATGTGTCCACTTTATTGCGCCAACGGACCTTTGCCAACACAATGACGCTGTGCGCGCCTTTGGGGGAGAATTGGTACCTTATTTCCCCACCCTTGTCTTCTTCATTTCGGGTTGCCGCTATTATCAATCCGGAATTATTAATACCCCTGCTCCGGATTCCTCCTCTTCTTTTTCTTTCCTTTTCTCTTTTCTTTTGGCATAGAAAATTTTTCACTGACAAGAGCGGAACGGGATGAACGTCGTGATTTGGTCATAGGTCAACCCCGAGAAACGCACAATCCTTCCAAAGATAGCTTTCACGGGTTTTACCTCAAGGTTCATAGAGCCCCGCATTGATGAGGGATTTCACGACATGACGAAAGTTGAGTTCCAGGTTCGTGGGCCCAAATCATTTTGCCCCTTTTCTTTTTGTAATCAGTCACTTTTCCCCATCGAACTCGGGGGCCTCTCGCGTGTTCTCGCTATGGAACATGGAACCGAGGTTGTGTAAGGCTCGAAGTGGAAAGTCGACGGAACTAGGAACGGGCTAGTTGGGTTACATTAGCACAACCTTATTACCGAGCGCTGACGATAACCGCAGTGGGAGGGCGGAGATCCGGAATTGCAGATCTGGAGGAAGTATTGGACTTGAGAGGACTAAAGCGCCGTTTGCTTGCCCGCTTACTTGCCTACCTCCGACATCTAGCGACCGGGGCGGCACTATTGAAGCTTACCGTTACTTCCATTTTCTTTTGCGCATAAATGAGATATCAATGGGGGAGAAGAATTGCTTTATCGTTACATTATCGTGGTTTGATGGAAATGTTTTTACTTGATCAAATTCCTTTTAATGAGATACCTACGAATTCGCTTGCTTGCTGCGGCAGCCACTTTGACTCGGCCGCAGCACCTTGCTTGTTTCCCACTGGTAATTCGCTCAGACATGGGGGCGTGAGCTTTGTAGGACAAAAGACTCCAAGAACAGAACAGCACTCCTATTGCCCGGACCAACACCCGGGTGGTATTTCCAGGATACAATACTGTGCATCCATTTACCGTGCCGCCGTTCTAGATTATCCGACCACGGGTAGAGTAGAGTTCAATTGAGCGATGCACCCTACCACTGTGTGGCACACCGTAGCTACTTGTACTGCACAGAGGAGACAGATTAAACCCCGATCGAATCAGAAGTAATCAACTCGGCCCAATCCACTTCAATTCATCCTCAACCAGATCGCCAAACCGACGAAGCTTAGAAACGTTCTGTATGTATGTATATACACGCGGTGCACAGCTTGCGCAGAAGTTAGAGTTGAGGGGTGGGTAGATGGGTAGATGGCCTATCAAGCACCCCAAGAACCGGAAAAAATACAGAACTTGTCCCAGGCCATTAGCACTATACCGTGCCAGAAAGCTGGAGGGGCACATTTTGTATGGGCGCTCGGACACGCACAGATGGTTTGTCATATATTTTGCGAATCCCTGCGTTCGGGTGCTAATTGCCTAGGACAAAGTACGATCATTTAGTAGTCTTTTTTTTTAGCCTTTTTTTTTGAGTACCGTATACTCGAGTACTAGCGCCAGGTTGTATCGAGTGCAGTATCTCAATTGGTCTATAGAAATATTACCGGTAACCACTGCATTACCGATACGGGAATTACCACTACCTCCTCCTCCTTCTCTACTTGTCAAGTGCCGGTACCTTCATCTATTCCGATAGAGAGACATAAACAGACGAAGGAAGAAGCAGTTTACCCGACGCAGACAAATAAGGTACATACCCCAGAAGCAGGTACAGCTCCAGTCCAGTCCAGTCCAGTCCAGTTATGTACCATACACACTTTTCGTCCGATACATTGGACTAGACCTACTCAAACCTACCTACCTACCTACCTACCTCGATCGCCTGCACGGTACTGTAGTCGTCGTCCAGAACTTTTCAAGCACGGTAAACACTTATAATAATATTATTATTATTATACTATACTCACCTTACTGTTCTGGTGCTGTGCCGTAACGTTGGGGAAAACACTTTCTCTCTCACACACAACAACGCATTACGCGAGCTTTGCTGTTCACTTCGGTAGGTGGAAGGGGGTATACAGTACAGTACAAAGTGGTCAGGAAGATGTTTTCGTAAGGAGACAGGGGTTTTATTTTACGGGTAAAACAGGAATTTATTGTTTGTTCACTAACTAACTAACTTTCATTAGGAGGAATTGTTATTATACAAGTAGTAGTAGTAGTAGTAGTAGTAGTAGTAGTAGTACTGCACCCGTTACCGGAAGGCATCCCCTTCTCTCCCCCCCTTCTAGGTATACTGTACCATTATATAAAAAAACAGGGCTGGCAGGGCATTTTTTATCACTGTATCATGTCAATCCAGCGCCAACTATCCTGACTTGACTAGAACATACAGGTACCCGCCTGCAGAAACGCCCTTATGCGAAAGACAAGTTGGTAGGGCAGAGTAGAGTAGAGGAAATATTACTTGTATGATAGAGAATAATAATACCGCATCTACGCTACCGCAGTTACAATGTGAAATTCTCCAGCCATGTACAGTAACTTGGGTGTATTATTATTACATGGTCCAGTTGGTAACCTTTTCCCTGCTTTTTTTTTTTTTTGTTTATAATTTTATTTGGTCCCCGCTTTTAGCTAGCGGTCTGGCTGGCTGACTGGCTGTGGTTCGGTCAGGTTTGGGGGTTCTGTTGTGGCGAGGGGGCGGTTTGGTTGGGGAGCGGAGAAGATTGACAGACAGGTAAGTTAGACAGGTAACTTAGGTGCCGGAAGGGGCGGCGGGGGTTAGGTACCGGCAGGCGGACGGATGGATCTGGCAGTGCTATCATATAGGAATTGATGCTTAGTACTATTCAGCATTGTTTAGTTTAGTAATATAATCGGGGGGAACAAGGAATAGAGGGGGGACAACAAATTATAACCCCTGGGACCTGGCGTCAAAGATCAAATTTGGTAAGGCTCTACCCCTCCTATTCCTTATCCCCCCCTCCCCCTCCGTCCGAATATGTTATAGATCATGCTAAATTTTAAGGTTCCGGAGGTTCATGGCATTGTTTAGTAAGACGGCTTGAGGATACGAGTGAGAATTGAAGTCAGAGTTTACAAGACCGATTGGGATGTTGGAGACGGAGGTGCTGGGGGGAAGGGGGTTGGAAGTGTTGGGCTTACGGTAAGCACCGACAAGTATCATAAGATGCCCCCACTGGCTTTAGCTCCAATATGTTAAAATCGCCGTAATAGGCCCCCCTAGAGCACCGGCTGAGTTACCTAAAGGAAAACTCTAAGCTTAGCATGGCCCAGGGGCTTCGCCATTCGAGCGAAGATAGGCTTGCCCCCGAAACTTAGGCCTAAATGAAGGCAGAATAGAAATTCGTCCAACCTTTACTCTCCTCGCTTCACCCCCAAGGGAATATAGGCGCCTCCCTCTTGGCCAACTTCCCCTTTCGGCAACCAGGTTAGTGTGCCCGTAAAATCTCCAATAAGTGAAGGTGGATAAGTTTCTGCTCAAGATCAGATAGAGTGATACTGTATCACGTGTGGGGTATCATACTTTACTTTCGGTCTTCTTCCTTCTCTAATAGGAGCAGGGTTTCTCTTGCCAACGCGTAGTTATGGATCCGGTATATACAAGTAGGCACAGTCAGTTACGAAGTAAGTCGCCGTCTTGATGGAGAGCTGCCGGCACTGTACGGTACGGAACCAACTCATCAACTCACTCAACCTCTATTATAGCACCTTTTTACTGTACTGTACATACAGTATGATACTTCACTTGTACTGTACTCCGAACCCTACAGCCCTGAACGAAAACGACCCTTACGGTTTCACCCGCACAAGAACAAAATCCGCATGCCAAACGAAACGATAGCAACTAACCCCATACGACATGTACCGTACGTTACTGCATTGTATGATACCTTTTTTTTCCCCAATAGTTTTCGTTACACCAGCCGACGAAGCCTCAATCCATCAAACATCACCCGGAACCCAACACGACACGACACAACCCCTACCTCTAAATCCTCGTATCGGTTAAGTTAAGCACTCTACCGGCACAGTTCTTGTATCAAAGGGCTCAAACCAATTTAAAAAACTAAATAAATAAAAAACTCGTATATACAGCGCAGCACTACAGTACACTACAGTAAAGAAGCGCCCATCAAGTACCATATAGTTACGGCACATGCCTAACTTAAACCTAAATAAACGCCCTTGAGAAGCCTCTTACCCGGTTCAAACATTGTTTGTTCACTTTCGCTTTTTTTTCCATTTTGCCAGTGAAAGGTACCGATTTGGAGTGTGGTATGATTTTATGATTTTATTTTTCCCTTCTTCTTCTTCCTAATTGCTGTTATTTTCGGTTTGGATTTGATGCTATTTGCGCAGGATTTCAAAGGACTTCACACCGGTAGTATGTATGATGGTGGTGGTGGTGGTGGTAGATGGGAGGGATTTGCAGCGCATGGCATGGCATAGGATGAGTAGGCAAACAGGCAGGAAGGCAGGCAGGCAGGAACGGAGGAAGGGAGTGGGAGAGAGAAAAGTAGGAGGATGGTTTTGGTTCTGTTTGGCCCTTTTTTTTGTCTGGCTCTTGTCTGGTTCAGCCTGGGTGGAATAGTGGTTGCTGGATTTTGTTGTGCTATGCAGCACGGGCTTTTATTTTATTTTAATTTTAATTTTTTACAATTCTCTATCAGTTGCTCGTCACCTACATATTATACATACAGATAGTCCTGTACCGGTGTCCTTAGTTTACTGGGCGCACCGCACCATAGATTCATGTATTGTTCGCAAGACCTGGGCTCTGTTCGCGCACTCTTGATGGACGGGTGGTGGATGGATAGAGAGGGGTGAGAGTTGTGAGAACTATCCGAGACATGTCTTGTCTTACCTGGTTGGCTGGCTGACTAGCAGACAACGTTGGAGCCGTTGCAGTCCCGACGTGGCGTACGTTCTGCCGGCCGGGGAAATTATTTATTTTTTTGGGCGGTGGCTTTTTTCTTCTTTCCTTTTCTTTCTCCTTTTCCTTTCTTACCCCCGGTGGTATGGCGTGTGGTGCTGTGGCTTATAGATTGTCACTCGGATTGAGTTTTTTTTTTTTTCTAAAAAAAAACCAGAAAAACAGAAAAGGTGTGGAAATTTTTCCAAGTCTTACAATGATTTTGTGCTTTTTCTGTTTCCTCGTGGCTTCTACTCTGCTCTGAGATACTCTACCCTTGGAAAGTTCTACTCTGTTTCCACATTCTCTCCCCGTCTGTGTCGCTACGTATTCCCCTTCACAAGTTGGATTCCCCCGGGGACTGGGAACGCGGGTGATCATCTACGAGAACGAGTTACCTTTCTTACCCAAGTTGGGATTGTCTTGACCTGGCTTGGGTTTCCAGAGCCGTCGGGTGAGGGAAATGGCCCTATGCGGTTGATCTTTTTTCTTTTCTTCTTTCCTTTTTTCTTGTTGTCGCTGTTGTTGTTGTGTGTTTCTTACCAGTACCGGCACTGGAAACTCTGTTCGGAAAGTTCTCTCCTAACGTACCAGGTAAAGTGTGGCGGTTCTGCAGCAACCAATGATATATCATACGGGGGGTGGAACCAGAAACATGTAACTCGGGAAGCTAACGGCAATAAGTAATTTGGACTGGTAATAACCTACGGTATGGCACCCCTACCGTACATAATACGGAAACCTTAAACTGCAAACCAAAATATTGCCCTTCTCTTGAGTGAGACCTTGGTTTCGGGTATGAACGGGTACCGGGCTTGAACTGTTCGGGGGGCTGTGGAGGGGTATGTATTAGAAACAGCATGTCGATGAGGCTTCTGATTAAGGCTATTTAAAGATTTTCATCTCTGGTTTGGGGTTGCAGAAAGGATATGAGAAGCTGTTATGATACTTAAAGAGAAGCTGCCAGTGCAAAGGTCTATAAAACTACATTTTAGACAAACCTCAATTAATGATGATATTAGATATGATGTGATACCATAGTTAGAGGGCATACATCTTTAAGGAAGCTAGACCTTAATGGTTTAATAAGGATTTATTACAAGTATAATGAAAGTTCTTTATACTAACACGAAGGTGAAGCTTAAGCTTATTTGTTGGTAAAAAAGAGTTGTTGTCTATACTTGAACAAAATATACTATACTATTAGTTGCTTCTTATTGCTACTCTGATTTCAGGAGTAAAATATAAGCAATATCTTAGCAGTAGGTATTCATATCTAGCATATGGAGTTTATATTAGGACTAAAACGACATATCAGAAACTGCTTCTTTGAATTAAAGTATATTATTTAGCTTAAACCTATACAGCCTGGCTAGCGTTTATACCCTATGTTTCAAGTATATAACAAATATTTACGGTATTTGCTTCTCAGACCCTTTCCTGCAATTTTTTAAATCTACCGGACGAGTTCTACAAAGGGTGGATGGAATAACTAAACAATCGTCAAAGGCAGAACTGTGGCAAGCAGTTTTGGATAAATGAAATACCGTGGATTAAGGCTACTATAAAAAGACTTGTGAACAGCACGTCACCAAGAGCAACATCTAGTTATGGATGCCGGCCAAGGTCGTATCAAGTGTCAAATTGCATAGTTTCTTGTGATAGGTTCTTCAGGATATATGTTTTGGTGGTCATCGTACAATATTGTATATTTGTTGCTGTATCTACTAGTTTCTTGGATGTCTAGGGGATGTCTAGGATCAGAGTCTAGTCGAGAGTGGGCAGATGATGCCTGGGGGTTTATGGTAGAGTTTTGGCGTTGGTTAGTTAGTTCCGAGGTCAGAGGAGACTCAGGCGTGAGAGCTGCTTCGTATCTGGGGGCTTTTTGCCATGTTTCGGAAGCCCACTCACTGGCTCTCACTTACCTTATACAGGTGTCGTATAAGTTACAGTGCAGTACTCGAGTAGTGGCCAATATGTGCCACATTCTCTGCCACCTGGGGTATGTAGGCTTCCCCTCTGGGTGAAAGGTGGTCGTTATTAGGTTTCGTTACATTTTTCTTTTTCTTTTCTTTTTCCTTTCTTAGTGTTATCACTGGAAACTGTTTATAGTCACAATCTCCAAAAATTCCTCTTCACGAGCTCGGTATGAACTGTTTCAACTAGCGGGGATGCATTTCGTTTGGTTTACAAAGTTGACGGCAACTGGCATTCTTTTGCGTGCGTCGCCGCACTCTTGCTCATCCCGCACTTTATGCCCATTTAAATTCCCTTCTGGGGGCCGTGAGAGGCTTTGTTCGGCGGGCACAGCGTTTTTTTTTTTTTTTTCTTTTCATTTTTCTCCCTCGGAGGTGGAGGGGGGGGTTGAGGCTAGGAAGGGCCGGGCAGGAGAAGCATATGGGAAAAAAATCAGAAGGAAAGGAATAAAAGAGGGAGAAAAAAAATGCTGTGGAATCAAGTGCCGTGCGGCAGAAGCAGGAGGAATACAGATCCACTTGGGAAAAAAGTGTATCGAATGGCAGCGGTGTGAGCGGGGTGGGCATTGGACCCAGCACTGCTGATTGGGCCAGTGGGGGGGGGACTGGGTTGATAAGTGGTGGGATAACCAATCGAGTTTAGTTGTGGAAAAGTCTCATGTCCCAACGCCTCGGCCCCCCAAATCAATCCCTCAAACCCACCCCAACTGGCAGGCTCTCTCCCGGTAGGCGATTGGTTTTGTGTCTCTTTCTTCGCCTGTCTTCTGAAGACATCTTCTTTCCACTTATGTCAAGTGCCTCATCCGCTCTTCCTTGTCTCCCTCGACCGTTTTGTCCTCGATGGTGGAGGAGAGAGAGAGGGAACAAGAGAAAAAGAAAGGAAAAAGTGAAGTAAATTGGAGGAAGGGAAAGAAAAAAGAAAAAAGAAGCGTGCAGCCTCATTGCCTACAGTAGATTACCGCACGCTACTGGAGTATAGTTCAGCCAGCTACCGGCACTGTAATAGTACGGTATGTACTTTATGGTATGTACTGTACTGTACTGTGCTCATGCATACACTCAACTTTGTGGTGCTTTTCACCAAACCAACTATCCTCCTCCCCCACACCTACCGTGATCACATAAATCTCATCCACCCATCCATACATTTTCATGTCCTTTTTATGTGCTTCAACTCAACTTATTATTCCACCATCACCATCACCATCATCACCATCACCATCACGGCAGGCGCATCTGTATGTAGAGTATCATAGTTGACTCCCCCCACCCATGTATCCTGACGCATCCCATCAGCTTTATTCACTGCTTCTGCCTCTGTCTCTGCTCTGTTCACAGCTACCTTAACCTGGAGCTGCCCGCCGAGTCCTGCCTGCCTGCCTGCTTGCTGCTCGTTCAACTGCGTCAACGTCTTCCTTACACAGCATACCCTTGACAATATCTTGTGGACGTACCGGTACTCTTTTTCTCCATACCACCACTCTGGACCAATAAGAGCTTTAATCCAACCTGGCCAATTATTTCATCCTCGAGGCTTGCCCTCCCCTCCCCTCCAGCGTCCGTCAAACTTTCCACGCCCTTGTAACTTCAACAGGACGACTGCTTTCTCGCGTCTCTACAACCACAAACCATAATCACCACCACAGCTGCCCACCATCACCACCATCGTTACCACCGCCAACCGCCTTCCCACTGCATACATTAATCCTCATATTATCATACCATACCCTTTTTTCTCTTTCTTTCTTTTTCCTTCCTGCCCTCGATATACATACATATATTTGTCTCGCAACAGCTCCAGTCATCCTCGCGCCTCTACAAACCCCACTTCGCACAACCTCGGATTCGCCTATATCTTTTCCCCCGACATCAATCGTGAATCATCTTTTTAAGGCACTGTTGTTGGTTGGGGAGAGATAAAAAAATTATACCCTCTTCCTGAGCCCGCTTCGGTCATCTTGTAAACAAACAATCACCGTCCACTTTTTAACCAACTCATCAGATCATTATATCTAGCGAACAACTTCCTCCCCCTTCCCCCAGATTTCGTCTATCTTAAACACGGACCTTTGTTCAATCATTTGTTTCCCTATTTCTCCAATCCGCTGTGAACTCTTTGTTTGGGTTTACTGCCACGCGACCGAAGAGAACCGAAAAAGGTAACCTTGTTCTACTCGAATTGTGCCACGCAAGTCCTGCAGGAGGAGAAGGAAAAGCAATCCAACAGACAAACTTGTCAAGACAATCAAATCAATTGGCCTCCTCGCTGTCCCGCCCACACTCATCCCCCCCCCCCCCTTCCCAACCTCCCACACTTCTCTTCCTGCCCTCCTCCCTTGTTTATCAAGTTCACATCCACCCGTCTTTTTGGGACTGCTCCCGCAATACTCATCATCCTGAATCGTTTTAATATTCCCCATCTGAAGGAAGCGAGCTGCCATTGCGGTCCGCTTCTCCGCAAACACCGTCATGGCTTTATACTACTCTACAATTCATAGCCCTCGAAGGCTGTCTGAGAGACGTGGGATACCTGAACTTCAGCCTCTGGAACCTGCCGGGTCACCTAAAGCTTTGATCTCTTCTAGGGTTAGTTTAGACAACGAATTGTGCAGACCTGTTTCTCAGGGCTCTTCTGTCATCAGTACACCCTACTCCTCCTATGAAACTGGCAACAACACAGCGATGACAACCCCAATCACACCGACTGAAATTTCACCTTTCAAGCCTCAAGTATCAGATATCATTTCACCGATAACTGCCCCGTCGTCAATTCGAGAAGAGGATGAGGAGGATGACGAGTTGTGCGATTGCAATTGTGGTGGCGGCAGTGTGGATGGTTTGGGCGGTCTAGGGCTCGAGGCACTGGTGGATGGAGCTAGTGGACAAACAACGACAACAAACTTGTTAGAGAGACCGCACGTTACAACAGGAGGCAATCCATCTTTTGACCACGATTATCTTATTCATCAATTCCAAAATAGCCACATCAACGGAGAACAGTACTCAATGCCCCCAACTCCTCCTTCTCATGGTAAGACTGTGTCTTAGTGGGGTTTTATATGCTTTATGGGGGCTAATGGTCATTGTAGCTGGAGAGCGGGACTTTGATTTCTCAACTATCGACTCTCCCATCCTGCGACCTCGTCGATCTGGTGAATTGGTCATCGACCCGGAATGCTTCTCTTCAGGTCCTCCTTCACTGCCTCAATCGCCATCTAGCGAGGGCGGCTCAGGTCGGAACCGTGCGGCGACAATTCTCAATAAGATTGTTCCTAAAATACGGACGAGTTTGAAGCGCAGGATGTCTAGTCCAAACAATACACCTCAAGTTCCCTCAATCCCCTCGGCTTTTACTATGCCTACTTCCTCAACTTATTATTCTCCGGAGACGCCACCGGAGGATCATTTGGAGAACTTTTTCCGGGAGCTGAGAGGCCCCAGCGAGAAGCCGGCGGCTGGAGATGATGGTATGAGCATCCACTCTGCTGCAGAAGCGGAAGCGCCACTGCCGCCTCCACTACACCCCGCAGCAACATTTGCAGGAGAAACAGATATCATCTCCCCACTTCAGTCGCCGAGGTTTCTAAGCACTCCTAGCTTCGCTGGGACGGATGTCTTTCCGGAAATGTGCAACTCACCAATCCCATCCGAACTAATTTGCTCTCCCTTGCATCCCCCGACGATCTCGCCTTTGATGTCACCTTCCCTAGCGTCAACGTCGCAAACCTCACTTAGTATGCCAGCCCCATCAATGACGCATAAGAAAGTTCCTAGCATTGACCCGGCCACACCACTTGCGCCGAAGAAACTCGCATCTCCGATCACTTTTGTCACTGCAAATTCCCTCGCAGATATGATTGAGGAAATGAATAGGGACTTGGAAGCCTATGACGCCACACGCGCTCGCATGATTGAGAGTGGATGGTCAAGCGCACAGGAGATCCGAAACGTTGAGCTTCAGAAGGAGGACAAGGAAAAGAACTGGAAACACCGCATTGCGGAATCGAAGAAAATTCTTGAGGCTGCGAGGAGATCGGAGGTCAAGCATTCGGCGATGTCGAGCGTATCCAGCATTGACAGTTTGGGTGGTAGCTACCCAGCTCCAGCTAGCAACCCGATATCACCGATCATACCAGTTACCATTCTTCCAGGAGGTGACGGCCACAGCGTGAAGGGCTCGGAGCGCACTCTATCCAAATGACTGGTGGACTGATGATTTCACCATTGTTTTATACATTACATTTTGTTCTATTTTTACTCTTGTTTTTAACGGCGCATGACGATAGTGACGATGATGAATTACGCTCTTTCTGTCTACGATGAACCATCTCTTTATCACCTTTTCTTCCTCGGGGCTTTTGGGGCGTACGCGTAAATGAAAGATTTTTTTGTTTCCTTTTATTTTTATTTTTTACCCCTGCATTGTATAAACTTTTATCATTCTTACTTGTTACATTTTTACACTTCAAAAAGGTGGTTGGCGATATTGAGGGGGTTATTTCCTTTTGATTTTTAGATGGATTTCTTCTTTTCTTTTCCTCAGAATGGGGTGTCCTGTCTAATTCACATCATATTACTATAGCAGAGCCAGGTGGCTGTGCGAGGGTTGTCTAGTAGTCTAGTTTAGTCTCGTTTTTTTCCTTCCTCTTTTTTCCTCTTACCTCCCTTCCACTATTTCTCATTATTTTCCTCGCTCCCCGATAGGGTGATCAGATGGCGTTTTCGGCATTTCTTCTGCCTACCTACCTCATCTAGGACAGTGCAGTACATGAGGTTGAGAGATATTTTCTCATTTCCTTCTTTGTCGGGGGCGTTGCACAAATTCCCATTTACCTCACTTGCGTCGTGGGAATCAGTCCGGGACGTGGGAAGGAGGGTAATTGGAGTGGAAGAGAGGAAGAAAAAACAAGAATGAAAGAAAGAAACCAAAAAACACCCAAAAAATGTATAGTTTACGTCGGCCCCAGGCTCGGGCTAGCCAAATAAAATAAAATAATAAAGTAAAATAAATACCAAATTCCGTCTCCAAAGGGAAGAAACAAAAAGAAAATAAAGAATGTGCCTGTTTGAAGAGAGCTGTATCCGTTTGAAGTGTGTTTTGCACTCTTGCACCCGCAGGAACGTGCTCCTGTCTCCCTACCGCACCTTGCCTTGTGCTGCCGTGACGTGGTCTGCTTTGTTGCTCGGTCCGGTCTGCGTACTTGTCGATGTATTACTCGCGCTCTCATGTTGGACAATGGATATTCAAGTGAAGGAGAGAGAATGGCAATTAGTAGGAAGAGTATCTGGAGCGCACTCCATGCGTGGTAGTGTCAGATCAGCTCGCTATATCGACGAGTGATCGCGCGTGATTGTGGTAACCTGCAGTACAGCGGTTGGGGAAGGGGTGTGGGGGATGAGGGAAGGGTTTGTTATTATTGGAAGTGTTGGATTTTGGTAATCATGGTGTCATCACCTACGCCCCCTCCCCCTCCCGACCACTCCGTAGGCTGGGTTTTTACCGGAGGGAGAAGTGGTAAGTTAGTGGCGAGTACGGTTTCTGTTGGAATTTGACTAGGAGGAGGGGGAGGAGGAGGGGTAGTTGAGTGGGTGGGCGGGAGGGTATAGTCTTTCCCGACTCGATATCGTGGTATATCGTATAGTACGGAGTATGTATGAGCGGCGGTCTTTGATTTCCCTCCCTCCCTCCCTCCCGCGCACGACTAGCCATTGGACCCTCACTCGCTCGCTCCTCTCCCTTCCTTCCTTCCTTCCTTTTCTCGAGTAATCATACAGACATGCGGCCAATCACTGACTGGTCTTCAATATCTATTATCCCACGCGAGACACCAAATCCAAACTCCTTGTGGAAAAGGGGACCATGGAAGGTTTCCAGGATTGGGGTGTGTATTCGTTTCCACCTTGCGTTTGGATTGGCCGGTCCTCATGATGCCTCACTCGATCGTCCCCCCCCCCTGGCTGCCTGCCCGTACCCGCCTCCCGCGGTCCGTTTGGTTGGATGGGGGGATACGGGTAGGTATGTAGGTGGTGCTCGCTAGTTAGCTATCATAGCTGACCAGCCAGCTAGAGAGGTGTCTCGGAGGGAAGGGTGGGCTCGGGTCATGGGGTCGGGGGGCTGTGTCCACTGGTTTGTCGGGAGGCGGACTGGTTTGGATTGTGGGGAGGTTGCTTGTGTGGTGCTTACTGTATGATGGGGTTCGTTGGAGGAAGGTGTGGGACATGTTTGGGTGGATTAGGATTAGGTTTGGGATTGGAGGTGGGTTTATGGGGTATAGTGGTGTATCATCTGTATTGGTATGATACGGTACATACGGCATGATACTCCAGGATTCGTTTGCGGGCTAACTGTTTGTTCGATCTGGCTTATTACTGGTAATTCGTGGGGGTGGGGCTGGAGATTTTACGGCTGGCCCTCTGTTCGCAACTCTACTCGCAGCGTTTGGTTATCCGATAGTTTGATCTAGGATAAACGATCTTATCTAATGAGTAAGTCGCCTTTTTCCGTATCACCCCATCAGTTCCCAATTATTGGCGCACAACGATTCACTGTGCACTCGTGTCGGAGGTCGATATGGGAGTGTTCATAAAGCATCACTCGAGTCTGGTTACGAGTGCTCTTATCTACCGGCTCGCATCTGCAGCAGCAGCAGGGGGGTGCTGCCCTATGTCTCATCGTAATTATGAACTAGCGGTAGCCTATCGGCAGCTGTGCAGACTACTAATCTATCATATCATATCAGACCACAGAATTGGCAGTTCTAAAGATCGGGAAAGGGCATGCTCAAATGTCGTGATTAGCTCGTGAACATCGTCGTCGTCGTCGTCGTCGTATTGATAGGTCATATAGCCACGGATATCAGATGTCCCTCTTGGCAAATGAGAGAAATACAAGGCCTTCATTGAATCACTTATCCCTCGCAATTCAGAAGGCTCAAAGGCAGCTGCATATGAGCAACTAGCATCCATTGAGAGTGCTCACAAGGCACCTATGTCCTGATGTCTGGGCGCTATATTGTTGTAAGGGACGAATGGGATGTGTCGGAGGGAATGTAACGCTTTCCGGTGTTTCCGGTGCGCAAAAAGGTGTGCATGAATCCGGTCTTTCCCGCGATAGCTGCATACCGAAAGGTTGGGTCTGAGGTGTTTTTTTTTTTTTTTTTTTTTTGAAGTGGTGCTACTGCTAAGTCGCGTGTAATGATGTGTTTCTGGACTACTACTCCTCAACTAGGGCAGGGGGGGAGCTCGATATCTTATGACCAAGTATCGGTGTAGGCGGTTCTTCCCTGGAATGTTCTTCGGGATCTGGATGTTTCCCTGTGACTTATATGTTTGGAGCGGTTTCACGGTAGCCGCTACATTGTATCCCCGGTATGATGTGAAATATCGAGATCGAGTTGGTATGGTGTTGGTGGAGGGGGGGGTTGAGCTGATTAGAGTGATTTTACGAGGTAGTGTTCGTTCGTTACTATGTACCAACATATAGCCCTTCGATTTGCTAAACAGGTTACCCCTCCTCCTCCACTGACATTATGATAGCTCTGTATAACTGCCCTCCCCTCCCGAAATGGGATAAAGCCAGTGCTTTTAGAGGGGCATTAGGTCATTCCGTGGCATAGTGAGATCTGCACCCCAATAGTGCCGGCAGAGCAACAAATCGTTTCAATCTTGACCAATGTTCAACTCACTGGACAGGTGTTACTTGAACCTGCATATGCCTAGCTCTCTGTGCTATGGGATACGTTGGCCCGCCGATGACACCATACCATACATAGGTGGGAGTTTTGTCGAGAAACCTATGATACCAAGAATAGAATCCGGGTTTCGTCCAAGGCACTTCTTCTCCCCCTCCTTCAGTTCCAGAGGCACTGCACTTACCTACCGGGGAATCTTCCGGATACTACACTTACATTGTGGGGTTCCGCTTTAGAGGGCAATTTAATTTGTTCTGATCCGGCTAACAAGTATCGAGATTGGTCTAGTAGGGTTCCCCACTTACAGCACTTGAGGATGCTGATCCCTAGTTTGACACCTCTTTGGAGACACGAATCCCAAGGCCAACCGCGGCTCGATATGGTGTATTAACGGGGGGTACCGTTAGTGCTACTATCTGGCTTCCCGGAAGAGGGACTGCTGTCCTACCCCGCTCTTCTAAGCCGCAAGACAAGAATACGCCTGGCAAACCACACTTCGGTCCAATCTTTCGGATATTTTCTTTGGATTCTACCCTATCATGGGCACTGTGTTCTGGGACATAGCTGCACAGATACGTAGTATTGGCCGAATTATTGCACCTTAATCTCACTGTTTTCCGGGAGAACGGGCTATTGCGAATACTGGTATCCTATCTCAACCTCACGAAAAGAAAGATGACTCAAGTCTTTCTACAGCTCTATACCATCACTAGGCAAACATCCTCACATAATTTGTTGAATCCACACCTAGGCACACTACTGTGAGAGCACAATTCCTCAAGCTCCCTTTACGAGAACCTGTTTTCACTGCCGTGTCATTAGCCGGACGGATACGCTTGTACGGTATTTAGGGCTACGCTAATTTAAGCTTAAACGCGACTTGGCATCCACCTGATAACCACTACTTCAAAAGGGCATTTCGGATAATAGCTGACCGCATGAGCTTGCAGAGCGGATCACTCGGAGCCGTCGAAGCCCCCACCACATCCGTGAATTCATACCGATACCGCACAAGCACACACGCGCACACACAGGAACAGGTGTGTTTTCTCGCACTGGTGCTCGACCAGCCTTCCATCCTCCCTTCATTCGGCCAAAGGGAAGTTCCGCATCACCCACCCACCCACACACGCCATTCTGCATGCCGCAGGGAAAGAAACGGTAAATTTTCTTTTCTTTTCCTTTCAACCTTCTCCAGCCCTACAGCAACCGGTCGGCAAATACCGCGATACGTAACTACCGTGCAGCACCGGAATAGACCATTTTAGTTCTGACTGTCATATCTGATGGAGTCCCAGCGGTAGCCTTGGTGCGTATTCATCCATTCAAATTTGGAATTTTAAGCACACCAATCAGAACAACTAGTTCCCTGATGCAGACGCAGACGGGCATCTAACTTCCTTTTCTTCTCGGTCTTCTTGGAATCCGATTGGCTCGGAAAAGCTATGGAGGTTTCCATCGTACTCGAGTGATCCCACGTGAAGCAGGGCTTTAATCATTCTGTCTTTGATAGCGGGCACCGCATCACGTCTTTCGGAAACTCCGGCAGCGCCCCAGGCCTTGGTCCACGGCCCGAAGAACACAGACTGGCAGCCCCAAACCTAGCGGTGGCGGAGTGCCTAAGAGGCGATAGAGGTGTCAGCAATTGATTTCGCACAATGTCTCTTCCAAATACCTATTCATTTCTCCTCTCTGCCTTTCCTTCATTCCCTCCGGTCCCCCTAGCACGCCCTAAACTAGGACAAGGAAAAACCAAGGAGGCATTCAAGGGCTACCGCCACATGAACGATGATAGCACCAACGCCACATGCTTTGTGCATGCTTCATTGTGTGTGTTGTCAACTTATATTTCCTTCTGGCTCATGGTTCGTGGTTTTACTCGGACTTTGAACACTTGTTCGATTCCTGGAAATACGGGTTATTTGGCTCAAGGCACAACTCGGTTCTATCGGGGTGAGGAGACACTCTGCCTCTCTGAGAAAATGAAAAGAGAGGAGAGAAGTTGGAGGAGGAAGAAGAAGTGAGTGGCTGAAAAGAGGGAAAAGAAGATTGTGTCTGTGTGAGAGAGATAGCTGTGCCAGGGGCAGCCCCACGTGGCCACGTGGAGGGTCGGGCCCGTAACCTTGAGATGGACCCTGGAGGATCTCTGAGAGCCTTGCTCTCTACCGGTTGAGTTAGTAAGGCAACGACGGAGGGGTATTTTCTCGAGCGCTAATCTCATGTGTCCGAGCGTCGTCGTACTCTGCTCCGGGGTCTCCTCCGAATCCTAGGGTGGTGGTCTTTGGTGATGATAAGGCAGGCGACGACCACGGATGGAGTGTATAAAAAACTTTCGAGACTGAATTAGGAAACGACATCGGCTGCTATATCCTTCTCTGCTACAAAGTCAGTGATTTCGTGAATATCCTAACAGCCAAAAAAAGAAGAGGAAGAAGAATCTGATTTCTACTCTACCCGTGAATAAAGACGGTACTTTCTGGCATTCGGGAGTGCACCCCCCCACCACAGACAGGCCAAACAGAATGCTTCCTCGCCTTGCATGTATGTACCCGTACATAGCACTGCCCAAACAGATTCCTGACAAAACCTTTGCCAACAGAGCTACAGTGCCGTAGAGTGCCGTGTCCTACCGTACCGCAAGTCCTAGTAAGCCATTTCCGCCAAACTCCGAGTACGTATGTGCGGTGCAGCGACCCCCCTCCCCACAAAATAGCAGAAAACAGTGATCACGAGAAAGAAAAAAGAAAAAAGAAAAAACACGTGACATCACCCTTCCTGGGCTCGGAAAAAAAAAAGCTTCTTATGAAGCCCCACGCGGGGGTCGAACCCGCAACCTTGAGATTAAGAGTCTCACGCTCTACCGATTGAGCTAGCGAGGCATTGGGAAATAATTCCGAAATAAACTCCATGAAGGCGTCTAAACAGGTGATTTCCGAGACCGGCACAAAATTAAAAACCTATAATACTATTATCATACTGATGATACAGCACCGCTCGAATCCACTCAACTCAAACCAAAATTTCCGCAGGCGACGGATAATTAATATAAGCCGATTTTGAAGAGAAAAAAAAAAATACGACGATTAAATTAAAAAAAAAAAAAAAAGAGGACCAAGTTAGAGCTCATATCATACATACCCCACCATTCTCCCCGTCCCCCGCCCCCTCAAGAACCCCCAAAGGTCCCTTACTTACAATCCCGTTATCGCATCGTGGCTAACGTCGAAATTCAAGTTAAGGACGTTAGTTACTACTAATTAACTTATTACACACTAACCCTTCCTTACTTACTTGTATCATTCTTACCGTATCTATCACACATAAATAATCAATACTTTGCAGCACTACGATAACTGCGGCAATAATATATATACCTCTTTTTTTTGGATCAAAGAAGAAAAAGGTGTCAAGTTCAAAGAAGAAGGCCATTACTAGTACATATTATATTCATCATCATCATCGCCTTGCGATATGACTTTGCGTTGTAAAATTTTCCAAGGGAATTTTTTTGTTGAGGGAATAGCTCTGCGAGTACAGTATGATAGATACTATACCGTACCGACTGGATTTTTCTTTCTTTCTGGGAGCCCCGGATTGGAAGGGGGGGTAAGTACGAGTAAGTTAGGTAATTAGGTGGTGGGAGTTGGGGGGGGGGGCACAGGTTTCGCTTTGTCCGGTATGGATCTTACCGTGTGATATATCATACCTGGGTGCTCGTATAAGGCCAACTGCTTGTAGGTAGGTAGGTTCGGTGATTAGTAGAGGTTAGGCGTTGGGCAAATCTCCTGAAGTGGAAAGGAAAGGAAAAAGAAAAAAAAAGTTCAGGTGGGTATGTAAGTATGTATGTATGATATGTATGGTAAGTGATGCATACAATCAGCACCGAGGGAGGATGCGTAAACGAGCTAAAGGCTTCGGATGTGAGAAGAATTGATTAGTAGGTAATTACCTCAAACGAGGTAAAGTTATATCATACATAAACGAGTACAGATAAATAAACCTCGGATAATGATGTCCCTCCTCCCCTCCCCCTCCTCATGTCAAGCAAGATGAAGAAAGAAAGAAATCAAAAAATGAAAAAATGAAAATGAAAATGCTATCATAACCAAAGAAGAAAGAAGAAAAAAAATCCCCGAGAAAGAAGGAAAGAGAAAAAGATAGAGAGAGCACCACGCGGGGGTCGAACCCGCAACCTTGAGATGATCCTCCAAGGAACTGTATATAAGAGTCTCACGCTCTGCCGATTGAGCTAGCGAGGCCTTGAATGGGGGTTTCTCTTCGCCATTTGAGATGAAATTCTCTCTTTAATTTTTTTTAATTTTTTTTAATTTTTTTTCCCCTTTCCAGAAATCCTATCGTATTCTGGCTGGACACACAGTCAGCAACTCACCAGACCAGCTTCATCAGACCGCTATACCGACATATCATACATACCGGTACATACCCTAGCCCTGCGCACACACTCATACCAAATACCCACCCGGTTAACGGAGCTTCTCACCCACGCACACACACACAAACACACACCCTCCCTAGGCAGCCATGTCATCACTAACGTAATCACCACAAAAAACAACCAATGACCAGACAAGGTAGGTCTACCCTACGAGTGCTGCTCCATGCATCAAAATAACCCGTTCAAGAAATCATTTCTCTCTTTCTCTCTTTCCTTCTTCGAATAACGTCTTAATCATTCGTCCTATCGTATTTTATCTTATCTTACCGCATCTTATTCCCGTCCGATTGAGCGAAGACCGGAAAGAAAGAAAAGAGGAAAAAATCGAAGGCGACAAAAACTGAGGGGAAATGGACATAATATAAAGAGGAAAAAGAAGATATATATACAGGCCGAAATCTCCACTCCCGCTCTCGTACAGTTTCTCCAAAATGTGATAACGGTGATGATGGTATATGGTACGATATGATGGATATGGCGTAGAGACGGCAACCCAGGCCAAAGTATGTATGTATAGAAAACAAGAACCCCGTTATGTCGGAGAAAGGAAAAAAATGAAATGTACAAACGAAACCGACCTTCCTCACTTCCCTTCCTCCCTATTACCATTTTTTCTTCCTCCTCCTCTTCGACTTTTTCCTTCATGAATCCTTTGCATGCATGACGCTCAACCGACTCCCCAGATCAAACGACAACGCAAACTCCTCCGACCAACCCAACTCCCCCTCTATAAAAAACAGTGCCTTCGTGAACGCCTGTAAGGAAATGAGGAAACTATAATAGGGACTAGTAAGAAATAGGTAAATTGATAGGATAGGCGGTATGAGAGAATTGGGGGGGATGGCCCGGGGGGAGGTGTGATATCTCTTTCCCTTTCCCTCTCCTCCTCACCAGAGCGGGCGAGCGGAGCGGGGTTCTCATCTCCAGTGGCTTGGTTATTAAAATCACCGAGGCAGGAGGAGAGAGGGGCCAGGATGGAAAGAAAATAGGTCGATAGACGAATATTTGGCCGCATTGCGGTTTAGTACACAATCAAGAGAGGGGGGGGGTAATACCGGTAAATGCTTCGGGATAAAAGATTCCGTCAAACCGTTAACTCCGGAAAATTAGAGCTTAAAGATGAAGGGAAAGAGAACTCGAGAAAAAGATTTTTAAGAAAGGAGATGGATAAAGCAAGAAGGCAGGAAAAAGCAAGGAGCTCCCATCGCGTGTCGTGCCACCGGAGTTGAAAGCATGAAACGAGACAATGATTTCCAAAAGAAGAAATAGCAGAAAAAATATATAAAAAGGTTCGTGAAACAAATATAAAACGCCCAAAGAGATAAAAATAAAACAAAAAACCCCCGCTTGATAACAATAGAGATGCTGTTCATTCGTAGAAGTGTCGTAAATGTCGTTTGAAAACTGCGCTATTCCTCCTCATTCCTATCCCCCAACCCCATCCTAGGAGGCCAAATTGCCGCTAAGTCCGCAGACCAAGCGCCATCGCCACAGACCCAGCCGAGGAAACGTTCCAAATGAAATAAAATCGAAAACCGTAAAAATAAGATAAACTTTTCACAACCAGGTTCGACGCGTCTATCGCTTGCCCCAAGAATCCGCCATAGCCGCAGCGGTCGTGTTGATGATGTCAGCGCGCGTCAAGGTGCAGTTTCGCACGCAGTCAGCATTGCTAGAACTCTTTTTGGAAATCCTTCAGCCAACCATTCTCCGCGTCGTATTCCCGGTCTGACATGCGTGGCCATAAATGACGAATAAAAGTGCTCTTTTTAAAACAGAAAAAAGGAAAAAGACATGAAAACCCGGGAAGAATGAGAAAATGAGACAGGGAAGAAAGCCGCGGTCCTTAAGGAAAACAAAAAATATGAGAAGAAAGCTTTATCCATAATTTCTTTTTACTCCGAACCCTCCTCTGAAATAGCCATTGTGGTGCCAGACCCTATATTGCCATGATGATTGATGGCGGTTGGTGGCATCTCGTCTTTCATACAAGCATTTTCCAAGACGTTTGTCCATTTCCCACTGGTCCCACTGTGACTGTGTTTTAGATGCTGCCTAAAGTGATCCGCCCTGTAGAACTTCTTGGACTGATTGCATTCTCCAAATTTGTGCTCCCCAGTCAAATGTTCAATTCGCTGAGCCCATTGCGGCGGCATTGGAAATTCTTTCCCACAATAACCACATATCTCAAAAGTAGACGGGTGTTGAGGGGAAGCGTGGAACGCGGCCGGGTAATTGCTTGAGAGTGCCGCACACGACCATGAATGTTTCCGCAGATGGAGTGAATTCTGGTGCCTTTCTGCTTCGTTCTTATTCTTAAATCGATTGTTGCAATATTGGCAGCTGTATTGCTTCTCCATTTCATGCAATCTACACATCTGTCAGAAAACACCACAATCCAAAGTTCAGAGATAGAACGTACTGCAAGTCCATTTGGGTGTCAAATTTTTTCGGCTTTTTCGGGCAGCATTCGCACATGTATACACCTATTTTCGGGGCTGAATGGTGCTTTGAAGCGACACCCTCTCTCTCTCTGCCGTCAAGTGCCGAGGACGCCTCTGGAATTTGCCTGTGTCTACTACTGCTAGGCCCTTTTGCGCTTGCTGGGGGCAGCGGTTGCCGATATGGTGGGTCACCAGCAATCTCCATCTCTAATGGTGGGGAAAATGAGGAGGCTGGTGAGACCCCCCCGGCCGTGGTGAAGCTACTTGCAGCAGAAAATTGACCAAGGGACGTAGACCATGTTGCCGCGGATGATATAGAAGCAGATGCAAATGATCCTGATGCTGACCTGGGGATTGGCGAATTATTAAAATGTTGATATTTTGGCGAGTGTCTTAAACCTTGATGTATCGGTGATGTTCTCCGGCTGTGATCGTAAATATCGTTATTCCCATAACCTTCCAAATGTAGGCCTTTTCTAGTAGGTTCCGAACTTCCGATTTGCCTATCCTCATTTGGGGGCGATGAAGCCCGCCTTTTCGAACCAGCTCTTTGATGGTGGTGGTTAGTGGGATAAGAATTTGACTTGGGCGGTGTCCTCGCTCCAAGCGTAAGTCGCTTCATTTCAGAGACATGAGAAGGCGCATCGTCCATTTGTGAGTCAGTGTCTTCCTGATATAAATCGTAACCACTTGATGGAGCATCGTCATAACCAGGAGAAAGTATAGAAGCACTCCTCGATCGACGCATCCGTGAATCTGCATTCGAATAACCTTCATTATCTGTCACAAATGACGATACACTTGCATTGTCGCCAGAGTTTCGAATATCTAAAAATGATGGAAACACGGGAGGATGCTGTTCCGGTGCCGTCCCCAACCCCGGTTTATCGCCGACCGAGGGGGTATGCTGCCACCTCTGAAATGGAGTATTGAGCGAGCCAGGCCCCGGAATCGGTATAGGGTTCGAAATCGAGTCACCCCGTGGCTGACTCTTTGGAATATCCCAGCGTGTTGCCAGCGGTAATGGTAAATCGTCACTTACAGAGCCAACAGTCGCTGACCGAGAATCGCGGGGGGGCGTAATCCGCTGCCTCGGTAATGGCGAAGGAGCCGATCTTGCGCTGTCGTTAAGTTTCTCAATAAGGCCTTCGTCAAACGCTCGAACAGACATTCGCATAGCGACACGCATAGAATCTTCACCCTGAAGTCTGCTATATTCAATACGCAGAGCGTCATTGCACAAGTCAACAATTTTGCCCTAAGCAGTCCAGGGCAATAGAAATGGTGAAAAACCAGTTGATGGCAAAATTTGGGGGTTCATGTGGAAAGGGATATCAGATGTCAATTTTTATGACAGGTATAGACCGTAGATGTTACAAGCAAAATTGATTTCAGCAACGCGGGTCTACTCAACTCCTTATTCAACTGACTCGGAGGCTTCTGCCTCCCACGAAAATCATCCGGCCAAGATTGACTAGGCTCTCTTTTAATATTCAGTTCTTCAAAGCTTCCAGGCGAAGCATGGCGTGGGCCCCGAGATCTTCTTCCAAAACTTCCCCAGCCTCGCGGAGACGAAATCGGGTGACTAGAGGGTTGCCGGTCTCTTGCGTCACCAAACCAGCGGTGCGACACACTTTCCCCCCCATCATCGCTATCCTTCCAACTCGCCTGCCGTTCCTCGGGAGGGTTAGAAGGTGGGAGCAAAGAAAGTAATGGTGGAGGATGGGGCTGATCATGAAAAGAGCTGGCGCGACTTGACGTCGGAGAAATGTTTCTAGGCGCAGGTATGGCAAGTGGCCTAGATCTATAACTTTCGCTGCTCATATCCATGTTGTGGATGTGGTGATCATGTACCCTGATGGAGGGGAGGTTTGTTGTGGCTGTTGTTGTTGTTGTTATCCGGCGGAGTGTCATCACGAAAGACGACTGGCGAGCAAAATAAACTCGATCCGAAACCAAGCGACGGGGCACTAGTTCTCTATCTTATTGACGATTAGATTCATTGGACATAGCTTTAGGGCCAGGGCCTGAACGAATCCACCCAATTGAGTACCTGGAAGAATATGCTATCTCGGCAATATATATATTGGGGGAACAAGGATCTCTTGAGGGGTCTGGCAGGTCGGAGAAGTAAAGCGTTAAATCCTGAACCTGTGGGCGTGAGCTCGTCTGAAGGCGATTCCCGCACGATCAGCTATCCGTAACAGCTTCAGCTGAAAAGCAGACGAGCAGCGGCGGGGTTAACTAACTAGGAAATAAAATACCCGAGCAAGTGCTAAACCTGCTATTTCATTTCAAGCCCTATTTGCCCTCTGTCGTGACAATACTCTAAGCACAGACCAACCAGGTCAACCTTTTTTTTTTCTGGTGGTGTTGTTCACAACAAGTGGTAGTGAGAGCACCGGTTTCGTCTGGTTTCTCGGTGGTTTCACACAAGCCTCAACCCTATCGCCCGCCTAGGGATCTCGGAGATCCTTCCTGCTGAATCGAATTCACTCCCAACCGGGCCTCGCAACATACAGACACAAGGGAATTATCGACCGAGTAATCGATGGGGGTAGCGAACACTTTTTCCGAGGGAGGGAAATGGACGAGGCAACAGAGGGCAACCGAAAGGAGCGGACACTGTTGTTATGAGGAGAGTGTGTAGGGGAAGGTGGTGTACTGTGAACCGCTGTGTGCAGGTATGTGCTAATTCGAAAGGTAGGCAAGGTGGGTAAGGCAGGCGGGTCAAGAGCTAGAATAAGCTACCGGTCTCTCTTCTCCCTTCCTTCTTTTTTTTTCTTTTTCCTATTCTCCTTCTTCTCCCTTTTCTCTTTCCCTCAATCTCTTGAATTGTACCAAACCCCAAGCAGCACGCCCCAAGAACAGAGAGGAAACACTCTCAACGGTCGGCGAGGTGATAGTTGGTTGGAAGGGTAAATGGAAGCCGCCTAGAAGAACGAGCCAAGCAGAGACAGAGACGTGGGGGAGGGGTGGGACAAAACGACCTTATGTATGAAGTATATGTAGCTCGTGCGGCCACTGGGTATTATAATGATACTACTTATGGCGGTGATGATAGATGTGTGTACTCGTGTATATAGGGAGCAAAGGGGGGGTGTAGGCAACGGAGGGAGGGGAGGGGGGGGGCTGGATGCGAAGGCCCGGGAGCAAAACAAGAAGGAAGCGTAAGGTTACAAGCAGGTAGGCAGAATATCCAGATGCAGGTTCAGCCTCACAAGGAAACGATACGAATGTCCGTCCCCTCCTTCGGGACTTCCTAGCCTTGCCAGAAATCGAGAAAGCCGTTTGGTTGTTTACCCTTCTCCTGCTCGTGATGTTGATAGTTGTTGTCCACAGGGAGTAGCGCCTTCTCTGCTCCTGTGCCTGTTCTTGACAGGCACACAAAACTTCAAACCCTCTTGCTCCCAAGAAATTCTGATTCGTTTCACGTATTATTTTAATTGCGCTGTCACATTAACTTGCTCGCCACCTGCACAACGAGATAGACACCCGCTGCTCGCAATCTATACTATCACCAGATTGGGAGGGCCAGATACACGCTCGGCGGTTCGCAGTCAAGCATCAGTGGCTGTCTCAGTGTGAACAGTGCCTATCCCTAGCGACTAGTAGGGCGCTGCCGCACGATTCGAGCGTAACCCCTAGGAGTCCGATACGACACAACAAGGTCATTTGACAAGGAACCTTCACCGTAGCCACGGTGTGATGGAAGGATAAAAGAAAACGAAGGAAAGGGAATGGTAAAACCCATGGCGAGGGACTGAGAGAGAATGAGGGACTGAGGAGAAAAAATAAAAGAAAAACACTCAATTCGGTGAGGTAAGAGCCCATCCAAGCCGGGATTGGCTCTCTCTGGGTTTCTCATAACCCTGCCCCGATCCACTGGCTTGGATTACAGAAAGCGCACTAGACAGGAAGGTTTGTTTCCAGATCGCTATCTCCGTGATGTCTCCATTAGTAGAGAGATGGTTGCTCGTGCAAAAGCAAAGAAAAGAAAGCAAAGGCCCATGTTATTGCGATTGTCTTGATTCAACGGTTAATTTAGGTTCGACTGCACCAGTGGAGCCCAGTCATGCACTTTTAAAAACAAATAGGAAACACCTCTCCCTGCACTCGAGAAATTTGTAACGCGAGGGAAGACACCCCTTGGAAAGATCACTGTCGAGGGCACCATATTTCACAATTGATTCCATTGTTGCACCGTCTGACAGGACATACCTTCGACTTCTCAATCTGGCTTGGAGCCACGACCTTGATGCATGGTGCGTCTACATGCAAATGGACTTGCTTCCCTTGCCTGACTTTCTGCACCTATGCCACATTGATGCTCATATCACCATTACGGTCAGCTGTCACGCAGAGACAGGAGAATCATTCTAATTACCAGATAATATGAGACTAAATGGACCGAGGCGTGGGGAAATGGGAAAGGAAAAAAATAAAGAGAAGGGGAGAAGGGGAGAAGGGGAAGGAGGCACAAAGTAGATCAGAAGCGAACGACGGATGCAGGTGAGAGGAGCTCGACTTAATCCGAGAGTTATTGCCCAAGCGAACGCCTTGAGCGAGTGAATACAAGGTTATGATCACACTCTAGTAACAAATCTGACTACTGTATGCAGTATAATACTTGTACTTGTGCATACAGGAGGAATACCTACTTATACCTTCCGACTTACCCACCTCCCGATAGTCTACACCTACCGTACCTACACGGAACGGACATCTTGCTTTCAGAAGGCGGCCGCCATCCCCTCTAAGAAACATATCTACTATACTTATCATCATCGTCACAATCCAGTCACCCGAACTTGAATACCGGAGTTACAACGATCACGCGCGCGTCCACCGTTTTATCTATATGTAGGCCGCCAACCCCTCTCTTGATTTCCTTGCAACTATTCTCAGGCGTCTCTGTTTTGCAGGTTACGGTAGTCGATGGCAGGGAGCGTAGACTGGTTTACTTTCTTTTTTCTTTTTTTTCTTTTTTTTTCTCCACCACCTCCACCACCAACCACAGCACTGTCCTTTTCGATACTTACCGTACTCGGGTAGTTGTGATGCGAACCGATATTTTACGACAGGGATACGAACCAGGGGATAAGAGGCGACACAAAGTGTGTCACTGAAGATGAGAAAGTAAGCGGGGCAGGTGAAGCAGGCCAGTCACAGTCCCGTGGATGGGATTGTGCTGGACTGAATGCCTCCCACTTACGCGCCAAAGGCGAGATGGCATGGTCCACAGTCTCCCCCGTCATGTTCTCTTCAAATATCAGGCATCATCATCCTCATCAGCATTCATTATCACTAAGAAGCAGTGATGAGGAGAAGGAGGATGACAGAAAAGCATGACAGTAGGACAGACGAGGAAGAGGGAGAAAGTTTAGGGCTTTTCGCAGTGCTCATTTCGTCAGCGGCGCACACGCCCTATTCTTATGATATTCCGGGAGTGTCCTCTATGCTTTTGTCCGAAATATTTTCACACTTACGGTATTGTTTTTTTGTTTTTTTTTCCCCTCCCATTCCCCGGATATGCCTGCTTGGGTTAGCTTGCGACAAAATATTCTAAATACCGGTACGGTAGCTGGTCTACTCGTACGGTATCGTAAGGCAAGTTTTGCGGTTCGGTCAGTGGCTTATAAGGCTGAGAACTGATAGGGCAGGATCCGAACCTCCCGCACCTTTGTGGGGGGACTGGGCTGAAGTGAAACCGTTAGGGGAAAGCTTTTAGTCTTCCTCTTTTTGTTTTTCTGTTGTGCCAGACTCCACGCCTGACAGGCTTCAAGGAAAAAGTCAAAGGACGAAGTGACCTGGGGTAACACTCAAGCGTCTGCTGCCAAGCCTGCGGGAAGGCGAAAGTGGCAAGCAGCCTTGCTGTAGGGCAGGTCAGTCCCGGATGTCTATCTTTTTTTTTTCCTTCCTTTCTTTTTTTTTTCCCTTTGATTCCCTGTCGGACGCAGGTTGTGGCTGCACAGCAATCGAGTGAGTGCATGACTGGTAGGTAAATCAGGACATGTGTCCCGTAGCGAGCAGAGAAGCGTGGGAGGAGGAGAGAAGGAATGAAAGAAAGGGAAAGGGAAAGGGAAAGAAGGGGAAAGAAAATGAAAAGAAAATGAAAAAAAACATCGCATTTTTATTAATTTGGAGCCTGAACTTTACTGAAATGCTGCCTGTCATCCCGAGTTTACGCTCTGGTACGTGGTAATCTGTCGGCGATGTGACCGGTTCTTTGAAAGTGCGGATATCCTGCTTATCCCATCTGCAGGACCGACTTCTTGTTCCCATATAAAATGGGAAGAGGAAAAAAAATGTGTCACTTTGTTATCCAAGTCTGAACCAACGGCTGCAATACTTTTCCAGACCTCCACCAGAGGACTGAGTGTGTGGTATACCCATTTATACCAAATTTCACTTAGCCTTTGATAGGGCATTGGTAAGGCCCACTTTATGCTAAACTTTGTCGATTCATTTCTCGGTGTACGCCCGTTGCCGTTATGCCGCTCCTGCTCTCTATAATAATTTCGGAGGTATCTCTCGATTCGCTTAAGGTACTATACCGTCGTCACTCTCACACCAAATCACTCGACAGATCCGTGGCGATACTAAAGTGCCTCAAAACTGTATATTGAGTGTCGGTAACCGGCGATAGGATATTACCGCATTAACTGTGGATAGCCGACAGACACCAATACCACTCTATGGCCCCATCCTAGCAGTGTACTACAGTAGACGAGAAAAATCAGCTTGCGACAATACCTACAAATCGAACTTATTCTATCATATCCCTTCAGCAAATCAACCCTGGTTTGTCTATGGAAAACGGGCAAAATACTGTTTTCCTATAGGTTATGTAATTGAGGGGAACGGGGACGGCGGCGGGAGCCGCACACATGTTGGTTAGTTTGTCAAAATTAGAGGCCCGAGGAGCCTAACCCTGCCGATGACATACAGTAATATATCATACAAAGACCTGGGACCTCGTCTTTGTCGGGGCTCCCTGGCAAAACGTGGGTCGAGGTCCCGTTTCGACACGCTAGCGCCTACCAGTTTGAACAAGTTTGTTTTGCCGCATGCTGGAACGTGATTGACATCTTGAAAGATGGACAACTGGTAGGCGCGGCCTCTGAAGGAAGGAAGGAAGGAAGGAAACTGATGCTCAATTGAGGGAATTACGGTGGAACCAAGCCCACACTGCTGGCTGCACGGCCTCCGTTGAAGGAAGGAGCAAAAACGGAGTTTGAACAAACTTGAACTGTCATTGTCGATCCTTCTTTATTGCTTCTGCGTTGCTTCGGGAGCTGCGTAAATTGGAAGCAATGTATTTAAGAGGGTGGAGCCCTGTTGGCTACTGTATGTGTCTCAAGATCAGTCAAACCATACCAACCAAAGTTGCTCAGAAACGTTATTCCTTTTTCCTCTTGCCGGCACACCTACTTTATTATACTCCTGTTGCCTTACAATGATATATGTCTTTGCTGTAGGCTCAAGCAGTGGGGCCCTTTTTTTTCCCTTTTACCATTTCATTGAAATTTGGCAAGGCCGCAGTTTCCCGGAGCTGCCTTGCAAGAACACTCGATATTACGTCAAGAGAAAGACAACACTTATTCTGAAAAACAGAATGAAAAAAAAAGAAACGATAGCCTCTATTTTCCGGAGTTGGGGTAATCATAACCATAAGGGAATAGCAATACCGGTGCCTCCCCTTTGATATATCATCTCACCACTTCCGGGCTCGGCCTCAGGACCTCAAAAACCCGGGATGTCGCTTCTAAATTCCATTTCTGCTGCGACAAACCTCAGAAATTACATAATTCCCCCCCCCTCCTCAGGTCTTAGCTTGGATTGTGCCCCCACCGGCGGCGAAGGGGGGAGGGGGGACGGAGCTATTTGTGGCTGGTCGCATTTAGTCCTAATTACGGCTACGGTATCCAAATGCCCGGTTGTATCCACCGGGAGACCCTCCTTGCTGCAACCTTCCCCAAAGAATCGCTTTTCCAGTGTGGGCACCCCCGAAGGACATTGCAAGCCTCTGGTTATATAATTGCCACTTCCTCAGTTTGTTGAAAGAGGCTTCGGCCCGGGGCAGGCCTAGTGGTACACGTTAACAGGGTTGCGAATATCGGTTAAGGAGATCCAACATGTTCTTAGGGCTGCCTGATCTTATAATACAGTGCCTTTGTCGGGGGGAAATGTCAAGTTAATCCTTCCTTCCATCGAGCTCTTGTCTCCGAGTCTGGGGATTACGGGGGCTGGGTGGGGAGGGGGGGGGGGCGATTGTGGATTTCACGAGATTTATTTATTTGACGGTACTGAATAAACCCCCCCATGTTTATAATAGACCAGGCACGGGCATTTCTCTAACGAAAACATTGGTAGAAAGCAATTTTGCCTGTTTTGCCTCCCCCCCTGTTTTTGCTATGATACCAGTAGGCATATGCGGCCTCCAAAATGGACCCACTTCCCGCTTCGCAATGTGGGTACTGTAGTTCTTACTACGACATGCGAGTCTACCCCAGGACAACCCACAGACATGAGGCATTGCAGGGCGGGCCGGAGGCGAGGAGAATTGGAGCTTGCTGAAATGTCGATGCACTGTATCTTTGCTTCTCGCTGTACGACAAAATTCGTCGCCACCCCCCCTCCCCCCTATTTTACACCAGAAATGGGCATTTTCACTTTTACAAAATCTCAGCCACGCTGATTTGCTGAGGATTTCGAAATCTGCCAGAGCCTTTTACTTACTGTTCATAAGTGGTGAGCTCTGTTGATGCCCGTGGTGCAATACCAGAGATGATGACCGATGGGCAAAAGGTACCTCTAATCTTATATGAGTCTCCTATATGAGTCTCCTATACAAGAAGTATATTGCAACAATACGCAATCTTGACCCAAAGCTCTCAGCCCTCATGGGTAGAGTGGGAAAATTCTCATAATTTCTACCTAGGAAGTCTGGGCAATTGCCTGCACTATGGCATTGGTTTTATTAATAATTCCATAATGCTTTCAGACAAGTTGTGAGTGCTTAAAATCAACCATTTGCTCGTGCTGAGTCTCAAGCACAATTTGCCCATTGCCACCGCTTTACCTCCTTGCTTGCGAGCGCGCGTTCTCATTCATCACCTGTGAGTAGTGTCTCTGCCACAGATTGTCCCTAAGAAGTGAATCAACGAAGTTCGGTGCAGCCAATAAGTCTAATTGCGCAATCCGCAGTGACTTTCCCACTTTCTGGGGCTGAAAAGTGCCTCGAGGGGCTCGCTGATCCTGTGGCAAAGCTACACCCCAATTGCGCAATTATTGGCTGCATGGGCTTTGTTGTTTCGCCTTTCTTATGGATAAGTGTGCAGGCTTTTTTTTTTTTTTGAGTCCCATGTAGGGCTTTGCCCGGAGTGAGTTCAACTACCGTACCGATAGCTCCCTCCAGGAAAACATTGAGGCTAAAACCACACCTCGTTAATTTTAAGAACAATTAGGATCTCGCCGCGCGTCTTGACCTCAAAGGGTAGGCCACGTTTTGGGCACCTCTAGAGTAGTGACTTCTCCCGGGGGCGCTGTCTTGGTTCCCTGTCCCCTGTCCTGCATCTCTTCTGATAACACTTATAGGTACAAGTATCTCCATATTATATTGGTGAGATGTTTGGAAAGGCCATCAACCTCTTGGCTCTCAACGGTTGTTGGACGGATTCCTCGTGTTCTGGGAGTTTAATTGTGGGGGCTGTTGGGGCAGGTGGGATAGTTTATACCAGGAATAGCATCAGGGGTGAGGAAGGTGTGGAAAATTTGTGTCGTAGTGATACCGTTTTTGAGTTAACGAGATGTGCCGGTGTGGTCTAACCATCGAACAGGCATGGCTCTGCCTATGCGTGATTGTGAGTGATCCACCAGTTGTGTCCCAGCTAGTGCGGGTCGAGTTCCTCTGTCAAGTCCTCGAGCTCACATCTTAAGGGGAAAAATTGTATGTGTGTGATGGACGTTTGCTAGCAAAAATTATTATCTAGTAAAGTATTAACAGGAATGCCTTAACTTAGAATACCGTAATACCGTTAATAGCGGATTTAAAGTAAATTTAGTAAAGGGGGGGGGGATACTATGAAGGAAGCCTCACAGAATACAGCAGGTGGCAATGGGTTAATAGGTTGAACTGGGTAATGTGGACTAATTTCGGGGCGCGAGGTGGGCCAAGTCCTTTGCACCGGACAACGGCGGGCGGAGTGCCAGTAGGGCGGGGAAAGGGACGATGCCTGTACTCGAGTACCGTACTGTGTTGGTGCTAGGGGCTGAAAGGTTACCCCTTGATGCCAATGATTGGATGTGATGTAAGGGGGCGAGGCTCAGATTCTTAATTATGGAGGAGCAATTGGGAGTTCATTTAATCCCGGAAACAAATCACGGACACTTGTCTGCACGGCATGTATGTCATATAAGGCTACCCTGAATTCTTGGATATAGTGTTCGCCTAAATGGCCGACCACTAGGTGAGCCTTCAATCACCTCTTCAATGATGGCCTCAGGATGTCCGATTTTCCAAGTGGTATTCTGCGTGATCTTTAGGTCAATCAGAACAGATTCGCCTCATGTACATCCTTTCCCCAGGGAATATCTTTTCATCAGGCTAGGGGCTGCTTTGGGCACTATTTCACTTCAGTGCCAGCTATAATCCACCTCGTTCGGCTCTAGGTCCATTGCATTTCCAGTACTGTGTGATACCTCCTCTAGAGTGGCAAATGTTCGAAGGATCGAAGGAGGCTTAAGACACCCCAAAGAGCCATCCGAGGCACTGCTTTTAGACGCCAGCCCCCGTGGCAAAATACCACTCATTGGATGACAGAGTCTGCCGGTGCGGTAACGCAAGCTCCCGACCCCTAGCCCTACGGAATCGACGATATCGGTAGTTTAGGGCAAGCCAGCAATGACCGGGTTCTCTTGCCCCGCATTTCTCATGTTAACTAACACACACCCACACACACACACACCCGCTCTAGTACTACCGGTGCTCATCCACCTACGTATGATACCATACCTCCCCCCTCAACGACCATTGAACCTACTCGCTCACTTATCCCCGTTGTCGGCCCTTCTTATATTATACTTTGTCCCAGAACTTCCATCTAGGGACGGTATAGGCACCCAACCTACTTGGCATCAGCTATCCGAGCTCCATCATCCCACCTGACCAACTATCCTCGCTTGTTTCCCCTACCACTCGCCGGTTCATCGTTTCCTCCCTCTCAAACAAACAACCCCCCAATATACGAGTACACCGTACCAAATATGGAGAAAGTGGGGGGTGAAAATCTCTATATTAATGGGTGTGTACCCTATTAGCCACCCCCTCCCCGTCCGCTACATTTTTATCGGGCTCCGTGATGGTGGTTGGTTGCTTGTAGTGGTTGCCATGCGGCTTATTAGCTAGCAATGACCATAGATATTAACTTGAGCCTATAGAATGTACGCCCTGCGTCGGCGTGAAGCTCTCAAAAAAGCGGGGGTTACCCATGTTGTCTCTGTCTTGCGGTTGCCGTTGGACAAAGAGTTATTCGTCCAATACCAGCACAAGATCGTTCAAGTGGACGATGTCGAAGATGAAAACCTGCTGGAGCACTTTGCAGATACTAACAAATTCATCTCCGATGCATTGAAGAGCGGGGGTGCTGTCCTCATTCACTGGTTCGTAAAACATTCCCCGGCCTGCCTTGGCTGCTTCTCTACTCCTTGGGCGCCCGGTTTCACCGTCCTGTGATTGATGAATCTTGTTGACATAGTTGCCCAACAGTGCAATGGGTAAGTCACGGTCAGCGACAGTACTCACGGCTTACTTGATGGCTTCACGCCGCCTTGCACCACATCTTGCCCTTGGTATTATAAAGCGAGTTCGGCCTTTCGTCGAGCCAAATTCGGGCTTTATGCAGCAACTGGAACTCTACTATCAGATGGAATTTGCTGAAAATATTGAGGATCACTCCATCTATCAACGTTGGGTGTATCTGCGGGATGTAGAGATGAGCAATGCAGCCGGTCGTGCTCCAGAGAGAATCCACTTCCGAGATGTTGGGGCCGAGATCGGAAGAATAACCGGGGTTAAAGAAGATGAAACTCCCGAGGAGAAAAGTGTGACGCAGCTGAGATGCAAAAAGTGCCGGTATGTGTATCATTCCTCCTTCTCAGTCCTCTTCTATTTTTTTTGTCATGGTATGCCCATCCTTACATACAAACGTTTCCCCATAGGATCGTTCTAGCAAACTCTGCCTCCTTTACACCTCATATGCCCAAACCTACGCAGCCACCTCACAGCGAGGCGCCCCAGCCGCCCTGTGCACATCATTTCGTTGAGCCTCTTCTTTGGATGAAAACGGAACTTTCGAAAGGCGAAATTTCTGGAAAGTTGGAGTGTCCAAAATGCAAGTCGAAGGTGGGGGCATACGCATGGCAAGGTTTGAAGTGTTCTTGCGGGGACTGGATTGTCCCCGGTATCAGTATGGCTAGAGGGAAGGTTGACGAGGTCAGCTTAAAATCATAAATGGGCCACTTGACTTAGGGGAAAGCATTATTATAAGCCCCCTAATATTTTCCTATTCTTCCTTTTGTCGGAGAGGATGACAACACGTTGGCGCCTCTGAGCGTTACCCCCATTGCTGCGGAGATATGGTGGGCCTTGATACCTCGAAAGAAGTCTAAACCAATATCTCTTGGTGTGATCAAACTGCTCGTTGGGCCCTATTCGTCGGGGACTCGGTACTCTTGCATAAGGCTGTGTTGCTCAGAACTTCTCTACACAGGCCGGGAAATGTACATCGACGGAAATCGACCAATGGTCTCGAGTAAAGTAAATAGGGCGAATATATACCTGCATGTTCTTAATCTAACCAAAGAAGCTTTATTGAAACTGACCATTAAAAAAAACAAAACATGAGCAGCAATCCGAACAGGCGGGTCTCTCTTTCGTGCGGCGAAGGAGAAATCCTCCTGCGAAGAGTAAGAAGGAGAAAAAACCCCGATCAACAATGTGCCCCGCAGTGGGAAAAATAAAATAATGCGTTGCAGCCACCAAAAAACCACCATAATGGTATCACAACCAACAAAAAAGATAAGGTTACCGAGAGTTTAACATATGGCGCAATATTCCCATCCTAGCGCAAAGTAACACTGTTAACATCCCTGGCGATCATTTCTCCTCACACCTTCCATTTACCTATGCACTCTATGATAGTCTTTTATGCACGTAACGCAAGTTAGCCTTGGCTATCTAATATTAGAATAATATAATAACGCTAAACATGAGGTAAATTCCCAACTAAAGACGCTCCAACCATCCCTTAACGAAGCATTATACGAAGCACCCATCTTCTCTGCTCTGTCGTGGAACAACAGGACGGGTGTGCGAATCAGAGTATTAAAATTTGAGGAAAATTTTTTTTACGATAAATTACCTTCCCCACCTTACGACCTGCGTTAATCCTCCATCCATCCCTGCCTTCCTTCCTTCCTTCCTTCTTTCCTCGCTTCCTTCCTTCCTTCTGTCCTTCTCTCTCTCTCCTGGGTCTCCCAACATACCACACCAACCAACCAGCCAATCGAGCCCGCACAAACCTTGCGAAAGGAACAAAAGGAGAAATAATAATTTCGTGCAGCCGTTTCTCAAATCCGCCCCCAAAGCCGAAAGTGGGGCGTTCGGAGGGTTTCGTTGAGGAGGAGGGAGGGGCAGCGAGCGGAAGCCAAGTTAGTTAGTTTTGCTTTATTCCCCATCTTATCGCGATTGATTGATTGGATTCGGGGGAGGTGGTGGAGGAGGAGGTGGTGGCGGTGAGTCGGGGAGGTTTTTTTTTTGCACGGGACGTAGGGCAGCATGTAGTCTATGTACGAGTTAATACCGGTACCATATCTGGCTTTTTTTTTTTTTTTTTTTTTGCGTGACGGGAGAGTGGATCGGTGAGTGGTTTGACTGTCCTTTTCTTTTTTTTTCTTTTCTTCTTCATCTTCATCTTCCTTCCCCTCGGTTTTTATTCTGCGTGACGGCTGGTCGGGTTTTGTTTGATTGGGTCGACCCTCGCCGGGTTTTGGAGGGTTAGCGGTATGTAAATTATTATAATCATACAATACATTCGGCAGCAAACGTACGGTACAGTAGGTAATTTAGTTAATTGGCACGAGAGAGGAACTTTCCCCCTCCTCCTTTTTTGAATTAAAAATGGTAAACAGGTAGTAACTGGTAGCCTGTTTTTTTTTCCTTCTCCTCCAGGGAGGGGATAGAATCAAGGGGTTAAATAATATATATCTAAAAAGTACATGTTTCGAAAAGGGAATGAAGAGAACGAGAAATAAGGAGAAAAAAAGGAAAACTGACCATATTCTCCCATGTAACGCCCGCCGACTAAGCCCTTACTAATACATTTTCAAATGAAATGAAAAAAACTGCGAGTGAGAGTACATGATATTAGTAGTTTGCTTTTTTTCCTCTTTCTCCCCGAAAGGGAGAGATTGTTTGTTTCAATGATCGGAAAGGAAGGAAATGATAAAATGTGCTAAAAAACTGAGATCATTTCCTCCGCCTAACAGGTAAGTGAGAGATGGAACAATCCTACTAAATAGATAATAGGGGAAGAAAGAAAAAAGAACCTCCTAAATTGAACCTAACCTAGTAAACGAGGGAAAAAAGGGGGGGAACTCTCGAGTCTGAAGGAAGGTTGAGACCAAAAAAAAAAAAAAAAACTACCTAAAGCCTGCAAACAAACCCACGGTGATCTTGCGCATGTCCAACCTGAATTGCCCTTCTAAGCTCCTCATTCTCCCTCCTCTGCCGCTCAATCTCAACTTGCAACTCCCTCCACCCACCCCTAAGCTCGATTATGTACTCCCTAGCCTCCCTAAGCACATTCGCCTTGCTGAGTCTCACATCCCTACAGCCGGGGACCAGCTCCAGCAAGGCGTCCATGCCACCCTTGATGCTCTCACGCCTCTTCTTTTCCGAGTTCAAGTGGCTTATGCGCCTCTTCTCATGCTTGGCCAGTTTGTCCTTTGAGTGATCGTGAGGCGAGGAGGGAGTCCTCAACGACGGGGAACGGCCGCGGAGGAGGAGGTGGTGGTGGTGGCCGCGATGGTTATGGTAATGGTGGTGGTGGGAAGCGGAAGACGATGAAGTGGAGGAAGAGGAGGATAGCGAGTGACGGGTTGGGTTGTTATTTGGATTATTATTATTACTGCTATTATTATGATAATTTTTGCTGATACCGGCACGATGAACATGCCGGACTTCGTACCGCTTCGGCCCGTCGTAGACTGGCATTGCGCTGCCGAGACCGATTCCACTCCCGCTGCCGCTGCCGTCAGAGTTAGGTGTTACGAGACCGTGGGTGTGAGGAGAGGGACAGCTCCCGCTTGATAAGAGAGATTCAGATAACGATGGGCACCGCGTCCTCGGTGAGATGGGGCTGTACGAGAGAGATTCTATCTCCGGGATGTTGTGGAAGTTAGGCTCCGTGAAGAGTGGGGCTTGCGAGGATGGGATTTCCAGTGCGGGGAGAGGGTTGTGTTGTTGATGTTGGTGGTGGTGTTGGAGCTTTGGTGACTCGCTGGAGGGGTGAGCTTTCGCTGCGTATGGGTCTTCCGGGGACTTTCTGGTGTGTTCCCGTGGGTGCATAATGTGTTGCATTAGAGAGCTTATTGGTCTGTATAGGGAACTGCTTTTTAGCTTTCTTGGACTTCTTACTATTATTATTTTTTCTAGGGGAGTAATAACCCGTGTAGGAGAGCGTGAGAGCGGAATGCAACGAGAATGGATAGATGGATAGAAGGAGGAAATAGAAAGGGAGAAAGCTCACGGGAGAGAATCTGAGGGAGAGGCTTTAGAACTCATGGCAGAAAACTTGGAATCCATGACAATTTGTAGGTTTTACGAGGAGTAAGAAAAATCAGCTCTCCCCGTTTTCCCTTTCTGTTCAAAAAGAGAGGAGGAAGGAAGGAAGGAAGGAAAAATCTCCCTTATTCCGATGATGACAACGATAAAAGACAACACCCTCCTCGAAAACGACTGAACCAATAGCCACAAGATAGGCAGATGGACAGACCGACAGCTACCCTGCGAAACACACGCAAGCACGCAAGCCCCTGCTGAACCGCACAGAAAGGGAGTGTGAGAATAGATAATGTGATAGAAGAAAGAAAGAAAAGGAAAACAAAAGAGCTGGTTATTGAAAAGAGGATGAGTAGGAGAAAAAAATGAATGTGAAAAATGGCATATGGGGGAATCTCACTCTTGATATAGTTTTTTTCTTTTCTTTTCGAATTAAAAACCTTTTTTCCGCAGATGATCAAGTATGTTTCTTTTTTTCCCTTATTTACGCCCCTCCCTCCCTCCCATATATCCCTTCCATCGACCACCACCACCTCTTGGGAACTCTTTGCTAGACAAGGACATATAGGGAGCAAGTTAGGAAAGAGGTATGAAAAAGCTAATAGGAAGGGAAAAGAAATAAAAATAAAGTTACAAATGCGTATCTCACGTCCAGCAGCAGCAGCGGGGAACCCAGGGGAGATCATCATCCGTAAAACACGAGAGATTGACCGTGCCCCACACCAACAGTTCCACATAGGGGGAGAGGGGGGGTTGATAGAGAGAGGGGTGGACTACAAATGTCTTATCATTTACCGTGCCAGTAGGAAAAAGAAAAAGAAAAGAAAAAGACCTCATTTGCTTCCCATTCCTTTCGGTACATGAGTGATAGCTTATGTGCGATCTTCGCGTGATACTCTATGATACCTGCCCCATTTCAATTGGCCCAGCAAGCACAATACATCAACCACTCACCCCACTCTCCTCAATTGAAAAACAAATAATACATTGGGGGGAAGGGCCTCCGTATGAGTATAACAAATCCTGGAGCAAGCTTTTTTCTCAGCGTTTTATTTGCCAATGAGATAGAACAGTTAACCTTCACCAATGCTGCCACCTCCCCCATTGTGCTCATCTGGTCAAATCGCAACTGCAATCGGATCAGCTTTGACTTTATGCATAGGCCGATTGGAGAGCAGCGGGTATATCGTAATAAGATAGGAGCTAAGCAACATAGTACTCGTACAGTACTAGAATAGAGGCTTAAGCACAAACTTACTTTCTATTTTTCCTGCTTCCACCGCGCATAGTTAGACCGATTAGTATCACCTAGTCACCCCCATTTTGATTCTTATTATTTTCATTACCCTCTCCTCCCTCAATGCATCGCAAGCGAGATGTAATATATCATTTGGGCGTCCCCGAGGTTTCACATACTGTGGCTATTCTCCGACGGGGAGGACCTGGTAATGCCCCTTGCATGTTGCATTGTCGAATGGGACGAACAGACAGAACATGATAAGACAGGATAGACAGCGATCCAACATGACCGCATCTCGTGGTTGGATAAGAGGAAGAAAAAAATTGAGCCCTGCCTATCCACAGACAAGGCAGAAATTTAGTCTGGCCGTTCTTCTGAACCGTGAGTGGACAATTCTAGGTGAAACCAAAAGGGATGAAGAACTGGAAATCCCTCTTAAACATCATCCCTCTCCTCTATCTTGCTTTTGGCCCTCTTCCCTGCTACCGCCCTTTTCTTTTTCAACCTTCCACAAGGTGGATGGAGCAAGGGGACTGTGGGACAAATCCGTTCAGCCCAGTGCTCATTGTCTGCCCTATGGAGAGAGATGGTGGTTTTGTTCTAAATTCCGAAAATTGCCAACTTTTCCTGCTCCCTCGGGCCTCTGGCGGGTCTGTGGGTGGAAGGGGTGGAAGGGCAGAGGGGAGGGGCGATAATTTTTTTTGATTTGTTTCTCTTTCCCCTCTTCTTCCTTCTCTTCCAATTGAGACATCATTGGTGCAGTTCTCAAAACAGTTGGTAACATAAAACTCACCGAAGCTCATCCCACTGTCGAAAAGAAAAAAAAAAAGACCCCATTCGAAACTAAGAGGAACTAAGAGAAACTAAGGATAAGTCGTGTTTCTCACGTGGACGGCCATTGGAGAAACATTTCTGTTTACCGACCCCTCTAGTTCTCCCTCTCCCCCCAACAACCACTCCAATTGCCCATCCTTGGCCTTAGTTTTTATTTTATTTTATTTTCGCTCTTCTTTTCCACTTCTGAGCTCAACAAATGTGAATATGCATCCTCCCGAGACTTCCATAGATAATCACAACCTTAAGATGGAAGAGACGAACTGGTGGGACCGTGACGGCAACTAAAACAGTGGCAAGCACATCCATGACTGCCGGCTGTGGCACAAAGATTCAAAGGTCATCAAGAGATCTCGTTTATGGACATTACTGTACATAATTCACGCCCTTGGCCGCTTGCCGCCATCGCCGAAGGCACGGAGACCGGCGCCAGGCCACAGCAAGTACGAGGGGGGGTGGTAACTGTGGACAAGATGCAAATGCTGAATTTCGTAAGATTTGTTAGATACCCAGTAACAATCTCGCGGCGGCGGCTCATGTGAGGGTGAGAGGAGGGGGTGAGGGAGGCTAGTGAGTTAGAAGGTTAGCAAGCGAGCATAACCACAGTCCAAGTGCGTACATGCGGGCGCATGTTTGTGTGCGTGTGTGGGTATGTCTTTCATGAGGTAGATATATACATTTATGTATAGTTAGGGTGGTGGGGGGGGATGCGATAGTGTCTAATGCGCATTTGAGTGCTTGTCCGTACCTGGCAGAAAGCGGCAGCGAACCAAGTTATCTCCCGCGGTGACACACAAGCCAATGATCTGACAGACACCGAGAATTTGGAATCGAGCCCACAGATCACAATGGGGGAAATGATGACAATGTAGACTTGGAGACGAGCGATGGTGGAAAAAAGTAGGGTAAAGGTATCATAGTGGCCGTCGAAGCAACACGACTAACCCTAAATGTCTTCGATTATCCCCTTCCTCTCGTTTTCCCCCTCCCTCCCCTCATCCTTCCCATAGCTCTCCGGGCTTCTGTGGTTATTCATTCGAAGAAAACACCGCACACAGAAAAGTCTTTCTCCTCTCTCCTCCGCCAGCAAGATTAAACACCTCTTGATTCGCCCGGTTCATACTGCAATTTGCTTGCATGAATTAGGTTTCGGTAGGAAATCTCCGGTACGTCGTATTCTAGCGGCCAAGATGGGTACTCGCAGCGTGCATCGATGCTCAGCCTGGTTCAGCTTAATGGAGAATTTGGCGGCCAACCGCAGATGGCTGGATGGTCCCTATGATCCGTCCATTAAGGGCAGCCCTCGGCACTGAGGCTGCGAGCAGAGGTCTCACGGTGGTCCGAGAGTTCGTAGACACTGCAGCATGCGACACCTTTCTTCACCGCATTCAACCTCCAGGGCCGGAACCGGTAGGTGATGGCCACGGTGCCAATATGGCATCATTGGGCCTTCCAGTCAAGCCCCCAATGTTCACAGCAACTGTTGAATGCACCCAGCATCCATCTGCTGCGCGAAGACAATCCAATAATAAAGCGAGTCGGTAATGCCAGTTCCTAACCTCCACAACACGGCAACCACAGAGCTGCCAAACCAGGCTTCTTGTTTCATAATACAATCGCGGAGCCCAAACACATACCCCGTCCCAATACATAGTATAGTCCCATTTATTGGCTTGTAGGCTAGGGCCACTGAAATCCGACTAGTCGGCAGCGAACTGTGGACCCGGGCGAGGTGTATATCTGGGTGTTCCGCGATTGCGATGACGAGTGTCGAGTACGGTACTCGTAGTAGTTTTTGGCAGATGACAACTAGTAGTACAAGCGACACAATTGCCAAAGAAAGTGTGGTTCAATTGGTGGGCGAGGTTTGCAGAAAAGTCGCCCCCAAGAATCAGGTTTTTGGCGATAATTTACCACAAGTTCTTACTTTTTCAAGAGAAAGGAGCTTCCTGAAGAGGCTTACCCTTACCGGCCACTGAGCTGTATCTTATTCGACTGCTCTAGTTTAACTGTGATAATACGGTGCAAGTTACAGAGGTAGGTAATACATTAGTTAGGGCTAGGTCTACCACGGGGTTTATAAAAAGCCACTAGGAAAGAAACTCAAATTTTCAAGTGTTACAAGCATCTCACAACAATTAGTAAATTGCTTTGGTTAAGAGTTGCCAAAGAAAAGATTTCATCGTTGCGAGGTATCCTTGAGATGAAGAGAGAAAAAGTACAGAAGTGGAAGGAAAAGAGCCATCAAGAGCAAGCCATGCATCACAAAAAAGTATAATAAAAAGAAATACGAGCGAATAGTTACTGAATGAAGCGAAAATCCCAATTACCATGTATTTTGAGTAACAGAAAATAGCGTGCTGCTTTCCATCGCACTTTCTACCTCCAGATGAAGGCCTTGAACGACATAACTGGAGAAAATGAATATAAAAGCAAGACGGGGGAAAAGAAAGAAACACAAGCAACCGGAACCCTTTTTAGCAGACGAACACCAACCAACTTCATTGCTTCATCATGTTTCCCCAATCTCCACAAAAAAATCTTGGAGACTAACAATAAAATTAGTGAGCCTTGGACTCTACCTCTCCAGGATAACATTCGTAGTAATTGACAAAACACTAAAACCCTTCAAAGAAAGCCCGGAAATCCAGATATATAAATTTACAGGATCAAGGTGGCAGCAACGACGGCGATCAAGGCGAAAGTGCTGATACCAGCACGTCCAGTGGCAGCATTCTTCTGACCACTCCCTGAACCTGAACCGGATCCACCGCTAGTTGAAGCACCTCCGTTGCTAGACTTGGCCTCGCTAAGCTTTCCTTTGCAGGTATACTCGTCTCCCTTGACCACTCCACTGGTATGCTTCTTGTCGAACTCAGTACAGTCGAATTCCTCCGTGGTCTGAAGGTTGAATCCACCACGGACATCACTGAGCTGAGGAAGAGTAGCGCTTTCAAAAAGTCAGTAGTATTCAAACAGCTGAATAAAAAGATCATCTTACTTTTTGAAAGTACCAGACAAGTCAACAGAACCACCAACGCTTTTCAAGGACTGGAAGCCATTGAGGTTTTGGAACTGGGTGTTGTTGGCAAACTGGAAAGTACCACCGACAGATACGAGGCTGTTGGCAGTGACGTTTGTCAACTTGGTGTTGCTGTTGAACGCAAATGACTGGCCAACCTTCTGCAACTGGGGGAAGGAAACAGAAACAAAGTTGTTTTGGATAAAGGCAATAGAGCTATTGACAGAGGCGAGCTTGGGGAAAGAAACGTCACCAGCTTCACGGATAGTGATGTTTGTGGCCCAGACGAGCTGAGAAAAGGAGCAGTTGAGTGATTTCCCGTTGGCCTCAATAGAAAGAGCTTCGCTAACATTCCCCAAAGCAACATCAACACCGTTCAAGTAGTGGTTGTTGTTAATATTAAAGGTCTTTACGGTGACCAAGTTAATTCCGCTCAGGTCGGTAAGGATGGTATCGGTAATGAGGACGCTTGACGCCTCAGTGACCCCTTTGGTGAAGGTCAATTGGGAAAGAGCGGGAAGGGTGGTCCACGAGATAGAGCCAACCTTGGTCAACTCAGGCATGGACAAGCTAGACAAGACAGTCAAGCCTTGCATGACGAAATCACCCTCAATCTGTCTAAGCATAGGGCAACTAACAGAGATCAATCCAACGGCCCCCTTGATGGAAAGATCTCCCTCAATTGTCTGGACGCTCGGCAAAGAAATCGTAGTAACACCGGGTCCGATGGTAACATCCCCCTTGATGGTGCTGCAATTGCTCAAGGCACTAGCATCACCGTCGCTCTTGATCTCGACACTCTTGTCACATTGAGCTAACAAACATAGAGTCAGATAAAGTCAATCTTCAAAACATCTCGCAGACAGGCTCATCGAATTGATGGGAACAGGCACGGGGAAAGGAATGTAACAATGGGTAAACAATGAACGTGATAGGGGTAAGGATGGTGGATGTGTGACAAACCATTAACAGCTCCTGCAACGGCCACAGCCGCAAGAAGGAATCTTCTCAGAGAGATCATGGTGTGTGTAGTATTAATATTTGATTGTATAAGGAGAGCTGTAGAAGGGCGATATAGGTATTACGAAGTTGTAAGAAAGCAGCGAGAACTCAGAAACAAATTCTACTCTACTGCTCGATTCAACGAACTGAGAGAATTTGATGAAGGAAGGTTTCGAGTGGCTGAATGAACGAGAGACTGTTGAAAAAGAAGCAAGAGGTGGGTAGAGGAAGGAAGAGGAGAGATGAAGAAAAGACGATCAGAGGGAGGAGGTCTTTTGGATAGAAAGTGGCGGCACAAGGAAAAAAAACGAGGAAAGGAAAGAAAGAAAGGGAATTCTGGGCGGAGGAAAAGGAGGAACGCGGGAGAGAAAAGCTGTGGGGACGGCGACACACGCAGCACACTTGCTTGATTCGACGCTAGCAGCGGAATTAGCAGGTGCGAGGGCAGTCTTGGTGGGCACACGCTTAGATTTGCTGGCAGGGGTATGATATTCTATGGAGGAGAGCCAGAGTGCTTGGACCGGGACAGGCAAGGCGTGGTGGTTCACTGTGATAAAAGGTTATGATACCGTACCCTAACTATCGTTGCGGAATGTTCTGCACCCGGAAAGACGTCAGGGGTTTATTATTGGAAGGACCGTGATTTCCACCCGTTCAATTGTATTCAATCCCTGGGCACTGATACTTTTTTTCTCTTTTCCCTCTTCCCCAAGATTTTTTCCTATCATACGGTCTTTTCCTTCATACTATTACGGTATACGGTACCGTAGACCACCCTGCCTATAATTTATACTTACCATTCCATCATAGGCAGTGTCATTGTTGTTGGGCATACCAGTGGACACAGCGGCGGGTGCACTGGAACAAACACAAGTAAACTTCAGCATTAGGACGGGCCAGTGAACACGACAAGTTCGCCATACACAACCCCAGAAACTGGAACATCTAACCACTTTGCACTGTGGACGGAGGGAATTCGAAGCCCAAAGTGGTTAATTATACCACTGCACGGATGCCGATTGAAGATACCGTACTTGCAACCCGTTTTCGAGCTCCCATAGCACCCGACATTATCAATAAGAGAAGGGGCGAATGTGTTACGACGATCAAACCTACCGGCAGGTGAAAGCCGCCGAGCAAGAGGACAAACAGAAAATAAAGAAAGGAAAAAAAAAAGAAACGAAAGAGAAGAAAAGGAAAAAAATAAAGCCTGATATCATAAAGCACGATGCCGATGCCGGTGGCATGGGGGTGATGGCATCCAGGCAGCTCGTGGTGAGGAACCTCTGCAGCCGGAACAGGCGAGCACTCATTCCAGCTTAGAAATAGTATGTTAATATCTCTGTAAATATCTATTAACAATTCGGTCGAGGAAAATTAATAGTAATTAACATTCCAGTGGTCCTACCAAAATTTTGGCCTATCATGCCTCTATAGATACCGGTACTGCAAACCTCAACAACGTTATCTCGATGAAAACTTGAGACATTCGTTGAAGATGTGCAACATTTTTTCTGCCATGTACCGTATGATACTGTGATCTATGATACTACGGCTGCAGTCGCCTCTCACCATCATTTTACAGCACGATGTTTTTTTTGCAACACCATGCATGTCTGCCCTCCTTCTTCCTGTCCAAGATATGGTGCCGGTATCAGAATACATATCCCCGCGGGCGTCTACTGCCACAAATAGCCAAAGCCCAGGGAACTCTCCTCCAGAATATGTTTCGAGAGCCCAGAATGGATGGATCAGAACGGTCAGAAGATGATATCGAAAGTGGAAGCCTACAACCCGAAACAGCAGAGGGATTTTGATCACAGTAGCAGGTATATACCCCCGATCGCTACCGTTTGGGCCACAACCGAAGGCTCAAACGCTTTTCCCACCACCCACTCACTGGTGCAGCAGAATCAACGGTTGGCGCTCGCTTTCCCTACCGTAATAGTAACCGACTGCCCAAGTAGCGATGGGAGGCACACCACTCCCGGAGCTGCAGGAGCAGTTCCAGGCTTCCCTGATCCTTACCCTTATCAACGAAATATCATACTCGAGTACAATACTGTACAGGTGTTGAAAACGATTCGTCGCCTGTCGTCCAAATACCATCGAAACTTTACCGTAGACCATCCATCCCTGCACCCCTCCAAATCTCTCCCACTTCCACAACAACTACTGTAGCCAAGGAACAAAATCCGTCCTGAATTTCTTCAATTCTTTCCCTCGTTTACTGCTATTCTACTTCCCCGGCCTCATAACAGAAGACAAGGGAGCACCAATAACCTCAATGTTTCCGAGGAAGCGCAGTTGAGGCTACAAGACTTCCTCTTTTTCCCTATCACATACCCTTGGTACAATTTTAATGGGGGAACGCCTCGAATAGAACCCTCCGCAAGATTACTTATTCATCCAGCCGTTCTTGCAGACAAGTGAGGGACGGAAGCCCCAGTTGTTCCAAGCGATTTTTAACCCCCCGTCCCAATTGGTCTTGTCGGGCCGACGGCAACACTTGACGCGGCCACTCGCCAGACCGAAGGGTTTCTCTCTCTCTCATTGTCGCCCCGTTGGCTTGGTGCAACTTGTTTGATGCACTGGCATCCAATTGATCGAATAACTTCTTGCTGGAACAACACTGCCATGTCGCATTTGGCCTTGGTGGACTGCATACCGTGGGCAGCTGAAAAGAAAAAGAAGCATTCTTCCAGCGTTTAGTCGTTGCCTAGGCTAAAAAAATAATACAGTAATGACGCGTTTCCTCTCTTCCGGCTTGCTCTCAGGGTTTCAGGTGGTTTCCCCCCACCGGAAGACAAGCAATATCCTGCGCGAGTCGGATTGCGGCACTTCGACGAAAACCAAGCTATCCATGACGACGGGCAGAACCTGAGCAACATTGGCGTAGTGATCCTTTTTGTTCGAGCGCCTGTGACAGCGGGCCGCGCGAGATTATTTTTATTTTATTATTTCATGGAATTTACGACCCCGAGGAGTTAATCCCCCTCAGCAGCGCCCCCGTTCAGCTCGAGCGCGAGGCCCCGAATGCAGACGAAGGGAGAAGAAATGGACATAACCATCTGCCCAAAAAGGGCGGAAAGCCTTGAACATCAATTTTTCCCCCCATGAGAACTGGCATTGTGATTTTGTCCAACGACCGCCTGCTCGTTGATAATCAATTGGAGTAAGCTGCCCCTTTTGATGCATCGAAGCGCAAGTCTGGGTCTGTTTTAGGAAAATGTGGTTGCCCTCTTAGCTTACCAACTGGAATAGGCGAGCAGACTTGCTGCCTTGCAATCAAACCCTCTAAGGGCTCATGAGATGCTGTAACTACACTATCAACATAGGGGCAATCGTTGGGCAAGTCTCGTGGACACCTCTCTTCATGTCTAACCCGAGTCTTAGTCTACCGGTAGCAATGACTTCTAGTGGTGTCCCGAGAGGTGCCCTCTACAATCCTAGAGACCAATCATGACGACAACTTTCCGGAGCCCAGACATCCGAACTTTAGCTACCTACTCGAGTACAGCCTATGAGCTTTGACTGGGGGACGGCGAAGCTAAACCTGCTGTATGGTGCGGTATCCCAATACACTTTTAAAGTCGCATGTGGGAATTCATGAGCTGCCACGCTGAGCCATTAAGTTACAAGTACGGTACGGTACTCGAGTAGATCCCAATCTGCGTTTCATGATGGTGGGGTGCGATGTGGGAGAGGCTGAACGTTATATGCGACACCGATACAAAAGCACAAGGACAGGGTATGCGAGGGCCAATTATCACGCACATACCGGCAGATTCACGGCACTAGGGCACTCTACCTACCCGTACCGCCCTCAATATCCGAAGAAAAAGGCCAAGATAACCCAACATACTAGTATTACTTCAGCAAGAAAGTTCCTGGAAAAAACAGCATAATTTTGTTTAACTCATACATTCGCTGTCGAGTGCACAGCACTTTTCTTATCCTTTGGGGCTCAGGTATCCACCTCAGTTGATGCACCTCATTCCTATGAGCTGGAGACAGGCCTCAGTTTCCCTGACAGTGTGGGGGAGATCCAATTCGTTCTCTGAGCTGGGAAGAGTTTTATGCATATGCATATCACGTGTGAGGGGCCATCAGAGATGATACCGTTCCCCCTGTCTTGAGCACGGCGCTGCGCTGCGGTTTAGTGTACAGCCGCGTCCGTAGGGCTCTCATACCCTTCATGTATGGTATCCTGAGAACAATACCTATTAACGGAACAACCAGAGCTCGTTAGATAACTGCTTTCAGATATGCTCCTAGGGACATTGTAAACCTTTATCACATATAATTTCTTACTAAATAATAGTAGGTGGTGCTAGCAAGGCATTTGAAAGGGCTCGTAGTACCGGTATGATACTTGGAAGGGAACTTATTAGAGGCAGCTGCATACCATAACCTCTACCGGCACATAGAATCACTGGGCTATCATAAGAAGCCTGGACCAGAACAATAACAAGTATAAACGAGTGGCAACAATTTCCTACCCGGGATGCTTCAGATACAATGATACAGGATTGTGTGACGTGGCAGAGTGCTTATTTCTTTGTTCTCACTGGCAGTGAATAGGATTTAGCATCAGCATGTCACAGTTGATGGGAATACAATACGGGTGCCGGTAGAGTAAAGTATTCACCGTAATTTTTCGCTTCTCCATACCCTGGTGGCTGCTGAGCTAAACTTTTGGGCTCAATGCCGGACGGCGCTTCCTACTCTCGCAGGTTCTCAAAGCTCAAGCAGCCGCCCCCTTGCACTTGCCTCACGAGAGCTGACGATAATCAGTTATTCATCATTAAGTAGGCCCACGAATGATCTTACTCTGCCCAATTAAAACACCACCTGCCACGTTCTCTGGTCATTGAACGCGGTGCAACGCGTTGTCCCTGATCCCAGCGCGGGGTCCTGGCCTCGGTCAACAAATCCGACAAGCCTGGTGCAGCCTCCTTTTCCTCCTTCAGGAATCCACATCCCACTAAACTGTCCCAGCTCTTCCAAAGTCAACTTTCCCCTCAGTTATCGCCAAACTTTCCAAACGCGATAAAAATACCTGCCCCCATGGTCGCCACTACACGCTCGAAAGCGAACGGTACCATCAAAAAGCTGCTAGGCGCTTCTAAGGCTGGTGTTGCGAAGCGGACTAAATCATCTTCAGCTGGTGGCAAGAAGCCCGTTTCAACTAGAAAGAAGTCGACACAAATACCCGCTGCAGGGGTAGTGGAAGAGAGACCTGCATCGCCACACGGCACCAACGCACCGTTAGTCGCTCCTCAAGCAAACAGCACCGCCGTCCTACAGATCAGACGACATGCGCCCGCCACAACAAACACTATCCTTGACCAGGCAACCACGCATCTGGTCTCAGTGGACTCAAGCCTAAAGTCTCTTATCGAATCCCATCCCTGCGGGATATTCTCGGCAGAGGGTTTATCAGAACTCATTGATCCCTTCCAAAGCCTTGTGAGTGGAATAATCTCGCAACAGGTCTCGGGTGCCGCCGCCCGCACAATCAAATCCCGCTTTATAGCCCTTTTCACTCCAACCCCCACATGTCCGCAGCCATTCTTCCCAGCGCCGGAAATGGTCGTAGCATGTCCGAACGATAAGCTACGATCCGCCGGCCTCTCCGGGAGAAAAGCTGAGTACGTAGTTTCTCTTGCTGAGCACTTTATCGATGGCACACTCTCGCCGGAAGTCCTCTCTACAGCACCGGATGAGGAGGTCATCGAGAAATTGACGAAGGTCCGCGGCATCGGGAATTGGTCTGCTGAGATGTTTCTGATGTTTGGGCTGAAGCGCATGGATGTTTTTTCCACGGGAGACTTGGGCATACAAAGAGGTATGGCGTCACATTTTGGAAGGGATGTGGCGAGGTTGAAGACTGGTGGGAAGGGGAAATGGAAGTATATGAGCGAGGCGGATATGCTCCGCTTGTCGGAAGGGTTTAGACCTTATAGAAGTTTGTTCATGTGGTATATGTGGAGGGCTAGCAGTGTTAGTGTTGATGCATTGACTGAGGGCAGCGGGGCAGGGAAAGGAAAGGGGAAGGGGAAGGGGAAGGGGAAGGGGAAGGCTTAAGCACGTGCTAAAGCGAAGAAGGTATGAAGATATATAAACTTGGCACACTTCTTCGGATAGATCAGCTCGCGTGTTGTATGTTAACTTCTGGGTTTCAACGTTTTCTGCTGCCTATTTTTGTATTGTTATTGCCCGTAAAGCAGATACCGATCATAACATCTGGATTTATAGTATGAAAATTCCTATCCTCCGTAGTGTGTTTCTGTAGGCTCTACTGCAAACCGGGTAGAAAAGGCACCCGACTACGACACTCAAACTATGAATCACATTCACATAATATCACTTCCCTCTGTTAGAAAAATGGCTTCAATGTGACGAAAGTATGCCTGGCGGGCAATAGTGGGACTCAGATCATTGGCTATGTATATACCCCTCATGGGTATAAATACCATGGCCTGGCACCTAGGTAGCAATGGATAAGAGACATTGGACAGATTCTGACCCTCTTTCTACGAACCATTCAGTTCTCACCCAGTCACCCAGTCTTTACTCTCTTGAGTCTCCCATCTCACACACATAGCATTTTAGACTCTCTCCACATAATCCTAGTATCCCACATGACAGCAACCAGTTCCCCCCCCTTCCTCCCCCCTCTGGCGGGCCCTACACGCCAATTACCTAGCTTCTACCATACCACAAGCTCCCTTCGTACTATACTAGTACATCTTGTGGCGTATCCCCACCGATTCTTCACTACGGAGCGTAATCCACATCCAAAACCCTGGCGTGTACTGTATACCACATTGCAGTGCAGACTATATATACACCGGCCCACGAGCAATCGCCACCACTCTTGAGCATGATACCCCGCTCTTTTTTCTTCCTTGTGTGTTCTTTCTTTCGTGGGGGTCTTAACTAAGGGGGAGTGGAGGTTGTGTTCAACTGCCCAACTTGATATTTTTGTCCTTTTTTTGGGGGGCGTATGTTGGATTAGCTTGTCATGGCCGTCCGTGGTAACCTGGTTCTCCAAGGTTTCGGATTCTCGAGTGAAGTTTGGGGTCGATTTTTTCTTCTTTTTTTCTTCTGAAGACTGCTGGGGTGTAGAGATCTCGGTATGATATGTGGAATGTGGGTAGGTAGGAGGTAGGAGGTAGGTAGGTAGGTAGGTAGGGTGGAGGTGTTTTTCCTGAGGGGGGTACTCGCTGTTGTAAAACTGTCCAAAGACCGAGAAGTATACCGGAAGCATATGAGAACAAGAGATGCGCATGAACTTCATTCTATCTAAGATGGTCAGGCAGACCCAATATTTATGCAGTGAGGCAGCACTATACATCAGCAGCGGAGAAGAAACCAAAACGAACAATATAGAAGACAAAAGAAGAAACAAATGAGAACATAATTCCATATCCGGTTGACGGACCAAGAGATGATATGAGCGAAGGGTGAAGTCCAACAAGTGGAATACGGAGAATAATATAAACCGACACTAAGAGTGAATGAGCCGGCTTTGTCGTACTGTGGATATGAAAAGTGCATAGCCGAAGGTCCAACTCCAACACTCGCGAAGAGGGGTTTTGTGAGTGATGGGGTGTGATGGAATGGATGGAGAAGGTGTATATTATGTGGTAACGAATATAGAATGACGAGGTGGGGGGAGATTAAGGAGGAGTGGTGAGTGTATGGTAGTGGTGCTGTCGTGAGTTAGTATATATTATAGTGCTTAGTATGCCGTTGTTCCTACGCCCACCGGACATGATCACTATCGAATATCTGAGCTACGGCATGTGTTTCTGAAGAGAATGATAGGGTGAAATAGTCATGGGGTCTCAAAGATATGGAAAATATGTACCTCCCTGGCTTGGGGTAAACATAGTATTTTTTTTAACCCCCCCCCTTTCCCTTTCCTTGTGGGAAGCTCTGTGGAATTTGTGTACGGTACTGACTTAGTAGGACCTTGGTTAGTGGACTGGTTTTTTTTGTGCTATAGGTACTTCTCTTTCCTAGGATGGTGGCTCAGAGCTGGCTGTAGGTGCAGAAGTATAATACCGGGTTTAGTCCTGGAGCATGAGGTACATACCCATCCAAGCTCCTTTACCCGAGCAGTAGTAGGTGTGCGCTCATCTACACAGTTAGGACGGCATTAGATACAGCACCTTCTATGCCCTACCGTTTTCCCTCAGAGAGTGTCCTGATTGCCCCTCTAGCTCAAGGCACAATACCACGAGCTGCTAATATCCAAGGTACAGCTTCCTCAAGGTCCGTTTTGCATAAAGCCTTATATGAGTAGGGCTAATATATATATCGCAAGGTAACAATATATTCGATATCCACCACAAGCAGTTGGTGTCAAGGGGCAGCAGGAAGGAAACTAAGGAAGTTTCTATTTGGTATATATAAGAAGGGGTGCCTGAGGACTCCACATATCATACAGATCGGAGGACCTCGAAGCTTTGGTGAAAGAGTTGCAGCTATACCGTATTGTAATTTTATTGCGCTATCCACTTTTGCCTAATTAATAACAATAGCATGATGGAATAGATCCCATCTGTCTGCCCAACCAGATATCACACCTTTCTTCTTTCCCCTGCACTGACCATCCTACCCGAGTGATGACTTATGACTTCACACTTGATTCATCACCATGATACACACCAAAAGTTGGTTTTTAACTCTGAGCAAACTTCGGATTCATAATTCGATATATAGCCTGTGCTCCGCTATTTATTTCCTCTAGTGGTGATTGGCGAACAGGGCTGATATTGGGGTGGCTAGTTCTCAAACAGATAGAAGGTACGAAATTACTGGCCCATGGATAATACAAACCTACAGTAATCTGCAATCAGCGATCCAGATGGGGAATCACTACACCTTTGCCAGGTTAAGCAATCTGAGGGAGCCAGCTAACAACACGGCTGATACCGTTATGGTTACTAGCCCCACTTATAAGTCACCAGTACCAGCACAGGAGCTTCGCACACATACAGCCACAATGCGTGAAGCCGAAGGGTAGACAAAGAAGACTGTGCTGATGTCCCACGCCTGCCATAAAATTCCCTCTAATGATGACTAGAGATGATAATTGAGCAGGAATACAGTACTCAAGAGTGCCATTCAAGTTTTGCTACTTGTAAGGGCAAGTGCCTATCAAGGAGGAGGAGGAAGAGGAAGTCAACAAAAAACAATCTCGCTATCCCCACTCCCTGCTGCAGTATACCGGTTCTACCACTTGCATAATTGCAAGATTCAGCCAGAGCAAGGAAGGAAGGACTTTCGAGAGACTGGCTCTCTGATAGGTTGGGAATTGGAAGGAGAGAGGACAAGATAGTTTCTACAATAATAATTTGATAGATTTGGATGAGCACGATACTGTAGATCTATTGTGGATATGAATGAAGCTTATACCCTAAATAATCAAGCTGTAATACTGTGGTAATATCTGGTATATTATGTAGTAAAAAAGTCCTGAAGGAGATTATTACCACCAGCCACCCCACACCCAGGAGGTAATACATTTCTCAAGGGGGGCTTCAGGGAGGGGAGATAACATCCCTATCCCAGTGTGCTGTAACCTCTACCTAATAGTTCCCAAATTATTAAACAATATCTTCCTTAAAATAGAAGAAACTACTTCCACACAGCTATATTCAACTTGCGATAACATATTTTGTACATATATCATAATACCTCTACGATCAAGAACACCAAGAATTATATAAGCACTCACCACCCCCCCTCCCTCCTCCTTCTCCTCCTTTCCTTTCAAGTTATCCTATCCCCTCTATCTGAGAACAGTATTTGCATCCATTCTGCAACTACAATTAATCTCTGGTGAAGAAAAATGTTGCATTGTACTCAGGGAGGTCATGAAATACCGGAAACGGAGATGTCTCTACTCAGAGTACAGCTCCTAGTCCGAAGTGTTCATGATATATGTATTACCTTACTCAACTATCTTACTGAAGTCCAACAGTTTTCCACTCCACTAAAATCTCACAACACTGCTGATGACTATCTAGGCTGGTCGGGCAAGCAATCAGGGACTACTGTATTTACTCATTCAATTCTCTTGCTCTGTTAGTTTCTAATATCAGGATTCAGGGAGCTAGGTTTATAAGAAGAATTTGTGCTTTCTTGAAACAGTTTGGAGTAAGTCATTTGACTGTGTCTGATCTTATCAACTCGCTTTTATATGGTGTTCGTTATCGTCTCCAATTTCTCTAAGTGCTTGGAAGCTGGCTTGTAGTACTCGTTTCATGGTATAGAGTATTCAGTAGTTTCCAGATCCTGGAGCGTTTGGTGTGACTACCATTAGGTTTTAGTATAATCGAACTAAGGTATACCATGTCTTGAAGGATTCTGGTTTGAGATCGTCTCTTTCACTACTATATGTCGGAGGTTGGTACAACTTGGTTGCTAGCCTTGTTGTCCTTTCATGTACTGGATCTGGGGAAGATGCAAGTCGGTCTGCTGGTCTTGCTTCTGACATATTGTAGTTACTATCACCATTATTATCGCTGCTTGAACTATGTGGGTCTGGAGGTAGTGCCAGTACTTCTTTCTTCTTGGATGTCAATGGGAATTCTCCTGGTCTGGTGGCTATCTCTTTTTTGAGTTCTCTTGCTGACTCTATTAGCACAAACTGTACTTCGTCTCTGGATAGTTGTCAAGCAGCCTCGTCAATTTTGAACTGCTTGCTCGCTTTCTTCTGCTCTCTTCGAGCCTTGTCTCTCAAGGACTTCTCTGATAACTTGGTGAGCTCTTCTCGAGAGTTCTCTTGCGTGTCCTTGTCTTAAAGTTCGAAATGGTGTCTTTGTTAACATATTGAAGTTAAGAAATTGTAACTGCTTCCCCTAGGGTGGTGGTCTTGCCCAAGGATATTGATATTGACTCTAAGCAAGTTGGTGGTATAAAAGAGTTTAAGTATTGGAGACATCAACAAGTAATAGAGTAGACTGGATTACTTTATCGAAACTAGTAAAAGAAGACCAAATGCCTTAGGCCTGTGTGAAGCTCAAAGATTCTAGAATAGAACTGAATAGAAGATAACTGCTCAACTGAGTATATTGAAAACTCTGTCTATTGAACTCTGATCTTTCTAAGTCCGGAGAGATACAGGTCTTTAAATACACTTGTGATACTCCATCTCATATCAATTGTATCCAAATCCTAAGGTATTAAATGATATCTAACCCAAAAACAATTACAAATAAGGCTTGCGAACTTCTTAAGTTCATATCCTGACATAATACAAGTAACAAATAACAAGGCTTAAAAGTCTCCTCAACTCGTATCCTAAAACAAATCATAAAACAAACTAACAAAGCATACAAGTCACCTGATGTCAAAAATCGTGACTAAGCAAGGCAGATTTCACATGACTAATAGTTATTAGTCATAAGGTATGTTTATGTTTCTATGACTCACGATCGTGAGTCATATATGTTTACGTTTCACGCTATGCAGTCAGTTGACTCATAAGTTCTCACATGACTCGCACTTGCGTGTCATCGTTATGTTATGATTGGTTGATGTTTTTATGACTCACGATTGTGAGTCATAATGATATAATGACTTTCGCGCATGACTCACATTATGAGTCACGAGTCTCACGCAGGTGACGCGCTTTGCGCACCTGACATGTTTTATGTTTTATGATTGGTTTAAGGCATGTGGCGCAGTGACTCATAGGAGTCATCTGATGGATTTCGAGCATGACTCATTATGAGTCATAGGACCGTATGACTCAAGTTATGAGTCACCAGGGTTAGGGTTGTGGGCGTGAAGAGTCTATAAGTAGGGGACTCGGTCACAGTAGTTAGAGCTCTTCACGCTACCATCTAAGTACATTCTTACAATTTAACTTTACCTTTACCTTTACCTCTATCTCTCGCTTGTATGCAAGCAACCTAGCTCTTAAGCGTCAGAGCAATTACGATCTCGATAAGACAAGGACAGTCTCACATCTCTCTCACAAGAGAAGAGATTCCGATACAAAGAAGTTCCCTCACCACCTCTCCCCAATAAGATATTGGAGTGAGATAAGACGAAGAAGAGATTATAAGTTAATCTCGGAAAGAAGAACACTCTCCGATATTTAAGATAACGAGAACTATAAAGATAGTTCAAGATATTCACGTAAGCAATTTGTTACCTGTTGCATAACTAACCCCTCCAGGGTAGGATTGTTACACCTGAACTCGTATCCTGAAACAATACATCAAACAAATTTATACCTAAAATGGTGGCCTGTACTGGTTACAATCTCTCTTTCCAGAGATTCTAATGGGCCAATCCTTTTGATCCCTATTTCATCACAGATATTTTCTGAATTTTAATATACCCCCTCAGTACAACTACCCACTACTGAGCTCAATCTATTATAACTTACATTATCGCTCAGATTTCAGTAGAAGAAAGGGGATAATTATATAATACTTACTCACCTGAATATAGAAATGAGAAACCTTTACTATTTAGGTTTTTATAGTTTATAGTTTATAGCTTTTTTTTTTTTTTTTTGCATTTCTAATCATTCCTTTTTCATTTCTTTTCAATTTTCTACCTATTAAAGATAGGTAGATAGTTTGCAACTTTTGTTACTTGAAAGCTTGCTGATTGGCTAATTGATATTTATATTTTCTGAGTTTAGGGTAAGTTAAATCTTACTAATATGATTGGTTGAAAATTAGGTTAGTGGAGTGGTTTCTTCCTTATCTGTTGTAAAGTTTAAGAAAAAACAATTATTTAATTTGTTTTAGGACCTGTATAGCATGTTACAAAAATAGCGATTTTTCAATCTTAATGCTATCTTTTTCACTATTTAAATATATTTAAATTGAGCCCTGCATGATATGCTACAAAAATAGCAATTTTTGCAAATAGTGTTTCAATTTTTGGAAATTTTATCTAGAGTAATAATATATAAATCACCTATATTAATTGAATTGACTAGTAGTTAATATCAATTAACTCTTATTAGAATATATTATTAAGGGATATTTTAGTGCTAATAGTATAAATTAATAACTTTTTCTGGGGATAAGTAATTGCATATACTCTACAATATTAGAGGCCCAGAATAATAGGCATTTTTTTTTTTTTGAATCATGTGATTATTGTTTTAAGGTACAAAATCCTGCATGCAGCTCGCGCTATGGCATATAAAAAACCTCCAGCTACCCCTGGGAAAAAGCCAACCCCCCCAGTCTCTCTGGTATGGAAAAAACCGCACATCTCGCCCCCAACATGAAACCCTTGACTAGCTAAGAAGATAAACGAAAGGAATCAAATCAAAGAACAAGCAGGAAGAGTCAGGAAAACCCATGGCACAATCATCCAAACAAAGGAAAAACAAAAAGCAAACAACGCAGCGACCACTTTGAAAGATTCCCGCACAATCAGCGCGAGGGGGACCAGGTTCGGCATAATTGATATCCTGGGGGGGCACAGGCATGGAGCAACGGGCCCACTGTATTGGCAAACCCCAAAAAGAAGAAGGAGATAGTGCAATACCATCCTCCCAGAGGCAAGCCTTGATGGACTGTGGTCATATTCCGGATGGTGAAGAAGTAGTTATGGATACCAGCCAGGTAGTTGTGGGTACCAGCCAAAAGAGTAGAGAAGCAGTAGGGTGCTAGCCGATCCAACCATGAGAAGAGGAAGAGAAAGAGGGGTGCACCCAACTCTGTGCCGTAGGAACTATCGGAAAACGCGTTCATGTCTTGACTAGGTAGCCTCTTAAAGAGAAAGAGAATAGAGAGATCGACTGCGGCCTGTTGAAATGTTCTCTCTTGCTGCAAACCGTATACCCGGCCGTCTGTAACATGGGCGTTGAGAAGAGTGTTGCTGACCGTGGAAATGCTCAAAGCGAGGTAGAGCAAAAGCGGGGTAGGAAGAGGAAACATCATCAACAAAGATGAAATCCAACAACCCAGAGTGAAGAAAGTCCAAAGGGATAAACCTAAGGGAAGGGAAGTGTAGAGGAGGTATGCCTCCACCCCCTAGAGCAAGCTCATGACGGGGGGTGGAGTTTGAAAAAGTGGTGATAATCTCGTGGTGTTGAGATTTCAATCACCGGGTGTGTAGAGGAGACGGAGGATGCAGAATAATAGGCATCAATGATAGATAATTGAGGAGAAGTTTATATTAATTGAGCAAAAACTCTATCTGAAAAGCTTTATACAATAAGAGTAAGGAGATAGGATAAAAAATGTGGTTATTACTCAGTAGCAGCAATTTTTTCAGAAAAATATCATTTTTCCATTTCAGAATAAATTCCTTTTTCACCTTTTATTGTGATTTTTTTAAATTAGTATATGCTATGCAGGGCCTAATAATTCTAATTAATTCATATAATTCTTATAAATTTACTTTTTATAAACTATTATAAAATAATAACTTGCACTTTCCACAACCTTTTTTGTAAATGATTCTAGTATTGTCTAGGTACAAACTCCTGTATGCAGATTGCTTTAAGGCGGAAAAACCTCCACCTACAGTCCATCCTGCATTCCTTATACCAAAACCCTCTAATCTTACCCAAGACAAAAGCACCCGGTACTATTGGTAGAAACTACAAAAGAAAGTACAGGCCTGAATACAATGAACCAAAAACCTCCACAGCTGCACAGCTTATAGGAAAACACTCAACCCCAACAGTCAACAACCAAATGAAAGCAAAGAAACCTCTCTATCCAACAAGAAAGAAAAACATCTATCATCTATCAACTGCCACACATAAGGTGATAAAGTTATCAGGAAGCACTGTCAAGTAATTCCCTGGGTGCAAAGATAGATGAAGTTTCCAAGAAGGAGATCAGAAACCAATACAAGTGGAAGTGTGTGATAGGGCGAAGAAATAACAGTAAGGCCCACTGGAAATCAGATCGGAGGAGAGAGCATGTTATCCAGAAACAATCGAGGAGGCAGGTATGAAACCCCTATCTTCAACAACGATAGCCACCACATATGCAGCTATAACAGCCACCCAGGTAAGGTGACCGGAAGGGAATACAGGCCAGGGGTGTAGAAGCAGTAGGGTGTCAGCCAATATGACTATGGAAATAGGAGAAGAAAGGCTAGACCCAACTCTTTGCTATAGAAACTATAGGTAACTGTATTCATGTTTGGACTAGGCCTTTCAAGAAGAACAGAGAATAGAGAAATCGATTGTAGCATGTTGAAGTATTTTCTCTTACTGCAAACCATGTTCCCAGCCATTTGTGACATGGGCGTTAAGGAGAGTGTTGCTCATTGTGCAAATACTCTAAGTGAGGTAAGAGTAAAAGCGGAGTAGGAAGAGGAAACGTTATCAAAAGAAGACGAAATCTATCAACCAAGAGTAAAGTAAGCGCAAACAGATAAACCTAAGGGTGGGAGAGGTGTAGAGATGAATACCAGCATCTCCTAAGGCAAACCTATGATTGGAGGTGTGGAAAGGAATGTGGTGATAATCTCCTAGTATTGTACGGGGACAAAATTAACTGATTGCGACAACGATTGCGAACACATAATTTGCCCGGCGATGACAAACCCCCATATATTCAACTACCTTAACATCAAATAAAAAAACTTAAAGAATTAAAAAAAATATATAGGAGTAATCAGTACTTAGTATACCATCCATCAGCTTTAATAATTGCCTTTACCCTATCCACCATAGATCCTGCCAGAGTATCAAAAACCTTTGGATCAAGAAGTTCCCAACAATAAGTAATTGTCTCCTCAATTGTCTTTTTGACCACATCCTCAGAGCCCTTCATGAGATGGAGATCAGGATAGTGCTTAGAAAGCTGATCCTTAATTAAAGACCAGATATTTTCAATTGGATTGAGATCTGGTGAATAGGGAGGAATTTCCAGAAGTGTAATCTCATGCTCTCTGAGCCATCTCATAAAGGGCAAGTGAGTTTTACCATTGTCAATGATCAAAAAGACCTCCTCCTCTCCCAACTCCTGCTTAATATCCTCCCATATCCCTACAAAGTCATATTGGTCATAAACCTCAATAATTGACTTTGCAGTAACTCCACCCCTAGCAGAAGAAGAATCAGGAAAAACAGGAAGGAAACAACTATACTTCTGACCATAAAAAAAACATGTCATCATTTGGCCAATCTTTCTCTCTCCCTTCCTAGGAGCTTCTTCAACACAGTCCTTATTCCACTTCTCTTTAGGATATCTAAATATCCACTTTCTCCTTCTCCCCCCCTCTCTCTCAATAGTCACCTTATCTCCCCACATTGCCTTCCTCCTCCACATCTTCTTTGTCCAATTCCTATGAACCAATGCCCATTTCAACCTCTCTTCAGCCAGGGCCTCATCCAAATGTGCCCTCTCCTGTGCCACCCACTTTTTAAGATTTCTTTTGGACAGCCTCCTCTTTATAGTCTTCTCAGAAACATCTGGTGCAATTTTCTTGGCAATGTCTTGATAGCTGTTATGGCGATTTTTAAGAGCTTCCTCAACCATAGCTTGATCTTGAGCCTTAGAAGTCTTAGGATGTCTTCCTCTGCCCTCTTTCTCCTCTCCCTCTTGATCCCATCTTACTACTGTGTTTTGAATAGTAGTAAAAGGGATGTTGAGGTGGTGGAAAATCTCTTTTAAGGGCATGCACCTCTCATGCAACCCACATACTCTCCCTCTTATCCATTGACTCAGATGCTTAGAAGTTATAGGTTTTTTTTGCATGACTGCAAAGAATAGGAGACATTATTTCTTTAAATAAAAAAAGAGAAGATATTATGAGGAATCAGTTGAGTGGTAATGATTTTTGTAGGGGATTGGTTGCACGAGGATGTGGGGAAGCGATGGGTTGCCACGCCGGCGCAGGGCGATCAGTTAATTTTGTCCACGTACAATATTGAGATTTCAATCACTGGAGGTGTAGTAGAGACCGAGGATGTAATTACTTGCACTTAATACTTAATATATAAAATATAATATATCATATATTAATTAGAGAATTAATCTTTGTTTTGATAATAATAATATATTTAGATACTTATTATTTCATCAAATGTGTAGAAATGATGGTTTTGTAGTATGTACAAATAATAACCTGTCAAACTCAATTGTTATTTTAATATATAATTTGCCCTAAAATGAGTTTTTAAATAACAATTGTTTCAAATAATGGGCTATCATACCAAATGTCCTATTAAATAGAATATCTGAAGTATATTATATAAGCAAACTGCCATTCAGTATCACCAAGCCCCCTTCCCTCAATTTTCCTACCCCGCTTTTCACCTTCCTATTTGGGAAGGCATAAGCGAGGGTAAAACACCACACATCAGTCTCACGATCCTGACCCGTTCCTGAACTTAGAGCTTCATAAGGGTGCTGGAAAGGCCTTATTGTGGGATAAATACACCATAGTGGCTGGTACCCTACTACTACCTCAATATCTGCCCTCCGGTGGCCCCTCGCCATAGCCATAGGGACAAAAACCTCACTACTTTGGCCAAATCCCATGGCTGCTGCTACAACAATGTGTCATGGGTTTGGCCCTCCTCCATACTTCAACTCGGTCGGATTTTCTTAGCACTGTGTGGCTAGTATTGCACTGCCTCTGGTTACACCACCGCCCTACCGATCGTTTACTACACCTTTACCTGATGCCTTGCTCTTGGGCTGGCATACGGTTATTTACAAGAAAAGGATTCCTCAATCCTACCAAAAGCGAGGAAGGGTTTGTCTGACGGCCCTACACCCAAGATGATGAAGGTTCGGACGCGAGTAGCATTACAATTTTTTCTTTTGTCTTTCTTATGTCATGTGATGTTCAGGAAGGTTTTCTTGTTGTCTTCTGCCTCTGCTGGCTAGGTTGTCGGGCAAGTGTCCTGCCTATTATTGGGGTTGTTGTTCTTGTCTTGTGCCTTTTTGGTTGTGGATTTGCGGTTGGTTCCACACCAGAGGGACCTGGGATGACTTGTTTTTCCCTTGGCTGAAGGGGGTGGGCTTTCTTTGCCATGGGGTCTTCTCCGAATGCAGCGGTTTGTGCCTGGGGAAAGTGTTTACTTTGGTTTACATGTACCTAAAACCAATACCACGGATTTAACAAAAAAAGAAAAATGCCATTCAGTATCACTTTCTGCTAGGTTAGTCCTGATCTAATCTCTATTATGTAATCATAGCATCTCAGATTAGAGTACATATGTATTTATGAGTAGGGCTATTATATGTGGAGTATGAGTGGTTTTTCTAGTATTTGTATGATACTCAGTTTAGTGTGAGCTAGAAACTGTATTTAGTTTCTTCTGCATCCCTTTTTCTAAACATTATATGTTACCTTTTTATTATCCATCCAACAGCCAACACACTTGGATTTATTATTATACTCTTTGTCTCCACCTTCTTAGAAACTAGGATGAACTTTATTTCTCTATACTTACTACTCTAACTGTACCATTTTCTTCTATGATTCTCTCCACATTCCTTTCACTATTTGTTCTGCACTTTTCACAATACCTTCCTCAATTTAGTCCAACACTTCCTACTAACCGTGCCAAGGTTCCTGCCGATTATGTAACTGCTCGCATTTCCAAAATCTTGCAGCACGTCTACGACGTGCCTGACAGCTCAAGTCAGAATCAGCTCAACATCAGTTTTTTTTTGTATGTGAATTTAGGAGTTATTGGCCACCACCAAACATCTCTTAATGTATTAAAATCCTCCTGACTTTCCAAGATACTGTTTTAGGCCTTTGCCAATAAGCCTCCAATCTTTTTTCTTCTCCTTTGCAACTTATATGTTCGCTAGGGGGTCTTTAGTTTCGATTGAGCTTAAAAGTGACATTAAGCGGGATCTGCTGTAAAAGGGGGGGGGAAAAATGGGAAGTCTATTTGCGAAGGCCTAAAACAATGTCTGGGAAAGCCAGGAGGATTTTAATACATTAAGAGATGTTTGGTGGTGGCCAATAACTTCTAAATTCACATACAAAAAAAAACTGACGTTGAGCTGATTCTGACGTTGAGCTGTCGGGCACGTCGTAGACGTGCTGCAAGATTTTGGAAATGCGAGCAGTTACATAATCGGCAGGAACCTTGGCACGGTTATGATTTCTTGGATATTTATTCCTTGACACCACCATTAGAGCCACTGCGACTCTCGCTACTCCTCTTATACCTCACCTTCTCCAGCCTTCTTTCTTGGCCTTCTGCAAGACTTATAAGAAGTTTAGTTAAGTTTCTTCTACAATACATTGCTGACAGTTTGTTAAAATAGTATGTACCTTCCAAGTAACTGGCAGAATATAGTATCATGGAATTCTCAAATTCATTTCCTCCTCAAATTTAGTTTCAGGACTACAACTGGCTCATTGTGGTGTATACTGTACTATGAAGCCCACTTCTATTCACTTAATTCTCATCCCCAAACTTGTATCTGTAATCAAGTTATTGCAGATAAAAATATATCATCATTAGGTGATTGATTATGCATTAAATGGTACATTTCCACTAGTAACAATCAATCTAAAGGTACATATTAAGGTATTAAAATTAAAGAAATATTAGTATACAGGATGGTATGGTCAATACAGGTATGATATGATTCAGAAACTGAATTTGAAAAGGAAACGAATTTGAGAGTACTCAGATATGAGATGAAGCATCTGAATAAAGACTAATATAATATAATTTCAACTTTAGACATCTTCTGAGGGGCATAATATTAACACCACTTGGCTAGAGTTTATAAAGTAGTTAAACTATTTGGTTACCTATAAGGTATTTATCATTCAAATGTATTCAGAAAGCTTTATCCCTCTACTTTGAGTTATTTAGTAAGACAGAAGCTTGAAAGATTTCAAGCAAGGATATGCTGATAAGAGTCATAGGCTTAACAAACTAGACAAAGATTTTCCAAGACCCTATATCACAAAAGTACCAGTCTTTAAAGCAATTGAGAAACTCTATTGTTTGACCTGTACAAGAGCAAGGTTTTTGAAAATTATGACTAAAGGTAGTCTATTGTTAGATTATCGATTCTGGATACCAATCGCAATAGTGAAAGCCTTGAAAGTCTCAAACCACTACACCAACCTATTCCTGTCCAGATGGATCAGTAGGAAAGCTACACGATATGTCACTATACCTATTGGGCTAATTCTTTTACTAACTATTTTTGTAAGCAATAACTACTGTAAACAGAAACTCAAGGCTAATACCTGGCTCAGTAGCAACAACCCCTTATTCCAGTACCAATAGAATCATCTTAGGATATATAATCCTGAGATATAGCAGTCAATAGATGAGAACATTAGAAAGGCAACAGATGGTCAACTGGCTGCCTTATAAGTCTAGGCATGGTATTGCTATTAGACAGGGCATGACCTTCAAGGGAGAGAGTAGTGTAACATGTATACATGTTCCGGTAACTGTATACAGGAGCGGAGTGCAGGATTTCCTATGTTTAGTTGGATTACTTTGCTTATTTTGATTAGTTTGATAGTTTTACAGCCCCGGAGCTATATTAAGGCCCGGTAGCTTGTGTTAAGTTTAGTTTTGCATGTTTGTTGTTTTATTTAGGAACATAAGTGAAGGAATGGTCATGTAAGCTGACGATAGCATTGAGGCAGTGTTATGACTCTTAGGTTTCATGTGGGATCACAGGACATGCAGGGCAAGGTGCACTGCCCGGTAATAATCGTGGTTGCAGGATATCTGATTACTATCGCTCTGGGAGAACTCTTGTATTTAAACTCATCTCCTGGCTAGCAGGAGAACAGCAGACTTCAGCAGACTCTTGATTTATGAATATACTTGGTTGAACGGCGATCTCAGAGTTCCACTTGCCCTTTAACTATTATCTCTCTTTATTCTCGAGCTCTCTGAGGACTCCCTTAGATCTAGCGCTTGCCGGTCAACTGCTAGCCCTCTATTGTACCTTTTCGTTAGACAGGAGTAAACCTGTTACATTTTTTTCGCCTCAGCAGGTGAATTCAAAGGTCTTCAGGACAGAGGACCGCCAGGTTGGATTGATCACCCTTCCTGTATCTTGATAACTAGCTAGAAGCAGGAGCGGCAGGGACAGAGTTCCCGGCTCAGGTGCTATATTCACAATTGCAGAAAGGAGCAGAAGTACCACAAGGTCCGGCAGGACCTACGGACGCTCTACACAGACACCACAGACACAAGAGCCTACGCCAGGCCCGTCAGAACCACCACCAGAACATTCAGAAACAGAAAGCCCACTATCAGAGAGTGGCCTCCTTCCAGGAGATCTCGATACAGACTCAGAAGAAGAAAGAGCCACACAACAACTCCTCCAAAGAGCGGCCCAACGCCAGGAGCTCGAAGCAGGGGAACTAGCAGAAACCGTAACAAGAGCAGCGGCTACTCTACCCATACAACAATCCCCACCTCGCCCTGGGATATCAAGAAGCCAAAGCTACCTAGGAACAGCATTTGGATCACTGGCTTCTGCATTTCAAGCCTCCAGAGACCAGACACCTCCTGGAGC
>Ga0307509_10000143_pt1 | contig 107879 bp, 85 predicted proteins | sample 10_EM_MG_FD_202245 | JGI IMG/M metagenome (GOLD analysis project Ga0307509, IMG submission 202245) | Populus trichocarpa ectomycorrhiza microbial communities from riparian zone in the Pacific Northwest, United States - 10_EM | ecosystem: Host-associated > Plants > Roots > Unclassified | place... | reverse complement strand
GTGGACGTGGACGTGGACGTGGACGTGGACGTGGACGTGGACGTGGACGTGGACGTGGACGTGGACGTGGACGTGGACGTGGACGTGGACGTGGACGTGGACGTGGACGTGGACGTGGACGTGGACGTGGACGTGGACGTGGACGTGGACGGACGCGGACGTGATGTGATCGTGATCGTGTGATCGTGATCGTGATCGTGATCGATACCGTGATCGTGATCGTGATCGTGATCGTGATCGTGATCGTGATCGTGATCGTGATCGCGAACGTGAACGTGAACGTGAACGACACCGTGATCGTGATCGCTCTCTCGTGATCGTCCCTCGTGCTCGTGGACGGTGATAACGCAGCTCGTCCCGAGCCCCGGTTGATAGCCCCGATGGGGATCGCTGCGTTTATCGACGACGAGAGTCGAGACTTGATCGCCGGGGCACTACTTGTGCCGTGTCGAGTCGCTGGGGAGCACGTGTTGTGATGCCGATGAGCTGGGCGACACCTGAACAGCAAACGGGAGATCGGCCACGAGCACGAGGACGGCTACGATCACGCGAGATCGATCACGATCACGGTGTCGTTCACGTTCACGTTCGCGATCACGATCACGGTGTCGTTCACGTTCACGTTCGCGATCACATCACATCACATCACATCACATCCACGTCCACGTCCACGTCCACGTCCACGTCCACGTCTACGTCCACGTCCACGTCTACGTCCACGTCCAGAGACGTTGACCTTGCACCTTGACCTTGTCGAATCGATCGAGTTCCTCGCCTTGCCGATCGAGAGTTCGGCCGGGCGCCGGGGGCAGTCTCGCTTCGCGAGCTTGCGCCGTCGGCTCGCTTGTTCTCATCGATCCTCTCAGTGGCCGGGCGTCGCAGACGCCTTGACGGGCATCGGGGGCGCAGCTTTCGGCGGCGGTGCGCCGTTGGCACCGGAGAACCCGATCGGAACGCTGGAGTCGCCCTCCGAAGAATCGGCATCTGCGGCGATCGTGAAGCTCCACTCCGCGCCGTCCTGGGTGCAGCTCGTGGCGACCGCGGCGTCGCAGATGCCGGCGGCCAGGTGCGCGGTGTACGTCGCGCCCGGCTTGTACAGGATCTGATTGGCGAACAGACCCCACACGCCGTCGCCGATCGGGTCGACCCACGCCGGCAGGACGGCGCCGGTCGCGTCGGTCACGGTGAACGACGTCGCGTTGACCCCGGTGACCGGGCGCGAGAAGAACACCTTGGGCACCGTGTCGAGGTGCGCGCGGCGAGCCCCGGGCAACGGATACACGCCGACGCGCGGCACCGCCGCTTCGATCGGTGCACCGGTCATCGCGATGGTGAAGCTCCGCACGGCCATCGTCACGGGTGGTGCACCCTCGACGACCGCCGGCTCGGTGCGCGGCTTGCGGCCATCGCAGCGGCCGCCGAGCACGCAGGGCTCGAGCACCATGTTGTTGTTGGTGTCGGTCATGTTGCCGAGGAACTTGGTCGACACGATCGCCTCGACGGACTGGTAGTAGACCGCGGTGGTCACGGCGACCGGGCCACGCGTGCCCGGTGGGATCACGACCGCGTACCGATCGATCTTGCGCGTCGCCTGGGCGTGCGGCAGCGGGCGCAGCCGCGAGTCGACCAGGAACGAGTCGTTGAACAGATCGCCGTTGCCGTCGAGGTCCTTGAACACCGGCAGGCCCGTCGGGTTGTGTGCGGCGTCGATCACCTTGCCGCTGGCGTCGACCGGCATGCCGTTCTCGCCGGTCACCATGTTGAGCGCGTTGGCGTAGGGCAGGTCGAGCGTGGGGCAGCCGTCGCCGAGCGACGCCACCGCCTTGAACTGGACCGAGTACGGATCGGCGGACCCCGGTGGCAGCTTCCAGTTGCATTTCGGAAACGCCGGATCGATCACCTCTTCGGTGGTGAGCGCGCCGACGCCGATCGACGTCCGGTTCCACGCCGCGTCGCGGATCGGCAGCTCCTTGCCGGTGGCGAGATCGTAGGCGTGGACCGCGACCCAGCCGATCCGGCCCTCGGGGAAGCCGGTGGGGAAGTCGTGGCCGCTGCCGGTGTTCGCCACGGTGACGACGATCGGCACGCTGCTGCCCGGCGCCGCGTCGGCCGGACCGCTGGCGTCGAGGCTGATCACGTGGCGCAGGCGATCCCACGCCAGCCGGCCCTGCTGCGCATAGGCGCCCTTGCGCTCGAGGTGCGTCCACACCGCGCGCGAATACGGGCTCGCGTGGTCGCCGGACGAATAGCTGAACACCGAGAGCTCGGGATACGGCGACACGTTGCCGCTGGTGTCGACGTCCTTGCCGATCAGGCGCGGCACGAACGCGTTGCCTCCGACGAAGTGGTGGGTGAAGAATGGCCGCTGCTTGCCGTCGGTGGCGACCGCCTCTTGCAGGATCGGCAGTGGATGGCCGACCGGATCGTACAGCGTCTGCGCGGTGCCGGGCTGGCCGTAGTCCTGCTGCATGTGGCACGATTGGCAATCGCGCTTGTGCGCGGGATCGAAGTTGGTGTTGCCCGGGCGCTCGGCGTACCGGCTGTTGGCCCACTCGGTGTACGTCCGCTCGATCGGGAAGCCACCGGCCCACTTGCCGATCGTGTTCTTGATCGGCAGTGCGTTGGTCACGTCATGACAGGCGGCGCACATCTCGGAGCGCACGAACATCGTCTGGTGAAAGCCCTTGTGCTTGCTCGCATCGACCTGCTGATACGGGATCTGCTCGCCGAACACCGAGCTGGTGTTGACGTCGGTCGGCGTCGGCGCCGGGTTGGCGGCCATCGGGCCGAAGCGCTCGGGGAACACGATCGCATGCGGCGATAGCCGGTAGGCGCCGGCCCCGATGCTGTAGCCGAGGTTGCGCTTGCCCGGGTCGGCGACGTTGAAGATGTCCTGTTGCGCGGGCGGCAGTAGCTGGGCGCGGGACTCGACGCCGACCGCGGGGGTGTACTCGGTGCCACCGCGCGCGTAGTTGTGATACGGCGTGTCGCGGGTCGCCGCGAAGCTATGGCAGATCGCGCAGAAGATGCCGGTCTTGCCGGACTCGGTGTTGCGGAACTGCTCCTCCAGCGTCGCGAATGCCATGCCGGTGCCGTTATCCGACGTCGGGTTGAACTTGGTATCGGCGGGCGCGGACTCGAGGCCGGTCTTGGGGTCGACCACGACGTTCCGCAGCGGAACATTGTCGAGGTAGTTGGTCGGCATGTGGCAGCGCGAGCAGAACGCGTCGAGCAGCGAGCCCGGCCGCGACAGCGTGACCTTCTCGGTGCCGATGTCGAACACCGACGCGCACGCGTCGGTCTTGGCGAACGGGTTGTGATGCGACTTGACCGTGCCGTCGGGCGGCTGGGGGGTGTCGCACTCGCCATTGGTGGACGCCGTCCGCGCGAGCAAGAGGAACGCGCCGCGCCACACCGGGTCGCGCCACGAGTTCGACATCATGGAGCCGTTCCACTCGTCGAAGATCTTCTGGTGACAGGTCTGGCACTGGCCGGGGTTGTTCTGGGTCTTCCAGACGTCCTCGTAGGGCGGCGGAAACGCCGTGGCCTCCGCGGTGATGTACGGCGCCGCTTCGGGGATCCGGTTGGGCAGGTCCGCCAGGGTCTGCTCGGGCTGCTTGGCGAGGAAGCCGACCGCGAGGCCGGTCGCAATGAAGACGCCGATCTTGATGAGCTTCACGACGCTCCTCCTTCGGAGGCTTGGGCGGGGCCGGGGTGCACGGGGGCGTGCCCGGGGTCATGGGCGTGCGCACGTGCGCTGGCGCCCAGCACCGCGAGCACCGGATCGTGGGGCGCGACGAGAGGCGCGCGCGCCAGACCCCGGATGAAGATCAGGTAGATCGCTCCGACGAGCCCGGCGGCCATCGCGATCTCGAGGATCCCGAAGTGCGGCGACGTCCACTTGCCGGGCGTCACCATGATGTAGAGATCGAGCCAGCGGCCGACCAGGATCAGGATGCTCATCGCCGTCATCACACGCAGACTGCGCTTGTTGTTGCGCGGCAGTAGCGTGAAGAACGGAATGACCCAGCTGACGACGAAGCCGGCCAGGAACACCGGCAGCCACGGCGCGCTGCTGCGCGTCATGTAGTACGTCACTTCCTCGGGAATATTGCTGTACCAGATCAACAGGTACTGGCAGACCCAGATGTAAGCCCAGAACGTACTGAACGCCAGCATCATGGTGCCGAGGGTCTGGATCAGGTCGTCCGTGATCAGCGGCCCGGCGGAGCCGAACATGCGCTTGCGCTTGAGGATCACGGTCGCCAGCGCGATCGCGGCGATGCCCTGCACGTTGGAGCCGGCGAACACGTAGACCGAGAACATCGTGCTGAACCACTTCGGATCCAGCGAGATGATCCAGTCGTACGCGGCCATCGTGAACGTGATGGCGAACAGCGGCGTGAACACCGCGGCGTAGCGATTGAGCCGGGTATGCGCGCGCAGGCCGGCTTCGCGGCTCGTGTCGGACGCCAGCGACAGCCGGCGAATGCGCAGCGCGAAGAACAGCCACAGCGCGACGACCACGATCATGCGGATATACACAAACGTCGGCGCGAGGTAGGTCTCGCGGCCGGCATGGACGAGCGCGTGGTCCTCGACGAGCTTGGCCGGATCAGTCCACGGATAGAGCGCGTGAAACCCGAACGCGAGCACGACCATCAGCGCGGCGGCGGCGGGCAACACCAGCGAGAACGCCTCCGGGATCCGCCGGATCGGCACCGACCACCGCGAGTTGGCGAGCCGCTGGGTCGCGAAGAAGAACAGGCACGATACGCCGAGCGACAGCACGTAGAAGCCGTCGATCAGCAGATTCATCCACGCGCGCTCGGTGGTGGTGAGGAGCCCGATGACCAGGGCGATGACGCCGATGGCGATCAACGCGATCGGCACGCGCTGCATCGCGCCCGTGAGGACAAAGCGGCGATCGTGACTCATCGGGTGCCTCCCGCGCCGGGCGTGTTCGGGGTTGGAATCGCTTCCGAGCCGGTGATCTCGTCACTGCCGACGGCCGGATGACTGCCGGGAGGCGCCTCGGGCAGCCCCTGCAGCCGGGCGCGGATGTACGTGATGATCAACCAGCGATCATTGGGGGCGAGCTGGGTGGCGTACGACGGCATCTTGTTCGCCCCCATCGTGATGACGTGGAACAGCCGACCCGGCGGGTAGCCGAGCAGCCGGTCGGACTTGTAGGACGGCGGCGGCGGAATCTTGGTCGAGATCGGGCCATCGCCCTTGCCCTGCTCGCCGTGGCACACCACGCAGTAGATCTGGTAGAGCGCCTTGCCCTTGGCGAGCGTCGGCTCGGTCGGGTGAAACGGATTGGTGAGCTCGGCTCCGGCGCGGATCGCCTCGGCCTCGCCCTTGGCGTAGTGGAACGGGTGATAGCCGCGCGCGATGGTCCCCGCGACCGGGCGCTGCAGCGTGATGCCGCTGCGGGTCGCCTCGTTGGGCGCGAATGCCTTGTACGACTTGCCGCGCGCCATGTCGGGCATGTACTCCGAGCCAGGCTGGTCGCCGGGCTGGCAGGCCACGGCGCACGCCACGATGATCGCTGCGAACAGCGGTGCCGAGATCGCTCTGGTCATAGATCGGCCTCGCTCTCGGTCACGCTGGCCGCGCCGCACTCGGTCAGGAGCGCGAGGGCGCGCTGGTGGGTCTCATCGGCGGGTGGCTTGCGCAACACCAGCGCGAACGTATCGTCGGTGACGCCCGCGGCGGGGAGCCAGGTGCGCTTGCCCGGGAACAGCCGCGTGCGCAAGAGGAACGCCGCGACCGTGCTGAGCCCGCCGAACAGCACGGTGAGCTCGAACGAGATCGGGATGAAGGCCAGGGTCGTATTGTCCGGCTTGCCGCCGACGTTGAGCGGCCAGTCGAGCACGTTGGCGTAGTACTGGAAGCACAGCGCGAAGGTGAGCCCGGTGAGCCCGGCGATCAGCGTCACGCGCGGCAGCCGGGTCCGGCGAATGCCCATCGCCTCGTCGAGCCCGTGCACCGGGAACGGCGCGAATACGTCGTAGACGCGCAGCATCTCGCGGCGAGCCTGGCGCACGGCGCGGAGCAGGCCGTCGACGTGCGGGAACGTCGCGACCAGGACTTTAGCCCGCATGGTTCACCCCCGCTTCCTGGGCGGCTTCCTGGAGGCCAGCGGTCCCCGGAATCACATGGGTATCGACCGCGACGTGGGTGCCGTGCGCTTGCTCGGTCACCACGCCCTTGACCTCCCAGATGGCGATCATCGGCATGAACCGGATGAACAGCAGGAACAGCGTGAAGAACAGCCCGAAGCTACCGACCAGGATGCCGATATCGACCACGGTCGGATAGAACATGCCCCAGCTCGCCGGCAGGAACGACCGGTGGAGCGAGACGACGATGATGATGAAGCGCTCGAACCACATGCCGATGTTGACGAGGATCGAGATGACGAACAGCGCGCCGACGTGGGTGCGGATGCGCTTCCACCAGAACAGCTGCGGCGCGAGCACGTTGCACAGCATCATCAGGTAGAAGCCAAACGCGTACGGGCCGGACGCGCGATTGATGAAGTGGTAACGCTCGTAGAGATTGCCGCCGTACCACGCGCTGAAGAACTCGGTCGCGTAGGCAAATCCGACGATCGAGCCGGTCAGCAGCAGGACCTTCGCCATCGAGTCGAGGTGCTTGATCGTGATGTAGCGCTGCAGGTTCATCGAGCTACGGGTCAGGATCAGCAGGGTCAGCACCATGCCGAACCCGGAGTAGATCGCACCGGCGACGAAGTACGGCGGGAAGATCGTCGTGTGCCAGCCGGGGACCAGCGAGGTCGCGAAGTCCATGCTCACGATGCTGTGCACCGAGAGCACGAGCGGGGTCGCAAGCCCGGCGAGGATCAGGCTGACGATCTCGTAGCGCGCCCAGGTTCGGTGCGAGCCGTTCCACCCCATGCTGAAGATCCCGAACACCAGCTTCTTGATCTTGGTGGTCGCGCGATCACGCAGGGTCGCCAGATCGGGAATCAATCCGAGGTACCAGAACACCAGCGAGATCGTGAAGTACGTCGAGATCGCGAACACGTCCCACACCAGCGGGGAGCGGAAGTTCACCCACAGCGGGCCGTGCTGATTGGGCGCGTACGGGAAGATGAAGAACGCGTCCCACGGGCGGCCCATGTGCAGCAGCGGGAATAGCCCCGCGCACATCACGGCGAAGATCGTCATGGCCTCGGCAGAGCGGTTGATCGACGTCCGCCACTTCTGGCGGAACAGCAGCAGGATCGCCGAGATCAGCGTGCCCGCGTGGCCGATACCGATCCAGAACACGAAGTTGGTGATGTCGAACGCCCAGCCAACGCTGTTGTTGAGCCCCCAGACGCCGATGCCATTGGCGACCAGCCAGGTCGCCATGACCAGCAGGTCGATGAGCCCCAGGACGGCGATCCCGAAGCAGATGTACCACAGCTTCCCGGGCCGGCCTTCCATCGGCCGCGCGATGTCGGCGGTGACCTGCGCCAGGGTTGGGGAGCCGGTGATCCACCGGGTTTCCAGGACGCCTTCAGGTAGTTTGTCCATGTCGAACCTTCTTGAGGTAGGCGACGTTGGGTCGGGTGCCCAGCTCGTCGAGGACTTTGTACGTCCGCTCGCCGCGCATCCGTTGCGCGACCTGGCTATGTGGGTCGTTGAGATCGCCGAACACGATCGCGTCGGTCGGGCACACCTGCTGGCACGCGGTCTTGATCTCGCCGTCCTTGACGGGCGTTCCGCGCTTGACCGCGGCGTTCTTGGCGACGTGGATGCGCTGGACGCACAAGCTGCACTTCTCCATCACGCCGCGCGATCGCACGGTGACGTCCGGGTTCAGCACCAGCCGGCCGACCGGGTTGGCCATGTTGAAGTCGAACCGCGGATTTCCCGTGTAGTTGTACCAGTTGAACCGCCGCACCTTGTACGGGCAGTTATTGGCGCAGTAGCGAGTGCCGATGCAGCGATTGTAGACCTGCTGATTGAGGCCCTCGGAGCTCGTCGTCGTCGCGAGCACCGGACACACGGTCTCGCACGGCGCGTGGCCGCAATGCTGGCACATCATCGGTTGATGCAGGCTCTGCGGGTTGTCCTCGGAGCCGTGGTAATACCGATCGATCCGGATCCAGTGCATGATGCGCTGGCGCTGGACCTGGTCCTTGCCGATCACCGGCACGTTGTTCTCGGCCTGGCAGGCGACCACGCAGGCCGAGCAGCCGGTGCACGAATCGAGATCGATCGACATGCCCCACGACCGGTCGCCCTGGGGACGCTCGTTCCACAGGTTGGGGAGCTCCTCGTGGTCCTCGGCGCGGCCGAGCTCGGCGCGCGTCGTCTCGAGGACGATCGGGCGGCCCTCCATGTCGAAGTGGCTCTGGGTCCCCGCGATCTGCTCGCGGCGCCCGGTGGCGAGCAGCGCCACGCCATCGGCCCACAGCCGGCGCGCGCCGCGGACGATGGTCGTGAACGGAAACGCGTTGGCGCCGACGTGGTTGCCGGCCTTGCCGACGTGCTGGCGGCCGAACCCGAGCGCCACCGAGATCGTGCGCCCGTGCTGCCCGGGCTGCAGGAACACCGGCAGCTCGAGAGTCCCGGCCGGGGTGGTGAGCGACAGGACGTCGCCGCCGCGCAGTCCGAGCTTGTCGGCGAGCTTGGGCGCGACCATCGCGACGTTGCCCCACGTGACCTTGCTGATCGGATCGGGGAGCTCGAGCAGCCAGGGGTTGTTGGCGTGGCGGCCGTCGCGCAGCGGGACGCCCTCGAACACCGCGAGCTCGTAGCGCTCGCCCTGGCTCGCCGCGGCGCGCTGGCTGTCGTCGTGGAGCGTCGCGGCGGCGGCGCGCCAGTCACCGCCGGCAGGCGCCGCGGCGGCATCCGGGGGCGGTTCGGCAGGGGCCGCATCCCCGGGGGCGCCGAGATCGAGGATCCCGTGCTCGAGGGTGTGATCCCAGAACGCGTCGAAGTCGCTGAACGCGGTCTGGCGCGGCAGGACGGCCGTGCGCCAGTGGTCGCGAACGAACGTGTAGTGATCGGTGTCGTCGTCGATCCAGCGCAGCAAGCTCTCGGCCAGCGAGCGGGTGTCGAACAGCGGGGCGATCGTGGGCTGGGTCAGGCTCAGGTGGCCCAGCACCGGCTCGGCGTCGCCCCACGACTCGAGGAAGTGATGATCGGGGCACAGCGCCTGGACCGCGGCGCTGGTCTCGTCGCGCCGGTCGGCGGTCGAGATCGAGAGTGTCACTCGCGATAATGCCTTGACGAACCCGGCCCCATCGACGTAGTCGAACGCGGGATTGACGCCGTGCAGGATCAGCGTGTGGATCTCGCCGCGCTGCATCTGCGCGACGAGCTCCGCCATCGCGGCATCGTCGCCCTGGGCCTGGAGCGACGGGCGGTCGACATCGAGCGTCTTGCCGACGTTGCCCAGCAGCCGGTTGATCGTGTGGACGACCAGCTGGATCGCGACGTCGTTTTGGCCGCTGACCACGAGCGACTCGCCGCGGTGCTTCCACAGCTCGGCGGCCACCGAATCGAGGATGGCCGGATCGACGGGATCGGCCTGGTTCGCCGGGCCGGCGACCTCGGGCTCGTTGGCGCTGTGGGCGATCCGGGTCAAGAGCGCGAGCGCGACGCCGCCGAGCGCCGACGGCGCCACGGCCACGCGGCGGTCGGCGTTGCTGCCGGTGACCGACATGCCGGGCTCGAACTGGACGTGCAACGACGGCATGCGCTCGATGGCGCGGCCGCGCGCGTACTGGCGCGCGAACTCGACCGGCGACAGCCACGTGCCCAGGAAGTCGGCGTCGAGGCCGACGATCACCCGCGCGCGGTCGAACGCATAGTGCGGCACCAGCGGGCGGCCGAACGCCTGGGCGCTCGCCGTGCGCAGCGCGCTCGCCGAGATCGGATCGTAGACCACGTGGCGAAAGCCCGGGAATGTCTTGCCCCAGCGCGCGATGATCTCGCGGATCGACGGGCTGTTGATCGTCGACGACAACAGGACGATCTTGCCCTGCTTGGCGGTCGCGTCCTTGAGCCCGGCGATGACGTGTTCGTCGAGGTCATGCCATGCGGTCGCGGCGCCTTGCCACAGCGGGCCGCGCAGCCGCTCGTTGTCGTAGAGCGAGAGCACGGTCGCCTGGCCGGTCGCGCAGGTCGCGCCGCCGAACAGCGGCGAGGCCTCGTTGCCTTCGATCTTGATCGGCCGGCCGTCGCGCTGCTTGACCAGCAGGCTGCACGACGACGCGCATCCGCCGCATGTGGTCGCGTAGTAGTTGGCGACGCCCGCGACCATGGCATCGGACGCCACGGCCAGTGGGATGGCCTTCTGCTCGGGGGCGCGGCAGGCGGCCATCCCCGCGGCCGTGGCGCCAAACCCCATGAGCGTGAGGAAATCGCGGCGCGTGGTCTCGCTATCGCGACCGTCGCCGTGATCGTGGCCGTCGCCATGATCGTGGCCGTCGCCGGCATCGGGCGGAAGCGTGGCAGTGAGTGACTTCAGCGCGGGCAGCCCGCCGGGAAACTCACCGCGGCGCGACGGGCCGTCGCGTAGCTCCTCGGGGCTTTTCCAGTACTCCGGAGCGCGCCTGGCGCCCAGCGTCACCAGCTTGTCCTTGGCGTCGTGGCAGTGATCGCTCATGGGCTCCTCAGTAGTGACAGCTGGCGCAGTCGATGCCGGTCGCCGGCTTCGGGGTTTCGGAGAATCGCAGCGCGGCGCGATCGAGCGTGCTCGTCGGAACGCCCGCGTGCTCGCGGTGACACGACAGGCACCAGCCCATCGTCAGCGGCATGACTTGCTCGACCCGCTGCATGGTCTCGACCTCGCCGTGGCAGCGCTGGCAAACCACCCCGGACAGCACGTGCCGGCTGTGGTTGAAGTAGACGAAGTCGGGGAGGTTGTGGATCTTGACCCACGACACCAGCGGGCGATCGAGCTGCGCGGCCTCCTTGAAGTGCTCGATCTCGACGGTCTGCTTCTCGAGCAGGCCGTGGCAGTTCATGCATACGCTCGACGACGGAATCCCGGCGTGGCGGCTCGTGCGCGCGCCGTAGTGGCAGTACAGACAGGGGACCTTGTTGTCGCCCGCGTGGAGCTTGTGGGAGAACGCGATCGGCTGGGCGGGGGCATAGCCCTGTTGCATGCCCATACGGAACAGCCGCGTGACCCCGGTCGCGGCGAGGATCACGGCGATGGCCAGTCCGATGAAGATCATCAATGCTCGCATGGGCCCAGCTCAGCTCGGTTCCTGGGCGTTATCACCATCACGGACGAGCTCCACGGCATCTTCTTCGGGCCACAGCCAGCGCGACGGGTCGAGCTTCGCCAGGCCGCGCCGCCCGGCGGCGGCCATCGCTTCGAACGGCCGCCCGACGACCAGCAGGCCGCGGTGGATGGCCGTGACGACGATGAGCGCGGCGCTCGAGAACGGCAGCACCGCCATCACCGCGAACCATGACAGGGTGTGCAGCCGGGCCAGGAATGGCAGCTGGTCGACGAGCGCGGTGGTCGGCGAAGCGGTCGCGAGCGACCGCATGTACGGCGTCAGCGTGCCGACGGCCCACGACGAACCCCAGCGGTACAGCACCGCGGTGACGAGCCCCGACGCCACGGCGAGGCCGAACAGCGACAGCAGGATGCCGTCGGCGAGCTCGGCCAGGCCGGCGCGCAGCGAGCCGCCGCGGTCGAGGAATCGCCACATGATCTGGCCCCAGCCGATCAGGGCGATGACGCCGAACAAAAACCCGCTGCCTTCGAGCAGGTACAGCCGCAGCGGCGCGCCGTTCCACGCCAGGATGTCACGCGGAATCGCCAGCCCAGCGAGGTGCAGGATCACGGTCACCACGATCCCGATGCGCCAGGCGACGCGACCGCGGAACAGCTGCAAGGCCGTGCTGGTGGCCGCGCGCGCGCCATCCGGCCGCCGGCGAGCGGCGACATATCGGATGACCAGACCGACGATCAGGATGAGCAGCGCCATGTAGGGAAGCGCGAGAAACAGCAGTGTGGTCTCGGGACGAGCGCCGGGCGCACCGGCCACGGGACTGGAACCACCGGACCTTGGGGACCAGGCGACTCGCTTGGTCGCGGCCCCGGCGACGACCGGCGATGCGGCCGCGGGAGTGGCGCTCGGTGGCTTGCCGCTGTCCACGGGCTTGGCAACCGTGCTGCCGATCGCCGGTGTGCCCACCGCGCGGTCGTCGAGCACGGCCTGGCGCAGATACGCCTTGATGTAGAACGCCTCCGCGAGCGTGAGGAACGTGGTATTGGCCGACTCCGGCAGCCGCTGAAAGCACGGATGTTTCAGGAACTGCGCCATCGCGCCGTCCTGGTAGTCCGCGTACGCGTCGGTCAAGTCGCGCGCGAGGGAGCCCCCGAGGGCAGCCCCGGTGTCACGGATACTGTGGCAAGCCATGCATGCCGCGCCACCGTTGGTCAGCGCGCGGTCGCCGTGGAACAGCTGGCGCCCGTTCTCGATCTCGGCGAGGGTCGCCGATTCAGCGGCCCGCGCGTCGATCTCCTGGACGTCGGGCCCGTTGGCGGCGAGCCAGTCGAGGATGCTGGTGACCTGGTCCTCCGAGAGATCGGTCCAGTCCGGCATCCGCAGCTGGTTGAACTGCGTCAGCAGGTCGTTGGCAGTCTTGTCGCCCGACGCGATCACCACCGACGACGACCGGATGAACTTGAGCAGCCACGGGCGCTGTCGGCGCTCGGTGACTCCCTTCAGGTCGGGCCCCACCTTCACGCCCTTGCCGAACGTGTGACACGCCATGCAGCGTGTGGTGAAGATCTTCTTGGCCTCCGCTGTATCGGCGTTCGCGGTGCCGGAGGTCAGTCCGACGCCAACGAGGAGAACAGCGATGATGGACGCGCGGAGCGCGTGAGAAACAAACCGACCAGACATGCGGTAGGGCCCTCCGTCGCAAATGGTTTCGCGCTGCGGTGCCGAGGAACCCTTGCGGTTAGCCCCTCTTGCGGCGCGATCTAGCCAGATCGGATCTGGCGGTGCAAGCGAATAATCGAGATACATTGTCCCGTTGGAATCCTGAGACTGGCTCGATATGCATTCAACCATGAACAACTTTAGTGGGGTTAGTTGCATTTCCTATCAGCTGATAAGCTGGCGATCGAGGTCGCGTGAACGTTCCAGTGGCGACGGAAACCTTCAGGTTGGACGCCGGCCGGCGCGAAAAACCGTCGTTCGACTAATGGCTGCCCTCGGAAAACTGGCAGTCATTGGCGACGGGATCACGCGACGAGCGACATTCGAGCAGCGGCTAACACCAGTCGATTACTCTCGATTGAGTAGCGTGCTCGTATCGAGCGTGCGCCGCGTTGCACCGGCGTACGCCTCATCCGCACATGCGTTATCGGCATCACGCGGACACGCGAACAACGCGCTGATCATCGCGCTCATGGAATGCGGCTTGACCGGATCCGCGGCACCCGGCGAGCGGCGCGTGTGGCGCCCTCGCGGTCGATCTGCTGCGACGAAGTACCGCATGCATCACGACGACCGCAAAGCCTCGCGGCGAGCACGCGGCAACGCGCCAGCGTAGCTACCAGGACCGTATCGCGCGCGCGGCGCGATTCCTTGCGCGCTGCAAGCGACGCGTGCTGCGTTACAGGTGGTGGCTCGATGGTCGACCGCGGGTTCGCAGGAGCTATCATCGATGCCCCGACATACCGCGACGGAGATCACGCCTCAAGAGGCGAACACGGTTCGTCGGTCTTGTTCGATCCGCCTACAGGCGCACACGCCGGCTGCGCCTCCATGCGGAGGACAGCGCAGGCTCGCAGACTCACCGGCTCAGCCGTTGTCTGATCTGCGACAGAATTCTGAGGCCGATGGGTCCCACATCCACCGCCACCGGAGCGGCGCCGCGCCGCCAAGATCGCTGTCGAGCGCGCCTCACAGTCCGTCGCTCGCGCACGCCACGCACTACCACGTTGCGCGTGGACCCGGCGCACGATGGATACCGGGCTTTCACGAAATCACTCGCATTCGACAACCGATCTTGTCGGCGATCGAGAGCGCCGAGAGTGCGACTGTCTATCGAGCTGTCCAGGTCGCGTCAGGCGTACGTGCGCCTACGGTGGCTCTGTCGAGGTGTCCCTTGTATTTGGGAGTACAGACATCGCGCGCAGTGCGCGTCGAGCCACCGTGTCAAGACCTGTCGAACAAAGCCGACTTCGTCGGCTTGTCGGCAGTTTTCGACACCGCTTCAGTTCGTTCGTCGCGGGTCGGGCTGCTCGTCGTCATCGTCGGGCTCAGGTCCGAGCGGATCCTCGCCGGGCCACGGTACGTACGGCGGCACGATCACCGGTGTGGTGGGCTCGGCGCGCACCTCGGCGCGTTCGTCGAGATCCCACTGCGCGAGACGCCGGCGATTCTGTTGCCGCCGCCGCCACCACGCGGCGCCGAGCAGGACTGCGCACAGCATCCACAGCATCAGCCCGAGCAGCCCGATCGGCATCAGCGTGTAGCGGCTGCCGAGATCGCTGCGCCACTCATCGAACAGCTGATGCATCGACTTGCCAAACGAACGGGCCGCAGCGCTGTCGAGGTCGCTGCCGTGGCCGACGTCACGCAGGAACCGCCGAAACGGCCAGCGGTCGCCGTCGTCACTCGGGTCCTCCCAGCGACCGCGCCGCGACAGGTATCCGACGAAGTCGTAGCTCTCCGCATACGCGCGGTTGGCGGGTTGCTCGTCCTGAGGAAACGTCTGATCGAGCTGATCGAGCGGGATGATGCTGTGCGTCCACGCCATACCAGCGAGCGTCTCGGCTCGCTCCCATGACCATTCGCCCGAGTGTTGGTACGCGAAGCCTTCGTGCAGCCAGTGCGGCGCGCGGTCGCCGAGCGCAGCGCCAAGCGCGATGTGAGCCAGCTCGTGGCGCAGCGTGGCCTGCGGATCGGCGAGCATCGCACCGCGTCTCATCGCCACGCTGATCACGCCGAGGTCGGGATACGCGACGCCGACCGCCCACGTCGGCGCACCGCGGCCCGCTGGTGCCACCCCGGCGAGGTCGGCGGCGTCGCGGACGAGTCGGACCTCGATCGCGCGCGGCACCGGCAGCTCGAGCAGATCCGCCGCGATCCGGCCGAGCTCGCGCTCGGCGTTGTCGGCGAGCGCGCGCGCAACGGCCTCGAGCCCTGGCTCCGCGAGCACCCGGATCCGTCCCATGTGGGCGGCTGATGTGAGGCGCGGCGCGGCGACCACCGGGCGGGCTCCGACAAGCAGCGCGACCACGAGCATCAGCCAGCGGACGACACGAGCGACCACGCGCCACCTCGTGTCACGCGTGGCGGCGCAGTCCTTGGGGGCGGTGGTGCCGGTCGTGCCGGGCATGCCGATCATGGATACCGCAGCTCCACGCGCTGGCGATCGCTGCCGCTATCGTGCGCGTAGATGATGATCCCACCGACCGCGGCGGCGCCGGCGATCGCGGCGTAGACCCACCACTTCGTCGGCTTCTCGGGCTCGTCTTTGCGCGAGCCACGCGCCACCCGCGGCTCGGCGTCCTCGGTGAGCAGCGGTCGATCCGGATCCGGTGCATGGCCATCCCAGGTGCGGACTCGGTCCGCGACGACGCCGAGCACGCGTCCCACATCGCCGAGCGGAACCGCGCCGTCGTCGCCGAGCCGATGGGGGGGCTCGGAGCGGCCGACCTGCCCCCAGGCTTCGATCGTGTCGCCGCGCCGCACGAGCGCGAGCCGCGCATGCACGCGCTCGAGCACCCACGCCAGCTCGCCGGCCGCAGGCACGGTGCCGTTCCAGCCGGCGACCCGGCGCGCGACCTCGCTCCACGGGCCCGTCTGATCGCTCAGCGGAATCCGCACCGACTTCTGTGTGCGCACCGCGGTCCCCGCGGCCCAGCCGCGCTTGCCGCCCGCGGCGGCGGCGGCGATCACGTGGTCGCCGGTGGCCAGCGCGACATGAAGCGGCGACACGCCGGCGCGGCGGAAGTCGATCCAGATCGCTGCGCCGGGCACATCAGCGTCGATGTCGAGCTCGATCAGCTCGCCGTTGGCGACGGCGTCGACGTCGGGATACTTCGCCCACACGCCGTGGGGCACGTCGGGCGAGCCGCCGAGCCCACGCAGCCGGCTCGCGGCCGCCAGCGCGGCATCGAGCCGGTTCTCGCGATCGGCGCACAGCAGCAGATAGGTCCACGCACGCGCCAGCTCCGGAACCGGGCGTCCGGCCGCCTGCCGCGCGGCGGCGATCCCGATCGCCTGCTGGGCCGCGGGGGTCACGTCGCTGCACTTGAGCTCGCCGAACGCGCGCTGCGCCGCGGTCATCGCGACCGCGAGGTCGACCGCATCGCGATCGACGTCGCGACCGGCGAGCGCGTCCTCGACGCCGTCACCCGCGACGGGCTCGAACCCCGCGGCGGCGATCGCGGCCTGGAGACGGCGTTGCGCGTCGGCGCGATCGGCGGTGGTGCTGAGGTCGATCACCGCGATGCGATCGTGCTGCGGTGCCGCCGAGGCCACCGCCGCGACGCTCGCTACGACGGCAATTGCTTGAAGTACTCGTTGAGCGCCCATACGTCACGCGCCCGCAGGCCGTCGAACTGTACGCCGACCCCTTCGACGGTGGACCACCGCACCGTGCCACCGACCTCGATGGCCTCGGTCATCGTCGGGACGTGAAACGAGATTTCGACGCGTTGACCCATTGCATACTTCGCATTCGCCAGCACAAGCGCCCCGCCGATCGAGAGGTTCAACACCGTACAATCGGTGGGCATACCAGCGACCGTGAGCGTGGCTGCGATCGAGACGACGTGACGCGGTCGGATACGGCGATTGTCGGCCACAGTTCCCCCAGGAGTCCTTCATTGTATGCGCTGCGGCATCAGACAGCACCGCGGAAGACCTGGGATCCACATCCAAATCATGGATCCGAATCGGGGTTCCGCACCTACCTGAATTATCGGGGTCGTGCGTCGGCCGCGATCGGCGCTACTGCAGCTTGATATCGATGTAGGCCTTCTTGCGCAGCTCTTCTACCCAGGTCTGGGTCTGCTTGTCCATCTCGCGGCGCCGGAGCTCGCGCGACAGCTGCTCCTTCATGTCCGCGAACGGCTTGAGATCAGAGCGCTTCACCTCGGTGACCAGGAATACATGGAGGCCCTGCGGACCGGTCACGGGGCCGCGGACGTCGCCCTTGTCCATCGCGAACACGATCGGCTCCCACTCGGGGTTGGCCATGCTGCCGCGCTGGAACCAGCCGAGCTCGCCGCCCGTGGTCTTGGTGCTGTCGTCGTCGGATTCCGCGGCCGCGACCTTTGCGAATTCCTCGCCGGCCTTGACTCGGTCGATCGCCTTGCTGGCCTTTTCGCGTGCCGCCGCGATCTGCTGCTCGGTCGCGTGCTCCGGCAACTTGAACAGCATGTGCGACAGCTTGACCGCCTGGACCTGCTCGGTGCGGCGCGCCATCTGGTCGTAGCGCGCGCGGATATCCTCGTCGGTGATCGTGACCTTCGGCGCGACCAGCTGGTTGACGGCGCGGTACCGCAACAGCTGGCGGCGGATCTCCTGCCTCCAGCCCGCCAGCGTGAAGCCCTGCGCCGCGAGCGCGGCCTGGAGGCTCGCGTCGTCGAAGTTGTTCTGCTGCTTGACCTCGTCGAGCGCGGCCTGGATCTCGTTGGATTCGACCTCGATCTTGGCGGCCTCGGCGGCCTGCACGATCAGCTCCTCGTTGACCATCTCATCGAGCACCTGGCTGGTGAGCTTGGCGACGCGGCGCTCGCGCTCCTTGGCGTCGGTGATCTGCTGGGCTTCGCCGAGCACCGGGAGGCGGCGGGCCTCGAGCTCGCTGTTCAGGATGATCGCATCGTTGATCACCGCGACGACGTACTCGACCTTCAGCTTCTTGCCCTTGTTCGGCGAGCTCGTCGCCGAAGCCGGCTTGGCAGCGTCTGGCTTCGCGGCGTCGGCCTTGGCGGCCGTGTCGTCAGGGTCGGGTTTGTCGCCGGACTTGGCCGCCTTGGCAGCGTCCGCCTGGGCGGCGCGCTCGGCGTCTTCCTTGCCCGCCCGGGCGGCCTTGTCGGCGGCCGACTTGGCCGGTTTGACGTCTGCGATCGCGGTGATCGGGGTCAGCAAGCCAACGGACGAGACGATCGCAAGCAACAAGCGGGAGCTACGCACCACGGTGGGACCTCGGGCGGGGGGGCCAGGTTGCCTGGCAGGAACGGCGGGGCCGTTGGCGAACGGGATCGACGACGGGATCACGGAATACCTGGCCGGTCTGGACCCGGCGGGGTCGGCGACATGGGGAGTGCGGGCAGGTCGCGGCCATGACCGTCGTCGACCGCCTGCGAGGTGTCGATCCGGACCTTGGCGAGGTTGGTCTCGTTGATCTCGATCTTGGCGGTGCCCCTGAGACCGTCGACGAAGTCCTTCTGCGCCGACTGCCGCTTGTCGCGGAACAGCTTGTTCCGGATCGCCGGCTTGGCGTCGTCGAACGACTTGGTCATCGACTTGCGGCGGCCGGTCTGCTTGAGCACGAACCAGGTGCCGTTGCCAGCGTCGATGGCGGTCGACACGTCCCCGGTGTTGAGCAGCCCGAACGCGGCCTTGACCACCGGCGCCGGGACGTCCTTGGTCGCCGCATCGAAGTAGCGCAGGTCCCCGCCGCGGAGCTTCGAGTCTTCGTCCTGGCTGTAGCGGTTGACCAGGTCGCGGAACCCCTTGTTGGTCTTGCCGGCCTCGCCGCGGGCCTCCAGCGCGACGCGGTCGCCCTGCGTCCGGTTCTTCACGATGATCGCCGACACCCGGACCTCCTCGGGCTTGACGTACTCGGCGAGGTTGGCGTCGTAGTACGCCTTCATCTCGGTGTCGGCGATCGTGTCGGCGGTGATCTTGGTGTCGAGCTCGTCGCGCATCAGCCGCTGGATCATCACCTGCTTCATCGTGCGGACGACCTCGGGATCCTTGTCGAGGCCGCGGCGGTACGCTTCCTTGGCGAGCACCTCGAAGCGGATCAGAGAATCGAGGAACTCCTTCTTCTGTTCGAGCGAGGTGTAGCGCGCCCGGATGTACGGCGACTGGCGGTTGATCCGCTCCTGCAGCTCGCCGAGCGTGATCGTGACGTCGTCGATCTTGGCCAGCGGCGCCTTGAGCTCCTCGGCGCTCTGCGGCGGGGCGGTAGGGCCCCCGCCGGCGGCGGGAGCCTCGTGCGCGGTCGCCGCGGTCCGGGCCGCGCGGTCCGCGGGCGTGCTCGGCGGTGCTTGCTGGGGGTCCGGGTTCTTCTGGCAGGCGACGCCGCCAGCGCCCGCCAAAGCGAGGGCCGCCCAGGTGAACAGCGCGACCGGAACCCGAGTGTTCACAATAGGTTCAGGTAGCACGAGCGAGCGCGTCCAACAAGGCCCGGCGCGCGCCGGCCGGCCCGCCCGGCGCAGGTGGTGCGATCGAGTACCGACCATCCGGGAGCTTGCGCCAGCCCCCGGCGAGCAAGGTCCTGGCAACCGGGTTGCCATCGGCGAGCGCGACCGCCACGCGCGCGGCGCTGATCTCGAGCGCGAGCGCGCCGGCGTTGCGCGCGATGGCCTTTACCCCCATGAGCTCGCCGAGCAGGATGACGTCGCCGGGCACGGGCCCGTAGCGGTCCGAGATCTCGGCCATGACGTCGCGCAGCTCGTCGTCGGTCTCGACCGCCGACAGCCGCTTGTAGAGCTCGAGCCGCTGGCCCGGATCGGGGACGTAGTCGTCGGGGATGAAGCCCGGGGTCTCGATCGACAGCTCGGGATCGATCGCCGCGTGGATCGGCTTGCCGCCGAGCTCGGCGACCGCGGCGTCGAGCATCTTGACGTACTGATCGAAGCCGACCGCCGCGATCGAGCCCGACTGCTTGGCGCCGAGCAGCTCGCCGCCGCCGCGGATCTCGAGATCCTGCGAGGCGATCTGGAACCCCGCGCCGAGCTCGGTGAACCGCTGCAGCGTCTCGAGCCGGCGGCGGGCCTCGTCGGTGATGTGCTCGGGCTCGGGCACCAGCAGATAGCAGTACGCGCGATCCTTGCTGCGGCCGATCCGGCCGCGCAGCTGGTAGAGCTGGGCGAGGCCGAACGCGTCGGCGCGCGCGACGAACATCGTGTTGGCGCGCGGGATGTCGAGCCCGCTCTCGACGATCGTCGTCGCGATCAACACGTCGAGCTCGCCGCGCACGAAGCCGAGCATCACCTTCTCGAGTTGCTCGGCGCCAAGCGATCCGTGGCCGATGCCGATCCGCGCCGCGGGGACCAGGCCCTGGATGTACGCGGCCCAGTCGTCGATCGAGCGATCGTCGTCGCGCGGCTTGGTCCGCTTGGCCGGCCGGTCGTCGTTGGGCAGCCGATGATCCGGCGCGCGCTGGCCCGTCGTGCCGATCGTGGGCGTGATGAAGAACACCTGACCTGCGCGGCCGAGCTCGCGCTCGATCGCCTCGCGGATCGTCACGTCATCGAGCCGCGACACGAACGTGCGGACCGCGCGGCGATCGGCGGGCGGCGTCGCGATGATCGAGAGATCGCGCAGGTTCGCCATCGCGAGGTGCAGCGTGCGCGGGATCGGCGTCGCGGTCAGCGTGAGCACGTCGACCTGGGTCTTGGTCTTCTTGATCCGCTCCTTGTGGGCGACGCCGAACCGCTGCTCCTCGTCGATCACGAGCAGGCCGAGGTCCTTCCATCGCACGTCGGCCGACAGCAGCCGGTGGGTCCCGACCACGACGTCGAGCTTGCCCTCGGACAGCTTCTTGACCGCCTCGATCTGTTCGGCCTTGCTCTGGAACCGCGACAGCTTGCCGAGGTTGACCGGGAACCCGGCGAACCGCTCGGTCATGGTCCGGAAGTGCTGCTCGACGAGCACGGTGGTCGGCGCCAGGATCGCCGCCTGCTTGCCGCCCTGCACGGCGCGGAAGATCGCGCGCAGCGCCACCTCGGTCTTGCCGTAGCCGACGTCACCGCACACCAGGCGGTCCATCGCGCGCGGCGCCTCCATGTCGGCGAGCACCGCGTCGATCGCGGCCGCCTGATCAGGCGTCTCGTCGAACGGGAACGTCGCCTCGAGCTCGCGGAAGCTGTCGTCGGCCGGCGGGAACTGGTGGCCGGGCAGCGCCGCGCGCTGGGCGTAGAGCTGGAGCAGCTCCTCGGCGAGCGCGCGGACGTGGCGCGCGACCTTGCTGCGCGTGGCTTCCCACGTGACGCCACCGAGCTTGTCGAGCTTGGGCGCGTGGCCCTCGGCCCCGACGTAGCGCTGGACCTCGCCGAGCCGGTACACCGGCAGGTACAGCGTGCCGCCGTCGTACTCGAGCTGCAGCGTGTCGATCTCCTGCAGCTGCGGCGTCGCGGCGCCGACCGCCGTGGTCGCCAGCAGCGACGTCGTGCCGACCGCGAGCTTCTTGAGCCCGTGATAGCGGCCGACGCCGTGGCGCTGGTGGACCAGGTAGTCACCGGCGGCGAGCTGCGAGAAGTCGCCGACCGCGCCGAGCAGGGCGTCCTTGGCGCGCTTGCGCTTGCTCGGTGCGTGGTGCGTGCGCTGGCCGAACACGTCGGCCGCGGTGACGATCGCGACCCCGTCGCGGACCGAGGCGAACCCGTGGGCCGGTGCCCCGGTCACCAGCGCCACGCCAGAGGTCGCGCCCGGCCGCTCGCCGGCCGCCGCCAGCCGGACCTCGATGCCGCGCGCCGACAGCACGCCGAACAGCCGATCGCTGCGGCTCTGCGAGTCGCACGCGATCGCGACCCGGAGCCCGGCCTTGCGCCACTTGGCCAGCGCGCTGACCAGCGGCGCGGCGTGCTCGGTATCGCCGAACGAGCGCGCGTGGTCGAGCTCCTGCTTCAGCGTGCGGAGATCGTCGACGTCGACCCGCAGCTTGGTGGTGGCGCTCGCGTCGTGCAGCTCGAGCGCCGGCAGCTCGATCCGCCGCGTCGCAGTGAACGCGCCGATGTGTTCGGCGGTCACCAGGTGGCGCGCGGGCGGGTACATCAGCTGCTTGGCGCCCTGCTTCTCGGCGAATCGGCCCTCGGCGTCGGCCCACGCGTCGTCGACCACGCGGCGGCACGCCTCGGGATCGACGATCAGCCAGCGCGCGCGGTCGGCGAGCGCCGCGACGTAGGCCGCCGGCGCGACCAGCTCGTCGTGAAACGCCGGGGTCAGGCCCTCGATGCCGACGAACACGTCGCCGCCCTCGAGCTGCTCGATCAGCCGCCGCGTCGCCTTGCTGGGATACGCGATCTCGTCGGCGTATTCGCGCAGCCGGGCGCGCACGTCGCGTCCTCCGGTGGTGATCGTCTCGCGCACCGGATGCAGGTGGACCCAGTCGACCGGCCGCAGCGTGCGCTGCGACTCCGCCTCGAACCAGCGCAGCGACTCGATCTCGTCGCCGAACAGCTCGATCCGCACCGGGTGCGGCGCCAGCGGCGTATAGACGTCGATCACCCCGCCGCGCACGGCAAACGTGCCGGGCTCATCGACCACCGGCGTCCGCGACCAGCCGCCCGCGACCAGCAGCGCCGCCAGCTCGTCGCGGTCGATCGTCCCGCCCTTGCGCAGCGTCGTGCCACGCGCCGCCAGCTCGGCGGGCATCACGGTGCGGCGGACCAGCGCCTCGGCCGAGGTCACCACGATCCGCGGCAGCAGCGCCGGCTGGGTCAGCCGGTACAGCGTCGCGACCCGCTCGACGATGCACGTCCGGTCCGGCGACAGATCGGCGTACGGCGAGACATCGATCGCCGGCAGCGCCGCGATCTCGTCGAGCACCGCCGCGGCATCGCGCGCAGCGCCCCGGAAGAACCGGATGTCGGCCTCGAGCAGCCGCGCGGCCTGGTCGTCGGGCGCCACCACGACGACGACCCCATCACTGGCCTGGTCGGGCAGCTGGGCCGCGAGCCACGCCGCCCAACCGGCGGTCGCGCCGTGCGCGATCACGGTCGTGCCGCTTGCCAGTGCGCGCGAAAGCTCGGCCCACATCGGGCGCGGACCCTAGCACGCAGATCGCGAAGCGGAGCGGATTCGTAGAATGGAAGGGACGGCGAGACGCTCCGTCCTCACCTACGGCGCTTGGGGCGGTTCTGCGGCGGCCGGGCGGCCGGCGTCGAGAGTGACGCGAGATGCTTTGCCGTCAGCTGGCGCCCGACGAATTCGATTCCGTTTTGGCTCAGCCGGTACACGGCTTTCTCGTGGGGAACAAAGTCGACGCGACCGGAAGCGACCCAGTACCACGCCGCAATGCTCTGCCCCTGCGCGAGGTGCCGCTGCAGGTGACGACTCGACGCAGCCCGCTTCTCGATCACCAGCGACACCTGGGATGTCTGCGCGGAGTGTGCTTCGAGTGCAACGATGCGCGTCGAGCTGGCATGGCCAAGCAAGTAGTCCCATCGCGCGTCATTGGGATGTGCCACGCGTGTTGCTGCGTCAAGATCCAAGCTGTCAGCGAACGCGGAGCGAAGCGATGGTTCGACGTGCTCGCGCTTGTCGCTCGGAATTGCCTGCAGCCCGGGTTTGACCGCCGCGGCAAGGCCACTGGCCTGTAGTGCACGAGACACCGGCCCACTCACGGTACGCTCGCAGGCGCGTTGTTCACGGCACGGCGAACCGTTTCGGCGAACTGGGAGCTGAACCCGGCGAGGCCGCCCCAGCCTGATACGGCGTCGTCCTCGGCTCCAGGATCGAGGCTCGAGATGTCGATCGCCGTCGCTTTATCGCCCTCGTAGCGAAGCGCGTACGTCCCGCAAGATTTTTCGAGCGCCGCACTGGCGACGGCGTTCAAGCTCCTCCGGTATTGCGGCGGTACGCTGAACGCGTCGCAGACCAGCTGATAAGGCGCGGAGTGCGCAGCCAGACGTTGCAGCGCCCAGACTGCCGTCACCACAATGGGCGAGTGAGTTGACAGCACCACGCGATAGCCGCGCCACAGCAGATCGAGCACGAGCAGCATGACCACGGTGACCGCTTGAGGATGAAGTCCCATCTCGGGCTCTTCGATGACAACCCAGTCCACGTTGGCGTCCTTCTTCTGCTTCCTGGGTGGAAGCAAGTGGTACAGGCCGAGCAGGAGCGGGGTGAATTCTCGCTGACCGGCGGTCCACGTCATGAACGGAAGCGAGGTCTCGTGCGCTCCGCTGAAACGCAGCCGCAGACGTTTCGCGAGTTGCTCGTTCTGCTCGACCCCGACGGTACCGCCATGGAACACGGCATCGTTCACGAGGTCTCGATAGACCTTCTTGAGCAGCCGATCGAGGGGGAACAGGCTCGCCCCCTGGCGCGCGTTGAAGCGCTCGAACAGGTTCTGACTGAACAGCCGCGCCACCACCGGCGTCTCCGATGTCAGCCTCTGAAAAGGCGTGGCCCAACCGTCGCTGATGAGCATCGAGCGGTGCGCAGGGATAAAGAACAGCTGTTCGACACCGTTCCCACGCCGCTCGATCGTGGTGGGCGACACGTCTCGGCCGTCGAACGTCACCTGCGTGGTGTCGCGCCATGCGGAGCTCATGCCAGCGCCGAAGATCAGGTCGATCATCGTCTTGCGCGAGACCTCCTGACCCGCGTCGCGCAACGTGTTGACGATGTACTTGCCGTCGATTGCCGCCTTGAGCCACTGGAGCACGAGGCTCTTGCCGGTGCCCTGCGCGCCCACCAGCACGGTCAGGTCGCGAAACTCGATATTCGCCTCGCTGATCTGCGCGAAATTGCGGACGACGAGCCGGGGGGATTGCATCAGCAGGGAAGCCTACATCAGTCGTCTCGGGCGGTGCGACGCCGGCCGATGAACATCAAACGCCGGCTGCACGACGGCCTGTGAACGGTCGATATTCCGGCCTCCAATGTGGCCGAGGTGGGGAGCGTCGAGCTGCGGCTCGGGTACGATGCTCGTCGATGGCGAATGTAATCGGCCGGCGCGAGCTGTTAGGCGGGTTCGCAGTGGCAGCGATGGTTCCGGGCTGCACAACACCTCGGGCGGCGGCGCCTGCTGGCGCGACTCCGGCTCCGAGCACCACGGCGGCCGCGGGTCCCGCGGTCACCGCGTATCCGCCGCTGCCACCGCTCGGTGACGCGACCTTCGCGCGGCGCTACGACCGACTGCGAGCGCTCGCCCGCGACGCCGGTGCCAACGTCGTGTTCGTCACCAGCGGCACGACCTCGTTCACGTACCTCGTCGGAGGACGCGTCGAGCGCAGCGAGCGGCTGATCGCGCTGCTGCTGCCGGTCGACGGCGATCCGGTCCTGGTCGCGCCGTCGTTCGAGGTCGAGCGGATGCGCCGCCAGACCCGGCAGCACGACGTGCGGCCGTGGGAGGAGCACGAGAGCCCGTACGCGATCGCGCGCGACGCGCTCGGAGCGGCGCGTGCGAACGCGCGGATCTTGATCGAACCGCACACCGAGTACCAGACGGCGCTCGCGCTCGGCCGCGCGCTGCCGGGGGCGACATTGCTCGACGGCACCGCCGCCTTCGAGCGCCTGCGGCTCCACAAGGACGACGACGAGCTCGCGCGGATCCGGCGCGCCATCGCGATCACCCAGGATGTGTTCGCCACCGCGTTCGCCGCGCTCCATCCCGGGGTTCACGACCGCGAGGTATCCGCGGCGATCGGCGCCGACTTCCGGCGCGCGGGCTACGACGGTTACGCGCTGGTCCAGTTCGGCGCGCTGTCGGCACTGCCGCACGGCCGGCCGCACGGCGACGTGCTGCGCGACGGCACGGTGGTCCTGATCGACGGCGGCTGCGAGGTCGAGGGCTACTGGTCGGACATCACGCGCACCATCTTCTTCGGCGGCGAGCCACCGGCCGAGTTCAAGAAGGTCCACGGGATCGTGTTCGACGCCCAGAGCGCGGCGATCGAGCGCGCGCGGCCCGGCGTCGCGGCGCAGGACATCGATCGCGCGGCGCGCGCGGTGATCACCAAGGCGGGCTACGGGGCGTACTTCACGCACCGGCTTGGCCACGGCCTGGGCATGGATGGCCACGAGACCGCGTACATGGTCGAGGGCAACACCCAGCCGCTCGAGCCCGGCTTCGTGTTCACCGTCGAGCCCGGCATCTACTTGCCGGACCGGTTCGGGGTCCGGATCGAAGACGACGTGGTGTGCGGCCCCGATGGTGCGATCGTACTGTCGCGCCGCGACGCGCCTTGATTCCCCAGCTACGTCGGCAGCGCTGTCGACGTTTTGCGCGTCACTCCGGCCGTAGGACGTGACGGGCGACCCGCCTCACGGCGCGCTGGGCTGGGCGGCGTAGGCTGCGCCGAGCGCGGTGAGCTTGCCCGTGGCGCCGAGCAGGCTGATCGGTGGGCTGTTGGTGCTGCGGCCGGTGAACCAGGCGTAGCGGAACACCATGGGGTCGGCCTCGAGCGCCGCGACAGCGTCTTCGAGGTAGGCGAGCTCGGCGGCGTCGTTGACCTTGGACCGATCGTCGAGACAGGCGAGCTCGGTGACCCAGAGCGGCTTGTGAAACTGCTGCTCGTACCTGGTGAGCGTGTTGACGATCGCGGGCTTGTCGCACGCGTACCAGTGCATGGCGATGTAGTCGACCTGGCAGTCGGCGCACGCGTCGAGGAACTTCTGGAGCCAGTCGAATGGATCGGTGTCGTTGCAGGGCGATCCGCAGTAGTTGACGGCGGGCGACACCAGCTTCATGCCGCGACTGCGCGCGAACGCCTGGATCTCGGGCCATTTCGCAGCGGCCTCGGCGGGGGTGAGGTTCGCTTGATCGACGAAGTTGGGCTCGTTGAAGGTCAGCAGATATTCGGCGCCGGCCGGCACGTGGGCCTCGAGCGACGCGGTGGTGAACTGTTCGTCCCAGACCATCGGGAGGAACGCCGGGCCCGAGGACGCGGTGACATCCGGCTTGTCGGACCAGTTGTACCACCACGAGATCGACGGCCCGAGCGCGGCCAGATCGGCGGCGGCCTGGAAGCCGTAGGCGACGCCGCGCTTGCCGTTGCGAGCGGTGTTGGCATCATCGCTGCTGCCGGCATCGCTCGGGTTGCCGCCCGCATCGGCTACGGCGTTGTCGTTGCCGCCGCAACCGAGGCTACCGAGGCAACAGACGAGGGCGGCGAGGGTGCACCCGCGGAGCAGCAGCGAGACCGTCATGGCACCAGGATCGGCGATCGCGGCGCGGCTTGCGCGAGTTGCGTCCAGGGTTTCGGCGCGCCGGACGAATACTGTGTTGCCACGTCAGTGCGCGGGCGCCGCGCGTGTGCGGCCCAGCACGCGGTCTCCGGAAACTCCGTCGGTGGATACCGGCCGAAGGTGTAGAGCGCTGGCGGTACAGCGGGCGGCGTGGTCGACCGCGCGCTTGCGGTGAACGCCCGGGCCGTCGCCGCTGGAGTGACCAGGAGGATCCGCGGACTGCGGCGGTGGACGGGCACCGCGGCGCGGCGGCTGGCGCGATCCAGACGGTGGTGTACGCTCCCGGCATGGCTCGCGTGATCCCGGTGGTCGTGGCGGTCGCCGGGGTGGTGCTCGGGCTCGAAGGCCGCGGGGCGGCGGATGGCGATGCGCTGGCCGCGCTGCTGCGCCGCACCGATGTCGTCGCCCACGAGGTCGCGCGGGTCCGCGGCCTGCCGCTCAAGCAGCCGATCCCCAACGAGGTGGTCGATCGCGCCGAGCTGCGGGCGCGGCTGCTCAAGCTGGCCGCCGAGGACAAGACCGCCGCCGAGAGCGCCGCCGAGGCGTTTGCCCTCGAGCGCTGGGGGCTGATCCCGCCCGGCCTCGACTACGAGGCGATGCTGGTCGACCTGTTGACCGAGCAGATCGCCGGCTACTACGACCCCGACACCAAGCGCCTCACGATCTCGAAGTCGGCCGGCGACGACCCGGCGTGGGCCGAGATGGTGCTCGCGCACGAGCTCGATCACGGGCTTCAGGATCAGTCGTTTGACCTCAACCGGTTCGAGGATCTGCCCAGCTCCGAGGGCGACGCGCTCGCGGCGCGGCGGGCGCTCGTCGAGGGCGACGGCATCGCGCTGATGATCGAGGTCATGGTCACCCGGACCCAGTCGAAGGTCGACTGGGCCAACCCCGGGCTCGCGACGGCGATCGAGAAGTCGATGTCGGTGCCCGGGACCGGCGACGACAAGCTCGACCGCGCGCCGATCGCGATCCGCGAGGCGATGCTGTTTCCGTACCGCGCGGGGTTCGGATTCGTCGCCGCGCTGCGCCGCCGCCAGCCGTGGAGCGCGGTCGACGCCGCGTTCGCCCGGCCGCCGCGCTCGACCGAGCAGGTCCTGCATCCCGAGCGCTACTTCGCCGATGACCCGCCGATCCCGGTCGATGCCCGCGTCCCGGCCGCGCTGCCGGGGTTCGCGATCCGCCACTCCACGGTCTGGGGCGAGCTCGGCTTCGACCTCTGGCTGCGCGGCCACGGCGTGGATGAGCATGGCGCCGCCGAGGCGGCCGAGGGCTGGGGCGGCGATCGCGTGGTCGTGCTGGCCCGGCCCGGCGATCGGCGCGCCGCGCGGGCGGTCGGCATCGCGCGCACCGAGTGGGACAGCGAGATCGATGCGATCGAGGCCGCCGAGGCCGCCGGCAAGGCGCTGTCCGCGGCCGTGGCCGGCGGCACGGTCGAGCACACGGCGACCCGCCTGCAGCTGTTCGGGGTCGACGGTACGGTCAGCTGGATCGAGCGCAAGGGGCCCTCGCTGGTGATCGTGGTCGGCGCGCCCGCCTGGTCGGCTGCGGCGCTGACCGCCGAGGTGTGGACGGCGACGTCGGTCGGCACGCCGCTGGCGCCGAAGCCGTGATCGACAGGCTAGGTGGTGGCCGAGGCGGGCGCCGGGTCGCCGAGCAGGAAGCGCTCGAGGGCGACCAGGTGTTCGACGTCGTGGACATCGTCGCGCTGCAGCGGAACCTCGACGAGCAGGCCGGTGGCGCCGGCGGCAGCCGCAAGCTTCTCGATCGCGCGGCGATCGGCGACCGCCAGGGTCTCGATCTCGGTGTGCGCGGCGAGCAGCGCCTGAGCTGCCATTGTACGACTCGTCCCGGATAGCGCGAGCCTGGCGACGCCGGGGTGCGCCGCGAGCGCTGCCTCGATGGTCGCTGCGGCGGCTACGCCCAGCCCGGGGACCGGGCGTGCCAGGTAGACCTTGTTCACCACGAAGCCGACGAACGGCATCCCCGCCGTGGCGAGCCGGTCGTGAAACGCCAGGGCCTCGCGGACCGCCATCGGCTCGGGGCTGGCGACCAGGACGAACCCGACGCGGGGCTGGCGCAGCAGCGCGAACGTCTCCTCGGCGCGCTGCCGGAACCCGCCGAGGATGTCGTTGAACTCGGTGAAGAACACGCCCAGGTCGTCGATGAACTTGCTGCCGACGAACTTGGCCAGCCGCTTGAGCACGTAGGCGCCGGTCTTGCCGACGAACGACCATCGCGAGCCGCCCTGGCCCTGCAGCTTGCGGAACCACTCGATGGCCGGCGAGTCGATCGCCTCGGACAGCTTGTTAGGTGCGTCGAGGAAGTCGAGCGCGTTCGCCGTGGGCGGCGTGTCGACGACGATCAGGTCCCAGCCGCCGACGCGGTCGAAGTCGTGCAGCTTGGCCATCGCGGCGTACTCCTGCGCACCCGACAGCGAGCTCGAGATCTGCGCGTACACCGGGTTGGCGAGGATCCGCTTCACGGCCTCGGGGTCTTTGGCATGGCGCGCAACGATCTCGTCGAAGGCTTGCTTCTGGTCGAGCATCATCGCCCACAGCTCGCCGGTGGCGCCTTTGTCGTCCTGGGAGCCCCGGTGGACCAGGGTGGGGTCGACCTGCTGGACCTGGTGGCCGAGCGAGTCGAGCCCGAGCGAGTTGGCCAGCCGGCGCGCCGGATCGATGGTCAACACCAGGGTGCGCTTGCCGCGCCGCGCGGCCGCGAGGGCGAGCGCTGCCGCGGTCGTGGTCTTGCCGACGCCACCCGAGCCAACACAGACCAGGATCCGTCGCTCCAGCAGGACATCGACCAAACGTGGCACGGGTTGCTCGCGGATAGCATGCATCGCCGGCTGGTGGCAACGCACGTGGCGATGGTACAAGCGCCACGTGAAGCGCGAGCTGATCGTCACCGCCGAGGGCCGCGATCGTACGGTGATCGTCGATGGCCCTGGACAAGACGGCCGGTTCCGGATCTCGGTCGACAGCGTCGAGCAGTGGGTCGATGCCCGCGCGCTGCGGCCCGGGACGTGGTCGCTCATCATCGCCGGCAAGAGCTTCGTCGTCGACCTCGATCACCGGCGAGGCGGGATCGCCGCGTCGGTCGGCGACAGCTCCGCGGTGCTCCGCGTCGAAGACGCGCTGCGCAGGCGGCTGACCGCGGCCGCCGGGGTGAGGCCGCAGGTCTCGGGTGAAACGATCCGCGCGCCGATCGCCGGCAAGGTGGTCAAGGTGGTGGTCGCCGTCGGAGACCACGTCGCCGCGGGCGCCCCGGTGATCGTCCTCGAGGCGATGAAGATGGAGAACGAGCTGGCCGCCGAGCGAGGCGGGACGGTCTCGGCGATCCACAAGGCCGCCGGACAGGCCGTCGACACCGGCGATCTGCTCGTCGAGATCGTCTGAGCCCGGCGGGCTTGGCCGCCTACGCTCGTCGCTTGGTCGGCGCGGCGGCGCCGGGTAAGCCCGGCGTTCGATCGCGCGGGATGTGGTAGCGCGTCAGGATCCGCGGGTTAGCGCCCCGGACCTCGTCGGCGTCGAGCATGATCATGCCCCCCGAGGTCGTCGTGATCTCGACCACCCCGCGCGCCGCCGATAGCCGGGCCACGAAGTCCTCCATGTCGCGCGGTACCTGGCCGTTCAGCGTGGCCACCGCCTCGTTGTAGAGATGGCCATAGCCGACGTTGATCTCGTCGGCGAGGATCTGGGTGAGGATCACGACCTCGTGCTGTTCGGCCGAGCGGTAGCCCAGGTAGTAGTAGTTGAGGAACTCCTTGGGCGCCTTGTTCCACCACTTGTCCCAGGTCGTCAGGTAGTCGCGGGTCAAGGTCTGGAACACCAGGCCGCCGTAGACGAAGTACGCGGGGGGCAGGTCGTAGCGCGAGCGCGGGACCAGCGGCATCCACGGCTTGAGCTCGAGCGTGACGCTACGCGCGATCCCGTTGCGCTTGATCTGGAGCTCGATGCGATCGCCGATGTAGCGGTGGCCCAGGACGACGTCATACCGGGTCCGGGTGTGGCCCATGTGCTGGATCGTGCCGTTGTTCGCGATCGGCAGGCCGTCGATCGCGGTGATCACGTCGCGCGGCTCGAGGATGCCCTCGGCGCTGCCGCTGTAGTCGACGTGGAGCACGGCGACGCCGCGCTCGTGGTCGTCGAGCCCGAGCTGCTTGCGCAGCAGCGGATTCTCGAGGTTCTGGGTCGTGATGCCCAGCGCCGGGATGGCCGGGCGCTTGCCGGCATCCACGCCGTCGAGGAACGCGCGGATGATCGGCGGCGGCACCATCTCGCCGATGTTGTCGACCCCGGTCAGCTTCTGGAACGCGATGCCGACGACCTTGTTGTTGCCGAACACGGGGCCGCCGCTGTTGCCGGCGTTGATCGCCGCGTCGACCGTGACCGCGAGCAGGTGGCGCTGCGAGTGGCTGTAGCGCTGGACCTCGATCCGCGACACCACGCCCTCGGTGATCGAGATCTCCTCGCCACCGACCGGATAGCCCACGACCGCCACCTGGTCGCGGAGGTGCGGCATCGGGCCGAGCTCGGCGGGCTGGATATCTGACAGGAAGTCCGACGGCTCGACGACCTCGAGCAGCGCGAGGTCGGAGTCGTGGCTGACCGCTCGGACCCGCGCGATCGCCTTGTCCGGGTGGGACGGCTTCTGGACCTGGAGGAACGTCGCGTTGGCGACGACGTGCGCGCCGGTGAGCAGAAGGCTCGGGCCGATCACCACGGCCGACCCGGTCGAGTTCGACGGCGTGCGCGCCTGCCAGGGCCCGTCGAAGTCGGGGTCCTGGGAGGTGGCAAACACGCGGATCACCGCGGGATAACTGGGGCCTCGGCTGGGGACGGCGATGGGCGGGGAGGGGGCGACCAGCGCGCTCGGCGCTGGGCTGGGCTGCGCGGGCGCGGCCCCTAGCGGTCTTGCGCGCACCGCCGTACGGCCTCGAGGGCTGGGAAGCCTGGCCGGCGCCTTGGCGGGCGCCTTGGCGGGTGTCGCGTTGAGCGGCGCCTTCGTGGTCGACAGCACCTTCGACCGACGAGCTTTCGTGTGATCCAGCGTAACCTTAGCCACATCCAAAGGTTAGCCTGAAACGTGCGGCCGTAAAGCAGCCGCGAGGGCGCGATCTGTGTGGGCAGGTCTGACAGATGTGGACAGGCAGGGCGCCACGGCGCAACTGCGCGTGCTCCCGCGCGAGCCTTGGGTCCAACGTGGTGGGGTTCACGCGAGCACCCCACACGGCGCCAAGAAATCCTTGCCAAGAACGCTCCCAGAAACCCTGAGACGTTTTCCGTGATCTCGGCACGGCCACCGGCTTCGAGGTACGTAGACGTATGCTCGCACTGCAGTCGGTGACCCCGGAGGATCTGGCCGCCGCGGTACCCGAGGTGACCCTCGCCGAAGCGCGCAAGCTGATCGCGGCGGTCCATCGCGGCGAACCCGTGGCCGCGAGCTCGTCGGTCCGACGCACGGCGGCGGCGGCGGTCCTGGCGGCGGGCCAGGTGCCGGGCTTGACCGTGGTGGCCGAGACCGCCAGCGCGATCGACCCGTTCGTGAAGTACCTGCTGGCCGGCGCCGACGACGCGCGGTTCGAGGCGGTGCGGATCCCGCTCGCGCACCCCGCGCGGTTCACCGTGTGCGTCAGCTCGCAGGTCGGCTGTGCGCTGGCATGTGCGTTCTGCGCGACCGGCCGGCTCGGCCTCCGGCGCAACCTCGCGGCGTGGGAGATCGTCGAGCAGGTCCGGGTGGTGCGCGCGCGGCTCGCTCACGGCCGGCTCCCCGCGAGCGCACCGTTGATCCCCTCGGTTCGCCGCGGACCGGACGCGACCGGCTCGGCGCGGGTCCACGGCGTCGTGTTCCAGGGCATGGGCGAGCCGCTGGCAAATCTCGACGCCGTGCTGCAGGCGATCCGCGTGTTCAGCGAACCGTGCGCCCAGGGGATCGACGCGCGGGCAATCACCGTGTGCACCGCCGGTCTGCCGAACGGGATTCGCCGGCTCGCTGCGGAGGCCCCGCGGGTGCGGCTCGCGCTGTCGGTGTCCAGCGCGATCGCCGCGCATCGCAAGGCGGTGATGCCGATCGCCGACCGCCACGACTTCGAGGACGTGATGGACGCGGTCGCAGCCCACGCGCGCGCGACCGGCCTGGCGCCGATGTGGGCCGTGACCTTGCTCGCCGGGGTCAACGACAGCGACGCCGACGCCCGCGCGCTCGCCGATCGCACCGCGGCGTTCCACGCGGCCACCGGGGTGCGCCCGCGGCTGTCGCTGCTCGACTACAACGCGATCGGCGACGGCGACCGGTTCCAGCGCTCGGCGCGCATGCCGGCGTTTCGCGACGTGCTGTCGGCGGCCGGGCTGCCGTCGCATCGGAGATATTCGGGTGGATCTGATGTCGCAGCTGCCTGCGGACAGCTGGCCAACACCGTCGGCGCACTGTAGGAATGACGCGATGCATCCAGTACACGACATCGAGCTGCCCGCCGACCTCTCCGAGTACATGCCGGCGCTGATCGAGATCCCACGCGGCTCGCGCCTCAAGTACGAGGTCGACAAGCCGACGGGGCTGCTGCGGCTCGATCGCGCGCTGTACAGCGCGGTCCACTATCCGGCGAACTACGGCTTCATCCCGCGCACCCACGGCGAGGACGGCGATCCGCTCGACATCCTGGTCCTGATGCAGGAGCCGGTCGAGCCGCTGACCATCGTGCGCGCGCGGGCGCTCGGCGGCCTGCGCATGGTCGACGACAAGGGCGGCGACGACAAGATCGTCGCGGTGTGCATCGACGATCCCGCGGTTGCGCACTACCGCGAGATCTCCGAGCTGCCGCCGCACGTCATGCGCGAGCTCGATCGGTTCTTCCGCGACTACAAGCAGCTCGAGGGCAAGCTCAGCGAGGTCGGCGACATGTACGGCAAGGTCGAGGCGTTCAGGGTGATCCAGCGAGCGCGCGACGCGTACGATCGCGGCGAGCGGTAGCATCGGCGCTGTGAGCGGCGTGGCGCGCGCGCCGGATCGTCGACGGCGACTGCGACCGGCGTCCTACGCCTTCGCGCTCGGCCGGCCGCTGACCCGCGCGTGCCACGCGGCGAGGTTTGGATGGGTCTCGGGCTTGATCCGGATGTTGGACACCTTGCCGAAATCGATCCCGCACAGCGCCGTGATATCGGCGACGGTGTAGCGCTCACCGGCGATGAACGGGCGCAGCGCCAGCTCGCCCTCCAGCCAGTCGAACCGGCCGCACAGGACCTCGCGCATCATCTCGCCGAACTCTGGCACCTGCTTGATCTTGCCGTTCCAGTACGGGTTGGTGTGGCGGAACACCTGGGTGATCGGAATCAGCACCTCGAGCTCGGCGTGGCGATTCCACTGCTCGATCTGCGCCCGCTCCCACGGATCGGCGCCGAACAGGTTCGGCTCGGGGTGGAGCTCCTCGATGTATCGACAGATCGCCATCGACTCACGCAGGATCTTACCGTCAGCCAGCTCGAGCACCGGCAGCAGCGCTAGCGGATTCTTCTTACGAAACTCGGGGCTCTGGTGGGCGGCGGTGGCAATCGAGACCTCGATCGTGTCGTACGCAACGCCCTTCTCGGCCAAGAAGATCCGGACCCGTCGCGGGTTGGGTGCGCGGGTGTCGTGGTAGAGGAGCATGACCGTACTCTACGACCAAAACGACCGCGCCGGATGGAGCGGCTGTCGTACAATCGCCGCGCATGCGCGTCGCACGGATTGTTGTCGTACTGTGCCTCGTCGGTACGTTGGCTGCGTGCAAGTCCACCAGCGACGCGAGCACCGCTCCGGATCCGGCCGCGGTCAAGGCACAGCAAGATCTGCAGCGCCGCCGCGACGCGTTGCTCGAGCAGCGCGACCGGCTCGAAGGCGAGCGCCAGAAGGTCGTCGAGCAGATCCAGAAGGTCGAGGCGAGCGGCGGCGACACCAAGGCGCTCGCGAAGCAGCGCGACGATCTGACCGCCCAGATCGACGGCCAGTCGGCCGAGCTGGGCACGATGTCGGACAAGATCACGAGCCTGTCGAGCAAGCTCGACGTCGCCGCCGCGATCGCGATCCGCGAGGACAAGATGGCGCAGCGCGAGGCCAAGCTCGGCAGCCGCGAGGCGAGCATCGGTGAGCGCGAGCGGGCGATCGCGGCGCGCGAAGCCCAGCTGGCGCAGCGCGAGAAGGAGACCTGCAGCGTGTCGCCGCTGATCATCCAGCAGGCCGCGCCCAAGGCCGACGGCAAGTACGGCAAGGTGGACGTTCAGCCGCTGCTCGCTCGCGCGCGCGCGACGATGCTGAAGAAGGGCGTCGTCGTCGCCGATCTGCCGGGGCCGGCCCAGGGCCTCGAGGGGGAATCGACCCGCGCGATGGCCGACGGCGACTGGGGCAAGGCGTACTTCGCCGCCGCGCAGCTGGTCGCGACCGTCGACGCCGTCAAGATCGACCGCGCGTTCATCCAGGCCAAGACCGCGCGGCTATCGAACCTGGTCAAGACCACCCGGGTCGACGACACCACGAACCAGCAACTGGCCGGCGTCCTCGCCGACGTGATGCAGAAGTACAACGACGGCAATTTCGCGGCGGCGAACCAGCGACTGAACCAGCTGGCGGCGCTGCTGAAGTAGACCACGCGACGCGACGCCTAGCAGCTACCGCCGCCGACCTTGCGGCATTCGCCGTCGGGGAAATCGTGCACGGCGTAGCTGACGATGACCGCGGTGACGATCGCGAGGCCGACCGCCGCGGGACCGACGACGTACCACCGGCGCCACAGGGGCGGCTCGATCAGCACGATCTTGTCGCGGTTGATCGGCTTGCCCAGCAGGTCGCTGCGCGCGATCGGATAGTGCTGCATGTCGACGGCGACATCCGTGGTCTTGCCGAACTCGACATCGATGAAGCGGACGAAGTCGTGGTACTCGGGGTGCGTGACGCGGATCGCCTGGGCGCCGACCGGCAGCGCGATCTCGCCCGTCGCCGACGGCGCGACCTTGGTGCCGTTGACGTAGACCGTGGCGCCGGTGACGTCGATCGCGAACCGCAGCGTGCCGCGGTAGCCGTCGGGGTCGAGCAGCCGCATCATCGCGCCGCTCGGGCCGCCGCTCGGGCCGCCCGTGGATCCGGCGCCGGCGGTCGAGCCACCGCCCGGGCCGCCGACCGCCAGGGTCGTCGACCGCAGCTCCTTACCATTCTCGGTCGCCGCCAGGTAGACCACCTTGGATTCGCCGAGGCCGCCGACCTCACCCGAGATCACGATCTGCGCGCCGACCAGGGCGGCCAGCTCGGCGAGGCAGCCGGCGTCGCCTTCACACGCGCGGAGCTGCGGCTTCTTCGCCTTCTTGATCGCCTCGCTGACCTGCGCGGCGCGCACGATCTTGGTGGCGGGCAGCGCGGTGACTGCGGCTTCGATCTCGCCGGTGAGCTTCCGCGTCCCGGGCGAGGTGTCCTCGGCGCCGAGCGTCGACAGCGGGGCGATCGCGACGACGCGATCCGCGTGGGCGGTATGGGCCGCGGTCAGCGCGGCGATTGCAATCAACGACTTCAGCTTCAACATCTGGTTCAGCAGCCGGTTCAGCATCCGGGCGTATGGCCCGCGCTGTCGGGGTGACAGACCTTCACGTGGCCGAGGCTGTAGCCAATCGTCGCGCCGAGCCCGACGGCCACCACCCCGGCGGCGACGATGAACCACGTCCGCGTGTAGAACGGCGTTCGCTCGATGCGCTCGATCTTGCCGGTCCCGATCACCTGGGTCGACGGTACGAGCCGGACCACCACGGGGCTGACTTTCTGGAAGTGCACCTCGATATCGTCGTCGTAGGGATGCTCGTAGGCCGCCGCCGCGACGCGCAGGTGATGCTTGCCGAGCGCGAGCTTGGCGATCACGCCGTTGTGCGGCAGGGGCGTGGTGCCGGTCGCTACGCCATCGAGCTGGACCTCGGCGCCGACCAGGTCGGTCTGGACCTGGATCGCTCCGTGCAATTGATCGGGGGCGAGCAGGCGATACGCTGCGACGCGCACGCCTTCGATCAGCTCGTCGGGCTGGCCGCGCAGGGGATCGCTCTGGATGTTCTTGAGCGATCGCGCGGTGGCGACGTCGACCGCCTTGATCGTCAGCACGTAGGTGTCGCCGAGCTGGCCGACCGTGCCGGCGACGATCACCTCGACGCCGAGCTTCTTGCCGATCGCGGCGAGGCAGCGGTCCTCGCCGGTGCAGTCGCGCGCTTCCCCCGTGATCGCGCGATCGATGTCGCGGCGGCTCGGCGTCGGCTGCTTGTCGAGCCGGTCGAGCTCCTTGCGGAACAAGGTCTCGAGCCGCGCCACCAGCTCGGGGTCGATCCCGAGTGCGTCGAACCGCCACACCGCGAGCTTCTGGTCGAGCGACTCCTCGGCACCGCCGCGATCCGGCCCGGGCGGCGGCTCGGCGTGGGCGACGCGGGCACGCGTATCGAGCGGCGCCATGATGGCTAGCGCGCTCAGCACGAGCGAGGTCAGTGCCCTCCGCACGAGGAGCCATCCTAGCATCGCTGCATGTAACTCGGCGTGTTAGCGTGCGCACATGTTCGTGCGTGTCTGCGTGGTCGCGGCCGTGCTCGCGGTGGTCGCCACCGCGTGCTCGTCGATCACGACGGTGCGCGTCCAGCCGGAGACGCTGTACGTCGGCCCGCGCCTGCGACCGATCGCGGTGATCCAGGCTCAGGTGACCAGCGCCTACTTGTTCTGGATCCCGATCCCGGGTCACGTCGACCTCGACCACGTCGTGAACCGGATGCTGCTGGCGACCGCCAAGACCCTCGGGGCCGACAAGGTCGTCGATATCAAGGTCGACATCACGCCGGACACCGGCATCTGGACGCTGCGCAAGCTGCTCGGCTACCGCTCGGCCTCGGCCAGCGGGGTCGCGGTGCTGATCGATCCAGAGCCGCCGGCAGCTGCCATCAAGGCCGAGCCATGAACTTCGATCACCGGTTGATTCTCGTCGTGGGCAAGGGCGGTGTCGGGCGCAGCACGGTCGCTGCCGCGATCGCCGGGACGTGCGCAGCGCAGGGCCGCCGGACGCTGCTCTACGAGACCAACGCCAACGACCGGTTCGGCGACTACTTCGCCAAGCCCGCGGTCGGGCCGGTGCCGAGCGAGCTGGCTCCCAACTTGTGGGCGGTCAACGCGACCCCGGCGAGCGCGCTCGCCGAGTACGGGATGATGATCCTGCGCTGGAAGTCGGTCTACGAGATGGTGTTCGAGAACCGGGTGAGCAAGGCGTTCCTGCGCGCCATCCCCGGCCTCGATGACTACTCGCTGCTCGGCAAGGTGTGGTTTCACACCACCGAGGAGAAGCGCGGCAAGCCGGTGTGGGACACCGTCGTGTTCGACATGCCGGCGTCGGGCCACTCGATCTCCATGCTGCGGGTGCCGTGGGTGATCGTCGACACGGTGCCCGAGAGCCCGCTGACGCGCGACGCGCGAACGATCAAGGCGCTGCTCTGCGATCCGGCACGCACCGCTGCGGTGCTCGTCACGCTCGCCGAGGAGATGCCGGTCAACGAGGCGATCGAGCTCGAGGCCAAGCTGACCGCGATCGGGATCGTCCCGCAGCAGCTGCTGGTCAACCAGGTGTTCCCGCGGCACTTCGCGCAGGGCTCGCCGATGGTGCGGGCGCTCGACGCGCTGACCGCGGACCGCGCCCACCTGGCGTCGCCGCTCGCGCAGATCACGGCGCACGCGCAGCTGTCGCGCGATCGCCGCGAGCTCAACGACCGCTACCTCGTCGAGGTTCGCAAGCGAGCCGCGACCCGGGTCTCCGAGCTACCGATGGTGTTCTCGGAGTCGCTCGGGCCCGCCGAGGTGAGGCAGCTCGGCGCCGTGATCGCCGACGCGTGACCCTGGCGGCGCCTGCTCGCCCGCGGCGCGCATCGGCAACCGCGGCGCGCCGTCGATCTCGACGCGGTCGACGCCTACTCGCCCGCGGCGCGCATCGGGAACAGCGGCTCGCCGTGGATCTCGAGGCGGTAGACGCTGTTCTCGGTCTCGACGTAGATCATCTTGCCGCCGGGCTCGCCGAGCACGCGCTTGACCGGCGTCGTGATCATCCGGTGGCCATGCGGATCGCGAAAGATCACCATGCCGCGCCCGATGTACGGATACGAGATCAAGTAGCCGGTGTACAGACGCCCGTTGGCGCCGGACGGCCGCTCGGTACCGAGCTCGCGAATCTTGCGTGCAGTGACGCTGACCATGGGGTCGCTCGCTATAGTGTACGAGATGCACGCCGCTCGGTCATCCCCTTTAGCGAACCGCCTGCGTGCCGGCCGGGTGGCGCCACGTGATCGATACCTGGTCATCGATGAGTGAATCAACGGTCGACGCCCTGTACGAACAGGTGCGCGCCCACGTCCCCACGACGCACGACGTCGCGCCGGCGATCCTGACGCGAGTTGCACCAGGGATTCGCGTGCTTGCGCTGCGAACCCCGACGCTCCCGCCGGCGATGCACACCAACGTGTATCTGGTCGGACCTGACGACGGGCCGGTTTCGGTGATCGATCCCGGGAGTCCGTACCCCGAGCAGCAAGCGGTGCTGGACGGGGTGCTCGCGATGTCGCCGCCAGTCGCCGTCTTACTTACCCATCACCATGGGGATCACGTCGGCGGCGCCGCGGCGCTTGCGTCGCGCTGGTCGGTGCCGGTCGTCGCCCACCCGAACACCGCCCATCGGCTCGCGGGTCGGGTCGCCGTGACCCAGACCTGCGGCGACGGCGACGCGGTGTATGGCGCCACGGCGGTGTTCACACCAGGGCACGCCGAGGGCCACCTGTGCTTCGCGGTTGGCGACGCCGTGATCGCGGGCGACATGGTAGCCGGCGTCGGTACGATCCTGATCGATCCGCAGGAAGGCGACATGGCGGTGTACCTGGCGTCGCTCGAGCGCCTGCTCGCGCGACCGCAGATGACACTGCTACCGGCACACGGGCCCGCGCTCCCCGATGGCCATGGCAAGCTACGCGAGTATCTCTCACACCGCCGGCTGCGCGAGTCCAAGGTGGCGGCGGCGCTGCGCGACGAGCCACGTTCGCTCGCTGCGCTCGTGGCCGAGGTCTACAGCGACACGCCGCGCGCGCTGTGGACGCTCGCGGAGCGATCCTTGCTCGCCCACCTCGTCAAGCTTGCGCGCGAGCAACGTGCGGTCGACGCCGGTGACGGGCGCTGGTCGCGATGACGCGGCGCCGCTATAGTGAGCCGCGGTGGGTTTGACGTTCGATGATCTTCCAGACGTCGCGGTTGCGCGCGACCTGTTGCGCCGATGGTGGGGCCTCGAGCTCGGCCTGTCGGAGGCAAGCGGTGGCGGCTACGTCCGCAAGTCGCATGCGGTCTGCGAGACGATCCACGGCGCGGCCCCGGCGTCGTGCGAGGGCGCGCTGACCGAGATCGCCGCGGCGTTCGCCGCGAACAAGCGCAGCGAGCCCGTCATCAAGCAGTGTCACGCCGGGCTGTTCATCGTCGCCGCGCCGGTCTATGGCGCGCAGGGGCTGTCCGGCGTGGTGTATGCGAGCGGGGCGCGAGCGGCGACCAGCACGCTGGACAGCGTCGCGCAGGGCCTCAGCGCGATCGTCGGCTCCCCCGCCGAGGCGAACCTCATGGCGACGACGGTGCCCGCGCTCGACGATGCCGACCTCGCCCGGGTGCGCGATCTCGTGGCCTCGGCGGCCGCGGCGATCACCCGTGTGCAACCTGCCGTCGTTGCGCCGACGACGTTCAGCCATCCATTCACCGAGATCGTCGGCGATGCCCTCGCGGTGCGCGACGTCGTCAAGCTGCTCGGCAAGGTGGTCAAGAGCGAGGCGACCGTGCTGGTGCAGGGCGAGAGCGGCACCGGCAAGGAGCTGATCGCGCGCGCGATCCACTATCACGGGCCCCGCGCGAAGAAGCCGTTCGTCGTGCAGAACTGCTCGGCGTTCAACGACAACTTGCTCGAGAGCGCGCTGTTCGGCCACGTCCGCGGCGCGTTCACCGGGGCGGTCAAGGATCAGCCCGGGCTGTTCCAGGTCGCCGACGGCGGGACGTTCTTCCTCGACGAGATCGGCGACATGTCGGCGGCGCTGCAGGTGAAGCTCCTGCGCGTGTTGCAGGAGAGCACGTTCACGCCGGTCGGCGGGACCAAGGCGGTCAAGGTCGACGTGCGGATCATCGCGGCGTCGCACAAGGACCTCGCGAACATGGTCGCGCACAAGCAGTTCCGCGAGGACCTGTTCTACCGGGTCAACGTGCTGAAGATCACCGTGCCGCCGCTGCGCGAGCGGGTCAGCGACATCCCGCGGCTCGCGCAGTTCTTCGTCACCAAGCACTGGCGCACCGCGAAGGGAACGGAGGCGGTGCCGCCTCCGCGGCTGTCGCAGGGGGCGCTCGCGCGCCTGGTGGCGTATCCGTGGCCGGGCAACATCCGCGAGCTCGAGAACGAGATCGAGCGCATGCTCGTGCTCGCCGGCGACGCGCGCGAGCTGACGGGCTCGATGGTGTCGCCGCGCGTGGCCGGGGGCTCGGTGGGACCCAACAGCGTGGCGCGCGCGCTGCGCGACGTGATCGCGACCGCCGAGGCCGACGCGATCGTCGCCGCGCTCGGCCGCCACGGCGGAGACCGCGACTCCGCCGCACAGGACCTCGGGATCAGCCGATCCTACTTCGACGCGAGGAGCGCGGCGCTCGGTCTCGGAGCTTCGGCATGACGTGTCCGACGTGTCGTACCCGGGTCGTGAAGGACCCAGCGCGGCCCAACAAGCTGTTTCCGTTCTGCAGCGAGCGCTGCCACCTGGTCGATCTCGGCCGCTGGCTGGGCGAGGACTACCGGATCCCGGGGCCGCCGGCGACCGACGGCGCCGAGGGTGCGCCGGGCTCGCCGCGAACCGACGACGACTAGCTGGCGATCTGATCCGTACCGGCGCAGCCGGCGTCGCTTGCCGGCAAGCCGATCGTCTTGCGCGGCGATTCGGGTAGGCTGTGGCGTGGAACGCGACCCGTGGATCGCCATCGACGATTTCGGCATGATCGATCGTGTCGTCGACGAGTCGATCGTGACGTGCTTTTACTGCGTCGGCCTGCCGCTGTGGCCGCGCCACTCGGTCTACATCACCAAGCAGGACGGCGCCGAGCGGCGGATCCCGATCCCGCTGCAGCGCCGGAGCGTCGTGCTCGGATATCTGCGCATGCCCCTGTGGTTCGCCGCGGTCGTGCTCGGGTCCCCGGCGATCGCCGCCCCGGCGCGCTGGGCGTGGCTGATCGTGCCGGCGCTCGGGCTCGCGGTGACCGCGGCGATGCTGACGTTCGTCGCCGGCCGGCTCACGGCTGACGAGCGTGAGCGCCGTGCGCTGCTGCGCCGGATCGTCGGCGTCGGCGCGCCGCCGCTGCTGCTGCCGCCGCAGCTCCGCGCGTCGCTCCGGCACGACGCCGAGACCGCCTGGGCAGCGCACTCCGAGGTGCCGTGGCAGCAGGCGATCGAGCGCGGCGAGGCCAGCGAGATCCTGATCGCGCTCGCCGAGTACGAGGCGGCACCGGCGCTGATCGAGCGCGCCCGCGCGAGCTTCGATCAGTTCACCAACTAGGCGCGCCGGCGTCCGATCGGGGGCGCCGCCGGCTACGCGGGCCGCAGGACGAGGACCGGCAGGCGGGTGAGGCGCAGCAGGCGATCGGCGACCGAGCCGACCAGGGCGCGCGTGATGCCGGACCGGCCGTGCGAAGCGATGCAGATCACGTCGACGCCGAGCCGCGCCGCGCACTGCGCCATCGTGACCGCGGGCTCGTCGCCACGGGCGATGTGGACGGTGAGGGTCTGCGTGGCGCCGACCGGGGCGAGCGCCGCGAGCCGGCGCAGCAGCACGGCCTCGTCGACATGGGCGTCTTCCTTGACGACGTGGAGCAGGTGAACCTGGCCGCCCGGTTGCGTCAGCGCGAACGCGTAGGGCACCGCGCGGTTGGCGAACTGCGACAGATCGGTGGCGACGAGAGCCTGCGAGAGCACCGGGACCGTTTGGGTCACGACGATCGCCTGCGGCGGCACGCAGACCACCGATTGGGGCGCATCCTCGATGATCACCGACGACACCGAGCCGAGGCGGTCGAGCCCGGTCTTCTGGCCGGTCCCGACGACGATCGCGTCGACCTGCAGGTCGCGCGCGAGCTCGATCATGTGATCGCCGATCCGGCCGAGGCCGTGGCGGGCGCACGAGGTGACGCGGGACGCCGCCGCCGACCCGCCGAACCGGCGGATCAGATCGCGCTGGATCAGCCGCTCGATCTCGGGATCGGCATCGACCAGCGTGCGCGCTGGCAGGCCGTAATGGGCTGCCGCATCGTCGGGGTAGTAGATCGCGCCGAGCACGACGTCGATCGGGCCGCGGTGGCCGAGCGCGACGGTCCACTGGATGCCGAGATCGCAGGTCGCCGAGTCGTCGATGCCGAGCAGGATCTTGAGCGGCGCGGTGCCGCGCGCGAACGCGAGCCACGGCGCGGGATCGCGGACGGCGATCACCGGGACGTGGGTTCGCGCGATGACCTTGGCGGTCGTCGTGCCCAGCCGCGCGGCGTGCTCGCTGCGCGACTGGGCGGCGATGACGATGAGGTCGGAGCCGGAGGTCTGGGCAAACTCGACCAGCGCGGGGTCCACCGGTCCGGTGACCAGCTCGGCGCGGACCTCGGGACCGGGGCCCGCGGCACCGTGCGCCTGCGCGGACAGGCGGGCCCCGAGCTCGGCGAGGTTCGCAGGATTCGCGGCTGCGTCCTCGATGACGTGGACCAGCACGACCTCGCGATCACCGCGCTGGGCCGCGAGAGCGCGCGCCACCGCGAGCGCGCCGCTCGACGCCGGAGACAGGTCGGTACCGCAGACGATCGGCATGGCTACGACAGGTACGCGAACCGGCGGACCAGCTCGAGCAGCCGGTCGCGCAACTCGTTGTCGAGGCTGACAAACCGGATCCCCATGCCGGGGTGCAGGTTATCGGGCGTGCCGGGCCGATACGGGTTCACCCAGATCACTTCACCCTCGGCTTCGAGGTAACGGGCGCGCTCCGACGAGAACCGGAGATTGAGATGGGTGCCCGGCGCTTCCGGGGTGGTGGTCCGTACGAAGATCCCCGTCGCGTTGATATCGGTGATGTATGCGAATAGATAATTTTCCTCACTCGCATAATCGACCTCGAGATCGACAAGCACGTGAGGCGAGCGCCGGCCGCTGAGCTGCACCGGGACGGTCACAGCGTCGCCCTTGACCTTCGGTCCCATCGCCGCCGTCATAGCCCCAAGTCGCGACCGGGGTCAACGCCAAGATCACTCGAGGCCGATCGTCGTGATCTTCACGCGATCCGCGGTGTCGCGCATGTCACCCGGCGCTTCGCTGACCGGCATGTTCTTCCAGTTCGGATTCACGCCGGTGAAGAAGCCGAGCCACACGTCGTGGACACCGGCGGGGAACGCGCCCCCGCCTGCGCTCGTCGTGAACCGGTCGATGATGTAGTCGCCCAGCTGCCAGGTCGACGTCGGGCATCGCCCGCTGATCGGTTCGTGATCGCCATTACCGACGCGGCCGGCAGGGCCGTCGAAGTGCATCAGTGTCTTCCAGGCGCCGCCCACCGGCGCGAGGATCTTGTAGTACAGCGTGACGTCGAAGCGCTCGCCACGCGCGACCGTCTTGGGGATGTCCCAGCCCAGGAGCTGGATCTTGCCGTCCCACACGACCCGGCCCTTGGGCCGGGTGCGGATCGTCTTGGGCTCCTCATGGACGATCGCGGTGCGCAGCGGATTCTTGTCGGTGGTGCCGTCGACGCGATTGGACAGCAGCAGGTTGCGCGTGTTGCGATCATCGACGACGAAGTACGGCCTGCCGGCGACCTCGCGGTGCAGCGCGCACAGCTCCGATTGCGGTGCGATCGCGAACACCCGATTGGGCCGCGCGAGCGCGGTGATGATCTGCGTGCGATCGGGCGCGGTCTGCGGTGGCTTGCCGGTATATGCCAGCGGCGCCTGGCCGAGGTCGCCCATCACCACGAGATCGTCGCCCGGCCTGGCGAGCTCCTGGTACGTCTCGAACATCTCCTTCGATGACAGGTGGAGCGCGAGCCGCGGCTGCCAGATCGCCGTCCAGAACGCAGCGAGCGCGAGCGTCGCGACGATCGCCGCGATCGCGCCGCGGTCCGCCAGCCGGCGGTACCACCGATCGCGCGGCGACTCGCCCGCGCGCCACGCCAGCATCGTGGTCGCGAACCCGAGCGCGATCACCACGCCGAGGATCAGGACCCACAGCTTGGTCGGCAGAAACCCCAGGCGGGACTGGGTCGGGTAGGCGATCGCGTCGTTGCCGACGAACAGCGAGGTCAGCCGTTCGGCGAACGACTGGATGTCCTTGCCGAGATCGAGGATGCCGAGCAGCGCGAACAGCGCGATCAGCTTGGCGCCGCCCGGCATCGCGCTGGCATCGCCGCGCGCGCGTCCGGCGAGCACGCCGTCGAGCCACGCACCGATCGCGATCGCCAGCGCGGGGAACCCGGCATACACCGTGAACCCGACCTTGCGCTGGAACAGCTCGCCGGCGACCCACGCGCCGCCGGCCCATGCCAGCGCGACGGCGCCGAGCAGCTTGCGGCGGGGATCGGCGTCGCCGAGCAGGGCCGCCATGGCGATCGGTGCGAGCAGCCCCCACGGGAAGCTGCCGTAGGCGATCTGCTCGAACGTCGAGTCGTAGATCATCCGCAGGTCGTCCTCGGGGCGCCAGATCCCGCCGAGCGCCCACGAGTAGCACCCGGTGGGGATGATCGCCTTGCCGAACAGCGCGCGTGCCGGTGGCGGGGTGAGGCCGGGGAACGGCGTCTTGAGGTGGTAGAGCTGGGACGCGAGCAGCCCGAGCAGCGCGACGGCCGCCAGCGTGGCGACCACCGCCGGGATCCACGGCCACAGCGATCGGCGCGGCTCGCGGCGCCGGATCGCGGCGATCAGCGGCACGCCGAGCGACCCGGCGGCGGCGATCGCGCCGATCGGCACGGCCAGGCCGAGCAACGCACCGCCCGCGTAGAACCCGAGCACCAGGCCCGCGGCGAGCGCGGCGGACGCGACCACCGCATCGATCACGAGCCTCGCCACCGCACCCCGGCGCAGCTGGCCGAGCGCGACCAGGCCATACACGATCAGCTGCGCGCCGCACGCAGTCCCGATCTCGGAGGTGAGCACGCGCGACTGGAGCGTGAGCAGCGGCATCGCGAGCAGCACGATCGTCGTGACCACGCCGGCACGCGCACCGGCCAGCCGCATCGCCGTGCCGGCTGCGGCGAGCACGGTCACGAGGCCGAGCAGGGCGAACGGTAGGCGGCGACCGCCATCGGAGTCACCGAGGGTGTCGCGGCCCCACTTGATCGCGCGGGGGGTCAGCGATCGCGCCGCGGGGTCGGTAGGCACGGCGCGCAGGCAGCCATCGGCGGGCGGCGTCGCCTTGGCCGGCGGAGGCTTGTCTGGCTTGTCTGGCTTGTCTGGCTTGTCTGGCTTGTCTGGCTTGTCTGGCTTATCGGCCTTGTCGGGCGCGACCGGCGGCGCGACGCGGTCCGCGAGCTGCCGCTCCTGCGGCTCCCACAGGCCGGCGCCGTCGAGTCGCGGCAGCAACACCGCGGCTGCCAGAAGGAAGCTTGCCGCGAGCGCCAGCGGCCAGCGGCCCAGCCGGGTTGCCCAGGTCGTGATGAGACGAGCGAACCACACCACCTGCGAACGTACGTCGACTTGCGCCACGCAGCCAGCCCAGCGACAGTGCAGATTCGGTGGTTGACGTCACCTCGCGCGCCCTGGAGCTGGGCCGGCTGCACCGCCAGGTGCCGGTGCGCCGGTATGCCAGCCTCGTCGGTCACTGGATGACCCGGTGGTTTCGGTCGCCGCGTCCCGTGCTCCGGGAGCCGCGTCCCGCGCTCGAGGCCGGTCAGATCGCCATCACGTTCGGCGGCCACGCGACGGTGATCGTGCGCTTCCCCGGCCTCGCGATCGCCCTCGATCCCATGCTGGGCCGCTGGATCGGCGGGGTCCACCGTGCGGTCGAGCCCGGGCTCGCGGCCGACGACCTCACCGACGTCGGGCTGATCCTGCTGTCGCATCGCCACGCGGATCACCTCCACCTGCCAACGCTGCGCCACCTGCCGCGCACCGCGACGGTCGTCGTCCCGCCCGGCGCCGCCGGGGCGCTGTCGAGCCTGGGCTACGCGCGCGTCGTCGAGCTCGCGCCAGGCGCTGATCTCGCGCTGCGCGACGTCCAGGTCACGGCGGCCGCGACCGCGCACGGCAACAACGACCTCGCGCACGGCCTGTCGTACGTCCTTGCGGGCGACGGCCCCAGCGTCTATCTGTGCGGCGATAGCGGCTATTTCTCCGGGTTCGCGGACCTCGGCGAGCGCTTCGCACCCGACATCGCGGTGCTGCCGATCGGCGGCTTCCTGCCGACGTCGTTCCGCGCGCGCCACATGTCGCCGCTCGACGCGCTCTACGCATTCGAGGATCTGAAGTCTCGGATCATGATCCCGATCCACCACGGCGCGTTCGCGCTATCGTACGAGCGGCTCGACGAGCCGGAGCGCTGGCTCGTCGAGCTGGCGGAGCATCGCGGCGTTCGCGATCACGTCCTGGTCATGACGGCGGGTCAGACCGAGCGATTCGTCCAGCCGGCGCGCCACGACTGGCCCGGCAACTGGGATCGTCGGGACCGCGCGTGATACACACGCGGACGATGTCCGCGCCCTTGCCCGACGTCTCGATCGTCATCCCGGTCTACAATGAAGAGGGCATCCTTCGCGACGCCGTGACCGAGCTGCTCGACGGCCTCGACGCCGTCCGCCAGGCGCTGCGCGCCCCCGAGCTGACGTTCGAGGTGATCCTGGCCGAGAACGGCTCGCGCGACGGCACCGCCGAGCTCGCCGCGCACCTCGCCCGCGAACGCGCCGACATAAGGACGTTCTCGCTCGGCGAGCCCAACTACGGCAAGGCGCTGCGCCGCGGCATCCTCGAGGCGCGCGGGGCGATCGTGATCTGCGAGGAGATCGATCTGTGCGACAGCGACTTCCATCGCCGCGCGCTCGAGCTCTTGCGCCACCACGACTGCGACATGGTGATCGGCAGCAAGGCGATGAAGGGCTCCAATGACGAGCGGCCGATGCTGCGCCGGGTGGCCACCCGGGTGATCAACGGCATGCTGCGCGTCGCGCTCGATTTCCGCGGCACCGATACCCACGGGCTCAAAGCGTTCGATCGCGCCACGCTGTTGCCGTTCGTCGAGGCCTGCGTGATCGACCGCGATCTGTTCGCCAGCGAGCTGGTGATCCGCGCCGGTCGCGCCTACCTCCACGTGATCGAGATCCCGGTGCGGCTCAACGAGAAGCGCCCCCCCGCGATCAACCTCGCGAAGCGCATCCCGCACGTGCTGCGCGGCCTGGTGAAGCTGACCTACGCGATCCGGTTCGGCGGCAAGCCGTGACCTCGGCCGGCGGCCCCCGGCGGTGTGCCGTCTCCGTGGATCTCGATGGCATCGCTTGCTACTACCGGATCCACGGCCTCGGGGCCGCGCCGGCCGAGCTCGAGCACGTCGTGCTGGAGCGCGCGCTGCCGCGCGCGGCGCGGCTGTTCGCCTCCCGCGGGATCCACGTCACCTGGTTCGTGATCGGCCGCGACGCCGATGGCGATCTGGACGTGCCCGATCGCGCCGCGCGGCGGGCCAACGCCCAGCGGCTGCGCGCGCTCGCCGAGTACGGCGACGAGCTCGGCAACCATTCCTACTCGCATCCCTACGAGCTGGCGCGGCTGACGCCCGCCGAGATCGACGCCGAGCTCGCCGGTTGCGATCGCGTGCTGCGCGCGATCACCGGGACGCCGCCGCGCGGGTTCCGCGCGCCGGGCTACGACCTGTCGCCGGCGATGCTCGAGTGCCTGGCCCGCCGCGGCTACCGCTACGACTCTTCGGTGTTTCCCGCGCCGGGCTACTACGCTGCCAAGGCCGCGGTGATGGCGGCGCTGGCGCTGGCCGGCCGGCCGAGCGGCGCCGTGATGACCAACCCGCGGGCGCTCGCGGCGCCGCCCGAGCCGTATCGCCCGGCGATGCGCGCGCCGTGGCGGCGCGGCCAGGCCCCGGTCGTCGAGCTCCCGGTCGCGGTGACGCCGTGGCTGCGGCTCCCGGCGATCGGGACGTCGCTGATCGTGGCGCCGGCGGTGATCCGCGGCCGGCTGGTCGACGCGATGGCGCGCCGCCGGTTCTTCAACTTCGAGCTCCACGGCATCGACTTCGCCGACGCCGAGCAGGACGGCATCCCCGGCGAGCTGGTCGCGCGACAGCCAGATCTCCGGATCCCGATCGCCGACAAGCTGGCGCGCCTGGGCGACCTGCTCGATCAGCTCGCGGCCGGCTGGCAGCTCTCGACGCTCGCCGAGGTCGCCGCCGACGTCCAGCGCACGGAATAGGGCCGGTTACACGCGGCGATCGGAGTTGCCGCGCCGGCTGATCGCGCCGACCGCGAGCTGATCGACCCGCTCGTTGAGCGCGATCCCCGAGTGCGCGAGCACCTTGACGAACCGCAGATCGGCGAACTGCCGGCACACCTCGCGGAGCTCGCGGACCAGCTCGACGTTCTTCTTGGCCTTCCAGTTCTGGGACAAAAGGCCGATCGAATATTGCGAGTCCGAATACACGATCACCGGTCGCGTCTTGTCGCTGACCGACTGCAGGCCGCGCAGGATCGCCGACAGCTCGGCGATGTTGTTGGTGGCCTCGCCGAGATACTCACTCAGCTCGCGCTGGCCGGCGCCGTCGCCGACGATCACCACGCCGAGCCCGGCCGGTCCGGGGTTGCCGCTGCACGCGCCGTCCGTCCACACGTGGATCGCGTTGGCCGGTGCGGCGGCGTCGCGCTGCGAGCTTTTGCTAGACGACCGAGCCGCCGACTTGCCCGTGCTCGCGGGGACCGCGGCATCGGCGCGCGAGTCGGCGGGAGGCCCCGCGTCGAACTCGACGGGCTCGCTGCCAGGCGCGGGCGTGAGGTTGCTCGCGCTGGCACGGTAGACACGGGCGTCGGGCGCCGGTTTGTAGACGATCTCGACGCGTCCGCCGGAATCTTTCACCAGCGCGGCGTTCGCGTCGACCTTGGCCCACACGTCAGCGTCGCGGAGGCGATGGCGCAACCAGGACATGGCGCACCCTATAACATGATGTTACAAACCCCGGCGGCGTCTAGACCGGATGCTACAGGAGAACCGATGCTTCGCATTCGCCATGGTTGGCTCGTTGTCATGCTCGCGGTGAGCGCAGTTTCCGCGTGCAAGAAGGACGAGAAGTCCGATCCCTCTGCGCCCGGCGGAGGCGACAAAGCGACCTCAGCCACGGCCGCGGTCGACGATCTCTCTCTGCTCCCCGTCGACGCCGAGCTGGTGCTGGGCATCAACGCCGCTCAGATCCAGCAGAGCGCGCTGTGGAAGCAGCTGGTCGAGCCCGCGCTGGAGAAGGCGCGCACCCAGCACAAGATGACCAAGGTCGACGACATCAAGGATAAGTGTGGCTTCGACCCGACGACCGCCGTCAAGTCGATCGCGGTCGGCCTCAAGGGATTCACCACCGACAAGCCCGATGGCGTCATCGTGGTCCACGGCCTCGACAAGGCCAAGTCGATCGCCTGCTTCGACAAGATGAAGGCCGACATCGCCGCCGAGGGCTCCGAGGTCACGCATGACGGTGACGTCACGCTGGTGAAGAACAAGGCCGGCGAGACCGTGGGGCTCGCGTTCGTCAACGACAGCACCGCCGTGCTGGTCGTCGGCGCCAAGGCGACCGCCGCGGGAGTGAAGACCGTGATCGCCGGTGGTTCGGGGCTCAAGACCTCGCCGGCGTTTGTCGAGATGTACAGCAAGGTGAAGTCGACCGACTCGGTGTGGTTTCTCGGCAGCGGCGCGCTGATGGAGAAGGCCGCCGCGATCGGATCCAAGCCCCGGGGTCTGTTTGGCTCGCTCAACTTGACCGACGGCCTCGCGCTCGATATGTCGCTCAAGTTCGAGACCGCCGATGCCGCGGCGCAGGTCGCCAGCAAGCTCAAGGCGCAGTCGCAAATGGCGGTCGCGATGGTCGACAAGATCGACATCACCAGCGAGGCCGACGTCGCCAAGGTCTCGGTCGTGCTGTCGAACCAGAAGCTGCAGGCGCTGGTCACGCAGCTCGGGGCCATGTTCGGCCTCGGCGGCATGGGCGGCAACTAGCTCGCACGAGCGGCGGCATGACGAGCGCGCAGGGTCGTGCGGGCCGCGGCCACAGGGCGAAGGTCCTGGGCGTCGTGTTGAGCACCGTGCTCGGCGCGGCGTCGGCCTGCGGCAAGAAGCCGAGCGGACCGAGCGGTCCGCCGCCGGAGATCACCGGGCTCGCCGCGGTCCCGGCCAGCGCCGAAGCCGTGCTCGGCGCCGACGTCGGCAAGCTCGCCGACTCGCCGGTGATCGATCGCGCGGTCGAGCAGCTGCTGCTGCGCAACTCGGCGCTCGCGGAGCGCTGGGGGCGGGTCAAGGACGACTGCAAGATCGACCTCGTCAAGCAGGTCAAGCGGGTGATGCTCGCGATCGGCCCCCACGGGCAGGGGCCTGGAACCGGGCCGGTCATCATGGTCGTCATCGGCTCGATCCCGGAAGCCGACCTCAAGGATTGCGTCGCCAAGCTCGTGGGCGGCGGTGGCGGCACGGTGACCGGCAAGCTCGTGGCGGGCCGCACGCTGTACCTGGCCAAGGACGGCAACCGCACGATGTATTTCGCCTACGGCAAGCCCGATACGATCGTGCTTGGCGCCAACGAGGCCTACGTCACCGAGGCGCTCGGCACCGGCAAGAAGGCGCCCGACAACCCCGATCTCACCCGGTGGCTCAAGCTGGTGAATCAGGATTCCTCGCTGTGGGCGGTCGGTCGCACCGACGAGCGGGTCCGCAATGGCCTGGTGCAGCTCACCCAGGGCAAGCTGAGCGCGGGCCCCGTTGCGTACACCGCGACCGCGGAGCTAGCCGCCGGCGCGAGCCTGTCGCTCGACGCGGTGATGGCCAAGCCAGAGGATGCCAAGGGCCTCGAGGCGTTTGCCAAGGGCGAGCTCGCGCTGCTCACCGCGGCGGCGCAGTGGAAGTCGTTGGGCTCGGTCGTCGGCAAGATCACCGTGGCGGTCGACAATGAAATCGTACACTTCCGCGCACCGCTCTCGGTCGACGATCTGAATCAGCTGTTGTCCGCGCTTGACGGAGGCAGTACACCCGCGCAGGATTCTGCGCCCCCGACCCCGGGCTCCGGCTCCGGGCCTACGTAACGAAATCGAGACGATCATGGCGAGCAAGAAGACCCATTCCGTGAAGAAGTTCGCGCCGAAGGCGAAGGCCGCCGTCAAGGTGAAGGCCGCGCCCAAGGTGAAGGCCGCGCCCGTCAAGGTCGGCCCGCGCCACCCCAAGGCGCGCGTCGCCGCCGCGCACGGCACGAAGGCGGCGCTCGCCAAGGTCGTCGCGCAGGCGATCGCCCGCGCCGATCAGGACGCCGGTGCTCTCGAAGAGCAGCTGAAGACCGCGTCGAACGCGCAGCTGCTCCGCCTCCAGCGGGCCAGCCAGACGCTGAAGGAGAAGTTCGGCGATCGCGAGAAGCTGATCGCGGCGATCGGCGCGGCGAGCAAGAAGGCCAAGGACAAGGACTACCTGGCCAAGCTCGACGCGTACTCGCTGCCGCAGCTGCTCGATCTCGCCGCCGCCTCGCAGCGCGTCGCGCGATAAGGGCCGGTACAGGGGGCTAGCTGCGCTGGCCCGCGATCAACACCATCGTATCGATGGTACCGAACCGCGTCGGCAAGGTGATCACGGACAGCCGCTCGCTCGGTTGAATATAACCGTGCAAGAAGATCGGCAGTCCGAGCTCGAGGTCGACGCGGAGGCCGGACATCCGGCGCTTCACCGACCCGGCGAGCATGTTGACGATCTCGCCGACGGCGTCGGCGACCTCGGCGTCGCGTAGCGGTGCGTCGGGGGCGGCGCACAGGATCGCGCGCGACAGCGCTTTGCAGTCCTCCTCCGACGCGACCAGGGCCAGGTCGAACGCCTGCCCACCGCCGATCATCGGGATATGGGCGCCGATCATCGCGCTGGCGCACTCGATGGCGACGGGGTCCTGCACGATCGCCGCGGGCTGCGATAGCGCGTAGGTGGCGATCTCGGTCGCAGCGCCCTCGACGGCGGTGCGCCACTGAGCAAGCGTGAGTTTCGAGGACATGATGAATCGCTTTCTACGGTGATTCGCCGGGGGTCAGGTCGTGAACGGACCGGAGCGCGTGCATCACGCGCTCCGCAAGCGGTAGTAGGACGTGCCGTCGCTGCGGATCAGCTCGAACCCGTCGTCGAGGTTCATCGTGGTCTCCGCGGTGCCGAGCAGGAGGAAGCCGTTGGGCCGCAGGACCTTCCGGATCTTCGCGAGGATCTGCCGCTTCATGTCGACATCGAAGTAGATGAGGACATTGCGGAGCAGCATCAGGTCGACCGGTGGCATCGCCGACCACGGCGCGGCGAGGTTGAGCTCGCGAAACTCGATCATCCTGCGCAGCTCGCCACGGACCTGCCATTCGAGCCCGGCCTTCTCGAAGTACTTCATCAGATAGGCGACCGGCAGACCGCGATTGACCTCGAGCTGGCTGTAGCGGCCGGCGCGCGACCGCGCCAGCATCTCGGTCGAGATGTCGGTCGCGATCAGCTGCAGATTCCAGCTCGTCAGCGCCGGGAAGTGCTCGCGCAGCAGCATCGCGAGGCTGTACGGCTCCTGGCCACTCGAGCACGCGCAGCTCCAGATCTGCAGCTTGCGGTCGGCGGCCCGCATCCGCAGCAGCTCGGGCAGGATCGTGTTGCGCAGCGCCTCGTAGGGCTTGCCGTCGCGAAAGAACAGCGTCTCGGTCGTGGTCATCGCCTCGATGACCTTGCGCTGCAGCGGGCCGCTGGGGGCCGCGCGCAGCCGATCGATCACCTCCTGCGCCGAGCCGAGGCCTTCGCGTCGCGCGAGCACCGAGAGCCGGTTGGCGACCAGGTATTGCTTGCCCTCTTCCAGCACGATCGCGGCGCGCTCGCGCACCAGCTGGCGCACGTAGTTGAAGCCGCTGTCGTCGATCGTCATGGCGTGGCTTCTACCCCGCGTGCGCCGCTGGGGGTGGCTCGCCGCCGCAGCTCGCCGCCGAGTTGCTCGATCGGCATGACCAGGCTCGCGAGGCCGGCGCGCGCGACGAACCCGGGCATGCCCCACACCACCGACGTCGCTTCGTCCTGCACGATGACGTCACCGCCGGCCTCGCGGATCGCGCCGGACCCGGCCAGGCCGTCGTGCCCCATGCCGGTCAGTACGACGGCGAGCGCGCCGCCGCCGTAGAGCTGCGCGACCGAGCGAAACAGCACGTCGACCGCGGGGCGGCAGTAGTTCTCGACCTCGTCCTGGTTGGTCGCGACGATCGCGCGGCCGGCGCGGCGCTCGACCAGCAGGTGATAGTCGCCGCGCGCGATGTATGCGTGCCCGGGTAGCAGCGCGTCGCCGGCGGTCGCCTCCACGATCTTGATGCTGCACTGCGAGGCGAGCCGCTCCGCGAAGTGCCGCGTGAACGTCGCGAGCATGTGCTGCACGATCACGATCGGCACGGGAAAATCGGCGGGCAGCTGGGTCAATAGCGTGGCCAGTGCGTTGGGACCGCCGGTCGACGCGCCGATCGCGACGATCTCGAGGGCGCGGCGCCCTGCGGCGAACCGCGGGGACGGCGGGCGCGGGTCCGACGCGGTAGGCGCCCCGAGGGCCCCCGGGGACGCCTGCGCGGCGAGCGGGATCTGCGTCGTGACCGTCGCCAGGCGCTGCGACATCGCGGCGAGCCGTGAGGCCGGGCGCGGCTCGGCGGCGCCCGGCCCGGGCGCAGCCTGCGTGACGGCCGGCATCGCCATCGTGGTCTGCGCCGAGAACGCGGCGAGCCGCGTGGTCGCGCTGCGCTCGGCGGCGGTGCTCGATGCGATCGCCTGCGTCGCGACGGGGACGGACCCCGAGGCGGGGGCCGCCGGCCGCGGGGGCGGACGGGGATCGCCGCCGGGTGGGCGCGCGATCGCATCACTCGACAGCTTGGTGGACGGCCGCGAGCGCGTGCTCGCCACCGGAGCCGGAGGGGCGGGCGGGGAGGCCGCCAGGGTCGCTGCGGCCGGCGATCCGAGCGGCGGACGGAGCTCCGGCGGCGTGCGGCTGGTCAGCGCCAGGATCTTGGGCACCATCTCCTCGCGGACCCGCGCCATGGCGAGCAGCACGTTGCCGACGTTCGACGGCTTGGTGACGTAGTCGCTCGCGCCCGAGGTCAGCGCTTCGATCGTCGCGGCCGCGCCGCGATCGGTCTTCGTGCTGAACATGATCACCGGGAGCCGCGGCGAGTCCTTGCGGATCCGCTTGAGGGTCTCGATGCCGTCCATCTCCGGCATCTCGACATCGAGGATCACGACGTCGGGCCGGACCAGCGGGATCTTGGTGAGCGCGATCGAGCCAAGCGCCGCGGTCGCGACGACCTCGAAGCCGGGCACCTCTCCCAGGGTCGTCGTCAAGAGCTTGCGGATGACGACCGAGTCATCGACGATGAGGATACGGATCGTCACGGCGATCCGTTCGTTGTGCGCGTCATGACATCACGCGCGGGCATGACCGTTGCGTGTCTTGCCCTGCGCATTGCGCGCTTCGGACTTGAGGACCACCACCGGGATGCGCGGCGCGCTGGATCGCACCGCCACGCTGTCGAACGAGAACTTCGAGATCAGCTGCTTGAGCTCGCTGGCCATCTGGGCCAGCGCCGTCGCCGCCGTCATCGTCTGGCCGGCACCGCTGGCGGTGTTCTCCGCGGCCACTGCGACGCTCGTGATGTTGCGCGCGATCTCGCCGCTGCCCTGGGCGGACTCGGCGACGTTGCGCCCCATCTCGTTGGTCGTCGCGCTCTGCTGCTCGACCGCGCTCGCGATCGTGGTCGAGATGTCGTTGATCTGCGCGATGATCGTCCCGATGTGACCTATCGCCGCGACGGCGTCCTGGGTGTCGGTCTGGATCGACTCGATCGAGCGGCCGATGTCCTCGGTGGCCTTGGCGGTCTCCTTGGCGAGCTCCTTGACCTCGTTGGCGACCACGGCGAACCCCTTGCCGGCCTCGCCGGCGCGCGCGGCCTCGATCGTGGCGTTGAGCGCGAGCAGGTTGGTCTGCTGCGCGATCGTCGTGATCACCTTGATCACCTTGCCGATGTCGATCGCCGAGGCGCCGAGCTTGCCGACCGTCGCGTTGGCGGTCTCGGCCAGCTTGACCGCCTGACCGGCGACGTGCGCCGACGCGCCGGCGCTCTTGGCGATCTCCTTGATCGATGCCGACATCTCCTCGGTGCTGGTCGCCACCGACTGGTTACTGCGCGAGACCTGCTCTGCGGCGGCCGAGACCACCTGGGTCTGCGCCGAGGTCTCGGCGGCGTTGCCCCCGAGCTGCTGGCTGACCGCGGTGAGCTGCTCGGACGACGCGGTCAGCGCGTCGGCGTTGCGGGCGACGAACTGTAGCGGCTCGACCAGGGTATCGAGCAGGGCATTGGTACCGGCGATCAACTCGCCGTACACGCCCTCGAACCGGGTGGCATCTCCGCGGGCGCCGAGCTGGCCGGACTGCACCGCCTCGATCACCATCTGGAGCTCGCTGACCACGGCGGACAGCGCCGCCTCCGACTGGCGGAACGACTCGGCGAGCGCGCCGAGCTCGTCGTCGGCCTCGTAGCTGACGCCCACCCCGAGCTGGCCGTCCGCCATCGCGCTGGCCGCGGCCTCGAGCTGGCGCAACGGCGTGGTCAGCATCCGGGTGACCCCGAACGCGACGCCGACCCCCACCACCAAGGTCAGCCCCAGCATGACGCCGATCCACAGGCCGACCGATCCGATCGAGTGATAGATCCCGTCGCCCGCCTCGCTGCCGGCGTGCGCGTTGACCTTGATCAGCTTGCCGAGCGCGCCGCGGACCTCGTCGAACATCGCCATCGCCGCCTTGTGAGCGGCCAGGGTCTCGGTCAGGCGCTCGGGATCGTCGGTGATCCGCATCAGGGCCTGGTGAGCGCGCAGGTAGGCGTTCCAGGCGACGTCGAGCTCGGCGACCGCGGCCTGCGCGTCGGGCCGGGCCACCGTCGCGCGGTACGCCGCCAGCTGGGCCGAGAACATCGCGACCTCGGCCTCGGCCTTCTGGCGCCGCTCCGCGCGATCGGCGGTCGAGCTCGCGACGATCATGCTGAGCACGTCGCGGCGCATCTGCCCGGCCGTGGCCGCCAGCTCGCTGGCCTTCGTGATCCCGGGCAACGCGTCCTTGGCCAGCACATCGACGTGATCGCCGACGGTGCTGAGCTCGCTGAGGGTGAACGCGCCGAGCGCCACGCTGAGGCCGATCACGACGAGGAACGTGCTCGCCAGCTTGGTGCCGATGTTTCGATGCTTGAACCAGGTCATGGCGAATCTCCTGCGGGCGATCAGTTGGCGCTGTGCGTGAGGACGTCGGACCCGGGCGTCGCGGCCGAGCGCGATGCGTGGCCGGCGCCCGGCGGGGGCGGGGACCGGCGGGTGTCGAACGAGAACTTGGAGATCAGTTGCTTGAGCTCGGCGGCCATCCGCGCGAGCTCGGTGGCCGCGGCCATGGTCTGGCCGGCGCCGCTCGCGGTGTTGTGCGCGGTCTCGGCGACGGTCGAGATGTTCCGGGCGATCTCGCTGGTTCCCCGGGCGGACTCGGCGACGTTGCGCCCCATCTCGTTGGTCGTCGCGCTCTGCTGCTCGACGGCGCTGGCGATCGTGGTCGAGATATCGTCGATCTGCGCGATGATCGCGCCGATGTGACCGATCGACGCGATCGCGTCCTGGGTGTCGGTCTGGATCGACTCGATGGAGCGGCCGATGTCCTCGGTGGCTTTGGCGGTCTCCTTGGCGAGCTCCTTGACCTCGTTGGCGACCACGGCGAACCCCTTGCCGGCCTCGCCGGCGCGCGCGGCCTCGATCGTGGCGTTGAGCGCGAGCAGGTTGGTCTGCTGCGCGATCGTCGTGATCACCTTGACGACCTTGCCGATGTCGATCGCCGAGTCGCCGAGCTTGACGACCGTGGCGTTGGTGGTCTGGGCCATCTTGACGGCCTGGCCGGCGACGTGCGCCGACTGGCTCGCGTTCTTGGCGATCTCCTTGATCGACGCGGCCATCTCCTCGGTGCTGGTCGCTACCGACTGCGTGCTGCGCGAGACCTGCCCCGCGGCGGCCGAGACCACCTGCGCCTGGGTCGAGGTCTCGGCGGCGCTGCTCCCCAGCTGCTGGCTGACCGCGGTCAGCTGCTCGGCCGACGCGGTCAGCGCGTCGGCGTTGCGGGAGACGAACTGCAGCGGCTCGACCAGGGTATCGAGCAGCGCGTTGGTGCCAGCGATCAGATCGGCGTAGACGCCCTTGAACCTCGCCGCCTCGCCGCGGATGCCGACCTGGCCGCGCTGGGAGGCCTCGAGCAACATCTGGAGCTCGCTGACCACGGACCTCAGCGCCGCAGCCGACCCGCCGAACGACTCGGCGAGCGCGCCGATCTCGTCGGAGATGTCGTAGTGCACGGTCGCATCGAGCTGGCCGTGCGCCATCGCGCGAGCGGCGGCCTCGAGCTGGCGCACCGGCGCGGTCAACATCCGCGTGATCGAGAACGCGATGGTGAGCCCGAGCAGCGCCGACAGCGCCAGGGCGATCGCGACCCACATCTGGACCGAGCCGATCACCCGGTGGATGCCGGTGGTGGACGCATCGCCATCGTCCTTGGTGCGCTTGACGATCTGCGCGAAGGTATCGCGCGCGGCATCGAACAGCGGCATCGACGTGGTCCTGGCGGCCATGGCCTCCAGGGTCAGGCCCGGCTGGCGCGCCAGCCTGACCAGCTCGCTCTGCGCCCGGAGGTAGGCGGTCCACTGCGACTGCAGCTGGGCGAGCAGGACCTGGATGGCGGGCTGGGTGACGCTGGCGCGGTAGCTCGCCAGCTCGTCGGTGAACGTCGCGATGCTGGTGTCGAGCGCGCGCTCGGCGACCAGCTTTTCGTCGGGGCTCCCCGCCGCGAGATAGCTCAGCACGCCGGAGCGGATCTCCGTGGCGTGCTCGGCGAGGGTGGTCGCCGCCGTGATGCCGGGCAGCGACGTCTTGACGACCGCATCGACGCGCTCGTGGATCGCCGCGAGCCGCGTGATGGTGAATCCACCGAGGACGGCGGCGAGGCCGATCACCACGGCGAACGCCGCGATCAGCTTCGTTCCGATGCTGCGATTCTGAAACCAGGTCATTGCCATCGCACGCTCCGCGGACGGGGTCCGGATCAATTGCCACTCTCAGGATCGAGGGTCCGCGCCACGTCGAGCACGAGCAGCAGCCGGCCCTTGAGCTTGTAGGCGCCGCGGATCAGCCCGCGCGCCTCGCCGCTCAGCGTATCCGGCGGCCGCTCGAACGCGCCGTGCTCGACCTCGATGACGTCGCCGATCTCGTCTACCAGCAAGCTGACCGGGCCCTCGGCGGTGCGCACGACCACGTTGATCGGCCGCACGCCGGGGTCGCGCGACGGCAGGCCCAGGCGATGTCGGAGATCGATCGCGGTGACGATCTGGCCGCGCAGGTTCATCAGCCCGGCGATCACCATCGAGGTCAGCGGGACCACCGTCAGCGGCTGATAGCGGATCACCTCCTGGATGCAGGTGACCTCGACCCCGAGGAACAGGCCGCGGACGAAGAACGTACAGAATTGCCCTTCAGGCGCCATGTGCGTTCTCTTCGCTACCGGCCGCGCCGGCGGTGAGCTGGAGGGGGTCGTTCCACGCGGCGGTGGGCTGGGCGCGGCGGAGCACGGCTTCGACGTCGAGCAGCTCCGTGACCCGGCCCGCGATCACCACGGTGCCGAGCACGGCGGGACGGCCGGGCGGCCGCGGATTGGCCAGCGAGTCCTCGACGATGTCGAGGATCTGGTCGACGATCAGGCCGACGTGCGCGCCGGCATGCGCGAACACCACGACCTGGATGATGTTGCTCGCGGCGGCGACGTGGTTGACGCGCGGGGCGACCCGGCGCTCGACCAGCATCGCGTTCAGGTCGACCACCGGCATGATCTCGCCGCGGTACTGCACGAGCAGCTCGCGGCCGACGCGCTCGACCACGCCGCGCGGAAATTCCTCGAGCCGCGCCACGCGCGACAGCGGGATCGCCATGCGGCCGTCATCGGGGGTGGCGAACACCAGCAGGGTCTGGCGGTCGCTCTGTACGTCGATCGCGCTCGCGGGTGGCTCGAGCCGGGCGCGCTCGTGGCCCTCGGCGAGCACGCGGGTGTGCTTGGCCAGCCCGAGGATGTCGAGGATCAGCGCGACCCGGCCATCGCCCATGATCGTCGCGCCCGCGAACACCGGGGTGCCCTTGAGGTGCTTGCCGAGCGGCTTGACGACGATCTCCTCGGTGTCGTGCACGGCTTGCACCACCAGGCCGAACTGCCGATCATCGGCCTGGAGCACGACGATGTTGACCTCCGGAATCTCGCTGTCCGAGGGCGGTGGCGGCGCGGTGTCGAGCAGCGCGTCCGACAGATAGACCAGGGTCAAGAGCTTGCCGCGCAGCCGATAGACCGGCACGCCGTACAGCAGCTCGACGCCATCGCGCGCGTGGCTGCCGTCGAGGTGGACGAGCTCGACCAGGCTTGCCTGGGGGATCGCGTAGCGGTTGTCGCCGCTGGCGACGACGAGGGCCGGGATGATCGCCAGGGTCAGGGGGATCTTGATCTTGATCGTGGTCCCGACGCCGCGCTGGCCGTGCAGGTCGATCGTGCCACCGATCCGCTCGATGTTGGTGCGCACGACGTCCATCCCGACGCCGCGGCCCGACACGTTGGTGACCTTCGCGGCGGTCGAGAACCCGGGCAGGAACACCAGCCGGAACAGCTCGCGCTCGGTCATCCGACTCGCCTGGTCGGTGGTGATGATGCCGCGCTCGATCGCCTTGTCGCGGATCCGCTCGGAGTCGAGCCCGCCGCCGTCGTCGATGACCTCGATGTTGACCTGGCCGCCCTCGTGGAACGCGCGCAGCAGCAAGCAGCCCTGCGGCGACTTGTTCGCGGCGATCCGGCGCTCGGGGGTCTCGATGCCGTGATCGACCGCGTTGCGGACCAGGTGGGTCAGCGGGTCCTTGATCGCCTCGATCAGCGTCTTGTCGAGCTCGGTGGACTCGCCTTCCATCACGAGCTCGACGCGCTTGTCGCACGACCGCGCGAGATCGCGGACGACGCGCGGAAACTTGTTCCAGATATTCCCGATCGGCTGCATGCGGGTCTTCATCACGCCTTCCTGCAGCTCGGTGGTGATGAGGTTGAGCTGCTGGGCCGCGCCGATGAACGTGGCGTCGCCGTTCGCGCCGGTGAACTGGACGATCTGGTTGCGCGCGAGCACGAGCTCGCCGACCAGGTTCATCAGCTTGTCGAGCAGCGAGACGTCGACGCGGATGCTGCTCTCGACGCTGGCGACCTCGGCGGGCGGGCCCGGCGGCTCGCTCAATGCGGGCATCGCAGGCACCGCAGGGATCGCAGGGATCGCGGGCAGCGGCGCCGCGGGCGCGGCCACGATGGCGGGGGCGGGCGCCGCGGCCGGCATGACGACCACGAGCGGGGTCGCGACGACCTGCGAGGCGACCGAGGTCGGCGGGCCCGAGGTCATGGCGGTGGACGCCTCGGCGGATTCGACCGCCGGGGTGCCGCCGCGGTACAGCTCGGTCAGCTGCTGGACCAGCACGGTGTAGTCGCCCTGGCCCTCGTCGCCGGTCGCCTCGATCCGGTTGAGCAGGTCGCGGATCACATCGACCATCGCCAGCAGCACCGTGGTCATCACGGGCGTCGGCGCGATCTCTTCGTCGCGCAGCGCGCTGAGCACGTTCTCGCCGGCGTGCGACACACCCTCGAGCCGGGTGAATCCAAGAAACCCGCAGGTCCCCTTGATCGTATGGATCGCGCGAAAGATTCGCGCGACGATGCTGCCGTCGTCCGGGCTCTTCTCGAGCGCCACCAGATCGACGTCGATCTGATCGAGGTTCTCCCGGCTCTCGCCGAGAAACTCGCGCACGACGTCGTTCATGTCGTCGCTCATCTCCGCCACCCCAGGTGAGGTCCGATCGCGTCGTTCAGCATCCCGAACCAGAGTTCGACCGGATCTCGCTTCATTTGAGGAGACCTGGTGAGGAGTGCTGGCATCGCGCCGTGCGTATCGCGGCGATTCGGCTGCCGCGCATCACCAAACCCGCGGTTCGGCCGACTCACCCCGCAAGGCCACATGCCGCCGAACGACCTTCTGCCCTCGGACCGACTTGCTCGCTCGGTATCGCGGGTGACGATGACCATGCTGGGCAAGACGTTCCGCGCCTCCGTCCAGATCACGCAGGTCGCGTTCTGGCGCACGGTCGCGCTGCCGATTCCCGGGGCGCGGCCGTTTACCGTGGCGCTGTCATCGGACCGCAGCGGCTGTGCCGCGCTGGCGGCGGCGATGCTCGGGATGGATGAGGACGACCTCGGCGTCGAGATGATCGACGACTTCATGCGCGAGCTGCTCAACATGACGGCGGGCCAGATCAAGCTGGAGCTGTCGCTCGATCAGGCGCTGGGCCTGCCGCGCGTGCACGATGGTGAGGCGCTGTTCGCGGCGCCCCGGCCGTGGACGCACCACGTGCTCGACAGTGGCTCGATCAACCTCGTGGTTTCGCTGTTGCCGGCGATCGTCTGACATGCCGATCGGATCCGCATATCTCGCGCCGCCTCGGTCGTTCTCGCAGCCGTGGCGCGGCGCACCCTTCACTACCTCAAATCCGGTCAACAGCGGTCGAACGACTTATTCGGGCGGCGCGCATCGTTTGCCACTCGAAAACACACTCTAGGAGCGAGCCTCGCCATGCCACGCATCTTGACCATCGATGACTCCAGCACGATCCGGAGCATCATCACGAAACAGATGTCCGACCTCGGCTTCGAGGTAGATCACGCCGAGGACGGCCAGCAAGGACTCGCCAAGCTCGAGGAGATCTCGGTCGACCTGATCCTGCTCGACGTCACGATGCCGGTGATGGACGGGCCGACCATGCTGTCCGCGCTGCGCGAGCGCGGCGATCATACGCCGGTCATCATGCTGACCAGCGAGTCGAAGCGCTCGATCGTGGCGGGCGCGGTCAAGCTCGGGATCGAGGACTACATCCTCAAGCCGTTCAAGCCCGACGAGTTGCGTGGCAAGGTGATGAAGGCGCTCAAGCTCGACGGCAGCGGCGGCCCGAGCGCGGCGGGACCGGTCGCGGCCAACCCGTCGGTCGCCGCCACCTCCGCGTCGAGCTCGTCCGGCACGGCGAGCGCGAGCCGGCAGTTCATCGACATCCTGGTGATCGACGACATGGAGAATGTGCACAAGAAGCTGCGCGCCCTGCTGCCCCAGCACGTCTCGATGAACGGCTGCGTCAGCGCGCGCGAGGCGCTGCAGATGTGCCAGGAGCGGGTGTACCGGGTCGTCGTGATCGATCTCGTGATCCCCGACGTCAACAGCGTGGCGCTCATGAACCAGCTGCGCGCGCTGCAGCCGCACGCGGTGATGGTCGCGCTGGCGCTGCGCTCGGCGGGCGAGAACACGGGCGACGTCAAGAGCCAGGGCTTCAGCGACGTGGTGTACAAGCCGTTCGAGTCGGCGGCCGTCGAGGACTTCCTGTCGAAGCACTTCGAGGTCGACGATGTGCTGTCGGTCGACGGCAACGTGCTGTCGTGCGCGGCGTTCGCCGGCAAGGAAGACAAGCTCGACCGCTACTTCACGCGGCTGCGCACGCTGTGCCACGAGTCGCTGGAGAAGCTCGCGTCGGCCTGCTACGACGACACGATCTTCGACCTGTCGGCGGTCCCGCTGCGCAACGACAAGATCGTGCGCTTGCTGATGGACAGCGACAAGGAAGCCAAGAAGCTCGGCATCGCGCTCCGGCTGGTCGGTACGCCGGAGATCAAGAAGGTGCTCGGCGCCGTCATGGAGACCTCGACGATGCCGTTCTACGCGAGCCGGGCCGACGCACAAAGCGGGAGCTGATCGATGGCCGGTCCTGAGGTGCCCAGGAAGCTCGCCTCGGAGCTCGAGCGCATCGTGCTCGAACGGGTGGCCAACAACCGGCTGATTCTGCCCGCGATGCCGGCGGTGCCCCAGCGCTGCCTCGAGATCCTCCGCGATCCCGACTTCAACGTTCGCAAGCTGGTCAAGGAGCTCGAGTCCGAGCCGGTGCTGGCACTGCTCGTGATCCGCGCCGCGAACACGGCGAGCCAGTCGCGCGGCGGCGCCACCCAGGCGCTCGATCAGGCGGCGGTCCGGATCGGCGCGCGCCAGCTCAAGATGCTGATCACCGAGTACGCGGTCAACGAGCTGTTCGAGTCGAGCAATCGCCAGATCAAGGACGCCAATCGCCGGGTCTGGGAGCACTCGCTGGTGGTCGCGCTGCTGTCGCGTGACATTGCCGCGCTGGTCGGCAACGTCGAGCCCGACACCTGCTACCTCGCGGGGCTCTTGCACGACATCGGCAAGCCGGTGCTGAGCGCGATCATCCTCGAGGTCGACCGCAAGCTCGGCCGCGCGACGCCGGGCTGGATCGATCTCAACGGCTGGACCCACATCATCGAGACGTCGCATCGCAAGGTCGGGACTGCGGTGGCGACCGAGTGGAAGCTCCCCGACGCGATCAGCGCCGCGATCCGCGACTGCAGCGACTACGACGGCCAGGATCGCACGTCGGTCGGCAACGTCGTGCGGCTGGCCAACGCGCTGGCCAAGCGCGAGGGCTACACCACCGGACCTATCGATGCCGCCGACGTCGAGGCGATGATCATGGTCGGCATGTCGATGCTTGGCGGCGATACGTCGGTCGTCGACCGCCTCGTGACCGGCGTCCGGGCTCGCTTGCCGGGCGGGTAGCGCTCGCTCGAGACCCGGCGCATCCGGTGCACGAGCCCACGTTCTTACATCGGATCCCGCGTCTGATGGGCTGGATCCACCTTATGTTTCGGCGAGCCCTACGCTCAACTCCGGAAGGTCGGGAGACCGATCTACGTCAACCATCGGACTTGGGCCAACCCTCGCCGATTTCAGTGTCTGCAGCACGGTCGGATACGGCGGCCAAAGGACAGCCGTTCAGCCGCGGTACGCTGTTCCACCTCATCGCCGCGCGAGCCGCACCGTGCGTACTCACGTCGACGATCCTGAGCCGTTCCGACGACTTGCCCGGGCCCCCCCTGTCGCGATCGACTACGTCAGCGATGCTCGCGGGCAGCCCGAATCGGAAACCAGCATGCGCTCGGCAGGCCTTGCAGATCGTCGATCTCGATCTGCAGATCAAGCATCTGCAGCACGCCCCACTGGGCGATCATATCAGATTCGCCGACGTTCGTCTCACGGCTCGCGTATTCGGTACGGACAAGAAGATGTAATTCGTGCAACCGAAACAACACGATAGATGGACGAGAACTTGCGAGCCGCTCGGGCGAGGCGAATGCCGCGTAGTCGCTCACGATGCTGGCCCAAGCAGCGTCCTCAAGCTTTTGCTGCAGCTCGCTGAGCTCAAGCTGCGAAGGTAGCGGACGAACGGATCGCACTACCCAGTTACGGCTGATCCGATGCCCGACTTGTACCGCTTGCGGATAGGAGGCCCCAACGAGGTCAGAGATTACTCTCTTGTATTCCATCGTGGGCATGTATATCAAAATTCCGGTGCCCGGAGGGAGAAGGTAGCGCCCGGCTGTGCAGGGCTCCCGTTCAACGCAGGCAACGATTGCGGCATAAAGACCGTCTCGCGAGGAAATCCATTCCACCCTAGTGGGCCTGACTGAATGCCGCCGATAGCCTGCAGTCTCGACAGTAGCCCATCCGGGACGCACATATTTACAATACCAACATCGTTGCTGTTCCGCGCCGATCTTAGCGCCATATGAGACGCGGCTATCAATGCCTGCGGTGCCGATGCCTCAAATGTAAAGAAGCTGCCAGGCGGATAACTGCGAGTATTCGTGGATACCGGAGCCAGCCCATTCGCAATGATGGAGGCTGCCCCCGCCTTCGAGGTGCCGTGAAGGAACGAGGTGCATCCTTCGGGCTCGTTGTCTTTGGGCCCCGTATCCGTCCGCGCAACCGTCTTGGCCTGCGCCTGCGCCTGCACTCGTACCGCCTCCTCGCGGCGCAGCCAATCCATGGTCATGTCGTAGGCGCATTCGCGGTCCTGACACGAAAACATCTCTATGTCTGGCAGATTTGCGCGCAACCGCGAGAGCCCTGCCGCGCCGATTGCGGCGATCACGGTCCCCACGGCTGCGATGCCGATGTTGATAGCCTGGTTGATCTTGTCAGAATTTTGTATGACCCAGTTTGCGATCACAGCTGGGTTCCGACCGTCTGGATCCCAGTACGTGACAGGGTTCTGATTGACGTACTGGTACGGATGGAGCGCCCACGGCGCTAACATGAACTTGGCGTCAGGCCCACTGACAGGTGGATCGGGCGTCAGCCAGCGTCCGGTGTCCGGGACCATCCAGCGGGCGTCGTGATCCGACCAGCCCGTCGCGATGTCGGTGCGCTTGTTCAGCTCGTTCAGGTCGCGCGCGGCGACGTCGGGACTGCCGACGACATCGCCCGAGGCGGTGTGGATGCGGGCATCGATCGGCGTGCCGAATGGCTCGTAGCGGCGCTCCTCGATGAGATGGCCGGTGGCGTCGGTGAACAGCGCAGGTCCGGCGCTGAAGCCGGCGTGCATGAAGGTCGCGAGCGCGGCGGCGTCGAGCGCCTGTCGGCGGGTCGCGATGCCGGGTGATGCGCAGGAGGCCGCGAACGCGAGCCCTGCCATGCCGGCGGCGACGGCGCGCCGACGCAGCAGGCGCCGCGTCGAGATCAGCGCGAACGCGAGCGCGACGCAGGCGAGCAGCCACGGCAGGAACGTTGCGACGAACCGGAGTGCGCGTCCGACGGTAGCGGTCGCGACAGTCGACGTCGATGACAGGGTGATGCGCGCGATGATTCGGCTGCCCACGGTCACGTCGTGCTCGCGCACGCCGTTGCGCTCGGCGGTGCCGTCGCCGAAGAAGTACGACACCGCGCCGCCCGGAGCCACGGTCTTCACCCGCTGGGTGTCGTGGCCGTACGCGTGCTCGACGGTGCCGACATTCACCCCTTGGACACGCACGAGCCGGTCGGTGGGATCGAACGTCATCACCACGTCATCCTGGCGGGTCTGTCGGCCGGCCGGGTCGTAGTCGAACGTGTGCGTGACCTGCCCGGCGGCGTTGGTGACCGAGGTGAGCTGGCGCGGCGCGCGGACGCCCTCCGCGTAGTGATAGGTGCCGAAGAACGCGCCGAGGCTGCGTGGCGGCTCCAGCGTCCGCGACGTCATGTTGTGCAGGACGTCGTAGCCGTAGCCGAACCGGAACTCGCTGGCGCCGCTGCCGATCGCCGCGCTGGTCAGCCGCGCGAAGCCGTCGTAGCCGAACGCTGCGCGGTGATCGAGCCCGACGCCGTCGAGGTCCGTGATGCTGGTGACCGCGTTCCACGCGTTGCGCTCGGCCTTGACGTCGTAGATCGCCGCGCCGTCGACGTCGTGCACCGTCACCTGACGATTGAGGCTCAGCAGGTCGCGATCGAAGCGGGTATCGACGCCGTTGTGGGCGAGCTCGTGCAACGGCGCGCCGCTGGCGTCTTGTTCGAGGAGCTGCCAGAGGTCGCCGATGGCGGTCAGGCGGCCGACGGGATCGTAGGCGTATGACAGCACGAGTCCGTCGTCGTAGCTGCACGACAGGGCCAAGCCCGACGGCGAGAACACCGTGGTGGCTTCCGAGGTCTTGCCGTCGATGCGGCGGCGGGTAAACGCCTGCCGGCCGTACTCGTCGTAGCCGACGTCGAGCCCGCCGGTTGGCTCCTCGATCCACGCCAGGCGCCCGGCGAGGTTGGTCGCCTGCGCTCCGGCGCCGGGGCGCGCAACGTCGTAGTGGTAGGTGTACAGGCCGCCGCCGTTGCGCGTATGCAGGCGGCCGAGCGTGTCGTAGTCGTACGTGACGACTTGGCTCTCAGCGTTGGTCTCCGAGGTCAGGCGCCCAGCGTCGTCCCACGTGAGAGTGCGGGTTCCGAGATCCGGATCCTGGCTCGTCCGTAGGCGGCCCAAGGTGTCATAGGTGAAGACGCGTTGCACGGCGCCACCGGCGAGCTTCATGGTGGTGAGCCGACCTGCCGGGTCGTAGGTCGCCTCGACGATCTCGTGCGTGCCGTCGGGGAGCGAGCGCTCGGTAAGCAGCGCCCGGCCTTGGCCGTCGAGCACGCTGTGCACCGGCGACAGATCGGACTCACGTGCGGTCCGGTCGAAGGCGACGTAGTCGATCGTGCGCTGCGCACCGGTCGGCAGGGTCTGCTGGACCATCCGACCGAGGGCGTCGTAGCGGAGCTGATCGCCGACGATACCTGCCGGACGGCTGGCGTGCTCGAAGGTGGCCGCGTAGACGGGGCGGCCGGCGAACACGACGCGCGAATTCGGATCGCGCTCGTGGTAGTCGGAGATGATCCACTGGTCGGCCGCGAGTCGCTGCGCCCGATAGCGCACCTCGCCGAGGCCGTTGCTGACCTCGACGCTCTGGCGCCAGTGGCTGGCCGGCGACCACGTCGCAGGCTTCGCGCCGAGTTGTTCGGCTGCGCCATCGAACTGCCATGTCGTGCTGGTCGGGCTCCACGCGGGCGGCTTCGGACTGGGCGCGACCCAGTCGTACTCGATGACCTGGTGATCGGGCCGATCGTCGATCGCCGTGGCGATGAACCGACCAAAGCTGTCGTAGCGCAGGTGGGTGGTGTGACCGTTGGGCTCGGTGATCGCGGTGGCGAGGCCGAGCGTCTTGTCCCAATCGGCTTGCCAGATGAAGTCGGTGTCGCCGCTTCCGGCGACGTGGCGCTCGTCCTCGATGAACAGGCCGGTGGCGTCGTACGAGATCCGGGTCTCGGTGCCGCCGGTCAGGATCGTGACCGGGCTGCCGTGCGCGTTGTAGGCGATCTGGGTCTGGACGACGAAGCGGTTCTCCTGCGCCAGCCACGCCCGGGTCTCGCGCGGCCAACCCTTGCCGACGACGCACAGGGCGTGGACCGTGGTGTCGTCGCCGAAAAGGTGCTGGGCGTCGCTCGCGAGCACGCCCGCGGTGCTCGAGACCTTCTGCTCGCAGACCTGGTTCCGGACCCACGTGGTGTCGTCGTCCGCGTAGGTGGTGTCTTTCACCGACTCGTCCCCGGTCAGATCGGTCCGGCCGAGGTCGGTCTCGCGCTTTGCACGGCCGAACGCGTCGTACTCGAAGCTCACCTGGGTCCGGCGCGCGTCCTCGTAGAGCACCGTCCTCGTGGTCAACGTCGCCGCACGCAGCAGCGGCACGTCAGGCAGCCCGGAGACCACCATCGTGCTCCAGGTGTAGTTGGTGAGCGAAAACAACTTGCCGGTGCCGTCGACAACCTGCTCGCTCTGCGGCTTGCCACGCCACACGCGCGGATTCGCCGCGCTGCCGCTGCCGCTCAGGTAGCGCGTGATCACCACGCCGGTCTCGGCGGGCGTGGCGCCGGCCGTCGTGACCGTCGTGGTCAAGAAGCCGCCGAAGCGCTGCTCGGCGGCGTCCCAGAATCCGTCGCGCACGGAGTAGTTGATCTCGCGCGTGACCTCGCCGGGCCCGACCACGGTGCGCTTCTGCACCGGCACTGGCATCGCGATCGGTAGCTCGAGGCTCCAGGGCGAGCCGGCCGCCCTGGCCGCGGCCGACAGCGAGTGCGAAGAGCGGTAGTCGAGGGCGACCTCCATGCCGATCCCGTTGCTGACGCCGACCAGCATGCCGGCGGTGGTGGCGCCGGCCATGTCCAGGCGCCACATGCCGCTGGGCGACGACCATACGATGTCCTGCGAACCGTTGCCGTTGCTGTCGGTGATCGCGACGACGACCGTGGTGGACGAGAACGGCTCGGGGTTGCTCAGCTGCACCGCCGCGGGGTCGAACGATCCGTCGGCGCGCCCACGGAACCAGGCCACCACGCCGTCGTCGACGCGGAGCAAGTCCGTCAGGCCGTCGCGGTCGAGATCGGCGAGCTCGACCTTGTCGGGGCTCCATAGGCCCACGACGGGGTACGGCACGATGGCCATCGGCTCGAAGGTGCCGTCGCCGTGGCCCAGGTAGGTCTCGAGCTGATTGTCCTCGACCACGACATAGTCGTCGAGGCCGTCGCCGTTGACGTCATGAAACCGGCCGTCCAGCGTCGGCAGCACCGCGCCGCCGATCTGCGGCTTCGGGTTCTGCGCCGACAGGCCGGTGCGCGATGCCCAGCGGACCAGGAGCCCGTTGTTGTTCCACTGGATGGCGTCGACGAGGCCATCGCCGTTGAGATCGGCGAACCGTGCGCGCGCCGGATCGCGGAGCGCGACGCCCTGCGAGCCCGGCCACACACCGGACTGCTGCAGCCACTGGGTCCGCGAGAACTTGTAGATCGTCCAGCCGTTGTTGTTCTCCGCGATCAGCTCGGGCCGGGCGTCGCCGTCGACGTCCTGGAGCTGCAGCTGGTCGATCGATTGCGTGTTGCCGGTCAGCGCCAGCGGCACATCCAGGAACACGCCATCGCGGTTGGTGCGGTAGGTGTGGCCGGTGCCGGCGAGCCGCAGCAGCTCGGCGGCACCGTCGCCGTCGAGATCCACCAGCGTCACGCCACTGTCGTTGAGCCGCCAATTTCCGACGGCGATCGATTCGCGCACCGGCGTGGCCGGGCGGGCGTAGGTGAACGACAGCGCCGGCCACGCCCCCGTGCCGGCCTTGCCCGTCGAGCTCACGCCCGACAGACGCGACAGCGGGAAGCTCGCGGGCGGTGCATACGCGAGCTGGTAGGCCCGGCGCTCGGTGCCGAACGCCGTCACCTTCACGGTCGTCAGCCGCCGCGCGGTCGTGACCGCAAAGCCCTCGCGGTAGCTGAGCGTGGGATCGGGCCGCCCCTCGTAGAAGAAGTCGACCTGGTAGACGTCGCCGGGCCCCCAGGTCAGCTTGCTCGGATAGACCTGTCCGCGGTCCTGGAGGTACTGGTAGCGAACGTGCTCGCCGGCCAGGTTCGTCGCGTCCTCGCACATCCACGCGAGCACGTGGGCGTCGTCGGCCTGCTGGCGCCCGGTCGCCACCGTGCCAAGTCGGTACTTGACGCCCTTGCCGTCATCGACCTCGAAGCCGGCGCCGACCCGCTTGACCCGCACGGTCTGGCCCATGCCCTCGACGCGATACTCGGTGTCGCTGATCGCCACCAGCCGCCCCGAGGCCACGCCGGAGATCTCGAGCTCGTCGCTGGCGGCAAATGTCGGCGGCCCCAGGCGGGTCGCGCGCTGGATGCGGGTCTGCCCCAGCGTCCAGCCGATCCCGAGCGGGCCATTGCCTAGCGCGCCAGAATAGCTCAGCGACACCGACGGCGCGAGACCGCCGAAGCCGGAGGGCAACTCGATCGGGACCTCGTACCCGACCTTCGCCGCGAACGGATCGACCGTCGGCTCGCCGGCGAGCCCGCGCACCGAGTTAGGCCCCGACGGGACCTTGAGTCGCTCGGATGTCACCGAGCCGGCGACCGGCCGCTCCGCGCGGGCGCCGCCGCTGGCGGCCAGGAGCGTGGTGAGACTGGCCAGGATCGCCGCCTGGGCACCTCGTCGACTGCCATACATAGGAATGCGCATAAATGAACTCGATTTCGATGCTGGAGTTAGGGCGGTCAGTCGTCGTGTCGTTCACGGCGTGGAGTCCGGGTCCCGCCCCATGTGGGCGATCGACATGCGGATTCCCCCGACGATCGCGTCATCGAGCCGAAAAAGTCACGCCGAGCGGGAGTGCGCGATTGGTCGCTTGTCGCATGCAAGCGTCGGCAGCCAGAGCGTCCGCGGAAACGCGTTCGCTGCCAACCTCAAGAGCGCCATCCAGGCCTGCCGCAGGCGGCACCGGACCGTGCTCGCGTACTTGAGGTCGGTTGTTCACGCTTCGCTGAACCACCAGTCTACTCGCTGGCTTCCGCTCTCCCTGAACGATTACAGGCCATTTCCCACCTGCAGGAAGTCGAACCGGATGAGGACATCTTCGATCGTATCGATGACGGCATCGGTGAACTGCGTTGGGAACAGCAGGATGTATTCGCCGTAGAGTCCGCGGCCGGCGAACCCGGACGAGAACCCGGCTGGGTGACCACCGTCCGGCATGTCGGACAGCGGCCCGCGCTCCATGTCCACCGGGCCATTGACCGTGATGAAGTCGAACGGGTCGGGCTTGGTCAGGTCGGCGGCGACGTCGCCGACCATCAGGTTGTTGGATGGGCGCGTGCGCGCGAAGGTCAACGTTCCGCGCACCTCCGCCTGGCATTGCTGGCTGGCGAACGCGTTGGCCTGGTAGAGACCCATGTTGTAGAACGTGTTCGGCACGCCATTGGTGATCTGCACCGAGGTGGTCACGCGCCAGATTCGTTCCGCGCAGCTGGTCGTTGCAAAGCCACCCGGGCGGAGTGAGAACCGGACGCCGTGACCGACGAGGTTGTGATGGGCGTCGTAGATCTTCGAGGCATCGGACTTCAGCAGCTGGCGCAGTTGTTCGGCCTTGGTCAGGCGTGGCGCACCCGGAGGCAGGTTGACGGCAGGTAGCGTGAGGTTCTGCAGCTCGAGTAGTTCGTCGACCAGGCTCAGCACCACCGGCATCTCATCGGGATGCGTGTCCCGATCGAGCGGCTGGTTGTGCGCCTCGATGTTGTCAAGCACCGTTTTCAGATCGTCCGGGAGCCGCGCCGAGAGCGTGTCGCTGCGATATCCAAGGTCGCCCTGGAATTCGTACTCGAACGCGCGCACGGCCAGGTACGTCAGCTGGCGCGCCCGGGTCATGTGGCGCTGGAACTGCTCGATGTGCTGATCGAGCCAGTAGTGGAATTGCGGCGGCGCGCGGTCGATACGGGCTTCGATCGCGATCTGCCCCGCCGCCTCGTCGACCATCGCGCGGGTGATCTCGCGAGCGCTGTCGAGGCTGGCCGTCGCGGTGCTGGTGGCCAGCGCGGATCGCTTGATCACGTCATTGGCGCTGTCGACCGCGAGCAGCATGAGGTCGGCCTGGTTGTAACAAGCCATCTCTTGCTCGGTGCCTTGCCGGCGGGCGAGAACAATCTGGTGCTTGGCCTCGGCATCCGCGATCCGGTTGTCCAGCGTAGTGAGGTGGGTCTGGAGGGCGAAGCCAATGACGCTGCCATCGGCGCCGCCGGCGCCGGCGCCACCCGATGCGAAGGCGGCCGCGACATTGTTCGCCGCGCTGAGGAGCGACCCGATCATGCCCCAGCTCTGCCGCTCGTCACGGAGCGCCCGCATGTGCTCCAGGTGCTCATTCATGATGCTCTGGGTCTCGTCGTGAAACTTCACTTGACGGTCGCAGTACCCGAACTGGGTGTCGTAGGCGAGTTGCGCGCGCTCGCCGGCGTTCTGCGCGTTCTTGCCGTCGATCTCCGCGCCCTGGATCGCCAGGACCTGGGCGCCGAGATCGCCCTTCAGGCACGTCGGGGGGATGTCTCGGATCACCAGGCTCTCAGCGCCGCTGCACTCCGGTAGCTCCTTCTTGAAGAAGCAGTTGTCGGCCGTGAGCGTGCCATTGAGGAAACCGTCGAGCAGCGTGCCGCTCGCGGGCGCACCGCACAGCTGGCGCAGGGCCCCCTCGTGCTCCGCCTTGAGCCCGGCCATGCGCTGTTCCCGCAGCGTGGTGCCGCTCGGTCCCCTCGACTCGAGGTTGGCCTGGAACTCCGAGTCGCGCTGGGCACGATACGCATTCTGTGCGTCCGTCAACTCGACTTTCGCCAGCGCTACCTCCTCTTTGGCCTTGCCCACCAGGTACGTCGAAGCGGCGAAGAACTTGTCCACGGCGCTGCCGGCGTCACCGGTGTACAGCGGCACGTCGTCTTCGGGGACGTTGGTCGGGTTGGTGCACTTGGCGGCCTGGTCGACCGCGTGCAGGGCGCTGGTGCGCCGGCCTGCGAGCAACTGCTTCGCCGCCTGATAGCGCTGGAACCACGGCGCGGACGACGCGCCGGGCAACGCCGCCAGCGCGTCGGCCTCGTGCTCCAGCACCGCGACCAGGCGCAGGTTGCGGCCGGCGCGGGCCAGCGCGCGATCGCGCGCCGCGGAGGTGCCGTCCGCGTAGCACTCGCCGTACAGCACCATGCGCTCGGCTTCGACGTACTCGGTCAACAGCTCGAGGTCCGCGGCGGCCGTCTCGACGATGTGCACCGGAAGTGCCGTCGCCTGCTCAGACTTGGAGGCCGCTGAGGGCGGAGGCAGGATGTCGTTGTTCGGGTTGCCGTTATAGCGGGTGGCCATGACGCGGAAGTCGTCCTCGTTGATCGCGTGCTTCCATAACGATAGCTCGTCGTAGGTCTGGATGTCGCCGCGAAACGGAGAGGCGTTGTCGGTGCTGAGACACACGGGCTTCGCGTCGTTCGACTTGATGGGGAACGAGTTGATCGAGAGTGGACACGTATAGCTCCAGTTCGAGAAGACGCCGGTTTCGGCCCACGTGCAGCTGCTAACGAGATCGGTGATGGGTCCGGAGCTGACGTTGAACGCGTTCAGCGCCGCGGCCGGCACACCGGCGGCGATCGTTGGGACCAGCGCGGTTCGCCGCTGTGCGGCGTGGCCGGTGCAGAATGCCTGCGTGGGTGGCGCGATCGGACATTGGCTCTGGTCGAACGCGGAGGTGATGGTGCGGGAGACACTCTCGGGCCATTGCTGGGTCGCTGCCCCAAGTCCGTCGCCTTGGACGTAGCGGTCCCACGAGGGGCACGCATTCGGTCCCGGCATGCAAGCGAAGCTCACCGTGCCGTTGTCTGCGAAACGTACCGGCGCCGTGCTGGACGTCCCGGTGAAGGTATCGATCACGCCGGTGTTGTCTGCGTGATACCGGTAGATGCGATAGGTGCCGCTGTCCGCGACGATCGCCATCAGGCCCCAGTTAGCGTCTCGGCCCTGCCCGGTGAATGCACGCATGGGGATCGCCGGGAACGTGACAAACGTACTACCCGGACCGCTCATGGTAAGGAGCAAGGTCGGCGCCGTGGTGCCAGCGCCGTCGGTGCGGAACCCCATCCGCCAGCCATTGGAGCTGGTGGCAAACGTGGCAAACGCATTAGACGGCACACCGTACGCCGTGAACACGAAATTGGCCATGATCGTGAACCGCGCATCGTCGTAGCCCGCGCCGAAGGACGTCGGCTGGCTGGTGACGGTGCTCCTCGCGCCGCTGCAGCGTAGCGCCGCGTCGGTGAACGTGATGTCCGTTCCTGACAGCTGGTTCGTGCCCTCCGTCGCAATCAAGGGCGAGCTGCCATTGAACGACCAGCGGACCACCGGTCGGTCGGGAACGCGGTAGTCGGGCGTCGTCGTGGCGAGCGGGAGATCGGGTCCGGCGCGGTACTGACTCCGGACCTGCGGGTCGAGCAGCAGGCGGAGCCCGTCGTCCACCACATCCAGCGCTTTGGCGAGCCGCTCGTTCGCTGGCTCGTTGCCGTTGGCCAGCGCGTCGTCGTACTTCCTGAGCTGCACCGCGGTCGTGGCGGTGTACGCGTTGGTGCCCAACCACTGGCGGAGCATGTTGCCCAGTCGGCGCTGGCCGCTCAGCTTCATCGGCTGCCCAACGTCGCTGACGACGTTGGCGCGGAGCGCAAGGAAAAACCGCGCGAGGCTAACACACGGCTTGCTGCCGAGCGGCGCGTCCGTGCTGGGTAGCGCAGCCAGGTCGGCGAGGCACGATTCGAACAGGTCGAAGCCGTTCGCCGGCTCGTGCTCGGTAGTGCGGTTGGCGATCGAGAACGTGGGCTGCGCATACTCCGGCCCGGCGCCGCCCGGGGTGCACAGCAGGTCATCGGACGGGCTCTGCCGGTTCTCGCTGACCGCAAAGCGCGATGCCCCCGGCGCGGCGGTGTCAAAGCAGTACGCGCGTTCGAAACCGGTGACGTCGCTTCCCGCCAGCTTGGCCGAGTTGCTCGAGAGCAGGGCGGCGAGTGTGGGTTGCCAGTCGTCGAGCCGCCGCGACTTCATCGTGCTCGGGGGGGCTACGGCCTGGTTGGACTCGGTACCGGCTCGGGTGGTGCCCGGCATGCAGCGGAACATCCCCGGCACGGGGGCGAGCGTGTTCTCGCAGTGCGCATTAGCGCCGCACTGCAAGTCGGAGAGGCAGGACAGCGCGGCTACGTTGCCGGTTCGATCGAGCGACAAGGTGAGTGGCGTGGCCGGGCTGCCGGTGCCATCGAGGTACGACAGCGTGGCGTTGAGATGGCCGGTGGTCTGATCGTACACCGCCGAGCTCACGCGGAACTGCACGTCGTACGTCGCGCTGCTGCTGGCTAGCTGGGTCTGTAGCCAGGGCACGGTCGTGTAGGCGTTTGCTGCGCGCGGCACCACGACGTATCCAGCGGGGAACAACACGCCCTGGGCCTCGAACACCGCCACGTGGGTCAAGGTCACGTCGGCGTCCACGAACAGCGTCGCCTGGTTGTCGCCCTGCGGTCCCGCGCCGGCGTTGGGGAAGCTGATCGTACCGCGGTAGTGCCCGGGGTCGGTGGCCGGGATCGCCAGCGAGGCGGCCTCCACGGCGATCGGCGTCGCCAGCGCGGCGTACTCGCTGCGCGCCTCGAAGGTCCAGTCGGCGGGCGTCGCGCTGCGGGGGATCTCGATCCAGATCGACCGCCACTGCGAGTGCACGTCGCTGTGGCTGATGTCGAAGGTCCACCCGCCGTCGAAGGCGCATTCTTCGCCGAGCTCGGCCGTGCTGGTGCACTTGACGCGTGGCTTCGGCGTGCCTTCCGGGACGGACGTGCCGGTACGCGCGAGCTTGAACACGACGCGGGCAGGATGGGTGAGCGTGAGGATGCGGAGGTCGTTGGCCACCACGCGCACCTTGGTCTCGACGAGCTGCGGCGCCACGGCGGTGTTGGCGCTCACGTGGCCGGGGTCGGCTTCGAGGCTGAGTTGGAACGGGGTGGGCGGAGGCGGGACGCTAGGAGGCGGCGCGATGCACTGACCGATCTGCGAGCACACCTGTCCGCCGGTACAGGTCAGCCCCAGCGCCGGCGGCGGGGGCGTGGTCGCGAGATCGGCAGGCATGCACTCGACGACGCACACCGAGCCCGCGTCCTTGCTGCAGCGCGCGCCACAGTCGCAATCGTCGTTGGTCTCGCAGGCCGGCTTGGGATCGCTGGCGGGAATACTGGCGAGATCGACCAGCGCCTGCCATCGGGTCGGGGCCGGTATGGACGCGCATGTCGCAGAGTCGTTGCTGCGTGCGACGTTCGTGAAGGACGCGACGCAGCTGCCGACCGCATCGCAGGTCTGGCCGTGGTCGCAGTCGCTATCCGACATGCAGTCCCAGTCGCACACCGCCCTCGTGGCGTCGCACCGGCTGCCGGTCGGGCAATCGCTCACGCTGTCACAGCTCTGTGGGTGGGCCTTGATGCGCTGCAGCTCGAACGGGCTACGCTGCTGGCCGTAACCGGGCCTGGGTGCCTCGGAGGGTCGGTCGGTGCAAGCCACGAGTAACGCCAGGCTGGCGACGAACGACGGAACCAGCCGCGATCTTCGCTGTTGGTGATCTTCGATATCGGGGGCTTTGCCAGACTCCGCTGGAACCGAGTCACTACGCGCTGCGTCGACTGCGACGGTGCAAACAGCAGGCGACCATGGAATGCGAGGTTTGGATGTCGGAGCTACACCGGAAAACATTGGTCCGGCGCGGAGCGTGCGGCGAAGCAGTCGAGTGCCAAGGTGAGCGATTCGGCGCGTGGCTACAATGATCAGAGAGATTGCGAGTACGCAGTGTCGTTTCATGTTTATTCCGATGGTGTGCGAGCACGACGCGCAGCTCTCCGAGCTGGCTCAGGTGCTACAAAATTGGATCTTCTCGCGTTCGGGTGATGGTCGATTGATGATTGATGAGCTGATAGCGCCCCGGGTGCCACGGGCTATCCGGATCAGCCAACCCGCACATGGCTATCGCAATCCCAGCAACCTGAGATTGGTGCTCCATTGTGCGTCCTGGACGTAGCCCGACGAACCTTCCCCAAATGTACGGAGGGCGCTCTGTTGATGTGCCGATGGAATGCGTAACAGCGAGCGCCTTGCGTTCGGCAATGAACAGCCACTTCTCCAAGTGCCTCCGCCCCCTGTTGTTAATAGCTGTTAGCTGAGTCGCAAGAGCGATGCAAGCGGGCGGGGCGCCGCGCATGTCGAATTGACGGGTCGCATCGATTTTTGCTCCGACCCGTCATTTCGACCTCGACCACCTTGCGTCGCCTGGTCCACGCGTTCCGTGCGCGGTGTTCGCCTACGCTGCGTCGCCGATGGCGTCAGGTCAGCCGGCACGCTCACGGCGGATCGTAGTCTCCAGTTCGGCCGCATCGTGGAGCGCGTCGCCGATCCGTTCGCCCAGAAGGCGTGTCCCCGCAAGGCTGGTCGGCATCTGGGCAACCCACCGGTGAGCCGCCCCGCTGAGCGCGATGCGCATCACGTGCTCCTCGACGGATGCCGTTGATCATCAGCATGTCGAGCCCAAGCGCGCTGGCTCCGACATGTTAGACGCTCTGTCGCCGCAACGAACCGACGGCTCACCCGCGCTGCGGCTGGTCCGCGCAATGGCAAGTCCGTGGCTCCGCGCGCAGCGTCGGGCCGATATACCAGCGAGCACCTGCTGAACCGCGCGCGCATACAGCGGATCCTCGGTGCCAAACGCCGCCCATGCTGGCAGCTGCCGCGCCCGACTGTAGATCGTGGCGGTTCGAGGCCCGATACACTGCCGGACTCGCGCCGCGAGCGCGTCACTGCGAACCCGGCGTCGAGCGGCATCCGTTCGGTCGCGCCGGCGTGTGCCGCAGCTTGCACCGTCAGCGCAAGCGGACCACCGGTTTGAGCGACGGTTTCAGTTCGCGCGCTTGAACACGACGTGGAGTTGGAGCGGAAAGCACGCGGCCGAGGGCTGGCCGTTGGGGCCGATCCACGGCTGGTAACGCCAGCTCATGAGGTTGCGCTGAAGCTCGTCGGCGATCTCGGAAATCGCCTTGAGGATCTTCACCGACGCGACGTGACCGCGCTCGTCGATGCAGAGCTTCGCGGTCACATCCGCGAAGTTGTCGGTGATCCCGTCGGCCTTCATCGCCGGGAGCGTTCCCGAGACCTTGGTGACCGCGTTCTGCGCCACGGTCGGGATGCCCTTGGGGCCGCTGGCGATCGGAGTCGGCCGCTGGGGCTCCACCGGCGCGGGCGCCACACCGGCGTCGATCGGCGGCTTCGACGTCACCTTGGCGGGTGGCGGCTCGGGCTCGGTCTCGGTGATGTGCACATCGTCGCTCTCCTTGGCACCGCGTGGCGTCGCGCCGCTGCCTGGGCGCTTGCGTTCCACAGCGGGCGGAGGTGGGGGAGGCGAACGCGTGGTGGTTCCGGGCGACTGCGGCGTGCGCTTGGTCGCGGGAAACGTCGCGTGGAACGGATACTGCCGATCGACCTCGGCGACAAACTCCTGCGTCCAGTCGACACCGGTCGCATTGGTGACGATGAGCTGATGCTTGCCGACCGCGACCTGAAGTTCGAGCGGCGTGACCTGCTCGAGCGGCTTGCCATCGAGCTGTGCAACCAGTCCGGGCGGTTGCGACGTGACGCTCAATCGCGCCAGGCCTTTCTCCAGCGCGACGTGGACGGTCTGTGGTTCCGCTGTGCGCAGCGTCACTTCGGTCGACCGCGGCTTGTAGCCCTGGCGGTGAATCGAGATCGAGTAGACACCCGGTTCGAGCTGGGTCTCGAACGGCGAGCTGTGCCCCGCTTCCTTGCCGCCGATCTCGACGATCGCATCGCTCGGCTGAATATCGAACTTGACCGACGCAAGGGCCGGTGCGGGTGGTGGCACGGCAGCCTGCTTCTTGGGCGGCCGCAGCACGAACTGATACGCCGCGAGTCCGGCTGCGATCGCGAACAGGATGATCAGCGCGAGGCGAGCCGCCGAGTTGCGGCGCGGCGCCGGCATCAGCGATGCCCCGATGGTGGGCATCGCGATCTGAGGCTGCTGCTGCTGCTGCGCCGGTGGCACCGCCTGGTCGGGCACCATGTGGAGCTGGGACAGCTGCGGATCGGCTCCCCAGGTAAGGTCCGCGACCGACTTGTCATCCTCGACGTCGCTATCGCCGAGCCTCGGCACACCGCTGAGGCCGGGCTGCGAGGTTCGCGGCGTCTGACCGGGAAGCGGCCGCTGGTGGACTCCCGACAGTGAGTTGCGCGACTCGGGGAACGCGCGCGACACGGCGTTCGACGACACGTTCGGCAGCGAGGTGCGCGAGCCCCAGGGATCCTCGGTCGTCGCGATCTTGGCGCGCCACTCGGCGACGTCGCGTGCCGAGAACCGGACGCCCGCCTGCTCGGCCACATACTCGAGCGCCTCGCGGAACGCACCGGCCGTCTGCAGCCGGCGCTCCGGGTCGCGAGACAGCGCCGCGAGCACGACTTCGTCGAGCGATGCCGGCACGCCCGGATTGCGGCGCGACGGCGGTGGTATCTCGGCTTCGTGAATCCGGATCAGCGTGTCGTAATCGGTCTTGGCGGAGAACAGCGGATGCGCGGTGAGCAGCTCGTGGGCGACGACTCCCGCGGAGAACACGTCGGACACCGGCCCGTACGACCGCCCCGTTACCGCCTCCGGGGACATGTAACCAAGCTTACCCTTGACACGTCCGCTCTCGGTGTGGAGCTGACGGGCATTCGCCTTGGCGATCCCGAAGTCGATCACCTTGAGGTGGCCGCTCTGCGCGACGATCAGGTTCGACGGCGAGACGTCGCGATGAACGATGCCCTGCGGCGTGCCGTGCTCGTCGACGAACGTATGCGCGTACTCGAGCGCATCGCAGAGCTCGCAGAGAACTGACATCACCACGTTGAGCGGGAGCGGCTCCTTATGGCGATTGCTGTAGCGGAGCATCTTGCGCACGTCGAACCCATCGACGTGCTCCATCGCGATGTAATAGACGGCTCCGACCCGACCGAAGTCGTAGATCTGCGCGATGTTAGGATGAACCAGGAGCGACGCTAGCTTGGCCTCACGGACGAACGAGTTGATGAACTCGGCGTCCTCGGCGAGGTGCGGAAGCATGCGCTTCAACGCGACCCCGCGCTCGAAGCCCGCGATCCCGCGCTTCTTCGCGCGGTGCACCGTGGCCATACCACCGACCCCGAGCCGTTCGTACACGATGTACGGGCCGAACTCCTCGGGGGCTATCGATTCGGCGGTCTTCACGGAGCGATCTTGCCGCGCTGGCATGCGGGCCACATGGTAACAGAAGGATCAGAAGAACGTGAGTTCGAGCTTGGCGTAGTAGAACGCGCCGTTCCAGCCGAACTGCGTGACGTTGCGGTTGTAGACGAAGCGACCCAAGCTGATGTTGGCCGCCTTCGTGTTCTTGTCCGGGAACGTGTCGAACACGTTATCGCCGCCGATCGTGAGCTGCAGGTTCTTGGTGAACTGGTAGCCGAGGTCGGCGTCGAACAGGACCTTCGCGCCGAAGACTTCGTCGTTGGTGAAACCCATGGCCGTGGGCGCTGGCTTGAAGCGAACCCGGCCGTAGTAGTTCGCGCGGGCCATCGCGCTGAGCTTCTTGAGATTGTAGCGAGCCGAGATGTTCCCCTTCTGATGCGGAACCGAGTCCTCGAGGCGGTTCTTGGCGAGCCGGTCGAAGAAGAACGTGGCCAGCTGGGCCGGATCTGCGCCCTCGAGTGCCGTCGCCAGGCCGCTCGGCACGTTGATCTTCTTGACTTCGGTCTTCGTGAAGTTGGCAACGCCACTGAACACCACGGTGCCGGCGCCGCCGGTGTCCAGCGCGTAGTCGGCCACGATATCGGCACCGATGGTGTCAGTGTCGACTGCATTGGCGAAGAACTGCGCTGCCGTGACGCCCGGAAATTGATCCAGGATGTCTGCGACGGGCGCGTATCGCACGTTGTTGATCGTGCTCGTGAACTGGTTGGTCAGCGTGATCCGGTCCTTGAGACGGATGAAGTAGCCGTCCGCCGTGAGCGAAAAGTTGTCGAACGGGCGCAACGTGATACCGCCGCTGGCGTTGAGCGACGTCTCTTGCTTGAGCTTCGGGATGCCGAAGCCGACGCCGTTGAGCCCCGTCGTGATCGGGTTTGCGTTGTTGGTGGTCAGCACCTGGTTCGCCACCAGGTTGCCCTGAGCGTCGGGGATGAACAGCGAGGACACGTTGCTGAACCACAGCTGCTGTAGCGACGGGGCGCGGAAGCCCGTGCTGACCGCACCGCGGACGGCGATCGCGCGGCCCAGCGGGACCCGAGCCGCGACCTTGCCCGTGAACGAGTTGCCGAAGTCGCTGTAGTTCTCGTAGCGACCACCGACGTCGACGTTGAGGCCTTTCACGATCTCGCTCTCGAGGCCGGCGTAGACACCGACGTTGTTACGCGTGCGATTGACCTCGTTCGCCGGCTGGAAGCCCGGAAAGACTTGCGCGCCCGGCTGCGCGATCCCACCGCCGGTCGGCACCGCTGGTTGTCCATTCGGAGGACCAAACTCGTACGACGCCTCGTCGCCGGCCTTGATCTGATAATTCTCGCTGCGTACTTCGGAGCCGACAACGAACGCGAGCGACTTGATCGCGCCACCAGTATCAATCTTGCGCAGCAGGTCGAGGTCGGCGAGCGTCTCCGATGCCGTCAACGTGCCGGCGTCGAATGACGTCGGGCTGCTATTGCCTAGCGAGGCGTTGACCGAGTTCTCAACGTTGAACTGAAATGAGTTCATGCCGTGGGTGACGCTGACGTCAACAGTCCAATCGCCCTTGCGGCGGATACCTGCGGTGACTTCAAGATCACTGATATTGCTGTGGATCTCGGGCAGGAAGCCGTCCGGATGCAGCGCGACAACCTGCTGCGTCAGCGCGCCGGGATAACGAAAGAAGCCCGCCGCGTTGCCATTGCGATGGCCGACGTCGCCGAACGAGTAGAAGGTCGCCGCTTCGTCGATCGGCAGCTCCAGGTTGTAGGCGCCCATCGCGTCCTGGGAGGCGGCCTCACCGATCCGCATCTTGAAGTCGTCGCGCGTCAGTCCCTTGGACTTGATGATGATGTCATCCATCGGCGGCGTGCCACCCGGCGGTGCCACGTCCGGCATCGGGTAGTAGATGTTTCCGGCCGGCACATTGGGGTTGCCGGACGTGTACACGTTGCCGGTGTACGTCCCGGCGCGGTTCGTCGGATCCTTCTTCAGGAACTCGCCGGTGATGTTGAGGAAGCCCTTCTTGCCGATCTTGAAGCCGTAGTTCGCCGACGTCTTGACCTGTGCGCCGTCATTGCTGGCGGTGATGCCGGTCAGCGACGTGATATCCAGGAGGTCCGTGTAGTCCTTTGTGACGATATTGATCACGCCGGCGATCGCATCAGAGCCGTACTGCGAGGCAGCGCCGTCACGCAGGATCTCGATCCGCTTGATCGAGCTCGAGGGGATTGCGTTGAGGTCGGTGCCGACCGTGCCGCGGCCGTACGTGCCGTTCACGTTCAGCAGCGAGCTCTTGTGCCGCCGCTTGCCGTTGACCAGCACGAGGACCTGATCGGGGCCGAGACCGCGCAGCGCTGCCGGATCGACGTGATCCGTACCGTCGGCGACGGTCTGCGGCGTCGAGATGTACGACGGGGCCAGCGTGTTGAGAATGCGGCCGGTCTCGGTCTTGCCGACGTGGGAGATCTCCTCGGCGGTCACGACGTCGACCGGCGCGGTGGTCTCGATGTTGGTGCGCGGCGTGCGCGAGCCGACGACCACGACCACTTCGGTGAGCAGCTGGTCGAGCGGCAGCGGGAGGTCGACGTCCGCCGAGCGGCCTGCGGACACGGTCAGCTGCTTCTCGATCGAGCGGAATCCGCTGAAGTCAGCGCGAAGGGTCAGCCGGCCCGGAGGGGCAGTGAGCGTGAAGCGCCCGGCATCATCCGTGGTGGCCGAGATATTGGTGCCCTCGACCGTCACCGTGGCACCGGACAGCGGCGCTTCGAGATCGGGCGACCGGATCGTGCCCGTGATGGTCGCGGTATCGGCCGACGATGCGGGCGATGGCGCTGGTTCAGGCGCGGGTGCGGGAGGCGGCGTATCGGTCGGGGGAGCGTCCGCTGGAGGTTCGGCGGGAGGGGTAGGCTGGGCAGACGCCGACTGCACACCGATCCCGGCCAACAAGATAGAAGAACAAAGCGAGAGAGATTGCAATTTGGAATGCACAGGACCTCCCGAAGGGCCACGACCTTATCACAGCGGTTCGTGGTTCAAGCAATGTGGCGGTAAGAAGATGCCGCCATTTTATTCAGTTCGTTTTTTACGTTGGATAGCTCACGTCAACGAGCAGCCGGTCGTTCGATCTCAAAGATTCGTCGTCCGCAAAGATTCGTCGTCTGATTGTCTACTTTGGGTCTACTCTCGATCACCGCTGGATTGTAGGCCGTCCTCGGCCGCTGTCCGACATCGCCGGGGCCACGTCTCTCGATCACCGCTGAAAACGATCGACCCCCTTCATCGCAGCGATCGAACTGACGCTCACCTAGCGGCTTCTGACATGCGCTTGCTGCGCGTGCTCGTCGAGCGGGGACTCCGACGACGAACGTCGGTTCCAGAGCAGCCACGCCGGGGGCGCTGCGGCCCGTCAAGATCGGGCCCTGCGGACCACCTGCCAGCTGCCAGCCGATCGAGATCGGGCCGTGCGGACCACCTGCCAGCTGCCACATCACGGCCGCTTGATGGCATTTCCAGAATACGTTCTGCAATAGCAATATCGCAAAAAACAGCGATGTCGCAGCGAGAGTCCGACTGCGCACAATAATCTCGCGCACTCGCCCGCCGAGTGTGGCGATATTCATATTGTGCCCACAGCCTGCCGCAGTGTCACGCCACGGCGAGCTGGCGGGATAGCCGAGATGGCGTTACAGTTCGCGGGCTTACGACGAAGCAGCGGGGCCAGACGCTGGCACTCCGCGGCTCGCGCGGCGCTACTTCACGACGAACGTCGTCGACATCGACCCCACGTTGCCCGCGGCATCTGCGACCCGGACGGCCAGCGTATGGGTGCCCCGCGGCAGCCCGGTGGCGAGATCGATCCGTAGATCTTCGGTCAGGTCGTCGAACAGGCCGTCGCTGGACGCCCCGAGTTGCCAGGGGCCGTCGTCGACGGAGAACGCCATCTCGCCGATGGTGCTCAGCGCATCGGTCGCGCGGGCCTGCGCCTTGGGATAGGTCACGGTCAACGCGTCGATCACCGGGCGGGTGTTGTCGATCGCGAACATCGGCGTGGTCTGGCTGGAGGTCAGCGCGCGATCGGGCGAGTTGGCGGCAGCGTCGGACGCCGTGACCCGGACGCGGTACCAGCCGTCGGGGTAGGTCTCGGTGTTCCACTCCCACGACGTCGTGGTCAGCGGCGCTTTGCCGGTCTGGATCGGACGCCAGTTCGCCTCGCCGTCGCGCCTCGCCTCGAGCGCGTAGGTCGTGTCGTCACCGTCGGGGTTCTCGGCCTTCCACTTGACCCGCAGGATCGGGCTGCGCGGCTTGGCGGCCGAATCCTTGAGCGTCGGCAACGACTCCTTGGTCGCGACCTCGACTGCGACTTCCTGCACGGTGGTCGGCTGGTTCTGCGGCGCGTAATAGCTCGTCACGCGCCGGACCCGGGCCGCATCGTCCTCGAGTGCAATCCGGAACTGCAGGTAGCGGCCGACCGGGCTGGCGATCTTGCCGCCTTCGTTGCCACCGCCGAGCTTGCCGACCTGCCCGGGTGCCTGCCACTCGCTCCAGCCGACGCCCGGCTTCGCGGTGTTGCCGCTCCGGGTATCGAGCTTGACCTTGCCGGTCGCGGCCCACGTCAGCTTGCCGAACCGCGATACCGCCTTGGCGTCGAGTACATCGCTCACATAGCGCGCCTGCGACGCTCGACCGGTCGAACGGTAGGCCGCCGCGGCATCGTCGGTCGTGAACGACAGGAGGTTCTTGTCGAACCACAGCTGCGACACCGCGCGCTCGTCGACGTCGAACGCCATCGCCACGGTGTCGTCGGTGTCGACCATGTAGATCCGGCCCTTGTCGGCGGCGCCGGCGTAGACCGCGCCGTCAGGGCTGATCGCCAGCGCGGTGAAGTAGGTCTGGGTCAGCGCATGCAGCTGGTCGAGCCTGCCGTCCTTGCCGACGCGGAACAGCGCGCCTTTGCCCTTCTTGGCGCCCTTGCGGCCCAGATCGGTGACCGGGACCGGTTCCTTGTCCGCGCCCGGCTTGGTCCCGACCTCGGGCGGCTTGGCGGCCTGGCCCTTGGCGGCGTTCGGCTTCTCGGCGGCTTCGATCTGGGTCACGGACTTGGCGGTGGTCGGCACGGGCTCCGCCAGATCGTTGGCCGCCGCGACGACCCCGTCGCGGAACGCCGCGAGCGACGAGACCTCGTTGCCGGCGAAGTCGGCCATCGCGCGGGCCTTGCCGAGCTTGGGATCGAACCGGAACACCAGCGCGCGATCGCTGGTGCCGAGCCAGACCGCGCCGTCGCTGGTGACCGCCAGCGCCGTGATCCGCTTGTCGTCGGTATCGAACACCTCCTTCGCCACGCCCCCGGTGACCGCGAACAGCTTGCCCGACGGGCCGGTGCCGGCGTAGACCGTGTTACCGACCGCGGCGAGCGACCACACGGTCTCGACGTCCTTGTCCTTGCCGAGCTGCGCGGTCGGCGTGGCCTTGCCGGTGGCGACGTCGATCTTCCACAGCTTGTTGCCCGGCATCGCCCCGGCCCACACGGTGCCATCGGCGGTCTGGGCCAGCGAGACCACGGCGATCGCGCCGGGCAGCGCGACGAGCTTCTTCGACGCATCGCCGCTCAGGTGAAACACCGAGCCGCCGGCATCGGAGCCGAGCAGGACGCTGCCGTCGGCGAGCCGCAGCGAGCTCCACACCGCGTCACCTTCGAGCGCGGTGCGCTTGGTGTCCCAGCCCGGGCGCAGCTCGCCGGCCGACGTGATGAACGCGTTGGTGGCGTCCCCGGCATCCCATTGCTGGTAGGTCTCGACGCCCCAGGTCGCGGTGACCACGGCGCCGGCGGGGCGGGCCGGGAGCGAGACGAGCGCGAGGAGCGCGAGCGCGAGCCCGCGCATGACAGACGACGAACGCAATGACTTCACAGATCCCCCAGATGAGCCAGATGAGCGAGGTGAGCCAGATGAACGTGACCGGGTCGGGCCGGTCACCAGGCGGCGCGACCGGGCGCCCAGCGACGAGAGCTGCGCTCGCAAGATCACCGCGCCCGAACGCGGACGAGCGTCGACGACGCGCCATTGACGACGCGCTTCGCGGGTGACTTGGTGCGCGAGATCGGCTTGTAGAGCTGCGCGCGTTGCGTGTGGCTCTGTGGATGCAGCTTGTCGAGCGCGCTCTGCGGCAGGTCGCGCACGAGCTTGCCGTCGAGCGCGATGCCCTCGTCCGCCGGGTACAGCGTCACCGCCCAGATGTTGCCGGGTAGCAGCGAGCGGAACGCGTTCAGCAGCGACGGCAGATCGACCGGCGGCGGGGCATCGAGCTTGGCCGAATCACCCGCGCAGACCTCGAGCTGGACGATGCTACCCGCCAGGCTGGCGGGGACGTCGACCGGCACGTCCTCGACGATGTCCTTGCCGTCCCAGGTGCTCATGGCGACTTTGATCACGTTGTGGCCGACCACGAGATCCGCGGTGGGAATCTTCACTTCCTTGATCTCGCCGTAGTTCGCTTCGAATCGCAGATCGACCTTGAGATCGACGCGCTCGATCGAGACCGGCGCATAGGGATTGAGCAGCAGCGGGACCAGGACCCGGAGCCCGCGCACGGCGCCCATCACGCTGGCCGCGCCGTCGTTCGCATAGACGTAGTCGACGAAGTTGATCGGGTCGTGGCCCTTGATGACCACCGACGATTCGACCCGCGCGGTGACGTCGTCGCGGTCCGGCAAGTAGTAGTTGATCGCATTCATCACCGCCGCGCCCGCGAGCGACGGCGTGAGGAACTTGTTGTTCATGACCTCGACGTGGAACGAGCCCTTCTCCACGTGGTTGTTGGTCGCCGTGGTGATCGCGATGTCGACCGGGATCGTCGGCGAGCGCAGCCCTGTGTCAGCGACGATCGCGGCCTGGCGGTCCTGGACCAGCGAGCCGATCTCGTTGAGCGAGGTCCCCATCAGAAACGCGCTCTGCGCCGATGGGATCACCGTGTGGATGTTCGCGGTCGCGACCGGCGCGTAGGTCTCGCCGGTCTGGAAGATCGGGTGGCCACACGACAGCACCTTGTCGCCCTCGACGTAGGACACCGTGCAGATGCCGGCGGCGCTCATGTCGCCGCGGATCAGCTCGACGGCGAGCGGTGCTCCGGGCACGAACTGCGTCGGGCCGCCCTCGGCCTTGCTGCCGCTCGAGCTGGTGGCGCCCGTCGAGCCGCCGGCTCCGCCCGCGCGTACCGGAACGATGTTGCTGTCGCCGAACAGCTTCTCGAGCTGGCCGAACGCGGGCGCCGAGAACCCGGAGATCGACAGCGGCACCGACGCCGTCATGGTCTGATCGCCCTGCGCGGGCGGCCGGGTCACGGGCTGCGGCAGCGGCGCCGACAAGAGCCAGCTCTTGCGGGTCGGACCGAGCGCGGCCATCGCCTCCGCGGCGTCGACGGTCGGCGTCAGTCGGCGCCAGTCATCGAGCGAGGCGGCCATCGGCTGGACCGTCTTGAACGTGCCGCCCGCCGCCTGGACGGCCTTGCCGCGGCGAAACGCGTCGCCTTCGCGCTTCATATAGGCGATCGGGGTGCAGCCGCCGAGTGCAACCTTGTTGAAGCGAAAGCCGTAAGAGAATGCGCACACCAGCTTGTCGTCCAGGTACAGCGGGCTGCCCGACATGCCCTGCCAGAACCCCGAGACGGCGAGCTTCGGATCGTCCGATTTGACGAGGATGATGTCCTGCTTGGGCAGGAAGTTCTTCACCACCGAGACGACCTCGAAGGTGAAGCGCTCGGGCTTGGTCCCGGCGAAGGTGGTCAGGCCGTAGCCGGTCTGCCCCCGCTGGACCTTCGAGACCGGAAAGACCTCGGTGGGCTGCGCATGCGCAGCCGCTGCGCAGAGGACAACCCCGATGGCGGCGCAACGCCGCACAAGTGTGCGCATGTGCAGCAAGGATACTGGCCCCGCCTCAGCGCCGCCACCGTTCTCGTCGCGGCGCTGAATTTCGTCCTTGGCGCCGTTGGCGACTGTCGGTCCCCCGCTCGGCACGTCATCGGAACACGTACGAGGGACGCGTCCCCCCGCGTCGCCGCGATGGCGTGCGACTCGGTCGAGAACCGTCCAGAACCGGCCCTGGGACATGTACTGGGACAGTACCAGGACAGTTCCACCCTCGACGGCGAAACTTCGCCGAGCCAGGGCCCGCGCGTTCCGCCAACTGCGGCAAAGTCGCGACAAGTGTGTCAGGTTTTGCGTCGGTCACCGTTAATGAATGTCTGGTGTCTGCCAACGAACGCAGGGGGCACAGATCTCGGTGCTCAGTGGGTTCGATGAGTTAGCGGAGTGGTCCGACCCCGGCACAGCCTCTGCACGAGGATCCCTGACACGGAGGAATGAATGTCGAATTTTGTCGAGACGTGGAAGGGAATCGCTACGGCGCTGGGGCGTTCGGAGCGATGGTGTAGGTACATGGCCCGCCGGGCAGCGGATCCGCTCCCGGTCTTCAAGGTCGGCGGCATTGTTCGTTTGAACGGCGGGGACCTCGAGGACTGGCTCACCCGCCAGCGGGACCGTTCGATGCGCGTTCCTGCCCATGCACCGGATGCGGGGATTGCCGCGACGCCGGTCACCGAGGATCTCGCGCTCCGCCTGATCGCTTGATCTCGGGGTGGACACAGCCCGCCGTTCGCACTAAGAACCGGCGCACATGACTCGACCGTTGTTTGACCTGCAGGGTCCCGTGCGCGCGCTGTTCTCCGACGTCGATGGCACGATGACGACCGGAGAGCGGATCGAGGCCTCGACCTACGAGGCGCTCGAGCGGCTGAGCGCCTCGGGGACGCCCATTATCATGGTCACCGGGCGGCCGGCGGGCTGGGGCCAGGCATTCATGAAGATGCTGCCCGTGCTCGCGGTGGTCACCGAGAACGGCGGCGTCACGTTCGTTCGCCAGGGCCGCCGCCAGCACAAGCTGTATGGCGTGCCGCAGGCGAGCCTCCCGGAGTGGCGCCGGCGGATGAACGACGCCGCGGTCGACGTCATGTCGAAGGTGCCGGGCGCGCGGCTGTCGAGCGACTCGAAGTATCGCGAAGTGGATCTCGCGATCGACTGGAACGAGGAGGTGTCGCTCGGGCGAGAGGAGGCCGAGATCGTGGTCCAGATGCTGCGCAAGGCGGGCTTCACGGCCGTGCGCTCGAGCGTGCACGTCAACTTCGGTCCACCGCACTTCGACAAGCTATCGGCGTGCATGACGGTGGTTCGCCAGCTGCTGGGTGGCGACGCCAACGACCTGTCGCCGTACGTGTTCGTGGGCGACGCGCTCAACGACGCGCCGATGTTCGGCGGGTTCCCCTCGTCGGTCGGCGTCGCCAACGTCAAGGCGTGGTGGGACGAGCTGCCGTTCAAGCCGGCCTACCTCACCGAGCGGCCCGAGGGCGCCGGCCTGCGCGAGCTGATCGCGCATCTGATGAGCTTGCCCAAGGCGTAGACCACCCGGGGGGCCGCTCTGGCATAGTAGCCGCGATGGCCAGGCCCGACGTGTTCAGCCACGCCCTGCGCGCGCTCGAGGGCGGCCGCGGTGTGGCGATCGCGTGCGTGATCGGCGCGCGCGGCTCGACGCCGCGCCATCTCGGCGCGCGGATGGTCATCGCCGACGATGGCGAGCAGTGGGGCACGGTCGGCGGCGGCCGGATCGAGCAGCTCGTGACCGCCGCCGGGCGCGAGGTCGCGGCAGGGGCACCGCCGCGCGTGGTTCACCAGCACCTGGTGCGCGATCTCGCGATGTGCTGCGGCGGCGCGATGGACGTGGTGCTCACCTCGGGGGCCGAGTCGCGGGCCGCGCTCGCGCTGCTGACCGCCGACCGAGCGCCCAAGATTCTCATGACGCCGCTCGATGGCGCGCCGCTCGGGGTGCGGCCGCCCGAAGCCGGTGATCCTCGCCCGCATCATCCCATGGTGCGCGGCGGCGCGCTGCTCGAGCGGCTGGGCGCCGCGGAGCGCGCGATCGTGATCGGCCTGGGCCACGTGGCGCGCCACCTCGGGCCGCTGCTCGCCGGGCTCGGGTTCAGCGTGATCGCGTGCGACGACGGCGAGACCGGTGCGACCGGCGTCGCGGCCGCGTGGGCCGGCGAGCTCATCGAGTCGTTCGACGCCGCCGAGATCGAGCGTCGCGTCGGCGGCTTCACGGTCGACGACTTCGTGCTGATCGTGACCCGCGACCACGCGATCGATCTGCGGCTGCTCGAGCAGATGATCGCCCATGACGAGCTGGGCTATCTGGGGATGATCGGCAGTCGCGGCAAGGTCGGGCGGTTTCGCAAGCGGCTCGAGGCGCGCGGGCTACTCGACGGCGAGCTCGGCGCGGCGCGCTGGGCCCGGCTCCGTGCGCCGGTCGGCCTCAACCTCGGGGCCGAGACGCCCGAGGAGATCGCGATCTCGATCGCCGCGGAGCTCGTCGCGGTGCGCCGCCGTGGCCTGCCCGCGGCGGCGGCGTGGACGCCGGTGGGCTCCGACGAGGCGGTGCCCGAGCGGGCGCGGGGCGGCGACACCGCGGCCGCGGCACGGTCGCGCGCGCGAACGGGGAACGAGTGAGCGGCGCGCAGGGCGTCGCTGCCGTGATCGTCGCCGCCGGTGCGGGGAGCCGGCTCGGCGGGGTCGCCAAGGCGCTGCTGGCGTACCGCGGCCGCAGCTACCTCGAGACGATCGCCGTCACGGCGCGCGCGGTCGGCCTGGTCGATGCGGTGGTGGTCGTCGGCGAGCCGTTCGGTGATGAGGTCGCGGCGCACGCCCGGCAGCTCGGGCTGCGGGTGCGGGTCAACCCGGCGCCGGGGCGCGGCATGGCGAGCTCGGTCGCGCTCGGATTCGGCGCGATCGCCAGTGGGCCCGCGTCGGCCGCGTGGCTGTGGCCGGTCGACCATCCGGCGGTCGACAGCGCCACGCTGCGCCGGTTGATCGATCAGTTCGGCGACCGGCTCGGCGATGCCTCGGACGCCGAGGTCGTGCAGCCGCGCTACCGCGACCGCGGTGGTCACCCGCCACTGATCCGTCGGGTGCTGTGGCCGCGGCTGGCCGGGTGCGCGGACGAGCCCGATGGCGCGCGGGGTGTCCTGCGCGCCGCGCGGGTCGTCGCGGTCGACGTCGACGATCCGGGCGTGGTGCGCGACGTCGATACCCCCGCAGATCTCGAGCTCGGGGCGTGAGGCGGTTCGTCGTCCTGCTGCCGTGGCTCGTGGCCGGTTGTCCGAGCGGCGGAGCCAAGCCGGCGGCCGCGCCGGCCACCGTGGCGACGCGCGACGACGAGATCGGCCTCGCGCGCCTGGTCACCGAGCTCACGGACGATATCCTCGCGTCCTACGACCGCGACGAGCCGCCGGACCTCGATACCGGCATGATCGATTCGCGGGTCGGTACCGCGCGGATCGGCGCCGGTCCGGACGATGTCTACATCGCGGGCGATCTGGCGCGGGCGCCGAGCCGCTGGCCCCTCGCGGTCGGTCGCATGACGTCCACCGAGGTGCGCTCGAAGCGCCTCGCGATCCAGATCGCCGCCGATCAATCGGCCGCGTGGATGGCCGACGAGCTGTCGTGGCGGATCGAGGCGTGCGGGCGCACCGCGGTGATCCCGCTCCGGATCACCGCGCTCTATGCGCACGACGGCGATCGCTGGGTGCCCGTGTTCGAGCACCTGTCGTTCGGCACGCCGCCAGCGCTCGAGACCGCGGCGACCAAGCCGATCAAGTCCGAGGTCATCTCGGGCGATCTCGAGACCCAGCTCAAGGGGGTGGTCGAGCGCGGGTTACTCGGTGTGCCGCACGATCCGCTCGTCGTCGCGCAGGATCCGGCTGCGATGGCGCTAGGCCCCGACGCCGGCGACGAGTGGCACGGCGCCCAGGTGCTCGCCGCGTCGATCTTGCCCGGCAAGCTCGAGGATCGCCGGATCGGCACGGTGGGGCGCAGCCCGCGCGATCCGCTCGTCGCGTACTGGGTGGGTACCTACACCGCAGACCTACCGGCGCGCGGCGAGCGGGCGGCCGGCAAGGTGGGCATGCGCGTGACGCTCGTGTTCGAGAAGCGGCCGTTTGCGCAGGGGGCTGGCAAGGCTCCCGATGCCCAGGCCTGCGCGAAGGACGCGCGGTCTCGGGCTCGCGACGTCGAGTGCCGCTGGATCCTGGTGCAGAGCCATCTGTCGCAGCCGATCACCGACGACGAGCTGGCCCAGCGGGTGTTCGGCAGCGCGCTGATCGCCGCCGCGCCGCTGCAGCTCGACTGCTCCGACCGAGTGCCTAGAGCTCCTGCGGTTGCGCCTCGTCCGGGATCCCGGCCGCCGGCAGTGCGTACCCCGTGATGTGCGCATCGCGCAGGTAGGTGTCGGTCAGCCGCTTCTTCTTGGGCCACAGCGGCAGCGCGCGGAGCGGCAGCGTCACGAGCCACCCGACACCGCCGAGCAGCTTGCCGCCGTAGGCCTCGGCGACCAGCCCGGCGCGTGCCCACCCCGACAGCGCGGCGAGCGGACGATCGAGCACGCCGATGCGGCGGAGCCGGAGCTCGGCGCACACGTTTGCGTGATCGAGGAACGCGGGGAGATGCTTCATCACGACGTGGTCCTTGGGCAGCCGGCGCTCCATGTAGCGCGCCAGTCGGCGAACGCCCCACATCGAGACCAGCGCCAGGCCGAGCAAGCGGCGGCGCAGCCAGGGTTTGCCCTCGATCGCCTTGGCGGTCTGCTGTTCGCCGAACTCGACGTGGCGCTCCTCCTGCTTGACCGCCCGGCGCAAGATGTCGACCGACGGCTTGTGATCGAGCGTGTCGATCACCGCGTAGAACGCTCCGAGCACGAAGCCTTCGCCCTGCGCCATCTCGAGTGCCACGTGCTCGGCCCACGAGCCGCCCATCATGCCGGTGGCGAGGAACCGAACCGCGGGGTGCGCGGGCCTCGGCCGGCAGCCGAGCATCGCCATGATCCGCAGAAAATTATCGACGTGTTGCATCTCCTCGAGCGACTGGCGCGCCAGGAACTTCGCCGCCTCGAAGTCGGGGGCGTCATACAGCCAGTGTCCGACCTGGATGCCAGTGACCTCGCCGTAGAGGAACTGATTGAACATCCACTCGAGCAGCTCGCGATCACGGGCCGGATCGAGCTTCGCGCCCGCAAAGTCGAACGTCATCTCATCGCGGGTCAGCAGCATCGGCGTACCCCGGAGGATACCCTGCCCGGCGAACGTCCGCCCAAGCAGATTTGACCCGCCAGGGCCGGCCAGACCCCGCTCGGCGATCCGGGAACGACCGCGCGCCTTCGCCTAACCGGGGCGACGGCGCTGGCGAACGCGCCCGGTGGGTGCCGCGTGGAAGTGCGGACCGTGAATGGTCGCGCCTGGGTACTTGGCGAGGATCGCCTTGGCGTCGCGCATGGCATGTGCGCCATCCGCGTCACCGTCGCGCTGAAACGGGGAGCCGGCGTCCGGGGGGGCGAACGAGATCGTCGAGCGCCCCGTGCTCGCATCGACCGAGACGAAGATGCGCTCGGGTCTACCGGAAACACGCGGCTGATCAGTCATCATCATGGCTCCAGGTCCGGCTCGGAGATCTCATCCCAGCACCGCCTGGCCGCCTCGTAGACGGCCCGCGACAACGCTTCCAGCGCCGCCGAATCAAACGTCGGCTGGCGCGCCGCCGGCAGCCCAAGCAGCACGCGGGACCGCGCTTCGCGAATCGTTCCCGGCCATGCGCCAACGACGCCGCGAGTCTGCGCACGCAGCGCATTCGCGACATCGTTAGCCCAGGCTTCACCGAGCGCCGACGAGACCGACGGTACCAGCTCGGTGAGGGACGGGCTCACCAACGTCCGCCGCCGCCGCCGCCACCGCCGCGGCGATCATTGTTGCGTCCACCACCGCCGCCTCCTCCGCCACCGCCGCCGAAGCCGCCGCCACCACCACCACCACGTCCGCCGCCACCACCGCCGCCGCCGCCACCACCGCCGCCCGGGCGCCGCTCTTCGGCGACATCGACGCGGAGCGAGCGACCAGCGAAGTCCTTGCCATTCAGGTCGGCGATCGCCTTCTGCGCGGCGTCGGGGCTCGCCATCTCGACGAAGCAAAACCCACGCGATTGACCGCTCATGCGATCGATCATCAGGTTAACGGCCTTCACCTCTCCGGAAGCAGCAAAGTGCTGGGTGATGAGATCTTCAGTGGCGTGGTAGGGCAGGTTACCAACGTACAAACGGCTCGACATCTTGGGTCTTCTCGACGGCTCCGGATCGGAAGGGCAAACCCCTGGAGCCATTCGGGGCAAGTCCTGCGACCGCACCGCGGCCGCATCGCCCTGACTGAAAACCGACGGCGATCCGAACGGTGCCAGAAACGAACGTTCCGGCTGCATACCACGCAGCCCCTGGGGCGTCTAGCGAAACCGCGGCACGGCGAGGCAGAACGTCCGGTAAGTGCGAGCAAATTTCCAGCTGATGAGTACTGAAGAGGTGTCGAAAAATGCCGTTGCGGCATTTTCCGATAGCTCGGAAGTCGCGAGTCTTCGAGCGACGATTCCGTACAGGCGGTCGCCGGGTACGGCGACAGACCGATCGAAAGAAGACCTGGCGACAAGCCGACGAAGTCGGCTTTGCTCGACAGGTCTTGCGTGAGCCGTGGTCAACGGAACAACCTCGTCGCGGCCGCGCGAGCTCGGTCACGTACGGCGGGCAGCTCCAACGTCCGGAGTGCGCGATCGACCACGGTCAGCGTACCGTCAACCGCGACGTGACGAACATCACATCCACCGGCCGAATAGGCGATCGCCGACCACGGGTTGGCAGTCGGCACCGTATGTAGGGCAGTAACATCCACGGCGATCATGTCCCCGCGCTTACCGACCTCGAGCGAGCCGATCTGATCCGCGAGCCCGAGCGCCGCGGCGCCGCCGAGCGTCGCCATGCGGACGACCTCCGGAGCCGGCAGGGCGCGCGGCCCGAACCGCGGCTTGTGGAGCAGCGCCGCCAGCCGGAGCTCGCGAAATCCATCGAGGTTGTTGTTGCAGGGCGCACCGTCGGCGCCGAGCGCGACCCCGACGCCGGCGGCGATCAACTCCGGCACCGGGCAGATGCCCGACGCGAGCTTGAGGTTCGACGACGGGCAGTGGCAGACGTGGGCGCCGCGCGCGGCGAGCAGCCGGCGCTCCTCGCCCGACAGGTGGACGCAGTGCGCGATGCAGCAGTGGTCGCCGAGCAGGCCCAGCTCGTCGAGCACGGCGATGTTGTCCTTGCCGAACCGCTGGCGCACCAGGGCGATCTCCCCTTGATTCTCGCTCGCGTGGGTGTGGATCCGCACGCCCGCCGCGCGCGCGGCGTCGCCGACCTCGCGCAACAGCTCGTCGGTACACGACAGCACGAACCGCGGCGCGTACGCGTAGCGCAGTCGGCCGTCGGCCGCGCCGTGCCAGCGCTGGATCAGCTGGGCGGACTCGTCGAGGGAGGCCCGGGTCGATTCGCGCAGCCCCGGCGGGATCAGGGGATCGGGCGCGTCCATCATCGCCTTGCCGATCGTCGCGCGGATCCCGCTGCGCGCGGCGGCGGCGAACACCGCGTCGGTGTGGTGCACGGTGGCCATGTCGAGGATCGCCGTGGTTCCGCCCAGCAGGAGCTCGGCGCAGGCCAGCTCGGTGCTCGCGGTGATCGCGGGCTCGTCGAGCGCGGCCTCGTACGGCCACACCACGGTGCGCAGCCACTCGAGCAGCTCCATGTCATCGGCGCGGCCCCGCGCGAGCGTCTGGCAGGTGTGCACGTGCGCCTGCACCAGCCCCGGCATCACGATACAGCCGGCGCAGTCGACGATCGTATAGTCGCGCGACCGTGGCGTGTAGTCGCCGCCGACCTGGACGATCGCGCCACCGAGGCAGGCGACGTCCCCGGTCACCACGCGATGCTGCGGATCGATCGTCAGGATCGTGCCGCCGCGAAACACGACCTCGTCGTCCCGTGACGGGGACGGTGTGTCTTTTGTCTCGTTCCCGGACACCCGGACACGGGCTGTCTGATCGCGCCTCACGGTAGCTCGCGTCCGGAAAACCCGTCCGGGATCAGCTGGGCGAGCGTCCAGGTTCGGCGCTCGCCCTGCGGGTTGACCGCCACCACGGTCACCGCGGTCGGGTCCGGCGCGAACTCGAGCAGGACCTGCCGGCACGCGCCGCACGGCGACGACGGCGGCGACGCGTCTGTGCAGACCGCCACCGCCTCGAGCCGGCGTGCGCCGGTGACGACGCCGGTGAACACCGCGATCCGCTCGGCGCAGACGCACAGGCCGTAGGACGCGTTCTCGACGTTGGCGCCTTCGAACAGCTGGCCGCTCATCTGGATCGCCGCGCCCACGCGGAACTTCGAGTACGGCGCATGGGCGCGATGCTGAGCGGCCAGCGCACGCGCTTCGAGGGTCGGGTCGATGGTCATCGGGCGAGCTCCCCATCGGCCACCAGGGTGCCGAGGATGGCGTCGAGCAGCCGCTCGAACGTCGCGCGCACCCGGGCCGCGGTCGTGGTGACCTCATCGTGGGACAGCGCCTGGCCGGTGATCCCGGCGGCGTGGTTGGTGATGCACGACAGGCCGATCACGCGGGCGCCCATGTGGCGCGCGACGCAGACCTCCGGGACCGTCGACATGCCCACCGCGTCGCCGCCGAGTAGCCGCGCCATCTTGACCTCCGCCGGGGTCTCGTACGCCGGACCGGGCATCGCGACGTAGACGCCCTCGGCGAGCTCGACGCCGGCTGCCGCGGCGGCCCGGTGAACCCGCGCGCGCAGCTCGGGTGCGTAGGCAGTCGTGAGGTCGGGGAACCGGGGGCCGAGCCGCTCGTCGTTGGGGCCGCGCAGCGCCTGATCGCGCAGCAGATCGATGTGATCGCGGATCAGCATCAGCGTCCCCGGCGGCCACGCCGCGTTGAGCCCGCCGGCGGCGTTGGTCACGATGATCACCTTGGCGCCGAGCGCGACCAGCACGCGCGCCGGAAACCCAGCCGTCGCCGCGCTGTGGCCCTCGTACATGTGCACGCGGCCCTGCATCGCGACGCAGCGCGCGCCGGCGCGATCGCCGAGCACCAGCCGGCCCCGGTGGCCCTCGACGTGGGACCGTGGGAAGTACGGCAGCTCGGCGTAGTCGATCGCGGTCGCACGGGTCAGCCCATCGGCGAACCCGCCGAGCCCCGAGCCGAGGATCAGCCCGACCTCGGGTCCCCCGTGGGCCGCCATCGCGCTGTGCGCGCGGACCGCCTGCACCGCGGCCTGCACCTGGTCGTAGAGGCCGGGCTCGGTCATGCGCGCTCCGTGGCGGCGGCGGGGCGGGGCGCGGTCACCGGATCACCTCGAGGATGCGCGAGCTCGGCGGCTCGGTGAACGCATGATCGGCGGGCTGGATCACGAACGCGCCTTCGATCATCGCGCGCGCCTCGCCGAGCCGAGCGTCGCCCGGTGCCAGGCCATGGCACAGGATCACCTGCGGCGGTGCGCCGGGCTCGATGAGCTCCCCGAGATACGCGTCGACGACCAGGCCGGCCGCCGGGTCGATCTTGTCATCGGTGGTTCGCCGGCCCGCGCCGAGGATCAGCGCCGCGATGCCGAGCGCCTCGCTATCGATCGCCATGACCCGGCCGGTGCGCAACGCGAGCTCGTCGCGGTGCTTGGGCTTGGGCAACACGCTGCCGGGCGAGTCGCACACCCGCGGATCGCCGCCCTGCGCGGCCACGACCTTGCGGAACACCTCGAGGGCGCTGCCATCGGCGAGCACGCGCTCGATCCGGGCGCGGCCGTCCGCGGGATCGCGCGCGACGCCGGCGAGCACGAGCATCTCGGCGCCGAGCACGTGCGTCAGCTCGCGGGTGTCGCTCGGGCCGCCGCCACGCAGGACCTCGATCGACTCGCGGATCTCGAGCGCGTTGCCGATCGTCCGGCCGATCGGCGCGGTCATCTCGGTCAGCACGCAGGTCACGCGCTTGCCGGCGCGGTGCCCGATCCCCCGCATGAGCGCGCACAGCTCGCGGGCACGCTCGATCGTCTTCATGAACGCACCGCGGCCGACCTTGCAATCGATCACCAGGCCGTCGATTCCCTCGGCGAGCTTCTTCGACATGATCGACGACGCGATCAGCGGCAGCGACTCGACCGTCGCGGTCACGTCGCGCAGCGCGTACAGCCGCTTGTCCGCCGGCGCGATCTGCGCGGTCTGGCCGATCAGGCAGACCCCGAGCTCGTCCACCTGCGCCGCGAAGCGCTCGACCGGCAGGTCGATCCGGAACCCCGGGATCGACTCGAGCTTGTCGAGCGTGCCGCCGGTGTGGCCGAGGCCGCGGCCCGAGACCATCGGCACCGCGACGCCGCACGCCGCGACCGCCGGCGCGAGCGGAATCGAGATCTTGTCGCCGACGCCGCCGGTCGAGTGCTTGTCGATCTTGGGGCGCGCGATCCGCGATAGATCGATCACGTCCCCCGATCGCGTCATCGCGTCGGCCCAGGCCGCGAGCTCGGCATCGCCCAGGCCCTGGAAGTAGATCGCCATCAGCATCGCGGCGACCTGGTAGTCGGGGATGCTGGCGTCGGTGACGCCCGCGATGAACCCGCGGATCTCGGCGTCATCGAGCACCCCACCGTCGCGCTTCTTGCGGATCAGCTGGACCGGCAGCACTAGTATCCTTTGACCTTCGCCGGGCTGTCATCCGCCGTGCCGGTCACGATCGCGACCGACGCCGACGCGCCGATCCGATTCGCGCCCGCCTGCGCCATCCGCACCACGTCCTCGGCGGTGCGGATGCCGCCGGACGCCTTGACGCCGAGCGCCGGCCCGACGACCCGCCGCATCAGCGCGACGTCTTCGACCGTGGCGCCGGCCTTGCCGAACCCGGTCGACGTCTTGACGAACGCCGCGCCGGCGAGCTTCGCCAGCGTACAGCCGATGACCTTCTGCTCGGTGTCGAGCGCGCTGGTCTCGAGGATCACCTTGACCGCGGCGGGGGCCGCGGCCTGGACCACCCCGGAGATGTCCTCGAACACGGTGTGTTCGTCACCCGACCTGAGGGCGCCGATGTTGAGGACCATGTCGATCTCGCGGGCGCCTTGCTGCACCGCCTCGCGGGCCTCGTACGCCTTGGCCGGCGGGGACATCGCGCCGAGCGGAAAGCCGACGACCGCGCACACGATCACGTCGCTGCCTGCCAGCAGCGCCTGGCACAGTGGCACCCACGTCGTGTTGACGCACACCGAGGCGAACCGATACTGGCGCGCTTCCTCACACAGCTTGACGATGTCGTCATGCGTCGTCTCGGGCTTCAGCAGCGTGTGATCGATCAGCTTGGCAAGATCGGCGCGGATTTCGCCGGCCGGGGGCGCCGCCGCGGACAAGGGCCTGGCGGGGTCGTGCGCACGGACCGACCACGGCGCGGCGGCGTGCCTCCACTCGTGGACGCGTTGCGCGGTGAGCTCGATCAGCTGATCGACGTCGGTCATGGCCCGTGGCACTATATCTCCCACCGGAGCGTCACAGCGGCTTGGCCATGCGGAACGTGACGTCGTTCTGCCGCGTATCGGGGCGCACCAGCGACTTGCCGTGCTGCCGGACCGCTCGGCGCTTGTCGTCGGGCGATTCCACCCACTCGAGGAGCTCGCCCGAGACGCAGAACCCCGGGGTCGCCTCGGCCGCGGTCCACTCGTCACTCGACAGCAGCCGGCCGCCGCGGGTCTTGGCGTACGACCGGGCCTCGTTGTACGACACCATCACGACCGCGTCCCCGGGCTCGCCGGCCTGGTCGTGGCGCGCGAACAGCTGGCGAAACGCCGCGACCGTGACCGGCCGGGCGTCGACGTAGAACCACGGTGCGCCGTCGGGCTTGTGCACCAGCACCATGTCGGTCGGCGGCGCTGGCTCGGACGGGCTGTCGGTGGTCGTCACGGCGACCCCGGAGCCCCCGGCGTCGCGCGGCGAATTGGCGGTCGGGACCATGGCGGCGGACGCTGCGTCGCGCCGCAGGTACACCACCAGGCCCGCGACGAACACCGCGATGCACACGAACGTGAGCGCGACCAGCCAGCCGGGCAAGCCGACGCTCGGCAGCGCGATCTGACTTCCGTTGGCGCCGTGGCGAGACGCGCCCGGATCCGCCGGGTCTGGCCGCTCGGCGGCGGCCCACACCATCGGGATCGGCCGCGACCGATCGCGGGTCGCCGCCAGCATCGGCACCGCCGACGGATCGAGCCGGCCCACGATCTGCGATAGCTGCGCGATCAGCTCGTCGTAGCCCGGACGCTCGGCCGGCTTCTTCGCCATCATCGTGCGTGCGAGCTCGGCCAGCTCGCGGTTGCACGACGGGTTTGCCTGGCGCGCGTCGGGCGGCGGGTTGCGCAGGTGACGCGCGACCACCTTCAAGTACTTGTCCTCGGCCGGCTTGCCGGTGCGGAACGGCGGAACCCCGGTGAGCAGGAAATACAGCGTGCCGCCGAGCGCGTAGATATCGACCCGCTCGTCGATCGCTTCGCCGCGCGCCTGCTCCGGGGCGATGTAGTCGGGTGTGCCGACGACGACCCCCATCGCGGTCAGCGCCGGCTCGCTCCCTGGGTCCACCGGCTTCGCGAGGCCGAAGTCGGTGACCTTGACCCGGCCATCGGCGAGGCGGACCAGGTTCGAAGGCTTGACGTCGCGGTGGATCAGCCCGGCTCGCGATGCCGCCGCGAGGCCCTGGGCCGCGTCGAGCGCCGCGTGGGCCGCGCTCAGCGCGTCCAGCGGCCCCTGATGCTCGATGATCGTACCGAGGTCGGCGCCGTCGAGCAACTCCATCGCGATGTACGGCCGGTCGTCGAAGCTGCCGGTCGCAAAGACCTGCACGACGTTGGGGTGGCTGATCGCGGCGACCGCGCGGCCCTCGCGAACGAACCGCTGGCGCAGCTCCGGGCTGTCGCGGTGCTTCTCCGACAGCAGCTTGATGGCGACCCGGCGGTTCAGGCCGGTGTCGATGCCGCGAAACACCTCACCCATCGAACCCGAGCCGATCGTGCCTTCGACGCGGTAGGCGCCCAAGAGCGTTCCGGACTGCGGATTCGGCACGCCGGCATTCTACCCTCAGACCTCGCCTGGGTGCGACTGCCTATGTCTCACATCCACGCATGGGTATCTGCCGCGCTCGGAGCGCCGGTGCGATACAGCCATTCCGAACGTCGATTGACTATGAGACGGCGCCACGGCCGAACAATCGCGTTCGCCCAGCTGTGCCGTGGACGTGGCGGTGGAGGCGATTCGCGAGTGGTCGGCGACCGCGGTCGCGATCGCGTCAGTGGCGATCGCCAGGCGGGGCGTCGCTGCGCTGCGCGAGATTCTCGAACCGCGTGAACCGGCCCTCGAAGTGGGTCTCGACGGTGCCGGTCGCGCCGTGGCGGTTCTTGCCGATGATGACCTCGGCGACATGCGGATTCTCAGCGTCCTTGTTGTAGACGACGTCGCGATAGATGAACAGGATGACGTCGGCGTCCTGTTCGATCGCGCCCGACTCGCGGAGGTCGGACAGCTGCGGGCGCTTGTCGGTGCGCTGCTCGAGCGAGCGGTTGAGCTGCGACAGCGCGAGCACCGGGCAGTGCAGCTCCTTGGCGAGCGCCTTGAGGCCGCGCGAGATCTCGCTGATCTCCTGCTCACGGCTGGCCTTGGCGGCCTGGGGCGAGCCGCGCATCAGCTGGAGGTAGTCGATGAGGATCAAGCCGAACTTCTTGTCGCCGAACAGCTCCTTGTTGGAGCGAAACCGGCGGGCGCGGGCGCGGAGCTCACGCAGCGAGAGCGCCGGGGTATCGTCGATCAGGATCGGCGCCTTGGACAGCGAGGCCGCGGCGTAGGTCAGGTTCGTCATGTCCTGGCGCTGGAGCTGGCCACGGCGCAGCGCGGACGAATCGACGCGGGCCTCGGAGCACAGCATGCGCTCGGCGAGCTGGGTCGACGACATCTCGAGCGAGAACACCAGGCAAGGCCAGCCGCCGGAGCCGTCGGTCTGCTTGGTCGCGGCGTTCTGGGCCAGCGACATCGCGAACGACGTCTTGCCCATCGCGGGCCGCGCCGCGAGGATGACGAGCTCGGTGGGCTGAAGGCCGGCCGTGCGGGCGTCGAGATCGGCGAACCCGGTGGGCACCCCGGTGATGCCGTCGGGCGACTTGAAGCGCTCGTCGAGCGAGCTGAACACCTTCTTGACCAGGCCCTTGAGCGGCTCGGGACCGGTCTTGTCGCGGCGCTGCGTGACCTCGAAGATCTTCGCCTCGGCGTCGTCGAGGTAATCGCGGACCTCGAGGTTATCCTCGTAGCCGCGCTCGGAGATCTCGCCGGCGGCGAGCATCAGCTTGCGTGCCTGATGCTTGTCGGTGACGATCTCGGCGTACGCGACGACGTTGTCGGCCGTGGGTACGCGGAGCGTCAGCTCGCCGAGAAACGCGACGCCGCCGATCGCGTCGAGCTTGCCGGCTTTTTCGATCTCGTTCTCGAGCGTGACGACGTCGATCGGTCGCGCGCCGGCCTCGAGGTTGCGGATCGCCTGGAACACCACCTTGTGGCGGTTGTCGTAGAAGTCTTCGACCTCGATGGTGTCGAGGTTGCTCAGCACCTCGTTGCGCAAGATGATGCCGCCGAGGATGCTGGCTTCAGCCTCCACGTTGTGCGGCAGCACTCGTCGATCGCGGGCCATCGCTGGGACTCTATACGGATCGGAACATGTTGCAGGGGACGAACCGCAGGACCGCGTGGATCATCACGCGGCCGTGACATGGGTCCGGCAATGGCAAAACCCGCCGGACACGCGTCCGGCGGGTTTGCACAGAACGCGCAGCCGTTACTTGTCTTTGCCGACGACCCAGAACTTCAGCGTGGCGACGACACCGGCGGCGAGCTTCACCGGCACCTCGTACTTGCCGAGCGCCTTGACCGCCTGGTCGAGCGCGATGATGCGGTGGTCGATATCGACGCCCGCGCGCTTGAGCTGCTCCGCGATGTCGCGGTTGGTGACCGAGCCGAACAGCTTCTCGTCTTCGCCGACGATGCGCTCGAACTGCAGGGTCATGCCGTTGATGCGGGCCGCGATCTCGGTCGCGCTCGCGCGATCCTTGGCGACCTTGCGCTCGATCAACGACTTCTCGTGGTCGAGCCGGTTCTTGTTACGCACCGTCGCGCTGACCGCGAAGCCGCGGGGCACGAGGTAGTTGCGGCCGTAGCCGGGGCGCACCGAGACGAGCTCGCCGGCCTTGCCGAGGTGCTCGACGTCTTGCGTGAGGATGATTTGCATCGCCATGACTAGTCTCCGGTCACCGAGAACGGGAGCAGCGCGAGCATGCGCGCTCGGCGGATCGCGGTCGAGATCACGCGCTGCTGGCGCGCGCTCGCTCCGCTGATCCGGCGGGGGATCATCTTGCCGCGATCGGTGACGAACGAGCGCAAGATCTGCGGGTTCTTGTAGTCGATCTTGTCGACGATCTCCTGCGACAGCAGCTTGCGGCGCGCGCCGGCGCCACGTCCGCCTTTGCCGCCGCGGCGATCATCGCCATCGCGATCGAGACCTTCATCGGGTGCATCCATACGAGTCGACATGGCTTACTCCTTCTCCTCGGTGACGGGCGCGACCACCGGGTCCAGCGCGGGGACGTCTTCGAACTCGTCTCCGCCGAATTCATCGTCATCATCCGACGGCGACTCGTCCGAGCCGCGCGACAGGAACAGATCCTCCTCGTCGGCCGCTGTCTGCGCTGCCTTCTCGAACGAGGTGTCATCGATCTCGGTCGGCCGCGCGCCGACGTCGATGTCTTCATCGACCTTGACGGTCAGGTAGCGGATCACCGAGTCGAGCATGCGCAGGTTGCGCTCGGTCTCCTCGACGACGCCGGGCTGCGCGAGGTACTGCCAGTACAGGTAGATGCCCTTGCGCTCCTTGGCGACTTCGTAGGCGAGCCGGCGCTTGCCCCAGTTGTCGACCTTGAGCACCTTGCCGCCCAGGCCCTCGATGATGCCCTTGATGCGGGTGTTGACCTCGGCGACGCCTTCGTTCGGCGTGTTCGGGCGCAGGATGTAGACCGTTTCGTATTCGCGGGCCGTGTTCGGCTTGTCGCGCAGGGACTGCAGTCGTGCCATGTCGTGGTTTCCTCGTGGACCTGGGATAGGGGCCGCGCGCCGGTGCGCTCGACCGAGGGGAGGGGGAACTAAGGAGCGGGGTCTATATCACGCGGTCGTCCCGGGTGACGAGAGGTTCGGGCGCGCGTTGTGCTGATTCATCGCCGGGCCGATGCCCTTGGCGAGGACGGTCTCGATGTCCTCGCAACCCGCCTTGATCATGGCGGTTACGATGTCGCCCTGGGCCACGGGAAAGTCGGAGAGCACCCAGCCGGCGACCGCGTCTCCGGCCCCCGGCGGGACCCGGGGATCGCGACCGACCCCCATGCGCAACCGGGCAAACGTGCCGCCGCCGAGCTGCGCCATCATCGAGCGCAGGCCGTTGTGGCCGCCGTGGCCGCCGCCGCTCTTGAGCCGGACCAGGCCGAGCGCGAGGTCGATCTCGTCGTGGGCGACCAGGATGCGGTCGGCCTCGACGTGGTGAAACACCGCGGTGCGCTGCACGGCGAAGCCGGACAGGTTCATGAACTCCATCGGCTTGAGCAGCACCGCGCGCTCGCGGCCGCGCTCGGTCGTGATCACACCAGCGGTCGTCTCGCCGCCTAGCTTGCCGGTTTTCCACGACGGAAGCCCGTGCTTGGCGGCGAGCTGGTCGACGACCTGAAACCCGATGTTGTGGCGGTTGCGGGCGTACTTCGCGCCGGGATTGCCCAGGCCGACTACGAGCCACATCGCAACCACCGCGACCACATCGCGAGCCGCTACTTCTTGCCGGCGGGCTTCGCAGCGGCCGGAGCCGCCTTGCCTGCTGCGGCCTTGCCTGCTGCAGCGGGCGCCGCCTTGGCGTCCTTGGCCGGGGCCGCGGCCTTGCCGCCGGCTGCCGGAGCTGCTGCGGCAGCGGGCGCCGCTGCGGCACCCTCGGCCGGAGCTGCACCCTCGGTCGGGGCGGCAACTGCCTCCTCTTCCGGGGCCGAGCAGGTGACGACCGCGAGGTCGCGACCGGTCACGCTCGCGACGCCGGTGGGCAGCTCGATCGTGCTGACGTGGATCACGTCGCCGATCTCGAGCGGCGAGACGTCGATGAGCAGCTTGACCGGGATGTCGCTCGGCTTGGCGCGCACCGTGAGGCTGCGCAAGATGATGCGGATCTGGCCGCCGTTGATCGCGCCCTTGGGCTTGCCGGTGAACTCGAGCGGCACCTCGGCGCGGACCTCTTTGTTCGGATCGATCGCGAGCAGATCGACGTGCGTGACGTCGCGCCGCAGCGCATCGACCTGGAAGTCCTTGACCAGCGCGTGCAACGAACGCGGCGCGGTACCGCCTTCGATCGTCAGGCTGATGACGGTGTTGCGCTTGCGGATCGGATCGAGCGCTCCGCGGAGCTGCTTGATGTCGACGGTGATCGGAAGCGGCTCGATCCGACCATCCACCGACGCGCCGTAGCAAACACCCGGGACCTTGCCCTGAGCACGGAGCTTGCGCGAGTCGCCCTTACCAGAGCGATCGCGAAGCGAGACAGTGAGCTTTCCGACTTCCATGACGTTTGCTTTCTTCTGGGGCTGTACGGGGGCTGGTTTCGAACGCCCCAACTAGACAAACAAACTGCTGATCGAATCGCCGTGGTGGATGCGCTTGATCGCCTCGCCGAGCAGGCGACCGACGCTCTTCACACGCACCTTGGCACACGCGGCGCCCGCCTCTGACAGCGGGATCGTGTTGGTGACGACAATGTGCTGGAGCGGCGAATCCTCGATCCGCTGCACGGCCTTGCCGCTGAACACGGCATGGCTGGCGCACGCGTTCACGCTCGCGGCGCCGGCCTTGATGATCGCGTGCGCGGCGTTGGTCAGCGTGCCCGCCGTATCGATGATGTCGTCGACGATGACGGCATTCTTGCCGCGGACATCGCCGACGATGTTCATGATCTCGGACACGTTGGGCGCGGGGCGCCGCTTGTCGATGATGGCGAGCCCGGCGCCGAGCCGCTTGGAGAACGCGCGCGCGCGCTCGACGCCGCCGGCATCGGGCGACACGACGACGGTCTGGTCGCCGCCGAGGCCGAGCAGGCGGAGCTCGTCGATCAGGACGGGCATCGCGTAGAGGTGGTCGAACGGGATATCGAAGAAGCCCTGGATCTGACCGGCGTGGAGGTCCATCGCGAGCGCGCGATCGGCCCCCGCGGCGGTGATCAGGTTCGCGACCAGCTTCGCCGTGATCGGTGTACGGGGCTTCGCCTTGCGGTCCTGCCGGGCGTACCCGAAGTACGGGATGATCGCGACGATGCTCCCGGCCGACGCGCGCTTGAGCGCGTCGATCATGATCAGGAGCTCCATCAGCGCCTGGTTCGGCGGTG
>Ga0307509_10000142_pt1 | contig 108077 bp, 85 predicted proteins | sample 10_EM_MG_FD_202245 | JGI IMG/M metagenome (GOLD analysis project Ga0307509, IMG submission 202245) | Populus trichocarpa ectomycorrhiza microbial communities from riparian zone in the Pacific Northwest, United States - 10_EM | ecosystem: Host-associated > Plants > Roots > Unclassified | place... | reverse complement strand
CATCATTCCCGCGGCGGCGCGCGTGATACAGCGAAATGTGCCCACCGTGTTGAGGCGCAGGACCCACTCGAACTGATCGGTCGGGAAAATGCGGATCTCGCCGGTAGCCTTGTCGCGCCGGGCGGTTGGGATTGCGTTACCGCCGCCGGCACAACACACCAGCGCGCGCTCCTGACCTTGCGCCGCGCGCGCTTTGGCGAACGCCGCATCCACGCTTTCGTCCGACAGTACATCGCACTTGCAGAAGATGGCGCCGGTGTCGGCCGCTGCCTGGTTACCGGTGTCCTCGTTCATATCGAAGATGGCCACGGCTGCGCCGGCGGCCCGCAGAGCCTTGACCGTAGCCAGTCCGAGCCCCGAAGCGCCACCGGTGACAACGGCGGCCAGGGTTGCATCAATCTTCATATCCCCCTCCCATATGTACAAACGCGCCGGGGTCTACCCAAGCGACAAATACTAAGCTACTTTAGTATTTCGGCTGCGACATCGCCAGCAGACCAAGGGGGTGCGTATGACGCAGGTAATGAAGGGCGTAAGAGTCCTCGAAGTGGCCCAATTCACGTTTGTTCCCGCGGCCGGAGCGATCCTGGCCGACTGGGGCGCGGACGTCATCAAAGTCGAGCATCCCGTACGCGGCGATGCGCAGCGCGGCTTCATCAATATCGGGGGCATGAAGCTCGACCCTCGACGTAACACACTGATGGAGCACCCCAATCGCGGCAAACGCAGCGTGGGTATCGACATCTCCACCCCGGGCGGCATCGAGTTGCTCTACGAGATCGCGAAAACCGCGGACGTGTTTCTGACCAACTCCCTGCCCGCGCAACGGCAAAAGCTGAAGTACGACATCGAGCACATTCGTGCCGCCAATCCCAACATCGTGTATGCGCGGGGCAGCGCCTATGGTGACAAAGGCCCCGAGCGGGAAGTGGGCGGGTTCGATGGCACTGCCTTCTGGTCACGTAGCGGTGTCGGCTATTCCATGACCCCGGAAGAATTGTCGGGGCCCCTGACACAGGGCATCGCGGCTTTTGGGGACTCCATTGGCGGAATGAACATCGCCGGCGGCATAGCCGCGGCGTTGTTTCATCGCGCTCGGACTGGTGAAGCGCTCGAGTTGGACGTATCGCTGCTCAGCACTGCCTGGTGGGCGGCTGGGACGGCTGTCGATCAGTTCATTGAGAGCGGCAAGGTGGTGCGCAACCGGATGCCGACCTCGGGTGGCAATCCCGGGAACCCCTTCAGCGGCAATTTCAGAACTTCCGACGGCGGCACCATCAATCTGTGCATTCTCGCGCCGGGTCCTTACATTCGTGACACGTTCGCACATCTCGGCATTCCCGAGGCGGCGGATGACCCGCGCTTCGTTGATGCGCCGACGTTGATGCGCAATTGGAAAGAGGCGAGCGAGCTCATGACCGCCGCCTTTGCCAAGCAGCCCTTTGCCTACTGGCGCCGGCATCTGAAGACACTCAAGGGCCAGTGGGCCCCGATCCAGAGCCTGTTGGATCTTGCCGGCGATGAGCAGGCACTCGCCAACGACATGATCTTCGAGGTGGAGGCCGGCGATGGCGGCAAGCCGCTGAAGCTCGTTCGCGGCCCCGTGCAGTTCAATCACGAGCCGGTTGAAACCACCCGCGCCCCGCAGGCTTCGGAGCATACTGAGTCCTTCCTGATGGAAATCGGGCTGGAGTGGGAGCGGATCGAGAAGTTGAAAGCCGCGGGGGCCATCGCCTGAGATGCAGGGGGTTGTAATGCCATGAAACCAGGTACCAAGCTCAAAAGCAGCGTGTGCGACACCGAAGTGATGGTGATTCGCGGCAGTGGTGTCGTGGTGGAGTGCGGGGGGACGCCGATGGCCGATGAGCGCCCTGCCGAGCGGGGGACCCTCAACCCCGGTTTTGCGCAAGGCACTCTCATCGGCAAACGCTATGTCGATGCAGCCGGTACAGTCGAGTTGTTGTGTGTGAAGCCCGGGAAAGGCTCACTTTCGCTGGGCGGGGTTGCCCTACAGATCAAAGACGCGAAGCCGCTGCCAGCGTCCGACTGACGTCGCTCGATGAATATCTCCTTGATTCTGCAGATGGCGGCGGACGCTGAGCCCGACCGGATCGGGCTCGTATGTGAGGCGCGGCGCTGGTCCTATCGTGCCCTGTACCAGGCGGCGCGTGGCGCCGCCCTCAATATCTCCAAAAGTACCTGTTCGCACGTTGCTCTGTTGGATGAGAGCAGCGAGGCATCGGCGATTGCATTGTTTGCCGCTGCGATGGCTGGTGTTGCCTATGTGCCGCTCAACTATCGGCTGCCCAACAGCGATCTGCAGGCTCTGCTGAGTCGCGTCGCACCCGCTTACATCATCGGTGATGCGGACCGGGTCCGGCAGGTGAGCGCCGACGGGGTTCATATCATACGTTCTCGCGTGGACTTCGTCGCCGAAGCCGAACGAGCGGCGGAGGCTGCGATTGATGCGGAGGAGATTTCCGGTGAGGGGGTTGCGGTCCAACTGTTTACCAGTGGCACTACCGCTGCACCCAAGGCTGCGCTGTTACGCCATGCCAACCTGCTCTCTTACATCCTGGGCACCGTTGAGTTTGGCTCGGCATCTCCCGAAGAAGCGGTTCTGGTCAGTGTGCCGCCGTACCACATCGCCGGAATCTCAGCGATGCTGAGCTCGATCTACGCGTTGCGCCGGATCGTGTTGTTGCCGGCCTTCGATCCTGATGACTGGCTGGCTCTCGCGGCTTCAGAAGGCGTCACCAACGCCTTCCTCGTGCCAACCATGCTCTCGCGAGTCATCACAACCATGAACGCGGGGGCACCGGCTGATCTGTCTGCACTGCGAGCCGTTGCATATGGCGGCGGTCGCATGCCGCTCGAATTGATTGAACGTGCACTGGCTCTCTTCCCCAACACCGGCTTTACCAATGCCTACGGTTTGACAGAGACCAGTTCGACCATTGCGTTGCTAGGCCCCGAGGACCACCGCACCGCGCATGCGTCGAGCGATCCCGCGGTCCGTGCTCGCCTCAGCTCGGTAGGCCGGCCGTTGCCCACTGTCCAGATCGAGATCAGGGACGAAGAAGGTAAGGCACTTCCGGCTGGGGAGCGGGGGGAAATTTATGTACGGGGCGAGCAGGTATCGGGTGAATATCGCGAGCGCAGCGCGCTGGATTCCGAAGGTTGGTTTCCCACGCGCGACGCAGGGTGGATGGATGCGGAGGGTTACCTCTTTCTCGCGGGGCGCGCGGATGACGTGATCGTTCGCGGCGGCGAGAATATTTCGCCGGGTGAGATCGAGGACGTGCTGCTGTCACATCCGGTCATCGCTGATGCGGCCGCCGTGGCGGTACCTTCCACGGAATGGGGTGAAGCCGTCGGTATTGCCGTGGTCGCGAAGCCCAACCTGCCGCCGCCGAGTGAGGACGAATTGCGGACTTTGATTCGCAATAGATTGCGCTCGTCCCGGGTACCGGAACGCATTGCCATTCTGAATGCCCTGCCCTACAACGAGATGGGCAAGCTGCTGCGACGCGAAGTGCGCAAGTTGTTTCAAAGCTGAACTCATGGGCGCGATCGGCATTCCGCTCGCAACTTGCGCCGATCGGACGATCGCCAGGCTTGCCGCCGCGACGGAGTCGGACGCGCTCGCTAAATTGGATGGCGCGACATTGTTGGGTGAGCGAGCCCAACTGGCTGGCATGACCATACCGGGCCGGACGTCGGCCGGCGGTGGGTGCCGGTTGTTTGATGCGGTGGACGGCACCCTCGCGCTGAACCTCTCGCGAGCGAGTGATCGTGAGATGTTGCCGGCGCTGTTCGAGGCTGAGGGACTGGACTCGGCTGATGTTGAGGCTGTTGCTCGATTGATTGCGCGCAGTGAGGTTGTCGCGCTGGTCAGGCGGGGGCGGTCGATGGGGTTGGCCATTGCGGCAGAGGGCTCCGGCACACGGTGCCCCCCATATCCTTACGAAGAGCTCGTGCCGGGCCTCCCTGCGCCGACCCACCCACGACGGGCACCTCGCGTCGTCGATCTTTCCGCATTATGGGCAGGTCCGCTTGCGGCACACCTACTGTGGCTCGCAGGCGCCGAAGTAGTGAAAGTCGAAAGCCGCACGCGCCCAGACTCCATGCGGGACGGAAACAACACGTTCTACACGCTGCTCAATCAGGGTAAGGCCAGCGTCGCGCTGGATTTCAGGAACGACAGCGAGCGCCAAGCGCTCCTATCACTGATCTCCGCATCGGACATCGTGATCGAGGCCTCGCGCCCGAGAGCGTTAGCGCAACTCGGCATCGATGCGGCCCAGATCGTCCGCACAACACCAGGGTTGGTCTGGGTGACCATCACGGCCCACGGAGCGGCAGGAGAAGCCGCCAACTGGGTCGGGTTTGGCGACGATTGCGGTGTCTCGGGTGGCCTCAGCGCTGCCCTTCGCGCCTCCACTGGCCACAGCGGCTTTGTAGGCGACGCTATCGCAGATCCACTTACTGGTATGTGGGCCGCACTAGCCGCGTGGGAAGCGTGGGCGTCAGGACGCGGGGGGCGACTCGGTGTGACCATGAGCGAAGTGGTAGCGCATTGTTTGGCCAGTGAGCGGGCGCAAAACCCGCTCGGCATCGAGTCGAGTTTGATGGCGTGGGAGGCGGCTGTCGGGAGGCCGTTTCCAACAGTCGACCGGCGGCGGATCGGCCCCCTGCCCGCCTTTGGCGAGCAAACACGGTCGTACCTGGGACTTTAGGCGAGCACACACCCTTACTCAGGGGTTCAGGCGATCGCCTCAACTCCGAAAAGTGTCGTGCGATGCATCATGCGGCCCGACATGGGGTCGTAGGGAATGACGCGATGCATCGTCCCACAGTTGTCCCAAACCACCAAATCGCCAACCTGCCACTCGTGCCGGTAGACGATTTCCCGACGACTCGCCTGGGCGGTAAGCTTCGCAACCAGCGCGTGACTGTCCTCATCTGACATACCCACGATGCGTTCCACGGTTGCGCCGAGAACGAGTGATTTGCGGCCCGTCCGGTGGCGCCAGACCAACGGGTGCTCCTTCGAGCCTCCACGCCGCCAGATAGCCAACTGCTGCTCTGTCGGCTCCGGTGTCATCAATCGATTGGCTGCTTCCAGACTGTGTATGACACGTAGCGTCTCACAGTACTTTTGCTCGGCTTCGGGCAGATCGTCGTACGCTGCATACGAGTTGCTGAACTCCGTCTGACCCCCAACAGCCGACAGTCGGCGTCCCGTCAGGAGAGTCGCCCGCGCCGGAACGTCGTCTGTGGCCCCGTCGATATGCCAATGCACGGTGCCCTTCAGGTACTCAGCGGCAACGTTCTGCTTCGGATCCAGTGAGACCTTGAACATGAGGTCCCGGCTGCCATCGGCGCGCGGCATGCCCTGTGGCATCGGCTCCCCAAGATTGGCACTGAAGGCGACCTGCTGTTCGTCGGTGAGACCGATCTGTGGGAACACGAGCACGCCAAAGCGCTCGAGCGCCTCGAGACATTCGGGTGCGAATGCGGGATTCAGCAGATCTTCCGGTCGCAGCGTTGCCTGGGCGCCGATGCGGGCCGAAAGGGGTTGAAAGCGGCTGGCCATAGAACCTCCGGCTTGAGACGGAGATGTTAGTCAACAACGCTGTCTATTACAATCGCCGGCCGCCCGCAGGCGGCCACAGGCCGTGCGCGCGTCAGCGCGAGTTACGCTTGCCTCGCTCTTTACCCAGCCGGGCGTCCAGCTCGGGATATTTCTCGGGCCGCAGCGTGCCATGCAGGCTCAGTCGCATCATCTCGAGCGCGAGACGCTTTGCCATTTGCTGGCGCTCCTTTGACGTCCGCGAATGCGCGCGCGCCCATACCGGCCAGAGGAACGCGCCGGCCAGCATGAGAACCGAGCTCACCTCGGCATCGATCCCCGGCTGGGCGAACTCGGTCTTGGCGAATCGCTCGAAATTCGACACGAACTGCTGCCAGAACGGGTCATTGGCGGGGTGCTTGGAGCTGAGCAGCTCGAACAGCCACACCCGGCTGATTTCCGGGTTTTCCATGGCGAACTGCGACAGGCGGTCCGTCAGGCCCTCGATGCTGATGCTCCCCACCGGCTGTTCGTGCACAACCTGCGGATCGCCGAATACGGCCCGATATAACTTCTCGCTGACCCAGGTGACCGTGGCCTCTATCAACTGCTCACGGGTCTGGAAGTGCTGATAGGCGGTACCGCGGTTGACACCGGCGCGCTGCGCAACCTGGGCAACGCTCACGCCTTCCTTGCCATCCTGTGCCAACACCTCGCGCGCGGCCTCGAGAATCGCTTCGCGGGTCCCTTCAGGATCGCGCTTCCTGCGGGGCCGTCTTGCCGGCGTGGCGTACTCGTGTCGCAGTGTCATAAGTTGTGTGCAGCCTGGGGACGGAGAACCATGCAAACATGATATTCGATTTCGCATTCGCCGGCTCATCCCTCGATGTCGATCTCACAGACCGCGCTGCACGGCACCCCCTGACACGCCAAGGTGTAGCCCTCCTCCAGATCCCGGTCGCTCAGCACGTGATTCTCGCGGAGAGCTACCTCACCGCTCACTCGCCGCGCCATACAGGTCCCGCAGAAGCCCTGCTCGCATAAAGCGGGCGCCATGAGGCCGGCGCGCCGCATGGTTTCGAGCAACGTATCTCCGCGGTGGTACTTCAGCCGATGCGTCCGGCCGCTCCATCGCACGACCACTTCCTCGGGCGCAAGCTCCATGGATCAGGCGGGTGCCGTATCGATCGTCGGCCGGATCAGAAGCTGTGACACATTGGCCCGAGGCGGCAGGGACACGACGAGCAGGATTGCTGCCGCCACGTCCTCGGGCATCATGGCCCCCTCCTTGTTGACGTGCTCCCGGATGGATTTGCGGAAGGTGGGGTCGCTGATCCCCTCATGGACTTCCGTAGTGGTAGCTCCCGGCTCGATGATGCAGACACGGATGCCATAGCGACCTACCTCCTGACGCATCGCTTCAGTCATGGCCGTCAGGCCAAACTTGCTTGCCGAGTAGGCGTTGAACAGGGCCGCGGCGCGCCGTCCGGCGGTCGAAGAGATGTTGATTATGTCGCCGCTACCTTGCGCGCGCATCGGGCCGATTACCGCCCGGCTGGTGTACAGGCTGGCCATCAGGTTGACTTCGAGCACCCGGCGCCATCGCGCCGTGTCAGCGTTTTCCACGCCTCCGGAATCGATGATGCCGGCAGAGTTGACCAGAATGTCGATGCGCCCGAGACGCTGCAATGTCTCGGTCACCGCCCCTTGTGCCACCTGCTCGTCGGCCACATCGCCCGGCAAAGCAAGCGCTTTTCCGCCGGACTCCTCGATTTGCCGTACCAGGGAGGCCAACCGATCGGCCCGCCGGGCCACCAATGCCACCGTGGCGCCCTGGGCCGCCAGAGCAACAGCCGCCGCCGCACCAATTCCCGAGGAAGCGCCGGTGATCAGCGCGACCTTTCCCGCGAGTGTTCCCGCCATGATGTCGTTTCCTGTTGGTCGTCAAACTGACTGTTGGCCCGCAGACCTTACCGGGATTTCGCGCTCAACCGCTTGGCCGCCAGCTCCCGCAGGCTCGCTGATTTGACCTTCGCATTGCCTGTCATGGCAAGCTCGTCCTCCCGGAAGAAGAGCACGCGCCGGGGCACCTTGTAACTCGCCAGGCGTTCCTTCAGAAACTCGCGGATGACCCCTTCTTCGAGCACCACGCCCTCGTGGGGCACGACACAGGCGACCACGATTTCTCCCAACGTATCGTGCGGTACGCCGATTGTGCGACCGATCTTGAGTCCTGCAATCGTGGTCAATACAGCGTCGATCTCCAAGGGCGAGACATTGGCTCCGCCGGTCTTGATGATGTCGGTCAAACGTCCTTCCCAGAACAGCCGGCCCCTCTCGTCCATGTAGCCACCGTCACCGGTGCGGAAGAAACCTTCGTCATCCAGAGTTTCATCAATGGGTATGTCGATGTAGCCGAGCATCAAGGTTGGTCCCTTGACCGCGATTTCCCCGCGCTCGCCGCGCGGAACAACTACACCCGTCTGCGGATCAACGATTTTGAGCGTATTGCCGGGCAGCGCCTCCCCATGACTCTCGCCGGCAACCTCCGCCGATGAATCACTGGGAAACGCACAAGTAATGGTGAACGTCTCGGTGTTGCCGTAAGCCCACCGAGGCTCGGCCCATTGGATCGAGACCGTCGGATGGTTGGCCGCGGCCTTGCTGCCGTCGACGTAGCGCAAGCTGCGCAGGTCAACCTGGCTCCAGTTCGGTGCGGCTTCCAACTGTGCCCATTGGTGCGGCCAGGCATGCGGCAAGGTCACGCGTTCGGCCTCCATCAGCTCGAGCGCCTCGATGGCAGCGAAGGTCGCCTGCAGTACCAGCGAGCCACCGGAGGCGAAGGTCGCTCCGATCGCCATGCCGAAGTTGCCCGACCAGAAAAATCCATTGGCGCTCCAACAGCGAACGTCGTCACCCAGGCCCAACATGCGCCGCCACCGCCAGCACTGGATGGCGACGGCTCGATGGGTGCCCAGAATCCCTTTGGGCCGGCTGGTCGAGCCGGATGAGAAGAACAACACTCCGGCGCTCGCCGGCGTGACGGCGGCCGCCCTCGCCGCCACCAGCGCGGGCAGTGTCGCCGCGCCATGGGCCAGGAATTGCGACCAACTCTCGATTGCCCCGCCGGACTCGACGTCCCCGCCAGGCGCAACCGCGCTGCCCACCGCGGCAAGGCGCTGCAGAAACGGAAAACGCGTGGAGACCAGTGCCCCCGGTGCTGCCACGCGGATCTGCGGCTCCAATTCACCCAGGATTGCGGCAAAGTCCTTCTTGAGAACGGTCCGCTCGAACAGCAGCACCGAAATGCCTGACACCTGTAGCAGGTATTCCAACTCCGGCGGCGTCGAAAACGTGCTGAGTGCGACCGCGACGCCTCCAGCGAGCCCCGTGCCGAATACGGCCGCAATCCATTCCGGCCTGTTGGTCATCATGATGCCAACACGGCTGTCCTTGCCAACACCCACAGCCACCAGCGCCCTCGCCACCTCCACGGCGCGCTCCCATAACATGGCGTACGTCCAGCGCTCGACGCCGCTCGACGTGCGCATGACCAACGCCTCCCGGTCGGCGAAACGCGTCGTGACCTCCTGAAGGAAGCCCGGCAGCGTCAGCGCCCCGAGGCCGGGCTCCTCGCTCAACGGAATGCCCTTCGCGATAGACAATGCCTTGGGGCTGGACATCTCAGCCCTCCCGCATGAAGTGGACGGAGCTGATCTGCCACCCCTGGCCCGTTCGCCGGAATTCATCGAGATAGCGTCCGCACAGCATTTCAGCTGTCGATGCTCCCTTGCGCTTCAGCCGTGCGAGGACCGTCCAGTGCCCGACAGCGGTGTCACCCGTCACATCGATTCGCGGCGTGTGCAGCGAGTGCCAGAGCGAGTCGTTGCTCGCGGCAATGACGTTGACTAGAAAATCGATGAGAGCGCTGCGCCCTTGCAGTGGCCCCATACCGTAGTCCGCCTGTGCGTCCTCGGTGAAAAGCTCACCGAAGCTCGCGGCGGCTTTGTCGACGTTCCGGGCGCACTCATCGACCGTTTCACAATAAGTGGCCTTCACCTGCTGAAGTTGCAGGATGTCGCACAGCCTGCTGATCCGGTGCTCGTTCACACGCTCCCCCTCACCGCCATTGCTTGACATGATGATCGACAGTGGTGATGATTATCATATGCGAATGGGGTGATTGCGCAATCTTCGATCGCTCTCGCAGGCGGTGGAAAGTTGTTCGATCGGCGGCGGTCCAAGGGGCAATGTGGACAAAGCGGCGCGCATGAACGTCAATCTGAAGCTGATGCATACTTTTCTGCTCGTCGCCGAGCACAGCAGCTTTTGTCGCGCTGCGGAGGTGTCAAATCGCTCCCAGTCGGCCATCAGCATGCAGATCCGGCAGCTCGAGCTGCAGTTGGGCGTTTCGCTCTTCCATCGGACCACGCGCCGCGTTCAACTGACGCGCGAAGGCGACTTACTGCTGGTTTGCGCACGCCGGGCGGTGGCGGAACTGCAAACGGGACTGCGTCAGATCAAGGATGCGGTGGATATCCAGCGCGGCCGCCTGACACTGGCCTGCGCGCCGACACTGGCGGCGACCCGCCTGCCGGAGATTCTCGCGGCGTTCCAAAACAGTTATCCGGGCGTGACGGCGCACGTGCGCGAGCTCGCCTCAGCCGAGATGTTCGACTGCATCCGGCGTCAGGACGTTGACTTCGGAATCGGTCCCCGCTCGCCCAACGCGGTGGAGTTTCAATTCCAACCCGTTCTGCTGGATGAGATTTACGCCCTGATTCCCGCCACGCTCGACAACGGGCACCGCGGAACCATTTCGTTCCTGGAGCTCAGTCACGTGCCCACGCTGGTGCTGACGGGCTCCTCCGCCATCCACCGCATGCTGGAGAAGGCGCAGAAATCCACGGGTGTGACACTCAACATCAAGTACGAAGTGCTGCAGGTGCAGACCCAGATTGCCATGGCCGCCGCCGGACTGGGTGTGGCGATACTGCCACGCATTGCCATTCCCGCGAAGCCGGATCCGAGACTGCGCGCGGTTCCGATTGTCGACCCGCCGCTCGTGCGTGAGTTGTGCGTTGTTACTCTGCGCGGCCAGCTACTCTCGCCCGTTGCGACACGCTTTGTGGAAATGGTGCAGAGAATGATCGGCCATCCCGAGACGCCCGCCGATGATGCGAGCGAAGCACCGCTGCCAATTCGTGCAGTGACGCGCAGGCGCCGCACACACCTGGCACTTGCGTCCACCCAGTTAAATCCAGTTGCCCAATGAGTTGTAGATGTTCAAAGCGATTTTGATCAGCAAGCAGGACGGAACGCAGTCTGTTGGACTCGCAGATGTCGAGGAGTCAGCGTTACCGGACGCGCCGGTCACCGTTCGCGTTGAATATTCGACCATCAACTACAAGGACGGGCTCGCGATCACGGGCAAGTCTCCGGTCGTGCGCAAATTTCCCATGGTCCCGGGCATCGACATGGCCGGTGTCGTGGAGATCTCCACAAACTCGAATTGGCGCGCCGGCGATCGCGTTCTGCTCAACGGCTGGGGCGTCGGTGAAGGCCATTGGGGCGGTTTGGCACAGAAGGCGCGAGTCAATGCCGAGTGGTTGCAGCGCGTCCCTGAAGCCTTCACGACGCGGCAAGCGATGGCAATCGGCACCGCGGGATACACCGCCAGCTTGTGCGTTGATGCGCTGGTGAAACACGGACTGACACCCGATCGGGGAGACGTGTTGGTGACCGGGGCTTCCGGTGGTGTAGGCAGTGTCGCAATCGCCCTGCTGGCACGGGCCGGCTTCAAGGTTACGGCTTCCACCGGCAAGGCAAGCGAAAGCGACTACCTGAAGGCGCTCGGCGCGCAAGCGATCATTGATCGCAATGAGCTCTCGCAACCTGGCAAACCGATACAGAAGGAGCGTTGGGCCGGGGTGATCGACTCGGTTGGCAGCCACACGCTGGCTAACGCATGTGCTCAAACACGTTACCGAGGGCTCGTCGCCGCTTGCGGACTTGCTCAAGGAATGGATTTTCCGGCCTCGGTGGCTCCCTTCATCCTGAGGGGCATCTGCCTGCTCGGCATCGATAGCGTCATGGCCCCGCAGGCGGTCCGGCAGCCGGCCTGGGAGCGCCTCGCGCGCGACCTGGACGCGGCATCGCTCGATCGCATGAGCACCGTAATCGGGCTCTCAGAGGTTACGAATGCGGCCGAGAACATTGTCAGCGGGCGAATCCGAGGTCGTGTCGTTGTTGATGTGAATCGCTAATACCGCCGGCCGCTGTAGCGAGCGCCTATGAAACTCAAGGAAAAGGTTGCGATCGTCACTGGCGCTGGCGGGGGCATCGGTCGAGCTGCGGCGCTCCTCTTTGCAAGCGAAGGGGCGCGTGTTGCCGCGGTAGACCTCAAGGAGGAAACCGCCCGTGAAACGGCCTCGCTGATTACTCAGGCCGGTGGGCGCGCCTGCGCGCTCGCGGCCGATGTATCGAACAGCGACGACGTAAAGCGCATGACTGACATGACAGTCTCCACGCTGGGCACTCCCACAGTGCTCTTCAACAATGCGGGGCTGTCACCCAGTTATCCCAAACCGCCGCTCATCAAGATAACCGAGGAATCGTTCGATCGGATCATCGCAGTCAATTTGCGCGGAGTGTGGCTCGGCATGAAGCATGCCATTCCGTACATGATCGAAGCCGGTGGCGGAACTGTCGTGAACACCGCATCCATTGCCGCGATGGTCGCGTGTAATTCCGCTGAATACGCGGCATCGAAGGCGGGCGTGCTGGCACTGACAAGAGTCGCGGCCCAGGAGTACGGCCCGTTCAATGTCAGGGTGAATGCAATTTGCCCGGGCGCAACAGCAACACCCATGGCCAAGCGCTTCGCCTCTTCGAATCCAGCCGGGTCGGCGGCGTCAGATCCGAAACGTCTCGAGCGAATGACCGTCCTGGGGCGTTTTGCAGTGCCGGAGGAGATGGCCAAGGCTGCCCTGTTCCTGGCCTGTGATGATTCGTCGTACGCCACCGGAGCGACGTTTGTCATCGACGGAGGCTGGACGATTATGAGCCCGGAGGGAAGCGCGCGGTATTCGCCGGGGGAGTAAGGACGCGCGGCCCTCGGCCGTCAATCGATCTCGGCTATCAAGGCGCCGACCGGATAGACCTGCCCCACCTCAACGTGCACTTTGAGTCTGCCGGCTGCGGGCGCAGGGACCTCCTGCACGGCCTTATCGAGCTCGAGGGTATAGAGGGGCGCGCCGTTCTCAACATGCCCGCCATCGGGCACCAACCACTCCACCAACGTGCCTTCCTGCATGGAGAAGCCGATCTGCGGGATTCGTACTTCAATGCTCATCCGCGTCGTCCCTTGGCATTCAGGGTCTGGCGGATAGCCCCCTCTATCGCGCTCGGCTTGTATAAGAACTCCTGCTCCAGGACCTTTGCGAAGGGCACAGGCACATCTCGCGAGGCTATACGCAACACTGGCGCGGCCAGGTCACCATAGAGGTGCTCCTGGATTCGGGCCGCTACTTCCGCACCCACTCCAAAGCTACGTGGGGCTTCATGCACCACTACGGCACGGCGCGTCTTCGCGACCGACTTCAAAACAGTCTCGGTATCCAGCGGCGAGATGGTTCTCAGATCCACGATCTCCACCGAGATGCCTTCGCCGGCAAGTCGCTCAGCAATCGCGAGCGAGTCGCGGATCGGACGTCCATAACTGATCACTGACACGTCGGTACCGCTGCGCACGATGTTGGCCTTACCGAGCGGCAAGCGATGATTGGGGGGCGGCATTGGTCCCGTCTGCGCGCGTGTCATGGAGTCCTCGATGAACAGACAGGGGTCGTCATCGAAGATGCAGGACAGCATCAAACCCACGGCATCAGCCGGACTGGACGGAATCACGACCTTCATCCCGGCTACATGGGCAAACCAGGCTTCGAGCATGTCCGAATGCTGTCCACCCGTACCACCGCCGGCGCCCGTTCGCGTGCGGATCGTAATCGGCACGTGGGTCTGACCACCGGACATGAAGCGGAGCTTCGCAGCATGGTTCACGATCTGATCCATCGCTACGGTGACAAAGTTCATGAGCATGATCTCGGCTACCGGGCGCATGCCGGCGAGCGCGGCTCCTACTGCCGCGCCCACAATGGCTTCCTCGGCAATCGGGGTCGTCCGCACACGGTGCTTACCGTATTTGGTCGAGAGTCCCTTGGTCACCTTGAAGACACCGCCGCCCTCCTCATCCGCAATGTCCTCGCCCAGGAGCAGGACAGTTGGATCGGTTGCCAAGGCTTCGTCCAAGGCAAGTCGATAGGAGTCTGTGAAGCTGATGGTCGCCGGCGCAGCCGCCGTTGCCGTGGTGCTCATGCGGATACTCCCTCGGCGTAGATGTCCCGATCGATCTCACTCAACTCCGGTGGACTGCTCTCGGTAGCGAACTTGAAGGCGTCATCGATGTCCGCCACGATCTCTTGTTGGATTTGAGCCAACTGGGCTTCCGTGGCTGCCTGCGTCCGCAGCACCGCAGCGCGGCAAGGCGGCATGGGATCTCGAGCCAGGGCCGCCGCGTACTCCTCTTTTGGAATGTACGCACCCGGATCGCCGAAATAATGCCCCATGAAGCGAAACGTCTTCGCCTCCAGCAAGGTAGGACCGTTCCCGGCGCGGGCGTACTCAACTGCCTCACGAGCCGCATGCCACATGGCTTGAGGATCGTTCCCGTCCACGGTAACGCCGCGCATGTCGTAAGAGGCCGCGCGCTCGGCAACGTGTGCAACCGAGGTCGCCTTTTCGTACTTCGTACACTCGCCGTAACCGTTGTTCTGACAAAGGAAAATCACCGGCAGCTGCCACAACGAGGCCATGTTGAGTGATTCGTGGAACGCGCCGATATTCGAGGCGCCGTCACCAAAATTACACAGCGTCACGCGACCATCGCCGCGCAACTGGGAAGCCAATGCAAGCCCGTTGGCGATGGGCATTCCGGCACCCACCACACCCGTGGTCACCATAATCCCGCCCGCGGGATAGGTGATGTGCATCGGTCCGCCCTTGCCCTTGCATGCGCCGGCAGCCTTGCCGTAGTACTCGGCAAACAACAGCCGCAACGGGATGCCCTTGGCGAGTTGGTCATGCACGCCCCGGTAAGTGGTCACCAGGTAATCAGTGGGTTGCAGGTGAACGGCCATGGCGGCCGCGAGAATCTCCTGGCCACGCGGGGAGTAATACACCGCCGCCATCCGACCCGAGCTCAGCAGCGAGCGCATGCGCTCGTCCACGAGTTGAATCAGCAGCGCCTTGCGATAAATCGCCAGTAGCACCTGTGGCGCCAACGGTTCCGTCGGGCTTGTCACTGAACACCCCCTGCGCGAATGAACACCCGGACGCCCAACAGCCGCAGCCGCGGGGACCGTTACTAAGCTAGATTAGTATTACCCTTTGCGGATATCAAGGGGCCCCGATCGCACGCGACCAGCATGCCCGCCACGGCATAGGCAGGTTTGAAATGGTGTCTTCCTATGATACACAGTGGATCATATGATATACGGTGGATCATAACTGGATGGCCGCAAAACTGGCGAGACAGTCGGATGCGCGCGTGCTGCGCACACGCGATGCGCTCCGTAAGGCCCTACTGGCCCTGCTGGAGGAAAAGCCATTCGAGCAGATAACCATTCGTGAAATCACCGCGCGCGCCGGTACGGGCTACGCGACTTTCTTCCGCCACTACAACGAACCCAGGGTGTTGTTGAACGAGTTGGTCGCGGATGAGATCAGGGACTTGCTCGGACGGTCGATGCCGATCCTGCGCGAGAGCGACCCCCGGGGCGCCGCCCTGGCGCTTGGTCACCATGTCGATGCTCACAGCCAGCTGTGGTCGGCGCTGCTGACCGGCGGCTCGGCCGGGACGATGCGCGAGGAGTTCATCCGCCAAGCCAAAGAGCTCCCCCGCTGGCGTACGCGCACGCGGGCCTGGCTGCCAACCGAGCTCAAAATCGTGTACTCCGTAGCCGCCCTGTTTGAAGTCCTGGCGTGGTGGCTGCCACGGCGGCGCTACTTCACGGTGGAACAGGTTGCCGAAATACTCGACCGCCTGATTATCGCGCCCATGACCGCGCCCGAGTGACCGGCAGCATCGCGCGGTTACGCCGCTGGAGGCATTCGGATCAGTTCGGCTGCGGCACTCGCATGGCTCGCCCGATATTCCTTCGGCGCTACACGGTAAGTGTCCTTGAACATCCGGCTGAAATGGGCCGCGCTCTTGAAGCCCGCCATGGTGGCGATCTTGTGAATGGGATAGCGCTGGAACAACTCCGCTGTCAACCATTCGCGCGCTTTGGGCAGACGTTGGCTCCAGAGCAACTCGGAAAAGGAAGTGTTGTTCGCCTTCAACACGTAGCACAGATAGCGCGGCGAAATGCCGCAATAGGCCGCGACGCGGTCACATGTCAGGTCCGCGGATGTCAGATACTTCTGGATGCACGCCTGAATGTCTGCAAAACGCTTATCAACAAGGCTGCTGCACGGCGTGGAACCCGCTACGTGATCGCCAACGCTGTCGGATATTGATTGCAGGAAGGCCTCGGCCAGTGGCTGCGCCGTGCGGCGGCTCATATGGTCGCCTTCGAAGCACAGGAGATTGAGGAGGCCGGTGACAACCTGGCGGTGCCCCGCTGCGACTTCGAACGACGTGTTGAGCATCTTGGCCCAGGGCATGTGCGACAGCACCAAGTGCTCGGGTACAACGGCGAGCGCGCATTCAAAGCTGCCACGGTCACCGACCGGTGCTCGCGTATAGAACGGCTCGTCGGCGTTGATGAGAGCGCAACGGCCGGGTTTGACGGTGTAGGAACCTGCCGAATTCACCACCTGGAGCTCACCCTGATAGATGAAATACAGCAAGCGGACCGCGGCCTTTCTGGCGTGGATATGATGCCAGCAGCGCCGGAACGAAATGCCGGTGCCGTTGATGGACCGCATGAATGTGATGGGTTGGTTCAGTCCCTTCCGGATGAAAGAGCGTACTTCGCCTACCGGCTGCTCGACTTCGACATCACCGTCGGTGAATTCGTTGCGCACCATATTTGCAAGGGTGCGCCGAGACTCAGCGACATCACGTCCAGAATAAGTATAGACAATCTGCATGGAGCCCCCTCTGCGCAGGCATTCGCGCGTGCTGCACGCCGATGCACGTTTTTTCTAAGGCCCGGCGGCAACCTTGTCAAGGAGACCTTGCCTGGACCGGAAGTAGCACTTGTCTGTAGATGCAGTTAGGCCACTTTCAGCAACGCATCCGCCACCGCCTGTGGCTCCGTAATCATCAGGTCATGGCCGGTGTCGAATTCCCAGAACCGCCCGTTGGAAAGCGCCTTGAGCGCAGCGCGCGACTGCTCATTCATATGGGAGCTGCACACAATGAACGACTGAGGAATTCTGCGCAGGGTTGCTTCGTTCTTGAGCACTAATTTCTGAGCGAAGCATTTCCAAGGATGCGGCGTAAGCTTGGGTTTCATCCAGGCAATATCTGCCGGATCCTTCACACCGAAAAAGTGCATGGGATCCTCGCCAGGAAAGAGCGCGAGCTCTACGCCCTTCACCATTCGGGCGCCTGCGTGGGCGGCGAGAATGACCTCCCCTGCGTGGTCTATCAGGGACTGCCCGTTCTGTGGATAGGCTGCATCCAGATAGACCATATTGCCGATCCGGTCGGGTACGCGGTCTGCAACGCCTGTGATGACCATCCCGCCATAGCTGTGGCCCACCAGGATCGCATCGCGCAGGTCCTCGAATTCCAACACTTTTTGGATGTCCGTCACGTGCATGTCAAGGTCGACGGCCGGACTCAGCAAATGCTCCCGTTCTCCCAGACCCGTCAGTGTCGGCGTATACACCTCGTGGCCTGCAGCCCGGATGATTCGCGCCACGCGCTGATAGCACCAGCCTCCGTGTCCGCCGCCATGTACCAGAACATAGGTTTTCATTCGGCTCTCCCCCTGCGTCGTGAGTGCACCAATCTACCCAACTGGTTGTTACTAAGCTAGATTAGCTTCTTGGCTTTCGCATCGGACCGGTGCCATGACGCTGCGAGTCGGGATCATCAGCGCAAACTGGGGTGCTTTCGCCCACCTGCCTGCATGGCGGTCCGTGCCGGGTGTTGAGGTGGTGGCAATCTGTACGTCCCGGCGGGAGACTGCCGAAGCGGCTGCCAAGCGCTGTGCAATTGCGTTGCCCTTTTGGGATGCGCAAGGCCTGGCGGCTCATCCTGACATCGACATCCTGGATTGTGGTACGCGCCCAAGCGTCCGTGACCCTGTGGTGGTCAGCGCCTTGCGCAATGGGAAGCATGTTTACGACTCCATCCCGTTCGCCACCGATATAGACCGCGCCAGGGAAATACATCACGCCTGGAAGGCGGGTAATCGTGTCGGTGTCGTTGACGCCTTCTCTGAGTGGTTGCCCGCCCATCGCCTGGTCAAGGAGATGCTACTGGACGGCTTCATCGGCCAGCCGTTTGGCGGAACTTGTCACTTTCAGCTTTCGCTGTTCAACAAGCCCATGGCGGGGTTTCCCTACAACTGGTTCTGGCAGTCCGGGCTCGGTGTGTCCGCCTTGCGTAATCTCGGTAGTCACGCGCTGCACATGCTCACCTTTCTGTTCGGCCCGATCGAGGAGTTGGTGGCTCATGATGGCCAACTGCTGCCCGAGTGGCGCTTTCCGGATGGCACCTGCCTCAAGCCGCAGACCAACGACTTTGCCAGCTTGATGTTGCGGTTCCACGGCGGTCTCGTGATCCAACTGCAGGTGTCATGGAGCGCGACGGTTGCACCAGGGTGGTTGCTGGAAGCATTTGGCAGCAAAGGCCGCTTCTCAGTGAGCTCACCCAGTTTTCCCACGAGTCGCGACAGCGTGCTGCGTGTTGGCACGCTCGAGGGTGGGCGGATGGAAAAGGTCGAGATACCGGAGCGGTTGCTGCGAGATCCCGCGGTGGGTGTCGACTTTGCGGTCGATCCGCAACCTGCGTTTCCAATGGCGCTGTCCATGTTCCACATGGTTCAGAACATTCGGGGTACCGGCGTCGCGAAGCCTGACTTCGAGCAGGCCTGGGGCGTGGAGCGCGCACTGGAGGCCGCCCGGAGGTCGGCGGAGGAGCGAAGGTGGGTGCGGTTGGAGGAAATCGCCTGATGCAACGCGCCGGCCCTGATCCGGCGCGGCAATGCCGATCCGCCGCCGCCTGCGAGCGGCCACACCGAAACAGCGTTCCGATGCGGCGCCCGCTGGCCCGCGCTTATGCCTTATCGAATCCGCGGGCCGCACGCAGCGCAAGCCCGGTTGCAACGGATGTGAATTCGCCGCCGCCGGCGATCTTCTCGGCACCAAATCGTTCAACGAACAGACGACGCACAGCCGGTACGAATGCGGATCCTCCAGTCAGGAAGACGTGACCAATTTCACCGCTGCGCACTCCGGTGGTTGCCAGCAAACGATCTACCGACTCACCGATCGCGGTCAGTTCCGGCTGTATCCAGCATTCAAAGTCCGCGCGCGAGACGCTTCTGCTGATCGTCGCAGGAGCACAGCGAAAATTGAACATCGCAACAGGCTCCTGTGACAAAGCGGTCTTCAGTGCCCTGACCGACTCGTGAAGCTGAAATCCCAGATCGCCACTGATGAAATGCGCGAACGCATCCACGCTCGTGGGATCGAGCGCCAGCGGACGCAACCGTTCGAGCATCTGCAACACCTTGGGACGATTCAGCAGAGACAGGGAGTGCCATTGCTCCAGACCGGCGTAGGGCCAATTCGGGATCGGCAGCGTCTTGCCGGGTGCAGCCTGGTATTCGGTGCCGAATCCGAGTGCCGGTGCCACCAGGTGTCTCACAATCTGTCGATCGAACGCGTCGCCGGCGATCGCCACGCCATCGTTGCCTAAGATCGCTCGTGTGCCTGCGCTCTCACGCATTGCCCCGGGTCCGACCGGAAGAATGGAGAAGTCACTGGTACCACCGCCGAAATCCCCAACGAGGATCAACTCGTCCCGCTGCAACTTCTGTTCATAACTGTATGCGGCCGCGACCGGCTCGTACTCAAATATGACCTGATCAAACCCAGATGCCTGCACGGACTTCAGAAGTTGCGTCAGCGCGAACGTGTTCGCCCCTTCTGTTCTTTCATTGGAAAAGTTGACCGGCCGACCTACCACGACGCGCGACGGGATCGGCCCAAGAGACAGCGTTGCCGCCTCCAGCAGCTTCTTCAGAAAGGCGGAGATCAAATCCGCCAGCGCGAGCTGCCTGCCGTATACATTGGTCCCTTCGAATGTTCTGTCGGCGAGATATGCCTTGAGCGAACGCATCAGCCGGCCAGAAGAATCATGGCTGAGATAACGCTCGATGGCCGCCTCCCCCGCGTAAGACCGCAAGGATGGCACGCCATCCTCGAGCTCACGTTCGAAATGCAGAATGGACGGAAAGGTTTCGGTTGGGCCCGTCGGGCCGGCAAAACGAGCAAGGCGCGGCACGCCGGCCGCATCTACGCACGTTACGGCGCTATTCGAGGTACCAAAGTCCAGCCCGACTCCGTTGGGGCTTATATCAGGGGATTTGCCGGGTCTATTAGTCATCGGGTAGCGATCTGGCTGGCGTAAACAGCGAAGTTTACCCGACGGTGTGCCCGGACGTCGGAGTACACCCGGTTGGATATTTTATCTTCACCGCCGATGGTCACGCATCCGTAAGCCTCATGCGAAATCTTCCAGACATTACGGTCGGTACTTCGGATCCAGATCCTGATGTCTGTATTCCGGTGTGGTACTGCGCCTACTTCGGAACGTACACAGTGGACAAGAAGAACAACGCGTATTCAATTCACGTGCTCGGCAGTAATGTACCGACGTTCATCGGAACGGATCAAACACGGCATTATTCACTTCAAGGCGACAGGCTGATTCTCTCGGAGACTTACCTGGAAGGAACTACGCGCGTACATGCGTACCGCGAACTCATTCGGGAAATGCTATCGCGGTAGCCGCACTATGGCGCTGCGCACCGACTCGCCACCGCTTTATGCCAAATGACGCCGCCGGGCTTGACGTTCTCGATCAGCTCAGCAGCAAGCGGCATATCCCTGGCGGAAGTGCGGCTTGATCCCAGCAGCAAACATCCGCCTCGGAATCCCCGGGACACCCGTCCCGACGGAAGAAACAGACTATCCTGGGAAGGCAAAAAACCCGTCCGGTTCTTCGCAATGGATACTCAATCCGCAACGCGGCGCACCGCCAAGTCGTTCTGTCGCAACTGTGGCGCCCTCTGCTCCATGGAGCTGACCGTCGAAGGAAACCGCCTGATCGGTGCTACCGGCGACGGCAGCGTCTCCCCGTATGGCGGCTACATGTGTGTCAAGGGGCTCGCCTCCATTGACTTTCACAATGGGTCTGAAGACCGCCTGGTGCACAGCCTCAAGCGTGAGCCAACTGGCCGGTACGTGGAAACGTCCAGCGCGCAGGCGCTGGATGAGATTGCCAACAAGCTGCGCGAATTGATCGCCGAACATGGCCCACGCTCGGTCGCGTTCTTTCATGGAACAGGTGCGTACCGCAACGTGTTGGGAGGACTGCTCGAGCGAGCGTTTGCGGCGAAGATCGGCTCGCCAAATTTTTTCTCGACCATGACAATTGACCAGTCCGCGAAATGGGTCACGGCGGGTCGCATGGGTGTCATGACCAGCGGCAAGCCTGGTACGCGCGACATTGATCTGGCCGTCATCGTCGGCAACAACCCGCTCGTCAGTCATCAGACCTACCCATTTGCAGCCGGCGAGAGCGGCTCACCGGCCAGAGCCTTTGCGGAGCTGAAGGCGCGCGGAGCGCGCATCGTGGTGATCGATCCGCGCCGTACCGAAACTGCCCGCTACGCGGATCTGCTCATTCAGCCGCTGCCAGGTCACGACGCGGCTCTATTTGCTGGCATCGCTCATATCCTGCTGCGCGACGGAACGTTCAACCGGTCCTTCTGCGAGCGCTTCGTGACACAGCTTGATTCACTTCGTGAGGCAATCGCCCCGTTCACACCCGAGCGTGTCGCCCGGCGCGCTGATGTGCAGGTCGAACATATCGAGCTGTTGGTGAAGTGGTTGAGTGAGGCAAGGCGGCCGTTTGTGGGAAGCGGCTCAGGGCCTTCGATGTCGGCGCATTCCAATCTCAACGACCATATGATTGAGACCGTCAATGCACTGGTCGGCGGCTACCGGCGCGCCGGCGACCTGGTTCGCAATCCCGGCACACTCAAACCTCGAGTGATCGTTGAGAGCGTCGCAACTGCGAGTCGTAGCTGGGAGAAAGGTGCGAAGTGTCGGACGGTCGACATTGGCGCGCTCTATGGCGAGCTTCCGACCGCATTGCTGCCGCGGGAAATTCTCCAACCGGGACCGGATAAGATCCGCGCTCTCATTGTGTTTGGCGGCAATCCCGTGATGGCGCTCGGTGATCCTGACCATGCGATTGCGGCCTTCAAGGACCTGGAGCTGCTCGTGTCGCTCGATGCGCGGATGAATGAGACTGCGGCGCTGTCGCACTATGTCATCGCCACCTCGCAGCACTTCGAGCGCCATGATCTGACCATGAGCGGCGATAGCCTCTATCCCGAGCCGTTCGCTCAGTATGCGCCGCCTGTCATCCAGAAGCCGCCCGGAACGATTCACGATTGGGAGTTCTACTGGGGCGTGGCCTCCCGGATGAAACTTCCCTTGACCCTGAAGTATTGGACGTACGGTCTGTCCTATGAGGCCATCCCGGACGGCCTCATGTTGGGCACTGATCACGCACCCGACCCGGAAGATTTGATCCGCTATCTGTGCTCACAGGGCGATGTGACATTCGAGGAACTGAAGGCCAATCCGAGCGGCATACGCCCCGACCGTCCCGCGCGCTATGTGCAGCCGATGGATGACAATGGTGCGCGGCTGCAACTGTGTCCGCCGGATGTGGCCGAGGAGTTGCGGCTGATCGACAGCGAAACGCCGGAAACGGGTTTCAAGTATCGCCTGACCTGTCGTCGGGTTCTGGAAGCCATGAACAGCGCCTATCGGGATGGGCAGCGAACGAAAAAGAAATATCCAGTCAACTGGGCGTATATGAACCCGGACGACATGCTTGCGGACGGCATCGACGAGAGCGCGCTGATCGAGATTCGATCCGAATCAGGATACATCCTTGGTGTAGCCAAGGCGGATTCCCGCCTGCGGCGCGGTGTGCTCTCCATGACTCATCTCTACGGCTCGCTGGAGCCGTCCACGGATCCGATGCAACAGCGTGGCAGCCACACAGGGCGTTTGACATCGTTGCATTACTACCTCGAGCCCATCAATTTCATGCCGCGGTTTTCCGGCATACCCGTGAACGTGACCATCTCAGGCGGCCCGTCTGCGCAACCTGACGGGTAGGCTCGTCAAGCTGCGAAGAATGACCATGGTGCTGCTCAGATCGAGCTGGTCAGGCCGCACCGCCAACTCGAGCGATTCGAAGTTGTTTACGATCTCCCTGATCCCGCACTTCATCTCCTGCCGTGCGAGTATCGCGCCAAGGCAGTGATGAGCCCCGGTGCCAAAGGCCAGATGATGGTTGAGATTGGCCCGGTCGATGTTGAATTGGTCCGGATCGGGGAACCGCTGTGGATCGCGGTTGCTGGAAGCCCAGCAGAGGAAAACATTGGCTCCCTGGGGGATTTTCTTGCCACCCAGCACGGTTTCGTGCTTGGTGACGCGCGGCAGCTGCGGTACCGGTGAATAGAACCGCAGGGTTTCATCGTTGAAGCGCGTGATGTCTTTGTCCTGCTGCTTGGATTCCCGCAGGCGTGCCAATAGATCGGGTCGCGTCGCCAGCGTGTAGAGCCCAAATGCGATGCCGTTGCGGGTGGTGTCCACTCCGCCAGCGACGGCGACTGCTGAAATTGAGACCACTTCAGCGTCGGTGAGCTGCGGCGCGGCCGGATCATCGATGCGCGCATGAACGATTTGTGAAATGAGGTCGACACCTGGATTGTGGCGCCGCTCTTCGATGGCACGCCGTACGAAGCGCTGTAGCTGCATGACGTTATTGGCGTGTTGGTAGGCAACTTCCCGGGTCGCGCCCGCACCGGCCCGCGCCACCATGGAGTCCGCGGCGCGGCTGATCTCATCGACGTGATCCAGCGGCAAACCCAGGGCATCGCAGATGACGAGGATGGGTATGGGCATGGCATATTCCCTGACCAGATCCACCTCTGTCCGCCCGAGCAACGCAGCGGCCTGGTCGCGGCAGATCGTGGCAACTCGCGATTCCATGGCTGCAACGTTCGGGACGCTAAAAGCATTCGCTACCAACTTGCGGCGCCGGGTGTGCAGCTCGCCATCGACCTTGAACGTGTTGGAACCGTCCAGCAGCACAAATCCCTCGCGCCGCATGTACTCGTTGACTTCGGCCTGGAATGGCGAGCGAATCGCCCCCGAAACACGCATTTCATCCGAGTAGACCTCGCTATTGCGGGCGACCGACACTATGTCCTCGTAGCGGGTCACCAGCCAAGTCTGAATACCCTCGTCGAAGTGCACGGGGTCTTCCACGCGCAAACGCGCATAGTAGGGATAGGGGTCCTGCATCACCTTGGGATCAGCGAGGGTGTAACTACTCAGCGATTGCATGCCCGAATTATCCGTCATCTGCGACGAGTCAACGAGGTTCTTTGCTCCCAGGCGGCAATGACATTTGACCACAGCTGCAGGTCGGTCATCCGGGAGCCGGGCTCTTGCCTGAGGATGAGTGATACTGATTTTTCGTACCGAAAATCAGGTGAAGCGCGTGTCCGCTTTGAGCACCCTGCGTATTCTTGAATTGTCCAACGGAGTCGCGGGTGAATACTGCGGGAAGTTGCTGGCAGATTTCGGCGCGACAATCATCAAAATTGAACCGCCCGGGGTAGGTAGCGCCACCCGCCGGAGCGGGCCATTCGCGATGCAAGGCGCAACACGGGAAGGCAGCGGCCTCTTCGCCTACTTGAATACCAACAAACGCTCCGTCTGTCTGGATGTCACCACCACACCGGGACAGGAGGCCCTGCACACGCTGATCGAGGGCGTAGATGTAGTTATCGACGATCATCCCACGGGTTACCTTGAAAGCCTCGGAATTGATCCTGCACGTGTCGGCGAGAAGTACCCGCGGCTGATCGTCTGCGCAATCACTCCGTTCGGCTACGACGCGCCCGCCGCGATGCAGAAGGCCTACGCCCTGAACGTCTTTCACAGCAGTGGTTGGGGATACCATTCGCCCAGCGAGCCAGACCTAAGCAAGCCCCCGCTCAAAGGGGCCGGCCGATTCCACGTCGAATACGAATCGGGACTCAGTGCCGCGCTCGCTCTGACGGCGGCGCTTTACTGGCAGGAGAATTCTGGCAGGGGACAGTTCGTCGACGTTTCGCAACGGGAATCGATGGCGTCCTTGAGCGACTATGTACTCGGACAGATGGTCGCGGGAACAATGGAGGTCAGCGCGCGACGGCAGGCGTTGGACCTGCGGGGCCCCGCCACGTTCTTCCAGTGCCGGGACGGGTACGTATATCTGTGGATGTCCGAGCCGGGACATTGGAATGGCCTGCGATCTTTGCTGGGTGAGCCGGCATGGATGCTGGACTTTCCGGCGCGCTGGCTGGAACTGCATCTCACCGATGAGCGAATCCACAGATGTCGCGCTCAAATCGCGCAGTGGATGAAGGACCAGCACAAGTTGGAGGTCGCGACACGCGCGCAGAAGCTGGGCGTTCCGCTGGTGCCTGTGAACACCATGAAGGACTTGTTGGAGTCCGAGCAAATACAGTTTCGAGGATTCTTCGCGCCCGTGGAGCATCCCACCTTGGGGCGGTTGGCATACCCGACCGTTCCCTATCGATTGAGCGCAACGCCGGCCCGAATCGACAGGCCCGCGCCGCTGCTGGGTGAGCATACGGATTCGATTTTGCATGCGGCAACAGCAATCGAGTCACGAGCATCGCTGCCCAAATCGGCGAATCCCGGCTCTCCCGCGCAACCCCGCACCGGCCCACTGCACGGCGTGAGAGTGTTGGAGCTCACGAAGATCTGGGCCGGCCCCTACACTGGAAAACTTCTTGCCTTCCTGGGTGCCGAAGTCATCAGGGTGGAGAGTTATGACTCTCTGGATGCGACCCGTCGTTACGGCGTGAAGGACATCAACGACGCGCCGGGGTTTCAGGCTATCAATCCAGGCAAGTACAGTGTGCAAATGAACGTGAGGAGCGACGAAGGACGAGGCCTCATCAAGGATCTGCTCAAGGAGTCGGACATCTTCATCGAGAATCTTCGCCCCGGCGCGGCCGCGCGCCTGGGATTGGGACATGACGTGCTGCGCGCATTGAAGCCGGAACTCGTCGCCGTCTCGATGAGCATGTACGGTCATGAAGGACCACTGAGCTATCAAACCGGTTACGCGCCCTGCTTTTCAGCGTTGGCTGGCGTTTGTCACCTGGTTGGTTACGAGGGTGGGCCGCCACAACTGCTGAATGTGCGCTATGGAGACAGTACCTACGGCACGACTGCCGCATTCGCAGCAGTGGTCGCGCTGCTGCATCGGCAGCAAACCGGCCAGGGCCAATTCGTGGATGTATCTGCCGTGGAATCTCTGGCTGCGATGCTGGGCGACTCGTTCATGGAGTACTCGCTGACCGGGCGCGTGCCCGCCCGGGATGGAAACCGGCACCCGGAAATGGCGCCACATGGCTGCTATCCGTGCAGGGCAGATGAATGGATCAGCATCGGGGTGCAAAGCGACGAGGAGTGGCGAGCGCTCTGCGCGGCGATGGGAATGCCCACGCTGAGCATCAGCCCCCAATATTGCGACACTGCACTACGGCAGACGAACTCACTCGAGCTGGATCAGATTCTGACGGCCTGGACCCGAACGCAGGACGCGCGCGAGCTCGAGGCGGCGCTGCGCAGCCGCGGCGTTGCAGCGTTCAAAAGTTTGAACTCGATCGATCTCATCAGCGATGAGCAGTTGTGGGAACGTGGATTTTACTACCACGTAATGGACGGCAAGCGACGCTCGATACCGATAGTGGGCGCTCCGTGGCGCATGTCGGCCACTCCCCCGTCGATCAGCTGCGCGGCTCCAATTCTCGGCGAGCACAATGACTACGTGCTCGGCGAATTGCTCGGACTGTCTGTAGCGCAGCGACAGCGCCTCGTCGCTGAGAAAATCGTCTATTGATAAGGTGAGCAGGCAACGCCTGCGCAACGGGAGATCACGATGCGGATTCGAGCCGAAGACCTGGTCAAGCAGGCCAAACAATTCATCGAATATAAGAAAGACAAGAAGACCAAGATCGCGTATCTGACGCTCAATCGGCCGGATCAGTTCAATGCGACAACCGTTGGCATGAGGTTGCTGTATGGCGATCTCATCCATCGTGCCAACATCGACGATGACGTCAAAGTTCTTGTCATCCGGGGTACGGGCGATCACTTCGGCACCGGCGGTGACCTGGACGAGCAGAACCAAGCCTACACCGAAGGCGCCAACGTCTCGCTGCTGCACGAATTCGAGATTGACGATCCGGACGTGAAGTATCCGGAGAAGGACTCATTCCGCTATATCCACGGCCTGTGTGAGCATTACTCGAAAGCCCGGGGTGGCTGCCGCAGCCTGCAGGAATTCAAGAAGATCAGCATCGTCGAGGCCAAGGGCTACTGTTACGGCTGGCACTTCTATCAAGCGGGTGACGCCGACCTCACGGTGGCCTCCGAGGACGCCCTGTTCGGCCATCCTTCATTCCGCTACGTCGGCGTTGCACCGCGCTTGTGGACGTGGGTGGAAATGATGGGGCTGCGCAAATTTCAGGAGATGCTCTTCACTGGACGCCCCTTCACCGCGAAGGAGATGTCGGATTCCGGCTTCGTCAACAGCGTCGTGCCACGCGAGAAGTTGGAAGAGGAAACCCTCAAATACGCGACCGCCTGCTCACAGACCCGCCCGGTAGACACCGTCGCCGTCCAGAAGACCTTTCTGGAGATCTACAAGCAGTATCGCGGTGAGTACATGGGCAGCCTGCTGACCACCATGGTCGAGGGGCTTTGGCCCTATATGAGGCACGAACCCGGCGATGTCAATTTCGGTGCCTCGATGGGCGGAAACAACATCGCCGGTATCGTCAAGGATCTCGAGAACAACTATCCGCCTGAGTGGCGCATGAGTCGTTCGGGGCGGAAGAAAAAGTGAGCCCGCTCACCGGCATTGCCATGCGCTGAGCCGGGTTTCGTCAACTCGTAGTGCCCCGCTCTACTTGGAAAACCCGAATGGCTGCAGCGTCACACGCAACCACAGTTCGCGACCCGGTCTTGCAACGCAGGTATTTTCAGCCGTACCGGCCGGACCCTTGGTAGCGCCACCGGTTATTGAGCCTGGAAGTACCTGGCCCACGTTGTAAGCCAACAATGTACACGCCCCCGTGGTGATCCTGTTGGTGATGTTGTTCGCAATGACCGCGACCTGCCACAAATCACTGCTGCTGCCGAGACTCACGTTCGAATTGAGCAGGGTGTATCCCGCCTGCACCGAGTCGGCTCGATTGTTGAGAGCCGTGACGTAATGCGACGTGTATTGGGCATCGAGGCCGAGGCTCAGTTTGAGCGCAGCGCCGATCGGCATTTGATACGCGGCGCCGGCAGTTGCCTGCCAATCCGGGGCACGGGTGAGAGCCAGACCATCCAGACTGCCCTGGGCGGTGAACAACGGTTGTCCCGTTACCGGATCGGTGCTCCCCGGCCGCCCGGATAAGTTAGGTACGGCGTTGCAACCTTCCGCAATCGTCTGGCCTCCCCAGCACGGCACATTTTTCAGATCAGTGAACCGGGCGTGGTTCCAATTGATGGCCGCATTCAAGGTTAATCCTGCGACGACCGGTGGACGATAAGCCAAATCGAGGTCGATACCATAGATCCTGGCTGCGCCGGCGTTGAGCGTCTTGATGATCGGGATGCCATTCTGCGCCGGCTCATTGGTACCCACCTGCAGGCCTTTATAGTTGTAGTAATAGCCGGCGACGTTGAATGAGAGCGTGCGCTCCAGGAGGCGACTCTTCAAGCCGACTTCGCCGCCATCGATCCTTTCGTCGCCAAACGAATTATCCCCTCCCGGACTGACCGGAGTCGTGATGGTATATGAGCCGGACTTGTACCCGCGCTTCAAGGAAGCGAACAGAGTCATTTCATCCGTTGGTGTGTAGGTGATCGACACTTCCGGCGAGTAGTTGTTCGACTTGATCTGCGGTTTCGCCGGAGCCGTATACACCGGCGTGCCAGAGAGCAGACTGTAGGGCGTGTCGCTGCGCTTCTCGTCCGTCCACCGCACGCCACCGGCGAGCTCCAGGACCGCAACCGGCCGCCAACGCGCCTGACCAAACAGGGAGTAGGACCTGATGTCGACCTGATGCGAGCCGGCCGCGAGAGTTACCGGAAAGTGGTAGGCGGTATTGCCGAGCACCAGCACGCGCTGATTGATCTGACCGTCCTGATAGAAGCCGCCTCCCGTGAAATTGAGCGGGCCGGTGAGCTCCGTGTCCGCGCGCAATTCCTGAGTGATGTCCTTTCGATTGAAGTCGTTGTCCGCGGCTATCGCCGGTGCGGCGAAACCTGACAGAGTCCCGTTGATCAGGCCCTGGGCATCGGCATGGTAGTAGCCGGTGACGGATGTGAGAGTCACATCCGTGCTCGGACGATAGTTCAGCTCGAGCGAGCCGAATCTTTGCGTCAAATCGAGGAAAGGATGTCCGCCATTCCTGATGCCGGGGAAGGCGGCCGGATCCATGCTCACGACAAAAATATTGCGGTCGAGTGAGCAATCCTCGTTTGGGTTTATGAAGGGGATGCCGTCCGGCGCAATCTTGCCGTTTGGGCACGACGTCAGCTGGCCTAGACCCGCATCGCCGTCGATGTCGTCCTTGGTCCAATTGAGCTTCAAACGAGCGTCGAATGCGTCGACAGGCTTCCAAATAGCCGTGCCGCGCACGATAGCACTCTGCGTCGCCGACATGCGCTTTGGTGCGGGATCCTCCCCGCCGGTTCCCGGCGCCGCAGTCGCTCTGTTGTAAAAGAAGCCGCCCGAGTCATTGAACGAGCCTGCAAGCCTGATACCCAACGTGCTGGTCACCGGCGTCGAAAGGATGAGCTCAGCATGCCGTTGTATGGCCTCGGACTCATAACCGAAACGGACTATGGCTTCGGGTCTGTCGCCGGGATCCGCGGTGCGCAAGGAAACCACACCGCCCGGGCTGTTCTTACCAAAGAACAGCGCCTGCGGTCCCTTCAGAATCTCGGCCTGTGCAAGATCGAACAGACCCGCCGCATAGGCGAGGCCCTGGGTCATCGACAGACCATCGATGTTGAGTGACACCGATTGGTCAACGCCGGCATCGAGAGTGCTGGTGCCAACGCCGCGAATTGAAATCTGCGGGCCGATAGACAGCACGGCATCCGCCATGGACAGACCCGGTACCTTCGAGGACAGGTCCGTGAGGTCCATGATCTGGTATTGCTGCAGAGTTTGCTGGGTGATTACGGTTTCAACCACGGGCACCTTGAGAATCGACTCTTCCCTCTTACGGGCCGTAACAATGATTTCCTGCAGCTCGTCTGCCACGATGGGTAAGCTTTGCAGCACCAGACCGGCGGCTACCGTGCACGATAGCGCAGTGTTTCTGAACATCTGTCCCCCCTCATTCCAATGTCTGGACATTGCCTGCAAAGCACGCAAAACAACAGGGAGCAGGACGGCGCGTTGGCGCATCGTTGCCGCTTCAATCAATTCACGGTTCAGTTCGCGACAAGTATGTCAATAAGGACACTTTGAACTTGTCAGCGTGCCACGACACTCGAGTTGAGTCTGTGCACCTACAGGCAAGAAACACAATTGCGCTGCGACGGTGGACGTCAGCAACATACCGCGCCGAGACATGACCATCGCGATAGAGCGGCATGATTACGCGGGAGAAATGATGCCTGATCAACTCGACGACTATCGCCTGCTGGGCCGTTCCGGAGTACGGGTATCGCCGCTCTGCCTCGGTACCATGACCTTTGGTGTCGGGCCGGGTAGCTGGGGGAGCACGGATGAAGAGGCCGGCAGACTGGTCCAGCTCTATATCGACCGAGGCGGCAACTTCATCGATACGGCCAATTTCTACGGCCAGATGGGCCAGTCGGAAGTGTTGCTCGGAAAAACGGTGAAGGGTCGGCGCGACAGGCTGGTGATCTCTACCAAATACTCCCTTACCACCTCTCCCGGCGATCCCAACGCCTCAGGCAATCACCGTAAGAACATGGTGCGCTCCCTCGAGGACAGCCTCAGGCGGTTGCAGACCGACTACATCGATCTTTATTACCTTCATATGTGGGACTTCCGCACCCCGATCGATGAGATATTGCGGGCGTTCGACGATCTCGTGCGCGCGGGCAAGATCTTGTACATTGGATTGTCGGATACTCCAGCCTGGCAGGCATCTCGCATGCAGGCAATTGCCGAGTTGCGAGGTTGGACCCAATTCTGCGCTCTGCAGATTTCCTACAGTCTCATCGAGCGCACGGTGGAACGGGAGATGATCCCGATGGCGACACAGATGGGCATGGGTGTTTGCCCCTGGTCACCACTGGGCGGTGGCGTGCTTGCTGGTAAGTATTCCAAGGCAGATCTCTCACCGCCCAAGACGAGCAACCTGACCTCGCGCAAGGCGATCAATGTCATGACCGGCCGCCTGTCGGAGCAGAATCTTGCCGTGGCCGCCGTGATCGGCGCGATAGCGCAAGAGACGGGCAAGACATCAGCCCAGGTTGCGGTAGCCTGGACGCTGAGCAACCCAGCGGTCACCTCTCCAGTGCTCGGCGTTCGCACGCTCGCACAGCTGGAAGACAATCTCGGCTCGCTAGACGTTGAGCTCAGCAAAGAACAACTCGCCCGGCTCGATGCGGTGAGCCAAGTGCCGAAGGTATTCCCGATGAACGTCCTGAAATCGCCTGCCGAACGAATGATGTTCGGCAACGTCAAAGTCGCGGAGCGCTGAACCTGTCGAGATCAGCGAGCACACTGGCCATATCCGTCTTCTCCCAGAGGTTCAGGAACGCAGTCAGAATCACCAACTGGGCGCGAGCCCGCTCATCGCTCTCGATGCGGGGATCGCAGCGATCTGTCAACTCACTCAGACCGGGAATTCCGGCCAGTGTATGCGGCACGTCCAGCATCCAGTTAAGTCCCATCATGGCGGTATAGATGGTGAGATGTTCTTTCAGCTCCGCGACATCCAGTGTCGGGCCGCCGCAGCTCTGAAACTCGTGCACGAACAGGGCCAGCAGCTCATCGAGGTGATGGTCCCAGATGCCGGTTTCCGCCGCGCTCAGACATCCCCAGATCGCCATGGCTACGTTCATCTGGCTCACATTTCCCCAGTCCAACAAACCGCATTCAAGCTGATGAGCGTCGTTGCGCCAGAACCAGGCATTGTCCACATGAGCATTCCAATGACACAGAGCAATCATTTCAGGCTTGCTGCGCAGGATCCTGCCAACCGCCCCCTCGCGCGCCTGAAAACGCGGCGCCTCCTTCGCAAGCCGCGCCAGGAAACCCTTGGAACGGATGTTCGCTGGTAGCAGTCGCGGGTGCTGCGCGGCAAAGTCCGCATATCTGTCCACCCGTCTGCTGACCTGCTCGGGCGTATAGGCAACGCGTTTGCTTACCACCAACTTACCGAGGTCAAAGGGAAAGTAGGTTTCCACAATATCCGGCAGTCGCGCCGCCTTGTGCGTCCCGGCCAGGCGAGCCAACGCACGGATGAGTGCTCTGTAATGCCCTGGTGGATCGGGCATCCGGCAGTCCAGACATTTCGGGAAGTGAGGCTCGATACCGTCTGTATCGTAGGCAATACGCTGGGTAATGAGGATCCCGGTGCCGGACTCATGATGATAATCGGAGAAATAACACACGGGGACGCGGATGGGGAATGCGGGGCTGCGCGACAGCAAGGCGAACAATACTTCCAATTCCATCTGGACCTTCGCCTGATCACGTAGCTCATCGTCAAATGCGCGGGAGAATTTGACGAACAACTGAGTGTGCAGACCGGGTGACTGCTTCGCGTATTCGACGGACAGCAGCGCCTTGCGGCCGGTGCTCCCGCCCGAAATCTCTTTGAGCTCGGTAATATGAGTTACGTGGTTATCGACTGGCAGAGAGCCTGCGGCACGGAAGGCTCGGGTGAGGAAAGTCGCCGCACCAGCTCGCAGAGAATCACTGTGAGCCGGGATCTGCAGCCCCATCGAGTCGCCTCGGACCCAGTCAATTGTGGCAGGCACCGTGCGATCATTCCAACTCGAGCAGCGAGTAGCTCGGATCGTCAGGATAGCGGGCGCCAAGGTCGACACGCTGGCCAAAGACGCCCTTCGCCCAGTCAGCGGAGTCGGGATATTCGCGGAACCAGTCCGTCATTACCAACCGCTCAGCGATTCGCCATTCAGTATCGCGCCGCTCGAAGCGATCCAGATAACGCCCTGAGCCGATCACATCGACCTTGCGGCCATCCATGGTAAGACGATGATAGCCGTGGAAGTATGTTTCGACATCCGCGCGGGTGTCCCGGATCGTGATCAGCACATTGCCGATCATGTGCATCGTCTGGTCCATTGCCTGCATGATCGGAAAGGCCCAGGCGATGAACTGTTCAGCATTGCCCTTGAAATCCAGGTGTGTGTCTATCGCATCGGGCCAATAGGCGCTGCGGATCATGTCCGCATCGAGCCGGTCGACGCCTCGTGAATAGCGGTAGAGGCATTCGCGAATAGCCTCACGATCGGCGAGCTCATGCAGGATTTTCGTGACCGACGTTGTCATGATCGCACCTCGCCAGGGCAGGACGGGTCTGCCGTCTCCCGCGCTGTAGAATTCGGCATATTGCAATGTCGATCTGAACAGCGCCATGTCTCGATTGGCAATGAGGATTGACTGCAGCGGCAGCGGGCATAAGACGGATCGCTACCTCAATCGCGACTAGTGAACGACGGCAGCGACCGGCTCCGACCGGACGCCAGCGGTCTGTACGGCCGGGGCGGACTCGGCCGAATCCGCGCCCTCCTCCGACACATGCGTAGCGGACTCCACGGACTCGGCGGCCTGTTGGGGGCTCGGCCGATAGAGTGCCAGGCATGCATTGAAGCCCATCTCGTTCAGCGAGTGCTTGTGGTTGAACTTTCCGGACTTGTGAGATTCGTGATTCGCCTCGTAGCACACGTCGAAGTGCGTCTGCACGTTCTGCGTGCAAGCGCTGTCCTGCCCACAGTGCTGGAGGGCTGCAACTTTCGACTTCTCCATGAAATCGTCAGCCTGTTTGCCTTGCAGCCAGGCAATGAAGACGATGAATGCCGCTGCGGCCGCATACGTGGCAAGCTTGCCAAATTTGCCGCCGGGCGCCGGAGCCGCTTCGCCACTCCCCTGGGCCGCTGCTTTCTCCTGGGCCGCTGCCTGCTCCAGTTCCTTCGGTGTTTTCAGGATTCCAAACCGGCCCATGCAGTAGCCGATGAAGAGCGCGTAGAGATACCAAACCGTCGCGTACGCAAGACCGCTCACGAGAAAGGCCGGCTTCCACCAACTCTCAGCCGTTGTACCGGGAATGAGCACGGCAAAAATGATGTGGAACACCATGACCAGGGCAGTCAGGAGAAAGCCGATAGTGATCTTTAGATGAGCAAGCGTCGCGCCGAGCGCGAGCACACCCGCCGAGATGCCCAATGCAACCTGTCTGCGCTTCGTCATCTGAAGATTCCTCTAGTTTGTTGGTGGAACCGATCAGATCATCGCAGCCGGGTGCTCACCCGTGACGCGCAACACAACTCCGTGGATAGACACGCACCTGTTACACATTGTTACACGGGTTCGTGAAGGCCGTCGCGTGTCGCAGAGGCCCTGGTCACGTGCCCTGCATGCGCAGTAAGACATCGGCCGTGCAGCGATTGCTCGCGGACGAGAAGCTAGGCGCCCCAACGTCGCGGCATATCCTCCATGCACTTCACAAACGCAAGCTCATATTCATACACCGGTCCCTGCGGAATGTCGGGACGGAAAGTCACTGTGTCGCCGTCAAACTCCCGGACAATACCGTGAGTCGACACCTTCTTGATCTCCGAAGCGAGCTTGCAACCGGCGGAGCGTAGTTGGTCAATGGCCCGCTGAAGCTGCGGCAGTTCCTGCGGATTGTTCATACGCTTGGCGAGCGCCCTGCGACACACGAGCACGTCAAGGGCAGTAAATGCGAACTCAAGTATTTGGTCGCGTCCACTAAAGACTTCGTTGCACGCTGCGCCCAACTCCAGCATTCGGGACAACACGGACGCTTGCCCTTTGCTCCAGTAGACGCAAGCCGTCCCCAGCAACGTGAGTTGCTGCGCCTGATCGGCCGCTTTGATCGTGGCACCCTTTTCGATCAGCAAGTCGAAGAGTCTGCGCATCTCATTCGCGGGCAGCCGCGACTGTACCAGGCGAGCCAGCAAACAAGGCGAACAATCGTACGCGCGTTCGCCCGGAACTGGATTCAGCTCAATTCCCGCGGCAATAAATGCTTCGACGCATTCGGGGCTAAGGCCGTCGTCGTCCATCTTCGTCAGTGGCGTATAGTCGCCGCCAGTGTTGGGGTTTGCGCCCGCGGAAAGCAGCGTCTGGATGACTTCCTGATAGCCTTGATTGCACGCGAGGCTGAGTGGCGTGTGCCGCTCATCGCTGTCGGGACCGAGTCCGAACTCCAGCTCGAGATCGAAGCCGTGTTTCGACCAGAAGCGTAACCAATCCAGCTCCGTGCTCGCGAACCCAATCATGCGCCCCATCGCCTCCTGTACCACCCGGCTCGGAGGAGGCCCGACCTGCGCACCGGCTTTCAGTAAAGCGTCGATAACAGCCTGGCCGTTTGCAAAATGCAGTGCGCGAGCGCCGTTGGAATTGGTCCAATTCACATCGACGCCGGCATCGATCAGCAGTTGCACCGATACCGCGGCGCCATAGTAGGCAGCCACGAACAGCGGCGTGTGGTCTCCCATCAGAGAGTCGGCGGTCTCGCGGTGCGCCTTGATCACATAGTGGGGTTCCGTCACGTGTTGCAGAAGCAGGCGCATGACCTCCGCATTGTTGCTGCGACAGGCGAGCACGAAGGCGCTGGTTCTCTCGCCGTATACCATCACTGCCGCGAGAGGATTGGCGCCCTCCTCGAGCGCGAGCTTCACTTTCTTGGCATTGCCCGCGTCACTGCAACCAGACACAAGCCGCATGTGTCGCTTGTCCGTCTGCACACCCTTGGGGGTGGGTGTACTGGTGCGATCACTGACCTTGCCGTTGCCATCCGCCTTCAATACGCGGGTCCACGGTTTGTCATCGTCACTGTCGACATCGATCACCGCCTTGACCGAGGTCAAACCGCCCTTCGCCAGTGAAGCGACGAGGGCATGCCACTCGTCGTTCATGCCTTCGAAGTGCTCTGCGGACAGTACGTAGACGCTGCTACCGCGCTTGCGCTTCAGCGACTCGAGCGTGATGAGAAAATCCTCATTGCCGAACACCTTCGACAGCGCTTCGCCCGTCGATGCGCCGAAGTGGTGCGTGGCGGCCGTTTCCAACTGTACCAAACTGGCCGCATCGACTCCGCGATTGCGTCCCTTGATGAGCTTTTGCAGCGCCAGAACGATCGGCTCGACGCCCACATGCCAGTTCGTGTCCAACTCAAGAGTCAGTGTGTTCGGAGTAGCCACGGTATGATGCTCTGCATTGACGCTCGACAGTCAAGCTAACGCAGGCGCTGTGCACAAACCAAGAACGAATTCGCACTACGTGCACCCGAGTCACAAGCCCCGCATCTGCAGACCGCAATGTGTAACAAGTTGTTTCAGTCCCCGCGCCCAGAAACGAATTCTTACGCGGAGCGTGTGCACGTCACGCCGTGTGCTGCGCTCTGTGCCTTACGCTGCGACCGGTCGTTGGCAGGTCCGCTGCGCGAACATATTCACAATGGGAGCGTCGACATGCATCCGTTCATTCAGCTCGGAGCCATCGCGTTCGCGGTTGCCGCCATCTCGGGTTGCGGTGGGTCGTCAGGCACAAGCCCGGCCTCATCTTCCACGGGTGGTAGTTCCACGACGTCAACTGCCACGGTCAATATGGTGATTCAGGACAGCCCGTCCACGAACCTCACTGTTCTGTCGTTCCAAATAGACATAACCAGTGCAACATTGCAACCCGGAAATGTCCCGTTGCTGCCCAAACCCGTCACCGTCGACCTGGCGCAGCTCGTAACGGATACCGGGTTACTGGCGTCAGCGGTAGTCGATTCGGGCACATACACCAGCATGACAATGACCGTGGAAAATCCCCGCGTCACCATCATAAACAACACCGGCACGGCAATTGTGACGCCGTCACAGACCTGCGCTGCAGGCGCGACCTGCACGTTCACGCCGCGATTGAACACTGCATCCCTGACGATCTCCAATGGAGTCTTTCCGATCACCCTCACGGCCAGCAGCAGTACCGGACTGGCGTTGGACTTGAGCATCCCGGACCTATTGCAGTCCGATCTCTCCATCACACTCGCCGACGGGAGCTCGGTCAATCTCTCCCTGCTGCCGCAGCCCAAGACGGGTGGCGCCCAGGCGCAGCTAGATGACGTGCTAGGCGTAATACAGTCCGTCAGCACTGGCCAGCTCCAGATAAGGACCGCGTTTGGAGCACTGCTCGTGCTGACTACGGACGGCACCACTGCCTACAATTTTCCCGAGTCAACCTGTGCACACAACGATGCTTCCTGTCTCTCTCCAAATCAGATAGTGACAACGAATCTCAGCCTGCTACCCAATGGAGGGCTGAAGGCCAACACCCTGACTTTCGCCGCCAACCCCGGAGCGACAGTCGCGCAGGGAATCGTGGTGTCCGTCGGATCGGCTCCTGCAGCCGACTTCCAGATGCTGGTGCTCAAGGTGCTGCCGAATTCCGCCTCCTTCACGCCAGGTGAAGTCGTTGACGTAACCGCCCAGGCCGGTGCTCTGTTCTCGGTGGCGTCCGACACCCACCCGGTGATTGCCGGCGCGAGTTTCGCCCAGCCTTCGGACGTGCTGCCGGGTCAGGAAGTGCTCGTTGAAGTGACTCAACCCGCTGTGACTGCCAGTGACGGGAATCCCGCGTTCACCAGTGCCTCGGTTGCGCTGGAGTCCTCGCAGATCGCAGGCCGCGTAAGCTCGGTGGATGCAGGGACCGCGAGTTTCGGGCTCACAAACGTCTGGAGCCTGTTCAACGGTTTGTCCCCGGCCATCGCGCAGCTGAACATCCAGACAGGCGGCTCAACGTCGTTCGTCGGGTACGCTACTGCTGATTTCAGCTCGCTGAGTGTTGGTTCAGTCGCTCGCGCGAAGGGACCCTTGTTCCGCGCCACAGACAATTCCGGTGTGCCAACCATAGCCGCTCTGCAGGTAAGTGGGAGACAGTAATGAGAAAGCATTTCCTCGCAACGCTCGCAGTGACTTCACTCAGTCTTGCTGTACCTGTCGTGGCGAATGCGCAATCCGAGCCATCGGCCGTCTCCCAGACCCTCTCCGGGTTGCCTTCACCGGATGAGGTCGTCAACGGGTTGTCAGACAAGCTCGCGCTGTCATCGGACCAGAAGACCGCGCTCGCCCCGATCATTGCCGAACGGCAGCAGAAGCTCAAAGCCCTGGCGGCTGACACTGACTCTCGCCCGAGACAACGCCGCAGCCAGATGCGATCGATCATCGAGGAGAGCGATCAGAAAATCAACGCCATCCTGACTCCGGATCAACAGAAGCAGTATGCGGATCTGGAAAAGCAGATGCGCAAGCAGCTCCGGGAGCGAATCAAGCAGCAACGGCAATAATGCTGCCTGTCAGCGAATGATGCCGAGTGCCCTGGCCTTGGCCAGGGCGTCCTCACGGGCCGCCGCATCCAACTTTGAGTAGATGTTCTTCAGATGCCACTTGACGGTGCCGGATGAAATGCTCAGCACGCGGGCGATGCTTTTCGTCGATAGTGCCTTGCTCAGAAGAACGACCACCTCGCGCTCCCGCTGAGAGAGAATCTCGGCGTTGCCGCGCACGGTCGCGTCCGGGGTAACAGGCTCCGGATTCCCGTCCGACACAGGCGGGACAAGTCGAATCGTGCCCTCAACATAACGCCGCTCCGGGTCGGGCAATGCCTGGAGCGCCAGTAACATCAACAATGGGCCGGCGGCCGGCCCGAGGTCGACGATCACACGCATCATGCCGGCCTCGGTCGCGGTCCGAATTGCAGCTGCTGCACCGGCGAGCGCCGCGGCTGTGTCACCCGTGCGGAACATGGCAATGGCACGCATGAAGCTCAGGCGCACTGACAGCAGCTCGCGGCCCAGGGCACGACACTCAATCTCGGCGGCGGCGACCGCCTCCATACATGTTCCGTCGTGTGTCGTCTCGAATTCGGCGTCGGCCCGCGCCAACACGCTCGCGAGTCTGATCTCACTCCATGCACAGTCGCGTCGGTCCCGGTAGCGATCGGCCAATGCCTCCAGGCGATTGCGTATCTCCCCAGGAGACAGTCCCTGACGCGCGCGCAGCGCCAGCGCGTGTTGCTCATAAAGGCTCCACGCCAACAGCCGGTCGAGTTTACGTTGGTACCCTATCTCCTCGAGGCGGCGCAACGTTCGCAAGGCAGTAGACCAGGAACCCTCCAATTGCTCGAGCCGGGCCCTGACGCGATATGCGTACAGCACGCCATCCGCGGTACCGACTGCATCGATCAGCTCCCAATGGCGATCGAGGAATGCCCTTGCGATGGCGATTTCGTCGGCTTGGTAGCAGGCCTCGGCAATGTATCCGGTCACCACGCCGGCGGCATCCGCGCCCCACATTGTCGTATCCGACTGACTTTCCATCGATGGCAGCAGTACCGCAACGGCTTCACGGATGTTGCCCTGCACGAGGTGGCTGAAACCCTCCACGACATCCACCAGCGGGCGCGCATGCTCCTGGCGCCCGGACGTCCCGTAAATCTTGCGCCAGCGCGTAACTTCCCGGGACTCCTCGAAGCGATGGGCATGCACGAGCGCGTGGCTTGCGATGTGGCTGAGCAGTTGGGTGTGCAGAGCGCTTTCCAGTGGCGGAGCCTGCATCAAGGGTTCCAGCAGCTCGAGGGAGGCGGCGGTATCGTCCTGGCTCATGAGTCGATAGGCTTTCAACAAGCGTATTTCCACGACGGCTGCGGGCGATTCGTGATCGGCATGCCGGCTGATGTCTTCGAGCGTAGAATCGAAATCTGCAATCCGCGCGCAAGACAGTTGCGCCCAGGCCATGCACATGCAGACGTTGATACGGGTCCGCAGATATTCTCTGGGAACTGCGGCGCATTGCTCGAGCAGTTGCAGGAAGTTGGCTCCGCCGAGCATGCGCCGGGCCATGCGGTCGATGAGATCGACCAGGAATTCCATGTCCTGCGCGGCACGCGCGTGACGCAAGGCTTCCAGGTACAGATTTCTGGACCCGAACCAACGGCTGGCGAGCAGATGCAGGTTGCAGATCTCCGCACCCGGGAGCGCCTCGAGACGGCGATTCAGAAAGCTGCCGAACAGTCGGTGAAAACGGTACCAGGGCTCCGTATCCGTGGTGTCGATCGGCAGCAGAAACAAATTCTCCGCTTCGAACCTCGCCAGGTACTCGGCCGCACGGGAATTGCCTGTCAGCAGCTCGCACAATTCCCGGTTGAAGCGGCGGCAGGCCGAGATGCGGACCAGGAACCGCAGCTCATCATCCGTCAGATGCCTGGCGACCGCTTCATTCAGATAGTCATTCAGTGCACGCTCCTGCGACAGCGCCGGATTGGTTGCCTGCCGGGCGAAGAAGTTTTCGGGAATGGTTTCCTTGCGTAAGGAAAACGCCATCAGCTGCAGCCCGGCCGCCCAACCATCGGTGATCTCATGCAGGGCATTGATATGGGAGGGATCGAGCTGGCCGAGCCCCTGGGAGGTGACGAATCGCTGGGTCTCAGCCAAGTTGAAACGCAGCTCGTTGAAGCGCAGCTCCGTCAATTGATCCTCCGCGGCCAGCCGGGGCAGATCGATCGGCGGTCGCGTACGGGTTCCCAACACGAGGTGGAAGTGCGGCGGGGCGAGAGCCAGCCAGCGGTCAATCATGCGCAGCGCGGCAAACGAGGCGATGTAATGGAAGTCATCAATGAACAGATACACCTCGCCCACGTGATCGCTGATGTCATTGACGAGCGAGGCCAGCAGCGCCTTGACCGCCTTGCCACTCGAGCGGATGTACGAATGCAGACCGTCGGTGTCGATGGCGACGCCCGCGAGGCGCAGGCTCTCGACGATGTACGCGGCAACCTGCCTGTCATCATCGTCGGCACTGACGTTGTACCAGCCTACCGCGGCGCCCTGTAGACACAGACTTCTGCGCCACTGGGCGAGCAACATCGTTTTACCGCTTCCCGCCGGCCCCTGGACGAGAGTCAACTTACGGCTGCGGCGGGCATCGAGATCTTCCAGCAAGCCGTCGCGGGTGATGGGAGCGCCTCCCATGCGCGGCGGAGCGAGCTTCGTTCGAATGAGCGGCAGTTCGCTGGGATAGGGAGTGATCATTGCAGCGGACAGCTTGGGCTGCGACCCTCGGCCCGGTCAAGGTAGGATCTTCGGGCAATTGAGGCCGGCACACGCCCCCCGATCCGGGAGGGGGAATGCGCCGCGGATTGGTTATGCTTTGGAGGCGCAGCCAGAGCGCGCCGGTGGGAGCCACCCCATGTTCAACCTGACGCAAGGCGTACATCGGTCGATGCGCCACAATCAGAGAGGATTGGCCACGGTCTGCGGCTCGCGGCGGCGCACACACGCGCAATTCGCAGGACGGGTGGCCCGTGTGGCGGGCGCCCTTCAACAACTCGGCATGAGTACAGGGGACCGTGTCGGAATCCTGTCCCTCAACAGCGATCGCTACCTGGAATTGTACTTCGCTATCTGGTGGGGCGGTGGCGTAGTGGTGCCGCTCAATACCCGCTGGAGCGTCGGTGAAATTGTGCATGCCCTGGATCACTGCGATACCCGGCTGCTCGCCGTGGATGAGACCTTTGCGCCGCTGGTTCCCGATCTGAGCGAGCGATCTCGCTCATTGCGTACGGTGATCTATGCGGGTGACGGGCCGACACCCAGCGGAATGTTCGATTACGAGCAATTGATCGACGACAACGATCCGATCGTCGACTCCCTGCGCCACGACGATGACCTTGCCGCCGTGTTCTACACGGGTGGCACCACGGGCCTTGCCAAAGGAGTCATGTTGTCGCACGCCAATCTTTACAGCGGTGCGATGATCGGGCTCATCGAGGGCGTGGCGAAGGAAGGCGACGTCGGCCTGCATGCGGCCCCGATGTTTCACCTGGCGGATGGATCGTTCTCACTGATGCTGACACTGCGTGGCTGCACGCATGTGATGGTGGCTGGATTTCAACCGGATAAAGTGCTCGACGCCATTCAGACAGAACAGATTTCGTGTGTCGTGCTGGCACCGACCATGATGCAGATGTTGATCGAGCATCCGCGGATCGGGGCCTGCAACCTGGATTCGCTGCGGACCCTCTTCTATGGGGCCTCCCCGATCAGTGAGGCACTGCTGAAGCGCGTCGTCGCGCACTTGCCGCGAGCCCACTTCTACCAGGCCTACGGACAGACCGAGATGTCACCGATCGTCAGCATCCTGCGGCCGGAATTTCATACCCCGGAAGGCAGCCGCCTCGGTAAGCTGCGCTCCGCCGGCCGCGCAGCAGTCTGCGTAGAAGTGAAGATCGTCGATTCAGTCAACTGCGAGCTTCCCCGAGGCGAAGTTGGTGAGATCGCCGCACGCGGACCGGGCGTGATGCAAGGCTATTGGAATGACCCCGAACAGACTTCGACGGTGTTGCGAGACGGTTGGGTGCACACCGGAGACTGCGCATACATGGACGAGGATGGCTTCATCTTCGTGGTGGACAGAGTCAAGGACATGATAGTGAGCGGAGGGGAAAACGTTTATTCGGCCGAAGTGGAAAATGCGATCGCCCTGCATCCTGCCGTCGCGATGTGCGCAGTAGTCGGTGTACCGGACAAACTCTGGGGAGAAGCAGTCCTTGCGTTTGTGGTATGCAAGGCAAATGCGGTTGCAATCGACGCCGATGCCATCAAGGCACATTGTCACTCGTTGATTGCGGGTTATAAGTGTCCTCGCGTCGTCGAGTTCCGCGAGTCATTGCCGCTGACTGGCACAGGCAAGGTGCTCAAGCACGCGCTGCGCGAGCCCTATTGGGCAGATCAGCCGCGCCGCGTCGGCTGATCTGCTCGCAGAAGTGGCGCTTCAGAACTTACCGCTGAGGCGCAAGGAATAGGACCGCGGCTGGATATAGGTAACGTCGTTGTAGGTGACGTCGTGGAATGCGTTGCTGATCCCACGTACATCGCCCAGATTGTTGACAGTAAATGTGAGCTCAGGCAGCCATCTCGCCTCGATACTCGCAACGCTGACCTGAACATCCCACTGCTGATAGCCGAAGACCCGGTCAGGCTGGCTCAGTCCGTAGATCGCCTTACCAATGAAGCTATGCGTGACAGAGGCACCCAGGTTCCACTCGCCGACTTCACGTTGATACGAAAGCTGGGTCGCTGTCTGCCACTTCGGTGAGAGGGGCCACACGGAACCCGCCGGAATCGCCTGTCCATTGGCTATCAGTGCCTCCGTCGTCGCGGTGTGTGTATAGGTGGCGGACGCCGTGAGCGACAATCCCTGCAACGGGAACAAGTACTGCAGAGTCGATTCCGCGCCCTTGCTCGTCACCCCGCCGACATTGTCCAGATAAGGAAGGAGCTGTCCCGGCGAAAACACCAGGGTTTGGGGATCCTTCCACTTTTCGTAAAAGCCGGTGAGATCAAATCTCAGGGTCCTCTCGAGCCAGTCGGTGCGTGCACCCAGCTCGTAGTTCCAAATGGTGTCTGATTTGAACGTCTCGGGCGCTGCCGTAGGTGCTCCGGGAGTGGAAAAGTAAGGTTGGATGCCGCCGATTCTAAACCCCCGGGAAATGGCCCCGTACCCGATGACGTGATCGGTGGCATGCCACAGCAATGATGCCTTCGGACTGAAGCCATTTTCCCGTACCTCCCCGGTGAGCGTATGTTGAGGCGGATTGAAACCGCCGAGCAACAGCAGCAGGCCCTGCTGAGTACTGCTGCCCCCGGAAGTCGTTTTGTACAACCGTCCACCGACACTCAACTCCCAGGCGCTGCCGAACTTCCGTGTAACATCCCCAAATGCGGCCAACTCTTTGATGGTGACATCCTGGCTTGCGTCGACCAGGTGAGGCTGCCCGAACGCAAACCAGGCGGATCCGATGGGTCCCAGCAATGTGGCCGTAATCGTCGGATCGAGCGTGGGATCTCCCAAGGGAACCTGCGTAGCCTGGGTTATGTGCTGGTGTGAACCGAATACTCCGGCAACCCATCTCCAGGCGGACTGCGGCGAGTCCACCGAAACCAGGCGCAACTCCTGGCTCCACGTCGCCGAGTGTGTCTGGGTCAGTTGCGCTTCCAGGGGCTCCTGCGGGAACGGCGGCGGCAGCTCCACCCGTGAGGATGCATCCACGAAGTTCGCCGACCGTTTGCGGACATAAGCCGTTTCCGAGACGAACGCAGCCCAGTCAAGCTCGTCGCGCAGCGACAGCGATGTCAGGTCGTAGGCGCGCTTTGAAGGGCTCGCCCGCGGTTTGTTGCTGACAGTCAGGTCGCCATTACGATTGTCGGTCACCGGCAGGTCGTCGAGATCCGTCTTCTGCCAGGCGTAAGTCAACCTCACTTCCAGGCGGTCGGTGGGCTCGTATGACAAACCGGCGCGCCCGGCGCCCTGGTGCACGGAATTCACGTCCTTACGCCCCGTGATGAGATTATCGACCCAACCCGGCGCCGTACGGTCGAGACCGACGACCCGCAAAGCAACCTTCTCTCCCAGCGGAACATTGAGCGCAGCTCCGAGCGTTGCCCCATTGCCACCGTCCTGCAGACTCGTATAGTCGGCGAAGTATTTTGCCTGCCACTGCCCATACTCGGGCGCCATGGGCACATAGCGGATTGCACCGTTCAGCGCCCCCGCCCCGAACAACGTCCCCTGCGGTCCCTTCAACACTTCTACGCTTGCCAGGTCAAACGGGTTGGGATCGAGAGTGACCCTGGGCAGGTAGGCATCACTGAAGGAAACGTCGCCGAACAGCAGTCCGGCGGTCGGATTAGTCCCCGCCTCCGCGGCGATACCGCGGATGGTGATACGCATGGCGCTGTCGCCCGGCGTGGTGAGATTGACACCGGGCACGAGCCTGGCGAAATCCTCGACACTCTGTGCGCCCTGCTGCTCCAACCGATCTCCGGATAATGCAACAATGCTCGCTGGAATTTCCCTTACGGTTTGCTCGCGCTTGGTCGCAGTGACTACGACCTCCTCGAGCTGCGGCGGGCCGCTGTCGGCCTCGGCTGCCCGCGCAGGTGCGCCCGGCAGTCCCGGGATCAACGGTGCGGCGGTAATTGCGGTCGCGATCGTGAGCGCACGCCGTGAGACTGAAACTTGCCGAGCCATGAATTCCCCCTGCTTGCTCTCGTACTGTCGCATTTGAAGGAATTGTTTGGGCAATTGCCCCTCCCTCGATGGGAGGGGAGTGCCGGGCCACCAACGCGGTTTAGAGGATGCCCCCCTAACAGGGAGGCGACCGCGGCCGGCTGCTGCACCGATAGTGAGCAAAAGATCGCCAGTGGAAGACCCTGACAATGCAGCTCACAACGCCGCCCGGTGGCCGGATTCGCGCCCTCGCGACAATCTGGATTGCAAGTCTCGTTGCAAGTCTCGCCATTGCAATTTTGCCCGGCTGCGCCACGACAAACTCTCCTGCAGCAACCCGCTGCGAAAATCTGCGTAGCCTGAAGCTGGATCACGTTTCTCTGGTCTCTGTCCGGGCAGTCTCCGCAGGCCGTTATTTCCTGTGGAAAACGGCACTCATTGGCATCCCCTTCTTCAAAGTGCCCGCCTCCTGCCGGATCACGGCCATCAGCACACCCACCAACGATTCCATCATCAACATCGAGATCTGGATACCGCTGGATCACTGGAACGGGCGCTTCCAGGGAATCGGTAACGGCGGCTTCGCGGGCTCCATTGACACCATGACCCTCGCGCTGGCCCTGCAGAAGGGATACGCAGCCGCCTCGACTGATACCGGTCACGAAGGCAGCGACCGTGACGGCTCGTGGGCGCTGGGACACATTGAAAAGCTGCGCGACTACGGATTTCGCTCCATCCACGAGACGGCCATACTGGCCAAGTCACTCATCGAAGCGGTTCACGGACAGCCGCCGAAGTATTCGTACTTTGTAGGCGGCTCCAACGGCGGCCGCCAGGCCCTGATCGAGGCCCAGCGGTATCCCACGGACTACGACGGCGTGGTTGCTGGCTGTCCGGCGCTCGATCCGACCGATACGATACCGGTCTGGGCCTGGACTCAACAGGCGTTGCTCCACACTCCGGGAGCGTATATTCCGGCCGACAAACTCGACACAATAGCGGACGCCGTAACCCGTAGCTGTGACGCGCAGGATGGCGTTCGCGACGGTGTGATTGAGAACCCGCGCGCCTGCCATTTCGATCCCGCCGTTCTGCAATGCCGGGGTGCTGACGCGAACAACTGTTTGACCGCTGCGCAGGTGCAGGCATTGCGCAAGATCTATTCGGGTCCGTCCGATGAGCCTGGCACGGCGCCCGTATGGGGATTTGTGCCGGGTGGCGAGTTGGGCTCGATGGGCTGGAAAGACTGGTTGACCGGCTCACGGCCGCAAAAGAGCGTGCAGTACCACTACGCCCTCGAATTCTATCGATACATGGTCTACGACAACCCGCGCTGGAACCTCGATCAGTTTGATTTTGTACGGGACCGGGCAGCGGTCAAGCGCCGGCTGGGTCCCATCCTGGATGCAACCGATACCAACCTGGCTGCGTTTGCGGCACGTGGCGGCAAACTCATTTTATTCCACGGCTGGAACGACCCTGCACTTCCACCTGGCATGACCATTGACTACTACCAGCAGCTCCAGGAGCGAATGGGTCGCGAGCAGACCAACGAGTTCGTCCGTCTGTACATGGTCCCAGGAATGCAGCATTGCTTCGGCGGCCCCGGACCCAACGCGTTCGGGCAGATTCCGCCCGGCGGCGACGCCGATGCGAGTCATAACATCAGCGCTGCGCTGGAACACTGGGTGGAAGGCGGCGAATCTCCGGCCGAGATCGTCGCCGCCAAGTATGAAAACGATCTGCAGGCGCTGATAGCGCCACAGAAACTCGAGCCTGTAAGGACGCGGCCCATCTGCACCTACCCTCAGATCGCCCGATGGAGCGGCAGAGGAAGCACGGATAGGGCGGAGAACTTCAGTTGCGTGACACCCGGGCCCTAGTGCGAGTCGATCTCCGCCGCTGCATTCTTGATCACGAGCTTGCCACGTTCCTTGGCTTCCACTTCGAACACGACACGCGTCGCTGATACCTTCCAAAGCCGGGTAACCAACGTTTCACCTGGAAACAGTGGCTCCGCAAAGCGAACCTTGATGCTCTTGAACCGGCGCGGGTCATTCTCACAGAATGTGCGCAGAACGTGGCGGCCAACATAGCCGTAAGTGCACAGTCCATGGAGGATGGGCTTCGCGAAGCCGGATTTTCGTGCTGTTTGCGGATCCGCATGCAGTGGATTCCAGTCGCCCGACAACCTGTAGAGCAAACCCTGGTTCGCCGCCGTCTTCTCTTCGATCACGACATCGGGCGTACGCACAGGTGGGACGTTCGATTCCGCGGAGGGGCCACGCTCTCCGCCCCAGCCACCGGCCCCGCGGACGAACGCCGAAAATTCGTTGTAGGCAATTGATTCACCGCCTGCGGTGCGCGTACTGATCCCGAGCACGACAACCGCGTGGGGCGTCTTGTCGTAGGCGGCCTTGAGCCTGAAGTCGTGTATCAGCTTGGCCGAGCGAGGCAAGGGAGCCTTGATCTCAGTGAACTGCTCGCCGTGCAGCAGTCGCTCGAACCCGAAGTTCAACCCTGGCAGCATGCCCTTGCCTGCCTTCAGCAACCCAATCATCGCATTGCTAGCAGGCATGACGGCGTAGGTCGGTAGAGCAGAGAATCGTTCGCTTCCCTCGTAGACGAAAGCGAGCTCCTGCTCGTCGAGGGCATCGCCGGCGGCTCCAACCCCAAGCGCATACAGAGCCAGGTCACGTTCATCGTACGACGTTTCAACAGTGACACTCGCCACGCTCGCCGTGTCGAGATCGATGAATTCGTTGCCTGTCATGTCGATCTCTCGTTGGCGGATGCGCCTAAGACCTGCGCGAAGGTGTCTTCAATCCGGCTCGGGTGCTCCGCCTCGGAAAAGTCGGTAATCGCTGCCCAATGGTCGACCACATCCTCAGGAGTGAGGCCACCGCCTCCGGCGAACACGTGGCCGCGCGTCCGCTCCCAACGCAACTTTGCGCAATAGCCCGCACCAACCTCGAACAATCCTCCTGTCTCCGTACAGCTATGGTGACAAAGCCAGGCGACGAGGGGCGTGACGTACTCAGGCTTCAGTGCGGCGACCTGTTCGGGCGACAAGATGGTTTCGGTGAGTCTCGAACCTGCGATCGGTGCGATGGTGTTGACGTGAATACCTTTGGATCGCCCTTCGATCGCCAGCGTGTTCGCAAGTCCGTACAGTCCGAGTTTCGCCGCTGAATAGTTGGCCTGGCCGAAATTGCCGTAAATGCCGGCCCCGGAACTGGTGAAGAGGACGCGTCCGTAGCCTTTCGCACGCAGGACCGGCCATGCCGCGTGCGTTACAGCGAACGAACCGTGCAGGTGCACTCGCAGGATTCTCTGCCAATCCTCCTGCGACATTTTGTGAAAGCTGCTGTCGCGAAGGATGCCGGCGTTGTTGATGAGGATGTCCACCGTGCCGAACTGATCGAGAGCCGCCGCGACGATGCTCCCGCCCTCCTCGACCGAATCGAAGTTGGCCGCCGCGGTACCACCGAGAGCGCGAATCTCATTTACAACTGTGTTGGCTGCCTCGGACGATCTTCCGTCCCCGTGACGGCCGCCGCCCAGGTCGTTTACCAGCACCTTCGCGCCGCGCGCGCCGAAGAAAAGCGCGTAGGAGCGGCCGAGACCGTTGCCCGCACCCGTGATCACGACAACCCTGCCATCAAATCTGAGCTGATCAGTCATATTCCTTCCAATGTCCTGCTTAGGGGGTGCCGATGGCGAGCCATTCACAGGCTGCGCGCGATGATTTCCTTCATGATCTCAGTCGAGCCGCCGTAGATTCGTGTTACCCGGTTGTCGATCCACGCACGCGCGATCGGGTACTCGAGCATGTAGCCGTAGCCACCATGCAGCTGCAGGCACTGGTCGAGCACCCGGCCATAAAGCTCGGAGCTCCAATACTTCGCCATTGCCGCCGCCTCGGCGCTGAGCGTTTTGCGCAGCACGAGCTCGAGGCATTTGTCCACAAACACGCGGCCGATCTGGATTTCGGTCCGCATTTCCGCCAGCTTGAATCGTGAGTTCTGATGCGCGGCAATCGGCTGCCCGAATACCTTGCGGCCGCGTGTGTAGTCCAGGGTCCATTCGAGGGCGGCCTCGGCGCCGGCAATGCACTGCACGGCGATGATCATGCGTTCCCAGGCCAGCTCCTTCATGAGCAAGGCGAATCCCCCGCCCTCGGTACCCAACAGGTTTGTCTTGGGGACGCGCACGTCCCGGAACGCAAGCTCGCAGGTATCCTGGGCTTTCATTCCGACTTTCTTCAACGGCTTGGACTTGCAGAAGCCGGCCAGATCCGCCGGTATCACGAGCAGACTCACGCTGTGCGCGCCTCGGTCCTCATCCGGACGGCCGGTCTTGACGGCCACCAGGGCAAAGTCGCAGAGAAACCCGTTGGTGATGAAAGTTTTGGTGCCGTTGACGATATAACAGTCGCCGCCGTCCGCGGCGCGTGTCTGGATGTTCTGTAAATCGGAACCCGCGCCAGGCTCGCTCATGGCAATGGCGGCTATCCGCTCGCCGCGCGCCATCGGCGGCAACCAAGCCTGTTTCTGGGCGTCGGTGCCGAAGTTGTTGAGGTAATTCGCCACGATATCGGAATGGAGGAAGAACCCGATTCCCGAGGCACCGGCGCGTTGCTGCTCTTCAAACGTCACGACACTGTAGAGCCGGTCGGCTCCGGCGCCGCCGTATTCCTCGGGCATGGTCATGCACAGCATGCCCAACTCCCCCGCGCGCCGCCAGATTGCCCTGTCCACCATCTGCTGTTGTTCCCACTGCTCGTGGAAGGGCATGATCTCGTCGCGATAAAAGCGCCGTACGCTCGCGCGGAAGTCTTCGTGCTCGGGACCAAAAATCGTTCGCGGTATCATCGCAGCCGTATCCAGGATCGATCTTCGCGGCGCCTACGAGTTAGCCTGATACAGCGTGACGACGCATGCGCCGCCCAGCCCCAGATTGTGCTGCAAGCCGGTCCGGGCATCCGGCACTTGACGCACGCCGGCGCTGCCACGCAACTGCTGTACGAGTTCCACACATTGAGCCAGGCCAGTTGCGCCCAACGGATGCCCCTTGGCGAGCAGGCCGCCCGACGGGTTGACCACAACCCGTCCGCCATAGGTGTTGTCGCCGGCTCGGACAAACTCTTCCGCGCCGCCGGGAGGGCATAGATTCAATGCCTCGTAACTCAACACCTCGTTCTGCGCGAAGCAGTCGTGCAACTCCACGACATCCACATCGCGTGGCCCGATCCCCGCAGTTTCGTATACCTGCGCAGCCGCCGACGCAGTCATGTCGTAGCCGACGAGCTTGATCATGTTGCGGGCTTCGAAAGTGCTTGGCAGATCCGTGGTCATGGCCTGAGCCACTATCTTTACGTGCCGCTTCAAACTGCGGGCGCGGGCGAATCGATCCGACACCAGGACCGCGGCGGCTGCACCGCATGTAGGCGGGCACGCCATCAATCGAGTCAGGCCGGTCTCTGGATCCAACAACGGCGCAGCCAACACTTCCTCTTCGCTCACCACTTTGCGCAACAATGCCATGGGATTGTGTTGCGCATGGCGGCTCGCCTTGGCGCGTACTTTTGCAAACAGGTCGGGGGCTGTGCCGAACTGGTCCATATATTGCTTCCCCGCGCCGCCGAAATACCTCAGCGCGACTGGCACGTTGGACGCGGGACCGATCTGCGCACACAGCGCGTCGAAGGGCTCGAATGGGGACTGCCGATCCTCCCACTGTGCCCGAATCGCGCCTGCCTGCATCTGCTCGAATCCCAGCACGAGCACGCAATCCAACGCCCCGGACTCGATCAACTGCCGCGCCATGAACAAGGCGGACGAGCCGGTGGAGCAGTTGTTGTTCACATTGAAGATCGGGATCCCGGTCATTCCGAGGCGATAGAGTGCCGCCTGCCCACAGGTGGAATCGCCATAGACATAGCCGACCACGGCCTGTTGGGCTGCGGCATAGGCAATGCCCGCATCGGTGAGCGCAAGCGCCGCCGCTTCCGCCCCCATTGCCGCGTAGCCGGCATCCTTTCCCGGCTTGACGAAGGGAATCATGCCGACACCGGCGACCTGGACCTCTGGCACGGGGAACTCCTCGAGTACGGCGTCTGCCGTCGCGAAACCTGATTGGCCGCACTATGCCGCCCGGCTACCTTGCCTGCCCCTCCCGCCAAGGGAGGGGTTGCCGGCGCTCGATCGGGTAGGCTGTGAATGCAATCGTCAAGGGAACCCACGCTTCAGGGGGATCAGTTGTCTTCCAAATGCAAATGGCCGATCGAACGGCTGGCCCGGAACCTCATTGCGTCCAGCCTGATGATGGCTGCACCGAATCTGCCAGCCGCACCACCTTCCACATCGCCCCCGACTGTCGGACCTTCAGGCTCGATTGCCGCGGGCCCCTTACAGATTCCGTTTTCGCACTACGCTTCGGAGCAAGCGCTTACTCAATTCATGCAGGATGTGACCCGCTCCCCGGCGCCGCCGCTGGGGGGCTCCATAGAGGCGAGCCGCCGGTACTACGACGCGATCAATTCCGACCGTGTCGAGCGGATGAAGAAGCTCTATGCCGTCACAATCGAGGCCCAGAAGATTGCGGGTGTTGCAACGGACGTTGTGACTCCAGCGTCCGGCGTGGGTGCCGCCAACAGGGGTCGGGTTCTGATCAACCTGCACGGTGGCGCGTTTCTTTGGGGCGCGCACAGCGGTGGGTTGGTCGAATCCATTCCCGTCGCCAGTCTCGGTAAGCTGAAAGTCATCTCGGTCGACTATCGCCAGGGTCCGGAAAACCATTATCCCGCGGCTAGCGAAGACGTGGCGGCTGTATATTCTGCCCTGCTCAAAACCTATAAACCTAACAACATCGGAATCTATGGGTGCTCGGCGGGGGGAATTTTGACCGCGCAATCGGTTGCGTGGATTGCTGCGCATGGATTGCCGCGGCCAGGCGCTGTTGGAACATTTTGCGCCTCGTTGGTGGAGGCATGGGGAGATTCCGCGTTCATGGGCCCTGTGCTGTCAGGACAGGGGCCCGTGGTCAAGCCTCTGCTGTTGGTGGACCTCCCCTACTTCACGGGCGTCGACCCTCGAGACCCGCTCGTCTTTCCGGGGGCTTCCGACTCCGTCCTGGCGCGCTTCCCACCTACGTTGCTGATCAGCGGGTCGCGCGATTTTGCGATGAGTTCCGTGCTGCGCAGCCATGCGTTGCTCGTGCAAGCCGGTGTGGACGCGGAATTGCACGTTTACGAAGGGATGTGGCACTCGTTCTTCAGCGATCCCGAATTGCCGGAATCACGAGCCGCCTACGATGTCATGGTGCGATTTTTTTGCCGGCACCTGGGCCAGCCTAGATAGTCGCCGCGTGAGATGCGCGATAGTCTCAACCAAAGTGTTGCGCACTCCCACTGTGCATGGCTGCCTGCCGTGCGCAGCTCGAGAGCAGAATTGTTCGCCTCGAGACCCATCGGGTGCCTCTACAAGTAACCAATGAGCTCCTTCCAGCTGGCACGGGGGTTGCAACTACACGGCACGGAGATTGTTCTTCAATATCCGACGCCGCCGGGCGCAGCTCGTGACCCCCTCGCGAGACTGCACTTGGCGGCGTACTTTTTTCCGCCCGCGATTTGCACAACAGCACCGTCGAAAGGAGATGAACGTGGCTGCAGATGGGACAGGCAAATGGCGAACGATTGCAACTTGGACGTTGCGAGTAGTTCTTGGACTTGTCTTCCTATATGTAGGGACCACCAAACTGACGGGAACCGGAAGCACGGTAGAGTACTTTGCGGCTATTGGGTGGGGACAGTGGTTCCGCTACCTGACAGGTCTGCTGGATATTGCCGGAGTAGTGCTTCTTTTTGCACCGAGATGGATTTTTCATGGAGCAATCGTGCTTGCCTGCTCTGTGGGATTGGGGACCTTGATTTCTCTTACCGTGCTGCGGGGTAATCCAACCTGGGGCAGCTCGGCAATGGTGTCGGTACCGCTCGTGCTCACATTGCTCGCCGCGCTACTCGCGTGGTTGGCACCCCGACATCGATTAAGCGGGGTGCGGTAGGCCCGCAACCTGAAAGAAGGACAGAGCCTGGATCGGCATGTTGCCGAAGGACTCGTGCGCGCGGCGTTCAGCGCCGTCGACGCTCAGAAGCGGTAGCTCAATTCCGCACCGTAGGTTCTGGGCTCCGCTGGCGCCGCATCGTTCAACCCAAAGTCCGCCCCGAACGATTCGCCACCGGTGTAGTAGCCACGGTTCAACGCGTTCTTCGCGAAGGCCGACACGGTCAATCCGCTGCCGAATACCTCACGCCAGTCGTAGCGCAGATTGAGTACGCTGAACCCCGGCAGCCGGGTACCAGGCGTGATCGTGTTATTCAGGTTGGAAAAGTATTCGGCCGATTGAGCATACAGATCGGCGCGTACACTCATTGCGCCCCAGGAAGCGGGCGTCGGAAGACGAATCTGCGTGAACACGCTGCCTGCCAGCCGGGAGACGTCGCCGACCGGGCCGTAGTGCAGAAGCCCTCCGCCATAGGCAACACCAACGCCGTTGGTATAGAAGGCGTCCGTGTATGCGCCGTTCGCTCCGACAGTCAACCACGGGAGCGGCGACACTTCAGCGTCGAGTTCGACTCCGCGAACTTCGCCGGCGGGAATGTTACCTGTGAACGCGGACGCATTGGAACCCGCGAATGCATAGATCACCCGCTGGATATCGGTGATCCATTGGTTGTAGATCGCGATGTTGAAAAGCGTGGGCGTACCCATGACATCGCCGTGGAATTTCGCACCCAATTCGACGTCATGGGTCTTTTCCGGCAGGAACTCATTGCCCGCGAACTGCGCGGTGGTCGGATTCGAGGGCGAGTAGCCATTGAATCCCCCGCTGCGCCAGCTGCCACGCTGCACGAGATATAACAGCAGATTCGGCGTGATCCGATAATCGAAGCCGATCTGCCAACTCGGATTGCTGAACTGCTTGGATTCCGCTGGCTGCCCGGACAGCAGCGCGTAGGGATCGACCGGGTAGGCCAGGCCATCCGTCTCCCAGGTATACCGGAAGCCCGCCGTCGCCTTCAGTCCCGTCATGCCGGTGAGCGTGCTCAAGTCGTAGCTGCCTTGGGCGTAGGCCGCTTTGCTCTTGGCAGTCGCGATGAAAATGAACGTCGAAGGGCTCGGTTGCAGGATGGGCGTAAGGTCGAAGTACGTCAGGTCGTCATGTTCGGTATGCCGATTGGATGAATAGTACAAGCCGACGACGTAGTCCAACTTCGCAGCGAATGCCTTACCCAGAACCTGCGCCTCTTCGGAAACGTTCCGCAGCGTGGTCTTGTTGCCAAAAGCGCCGCTCGCGCTGTTGTAATCGAGGCTGATGCCGAACGGAATTCCCGCCTGATCGGCAATGAAATCGACATACGAGCGTGAGACGCCGACTATGTTCTTCAGCTGCACGGTGTCTGTCAGGTCGTAGGTCGTCGTGTTGGTTGCAGACCAATTCTGCTGTTTGAGCGAATTCGCCTGCAGGCTGTCCACTCCCCAGACACCGAGCGATTGTTGCCGGACGAGAGCCCCGGGGATGCCGCCAGGATTGGCGCCCGGATGGGCGGCCAGGTATGCGTTCCACGCACCCGGAAGCCCGAAAACGTTATCGAGCGCCGGACTGTAAAGGCACGCAGCGGTGGTGACGAGGCCCGGCGTACCACAGGCGTAGTAGGAATATATGGCGTTGATCGTCGGGTGCCCCTTGGTGGTGCCGTATTCGACGACAGTGCTGCTTTGCAAATTGTCTGTGGGCTTCAACACCAGGGTGACACGCCCTACCCGGCGAATGGCGCCACCGTAAACCTCGCCGGTCGCAACATTGTGCTGAAAGCCGTCGCGGTCGTAGTAGTCCCCCGCCACGCGCAACAGTGCTTTAGCGGATATCGGCAGATCTACAGCGCCCAGCGTCTCCTTCAGACCGAGATTTCCGCCCCGCACCGTCGCGAATCCGCCAAATGTATTTCCCGGCTGCGCGGTCGTGTACAGCACGGCTCCGCCGGTTGTGTTCCGCCCGAACAAGGTTCCCTGCGGGCCTTTCAACACCTGGATAGAGCTCAGATCGAAGAATGTAGTCGGTGCGCCGGCATTGGCCTCAACATCGTTCTGGTAAGCCAGCACCGCAGGACTCGAGCCGGTAAACGCATCGATCGACTGACCGCGGATCGAGTAATTCTGCTGTGTCGAGACCGCGCTGGTACGCACGATCAGGCCAGGCACTGCCACCTGCAGATCGGTTTCCGCGCGGATGCTGCGCTCAGTCAATTGATTGGGATCGAACGCGGTGATCGATATGGGGACGTTGCTGATGTTCTCACTACGGCGGCGTGCCGTCACGGTCACCTCCTCCAGCGTCGACGCCGATTCCGAACCGGCCTGATGCGTTGCGGCCGACTCCCCAGGCGCGGAAGACTGCGCGAAGCCTATTGCGGGCAGAATGGCAATGAGTATGGCCAGGCAGCTGGCCCGGCCGTACATTACACAAGGAATCCGGCCCAAACGTGCCGCGCGCTGAACGACGTCTGCGCCGTTATCTGACATATATTTCACCAGACTTTTCCGATCCGCGCTTTGTGCCGCATGAACAGCGAGCGCATCGATGTCAGTGTCCCGCATTTCCCGTCGGGTCAATATGACCACAAGTGAATTCAAACTTGACTCGGCGTGCAGACCCGGCGCCGCAGGCGCCGTCTCGCAGCACGCTGGTGCGTGAACCGGCCGCGGCGTCAAACTGTTTGATTACCCGAGTTGTAGCTGATTGACAGAATCATGGCGGAAGCGGAGGTGCTCATCCGTCGCCGGCTGACTTCGCTGCTGGAATAATCAACGGCTTTTGGGCGGATCGACCCGCGGCGAGCATTCCGCAAAGACGGCGAAGGCCGTCTTGTCAGCATTCAACGTCTGGCTCAATTCCATGACACCCGTGGCGGCCCGATGCAGCAGTTCCTTGATAGCCGGGGAATAGTCCGCCGCGTCGATTTCGTAGATGGCGAGGTAACGCTGCTTGAATTCACCGCCGCATACTTCCTCGAGCTTGAAGCGCTGGGCGGATCCGAAACCCGGGACGGCAACGACCTCAGGCAGGTGCTGGTGGTTATACCAGGTGTTGTATTCTGCCTCACAACCCTCTTTCGGCTCCGTAAGTACGATCAACTTGTATTTTCCCATCTCCACCTCTTCAGCGCACTGGCGTCAGACCGCGAGCGCAACCGCCGGCGGACGCGGTTGTAATTGCTTGCCCGCGCGGGCTGCGATCTCGTTCGCAGCCACGTAGCCGAATGTCATTGCCGGGCCTATCGTACCGCCGGCCCCGGGATAACAATTTCCGAACGGGCTACCCGTTGCATTTCCGGCTGCGTACAAGTTCGGGATCGGACTGCCATCGGGACGGACGACACGCGCCCGGGCGTCCGTTTTGAGTCCGCCCTTCGTACCCAGATCGCCCAGATTGATCTGAACAGCGTAAAAGGGCGGGCGTTCCAGCGGTCCGAGCGACGGATTCGGCTTTGAAGTCGGATCGCCGAAGAATCGGTCATAGGCATTGCCACCCCTACCGAATTCCGGATCCGCGCCCGCGCGGGCGTACTGGTTGAGGTTCGAAATCGTGCGGGTCAACGCATCCACCGGAACGTGGATCTTCTGTGCCAGAGATTCAATCGAGTCTGCTTTATAGATGTAGTGATCCCACCAATCCACGGGAATGCTCCGATCGGGCATGATCGCGGTCGGCATGAACCCCCCGGCCGTAAACTTGGCACGGAAATTGGCGTCGAACACCAGCCAACACGGACAGTTGCTTGCGGTCTTCAGCTGATCTGACACCATCCCCTTGCCAAAGTCGTCGTAGCCGCTGGCCTCGTCCACGAAACGCACCCCGTTGCGATTCACACAGACGCTGTGTGGCCGGCCGACATCGAACGCGGCCTGGTGGATTTCCTCGAAGTTGGATGCCAGGGGAGCGGGCATGTGCATCGTCGGAATCCACCAGCCCGCTTCCGTATGCTCGGTAGCCGCGCCGACGCGAGTGCCGGCCATCAAAGCTTCGCCGCAATTCGCATCCTCCGGTGAGCTGCTGTAACGCGTCAGACCTGGAACCTGGAGATAGCGGTCACGCAGCGCTTGGTTCCATTCAAACCCCCCGGCAGCCAGGACCACGCCATGGCGGGCACTGATCTCGTAGATTCGGCCGAGATTGCTGACCCTGACACCCGTGATTGCGCCGCCGGTGACCAGCAGCTCTGTCAAACTCGTTTCAAGTCTGACCTCGATCTCCCGGTCGAAGAGTTTCCGATAGATCCGCGCCATCAGGGCGGCGCCGGAGGTGAGCCTGCGGTCCCTGCGAGTCAGCCGCCGGGTGCCGAAATCGGTCCAATAGCGCCAGAGGATCTTGAGAAGCACCCGTCTCCAACCCGGCGCGCGAGCCGACAACGAGAAGAATTCCGGGAGGTCCATCGAATAGCGCCTGAGCAGTTTGAAACGCGTGTACTGCTCGCGCATCAACGTGAAGTTATCGCCCAAATCCCGGCCGTCGAATGTCGAACACACGAGCGAGCGATCTGAGCGCGCCCCGGGGACATCGGGATAGTAGTCAGGCCACTGCGCCGCCTGCACATCGATGTCCAGTGACTTGATGAACCGGACCATCTCCGGGGCCTGATCCACGAACGCTTCGAGGCGATCCTGTTGAATCGGGCGGGACACCACGCGATTGAGATAATCGAGCGCCTGCTCGCGGCTGTCGCCGTTCGCACTCAGGCCGTGATTCGGGATCCACAACACGCCGCCCGAAGTGGCCGACGTACCGCCGTACTTGTGTGCCTTTTCGACGATGAGCACCGACAGACCCAACTGCGCCGAACGCAGTGCTGCCGTCGCTCCGGCCGCCCCCGACCCGACGACAATTACATCGCAGATTTCGGTTTTCATCATGCCCGCATCGTAACCGGACCCACCAGCCGTCGGACTCCAGGTACGGGGATTATTCCCGTCGTCTCTAGTCTGTCGGGGAGCTTCGAGTTGACTCGGAGTGAACTCACGGCCGTCGGGTCCGGACCGGATCTCCGACGGCCCTACCCGCCTGCGTATACTGAAATACCCGGCCAGTCCTTTCGAGACATAGGTTCACGCCCGCATGACAAGTTCATCCGCGCCTGCTTCGAAACCCGTGGCCATCGTCACGGGCGCCAGCTCAGGCCTCGGCGAGTCCATCGCGCGCCGACTCGCCACCGGAGGCTTCCGGATTGTTGCGGTGGCCAGAAGACAGGAGCGGCTGGAGCGCCTGGCAAGTGATCTTTCGCAAGTCACCGGCGTTCAGATCTGTGTTGCCGACGTCACTGCCAATGATGCTCCCGAGCGTGCTACCGAGCTGGCGATGAAATCCTTCGGCCGACTCGACTGCCTGGTCAATAACGCCGGCTCGGGCAAATGGGCGCCCGTTCTCGAGACCGATGACACCATGCTCAACGAAGTCATCGAAATCAGCTTGAAGGCCCCATTTCGCTTTTCCCGCGCCGCGCTGCGTGTGATGGGCGCGGGATCTTCAATCATCAACCTGGGGTCGGTCTTCGGCATCGTCGGTGGCCTCGACGGCGGAATTTACTGCGCCGTGAAGGCCGGATTGATAGGGCTCACTCAGAGTCTCGCAGTGCAGTACGGTTCCCGCGGTATCCGCTGCAACCTGGTGGCGCCGGGCGTCATCAAAACCGACATGACAAAGGACTACTGGGATGTCCCCGCGTTCCAACGGCTGAACCACGAGATGACCCCCTTCAATCGCGAGGGAACAGCCGAGGACGTGGCCAACGCCGTCTACTTCCTTGCTTCTGATCAAGGCGGTTACATCAACGGGCAGACACTCGCCCTGGATGGCGGTTGGTCAACTACAAAGTTCCTGAGTCATGAGGCCCTCGTGGCCAAGCGGCTCTGAGCTGCACACCGCTCTCAGCGCGGCTGCAGGTTCTTGCGATCAGGCCGCTTCGGCTCCATCGCCAGGTACTTTTCAACCGCCTTTTCAAAATGCCGGATACGCACTTCCTGGTAGTTGCCGAGCGTCAGCCCGCGTTTGGCGCTGGCTTCGATGCCTTCCTGTTGTAAGAACACGTTGTTCGTATCCTGATCGAGGATCGCGCCGAACCCGGCGTCCATGCCCTCGGCTTCTTTGAACGACTGACTATCGGTGAGATGGATGGGTTCGGCCGGCTCGGGGCGTTTGCCGTCCATCGGTACCGGACGTAGGAACAGGACCTCATAGAGGCACGAGCGGTGATCGCGCGGATCGGGGCGGAACCGATACACCATCGGCAACGAAATACCGGGGAAAAAGAAGCAATTCGGAAAGATCGTGTAGGAAAAGCAGTCGAGCAGCTCCGAATCGGACACCCGGCTCAGATCGGTGTTGGTCGCCTTTTCGAACATGCCACGCAGCATATCGGCCATGACCTGCCGCGCCTTGCCGCCGGACTCCAGCGTGCGCTCCGTGTTACCCAGCACCCCGCTGTCGCCGAGAGTGAACTGGGCGAGAACGTCCTTCTCGGTATATTTGCCCTCAAGGTGCGGACTGAGCACACCCAGCGGCGAGATGAAACGGTTGACGTGCTCGCCGTAGATATCGTATTGCGAGTTGGCGTCGCCGTTGGAAACCGCCACCTGCGGGTGCGTTTCAATCACGTGATAGGCCTCGAGGAAGGCCTCGATCGCCAATTTCCAGTTGCATGGCAATCGTTTGGACACATGCAGATAGATGTAGCGGTTCTCGAGCTTCCAGGCATCGATATGCGCCTTGGCTGCGGGACCCAGGTACTCGGTCAGCGACGGGGCATCCGGGTCCATGTTGATGAACACAAAACCGCCGAGCAGCTCGACCCTGGCCTGTGGCAGCGTAAGTGTCTTGCGATCGACATGCGGAAAGTCCCACGGGCAGACGATTCCCTTGTTAGTGCCGTCAATGTTCCAGCTCCAGCCGTGGAAGCTGCACTTGAATTCGGTTGCACGGCCTTCCGACCCCGAGGCGCGGAGTTTGGTTCCGCGATGCAGACACGCGTTGAAGTAGGCACGGATGTCGTTCTGAGCGACGCGAGTGATGATGAACGAATAGGGTCCAACGTCATAGACGTGATAGTCGCCGATCGTGGGAATATGCTCTTCGCGGCAGGCAAACTGCCACGTGCGGGTCCACAAACGGTCAAACTCCTGTTTCGCAAACGCGGGATCGATGTAGCGATCCGTCGATATGTCTTCGTCCCCCAGGAAGTTATAGGACTCCGACCTTACCCAGCCCGGCGCGCCAACCTTATCCTCGGAAATAATCTGCTGCGTGCTGGGAGCCCGCGGGCAGCGCGCCTCACCCTTGTCGCGATGGGCGGGTTCTTTGAGTTCGGCCGACATAAGACAGTTCTCCTTCAATCCTGACTGGCGAAGCTCACGCGGCCGCGCGGCGCTGCGCAAAGCCCCTGGAGTTCTTGTAAAGCTGCCCGTCCTTCATGATGACGACGAGGCGCTCGGGCTTTTGCAGCACGGCAAGATCGGCCAGCGGATCTGCGTCGACGACGAGCAGGTCCGCCAGATACCCCTCCTTGATCTCGCCCAACTTGTCCTCGCCCCCGCGTTGCAGGCCGCCCCGGGTCATCAGTGCGCCGCCGTTGCGCGTGGCGCATTGCAGGGCTTCAGCGGGCGAATAACCAAAATAGTCAACGAAGAATCCGAGGTCCCGCGAGTTGGTCCCGTGGCGGCTCCACGCAAATCCGTAATCTCCGCCAATGACGTGGCGGACCCCGCGCTTGCGCAGTTCAGTGTGAGTCTTCTTCGAGCCTTCGAGGAGACGGTCCGCCCCCATGTGCCGCGCAATCTCCGGTGTTATCCAGGGCGACGCTTCGAAGAGCATCGTATGCAGCAGACTCACGGTCGGTGCGACGAACACCCGATCCTTGGCAGCTTCGAGCATGTCCAGGGCTTCGGCATCTGCGTACTCGCAATGGTAGATAACATCCACACCACCTCGTAGCGCCCGCTTGATGGACTCCGCCGAGCGAGCATGCGCATTCACCAGCCGACCGAAGTTGTGTGCAACCTCCACCGCCGCCTCGATCTCACGCTGGCTCATCGGCGTCGCCTCCGACGGGGAGCCCGGAGTGAAGGGATCGCCGGACACATTGAGTTTGATGTTGTCGCATCCCTCGCGGCAGCAGATGCGAACCAACTTCGTCATCTCCTCGGCACCGTCAGCGAGCAGCGCGAAACTCTGCCGCGGAAAGTGCAGCAGGTTTTCATCGCCCAATCCGCCGCTGACCGTAATTTCAGGCGTGGCAGCCCGGATTCGCGGACCCGGGAAGCGGCCGGCATTCACCTCGTTACGGGCGACGACCTCGAGCCGAAGCTTGGAGGATGCCCCGCTGTAACAACTGGTGAAGCCATGATCGATCATCACCTTGGCCATTCGGAGGGTAATCAAGGTGTGTTCTTCCGGGGGCACCAGCGTCAGGTCCTCACCACGCGAGATGCCGTCGAAAGTCAGATGCATGTGGCCCTCAACGAGCCCCGGCATCAGCGTCATTCCCTTAGCATCAATAACCTGGCAACCGGCTTGGGAAATCTGTGCGGGAACGCGCGACACCGAGCGAATCCGGTTGCCCTCGACGAGCACATCGCCATCAAATGCGGCGCCACCGCTCGCATCCCACACCTTCGCTGCGACGAATAATGTCTTGTCCATCGAACCGACCTCTTCAAGTTCTGTCAGCGCCTGGGCACGCGCGGACTTCCGCGATAGGCGGACATCCGGGAGCGTCAACTTACAGTCAATGGGACGCTCAATGTGAGCCCGGCATTGACTAGGAAGGAGCACCGTCTTGACTGCATGTGAATTAGCGCGAAAGTCAGGGTTTTCAGGTCTTCTGGACCACGCGTTCCGGCCCGCGGCCGCATTGCCTTCCGTAGCGACCGGGCCTCATGATGGTTGCCGGATTACGACCCGGTGGGCGAAGAGATGATCAATGGCATACATCACGTGTCGATCCACGTGCGCAACCTCGACAAGATGTTGAGTTTCTATGCCGAAGCCTTCGGCTTCGAGTTGGTCGGCGAACAATTCGACTGGCGCGATAATGCGATGATCGACCGAATATTGGACGTCCCCGCTTCGGCCGGGCGCGGCGCCATGGTTCGCGCCGGAACTTGTTATATCGAACTGTTCCAGTTCGACGCTCCTGATCCCGCATCGAGCCGCCCGCTGCGCCCCTTCGACAAGGGGTACACGCATTTCTGCGTGGACGTGACCGACATCGAGAAGGAGTATGAACGCCTGCGTGCGGTGGGAATGGTATTCGGCGACCGTACGCCGGTCGATATGGGTCATGTCAAATCGCTGTACGGGCGGGATCCCGAAGGCAACGTGATTGAGATTCAGCAGACCGCGGCGGATTGCGCTTTCCGCTTGGACAAACTTCCAACCCGATGACGAACACTTCAACCACTCTCAACGACAAATACACCCAGCTCACCGGACGGGTTTTCATCTCCTCGAATCAGGCCCTGGTGCGCCTGCCGCTCGAGCAGGCGCGACGCGACCGCGCCGCCGGCCTGCGCACGGCCGGTTACATTTCCGGTTACCGCGGCTCGCCGCTGGGTGTATATGACTCTGCACTGTGGGGCGCGCAGAAACTGCTCGATGCCCATGACATCCGCTTCATGCCCGGCCTCAACGAGGAACTCGCGGTCAGCGCAATCCGGGGAACCCAGGAACTGGAATGGTTTGGCAAGTCTCGATTCCAGGGCGTGTTCGGCCTGTGGTATGGCAAGGGCATCGGCGTTGACCGTGCCTGCGAGTCCCTGAAGCTCGGCAATCTCGAGGGCACCGCGGCGAAGGGCGGATTTCTTGCGGTAGCCGGCGACGATCATGGCGGCAAATCCTCCGACAGCGCGCACCAATCGGAGCACACGCTGATCGCCGCCTTCCTGCCCATCCTCTATCCGGCGACCATCGGTGAGATCCTGGAATTCGGACTGTTTGGCTGGGCCCTGTCGCGGTACAGCGGCTCGTATGTCGGTCTCAAATGCATAACCGACACCCTGGACCTGTCCGCCTCCGTTGAACTCCCCGACGTCAACCACCGATTCCATCTGCCCGACGACATCCAGTTACCTCCGGGTGGTCTCAATCTGCGCAAGAACCAACCCCCGCTGGCCGACGAGGAGTTACTCATCAAGAGCCGGCTGCCGGCTGCGACTGCATTTGCTCGTGCCAACGGAATCGACCGCGTCGTCATGGAGGGTGAACGCCGCGAACTGGCCATCATTAGCGCCGGCAAGGCTTTTCTCGATGTGCGCCAGGCTCTCGCCGACCTTGGGCTGGACGAGGTAGCGTGCCGCCGGTTGGGCATCCGGCTCTACAAACCGGGCCTGATCTGGCCGATGGACAAGGAACGGCTGACCCAATTTGCGCAACGCAGTCGCGCCGTCCTCGTGGTCGAAGAAAAGCGCCCTGTCATGGAGGACCAGATTGCGCGCCATCTGTATGCGTTGCGCGCGGACGAGCGGCCTGCCCTCCTCGGCAAGCAAGATCTGCGCGGAGCACCTCTTCTGTCTTCATACGGTGAGCTGTCAGCACCGCAGGTGAGGCGAGCGCTCAAGACCGCGCTGGATCAGATTGGCATTTCGGCGCCAGAGCTCGCAGCGCGTGTCCAAAGTCTGAGCGACATGGAGTCCCGCGCTCTGACCGGTGCCGGACGGATAAGGCCGGCGTATTTCTGCTCCGGTTGTCCCCACAACACCAGCACCCGGATTCCCGATGGTTCGCTCGCCTTGGGAGGTATCGGCTGCCACGGCCTGGCGGCGGTGGTGATGGATCGCAACACACTGCAATTCATGCCGATGGGCCATGAAGGTTCGAACTGGCTTTCGGTAGGTCCGCTCGTCGATACCCCGCATGTCTTCACCAACATGGGGGACGGTACCTACTCACACTCGGGGATTCTCGCCATTCGCGCAGCCGTAGCGGCCAAGGCGAACATAACGTACAAGCTCCTTTACAACGATGCCGTCGCGATGACCGGCGGCCAGCCGGTTGAGTTGCCGATCACACCGGTAGGGATGGTTCGACAACTTCTTTCCGAGGGTGTGCAGACAGTTCGGCTCGTCTCCGACCATCCGGAGCAATATGCCAACGCCGGCCTGCCGCCGAGCGCGAGTGTTCATCATCGCGATGAGCTCGACACGCTGCAACGCGAGTTGCGCGAAAAGAAAGGCGTATCAGCAATCGTGTACGAGCAGACCTGTGCCACCGAGAAACGACGCAGGCGCAAGCGCGGGCTGCTGGCAGATCCCGATCAGCGTGCGTTCATCAACCCGGAAGTCTGTGAGGGCTGTGGCGACTGCTCCGTACAATCGAACTGCATCAGCGTTCTGCCGCTTGAAACGGAATTCGGGCGCAAGCGCAAGATCGATCAGTCGACCTGTAACAAGGACTACAGTTGTGTAAAGGGATTCTGCCCGTCTTTCGTCACCGTAACGGGCGCGAAAATCGCGGTCCGATCCCAGGGACATTCCGGACGCCTCGAAACGCTGCTCGCGAGCCTGCCAGACCCTCCGATGGCAACGTTGGATCCCGCTGGTTACAACATCCTGGTCGCAGGCATTGGCGGTACGGGCGTTTTGACGATTGGCGCCCTGGTTGGCATGGCTGCGCACCTGGATGGCTTGGGTTGCACGATTCTCGATATGACCGGCATGGCACAGAAGGGCGGCTCCGTCACGAGCCATATCCGCGTCGGTCCGGACCCCAAAAACATTTTTTCGTCACGGCTCAGCGAGGGCATGACTGACCTGTTGATCGCATGCGACATGGTCGTCAGTTCCGGCGCGCAGGTGTTGAAAACCTTGAACCCGTCACGAACAGCGGCGATTCTCAACACTGATATTGCACCGACGGGCGAGTTTCAGACGAACAAGAACCTGCAGTTCGATGATCGCGGCATGCGGGCGGTCGTTGCAGAGGCGGCCGGCGGTACCACGCGGCTATATGATCTGGCCGCAACCAGACTCGCCACCGACCTCACGGGCGACAGCATCGGGACTAACATACTGATGCTGGGATATGCTGCACAGCTCGGACTGCTGCCCGTTTCGCTCGGGTCCATTGTCCAGGCGATTCGCCTCAACGGCACCTTTGTCGAAGGGAACCTGCGCACGTTTGCACTCGGGCGGCTTGCAGCGCACGCACCGGAAGCCCTCGCGCGTGAAATCGGCCAACAGCAGCAGGATGTGCCGCTAGTCACCGTCGAGGATGTTCTTAGCAGCCGGATGCGGCTGCTCGCTGCCTACCAGGATGAGCGATATGCTCAGGTTTATAGCGACTTCGTGAACGAGCTGCGCGCCAGCGTGCAGGCGCGTCAACTGAAGAACGGCGATTTGTTTGTTCGTGAGGTGGCGCTCACCCTGGCCCGTCTCATGGCCTACAAGGATGAGTATGAAGTCGCCCGCCTTTACACGCAGCCCGCGTTCATGAGCCGGCTCCGCGAGCAATTCACAGGAAACTTCAAGATGACCTTCCATCTCGCCCCGCCCTTGCTTCCCGGACGGGACTCCTCGGGCCGGCCCAGGAAGCGCGCCTTCGGCGGTTGGGTTCTGCCCTTGTTCAAGGTTCTCAACTCCCTGAAGCATCTTCGCGGGACCGCTTTCGATCCGTTCGGCTACACAGCGGAGCGGCGAATGGAGCGGCGGCTGATCGCCGACTATCGCGCACTGGTGACGCGCATTGCCGAGCAACTCACCCCGTCGAACCTCCCGGCGGCGATTGAGCTGGCGAGTGCCGCCGCCCAAATCGGCGGCTACGGCCTGATCAAGGACGCATCCGTAAAAGCCTACGAATCGAAGCTCAGCGCACTACTCGCCTCATGGACGTTTTGAACGCTGCGCAAAGCTGGCTATTCGTGCGTGCATGTCGGGTCCGGTCCCCCGGGTTCGAAACACTTCGTGTGCCAGTCCAGCCGCAAGAGGCATTGCCTCGGTTTCGATGAGAAGCCGCTTGTTTTCGCGCAGACTGAACCAGGAATTGGCTAATACGGCACGCGCGAAAGCCTCCACTTCCTGATCGAAAGTCTCATCGGCGAAACAAGCGTTGGCCAATCCCATCTGAACTGCTTCGGCCCCGGTATAGGTGTCGCAGGTGAACATCATCTCGCGCGCTTTCGCCACTCCCACCCGCCGCGGCAGCCGCTGACTAAGTCCCCAAAGGGGTGTCAATGCCCATTTCGCATGCGTATCCGCAAAGCGCGCGTTCATCGAGGCGAGGATGATGTCACCCGCAAGGGCCAGTTCCAGCGCCCCGGTATAGCAGTGGCCATGCACAGCGCTGATAACCGGCTGCGGAAGATTGGCCAGTCGTTCGATCACCTTGGACTGAAACGTATTTTCAGCGACAGTCTCCCCGGCAGTGAGGACAGACAAGTCATGTCCCGCGGAAAAGCTCCTGCCCGCCCCACGCAGCACGACGCAGCCAATCGTTTGAGCCGCGGCCTCGATTTTCTCCACGTGGACAAGCAACTGCTCAAACACCTGGGTATCGAGAGTGTTGAGCTTCTCCGGCTTGTTGAGCAGAAGAGTCGCAAGACCGTCGCGTTCGCTGCAGATGACGTATTCAGCAGTCACTGGTTTCCCATAATTGACACAACTTTTGTCAACTCGTAATCACCCGCATCATCCACACGGGCTTTCCAGCCCGGATAGACCACAATGGTGGTGAAGGTCTCCTCAATGATTGCGGGGCCCACGACCTCATAACCCGCTTGCAGGTCGGAACCGTGGAAAATCCCGGTTTCCTCATAACCATCACCCAGGTTGGCGAGACGCGTTCCGGCCGCCTTGGCAACCTGGGTCGGGGCACTGAACCCTCGCGCTATTCGCGGTAACGGCGTCACAACACCAGTCACCAGGCGTACGCCGGTGATTTCCGGTAGTTCACCTTCACGCACATGCCCGAATTCCTCCAAGTGGCGCTTGTTGAACGCCGCAATGGCTTTGGGCCCAATGCCAGCGTCAATGAAGGATAAATCCTCAAGGCCACTGTGGGTCTTGATATCGAAGGTCAGCGACCAGTTTTGACCCGGGTAGCGCATATTCATCTGATATCGGGCCGTGACCTCGGCGCGCGAAAATCCAGCCTCCGCGAAATATTTGCCGGCGCGTTGGTCCAATTCATTCCACAGGGCTCGCAACCTGCGCAAATCTACAGCGTAAACCTGCGAATTATACGAACGCTCCTCATCGATACTCGGCCGGGCCACCAAGGTGCCCAGCGCTGAGAACGCCGGCGATGCTTTGGGCACGAGGACCTTTTCGATTCCCAGCTCATTCGCCTGGATGGCGGCAAAGGCCGGACCGTTTCCTCCGTACGCGAGCATCACCATGTCTTTCGGGTCGATACCCTTTCCGGCGGTGACCCTTCTCACCGCCTGGGACATGTTGGCATTCACCACACGCCAGCAGTCAAATGCGGCGTCCTCGGCGCCATAACCCAGTTGCTTGCCGATAGCCGCAAACGCCTCGGTTACTCCAACCTTGGACAGCGAGAAACTTCCACCCGCAAACGCCGAATCCACCGACAGGATGCCCAGCATCAACAATGCATCAGTCACGGTCGGTCGCTGACCGCCCCGGCCATAGCAGATCGGCCCCGGCTCGGCGCCAGCGGACGCGGGTCCGACCTGGAGCTCACCATTGTTGACATGACAAATGGAACCGCCGCCGGCGCCCAGGGTCTCGACGTTCACCATGGGAACACCGACCACATAGCGATGATGCAGATTCCAGCCCGAAGTTGCGGGCGCGGCTCCGTTCAACACGACTGACATATCGTAGGAGGTGCCACCCATGTCCACGCACAGGATGTTTGAATAACCCTTTGCGGCTCCAACGTGCGCGGATCCGATTACCCCGCCCGCCGGGCCGGACGCCAGCACGCGTACCGGCGATCCGTCAATATATTCCCTGGTCATCACTCCACCGCTGGCCTGCATGACCATCAGGCGTCTGCGGTATCCTGCCTGCTGCAATCGCGTGACCAGCTTTTCAAGATAGGAAGTCACCCTGGGTGCAACGTAAGCATTGACCACGGTTGTACTGGTACGATCGTATTCCGGAGCGCGTGGCAGCACTTCGTGCGAGCAGGAAATGTGTACACCGGGCATTTCTTGCGCAACGATCTGGGCGACGCGCCTTTCGTGCGCCGGATTCACGAAGGAAAAAATCAGGGAAATGGCAACAGACTCGACGTTCTGTTTGCGCAATCGGCTGCAGCACTCACGCACGGCAGGCTCATCGAGCGGCTTGTAGACGGAGCCATCTGCCAGGATCCGCTCCGGAACGGTCAGCCGACGACGACGCGGAGTAATCTGCTTCGGCGGCTCCAGTCGTACATCCCAGATGTTCTCCTTGAAACCGCGGCGGTACTCCATCTCGTCGCGAAAGCCTTCCGTCGTGATCAAGCCCGTCAGCGCACCATTCATTTCTATCAAGGTGTTGTCGGCAATGGTGGTGGCATGGACGATGGCGTCGCACTGCCCCAGGAACTCTGCCAGGGACGTATTCAAGGCCTGGCTGAGCTTTTCGAGGCCGATCATGACCCCGAGGGATCTGTCTTCCGGCGTGCTCAAGTTCTTGTGGAGGACGACCTCGGAACCGCGCAAAAGCGCGAAGTCCGTGAACGTGCCGCCAATATCGATGCCTACGCGATAGCCCACGGACCGGCTCCTCACGCCGCCCTCATTTTTTGCCGCAACGTCTCGGTGGCCGCAACATCCACCCGCAGATCGTATTCCGCCAGGGTTCCGGTAAATTCGACACCATACTTTTCCCGCGCACGCGTCACGCTGACAATCTCATCCAGCACATCTTCCTTCACAGCTTCCGGATCGCGCAGCAAGGGGGATTCAAAGCCCGCGCCACCGCCGTGTTGGTAGGCAATGACGGCGCCCGCGGGCAGACTGGCCCGCGCGGTGAGCGCAACGGTATATTCGTTCGGCGTGCCAACTTCAAAACGGCTCGAATACGGGCCCGCGTCCTCACCGCCGCACAGTCCCCGCAGAGGATGTGCCGCGGAAACCATCCAGGCCATGGCTGTAGTGGGCTCCAATACCTTCTTCACATTCAGGCTGCCGGGTTGGCCACGCCAGCGCCCCGCCCCTTCGGAATCAATGGTCATTTCGCGACTGACGTTGATGATCGGGAAACGGCTCTCGGCATCCTCTGCTTCCGACAACAGGAGATTGCCGAGGGCCACAGGACAGGAGCCCCAGCCGTCAATGCCCTGAACCGCGGACGTATCCATGGTACGTGCATCGACGCCCTGATCCATCCACATCTGCCCGTTCTTGAAGCCGATGACGGCGTTGGGCATACCTATCTTGTAGACCTGGGGGGCGGATCGTTCCGGAGCTACTTGCGACAACGCTATGCAAACCGCTTCAGTAATTTCGCATGCGGGATGGAAAGACCCCAGAGCTGCGGGTTTGTTCGGTGGTGGATGGGCAATGGTCATCTCGGGAATGAGGATTTCCACCGCATGAAACAGCCCTTCGTTCTTGACGATGCTGGGATCTATTGCCGAGGCAATTTGCGTCATGACATAGCCGCGACTGTTCGCGAATGTATTCCACACTCCCACGAGCTCCGGCCGCGCATCGGTCCCGGCAAGGTCAACCGTCAAGTTATTCCCCGCGACGATGCAGGCCACGTGCACCTTGATGTCCTTGATGCCCTGCGTATCGTGATCGATCAATACTTCCGCTTCGTACCGGCCATCCGGCCACTTCGCGATTTCTTCCCGAAAACGCCTCTCGGTGTGCTCAATGTTGTAGTTGACCGCCGCTTTGACGGCATTGGAGCCCCACTGACGGATGATTCCCTGGAGCATCTTCACGCAGTACTGCACGGCTCCGATCATGGCAGCCAGGTCGCCGGCGAAGGATGCGAAGCGGTTATTGCGTTCCAGCAACTTGATTACGTCCCGGCGCGGTTCACCACCGTGGACCAACTTGAGGCACGGAATCGCCAGGCCCTCGGTGAATATGTCGGTCGCCTCGAGAGTGAAGCCGCCCGGATCCTTGCCGCCGGTGTCGCCCTGGTGTGCCTGGAGAGCCTGGATCAGGATCAGCTCGCCCTCGTCGTCGTATACCGGCGCGTAGACGTTGTAGTCCGGCAAGTGGCCGCCACCATAGTCCGGATCGTTTCCGACGAACACGTCACCGGGTCCCCAGTCATAGTCGTCCAGGTGCTGCAGGCCGTACCGCACCGCCAATTGTGAAATGAATACCAGGTGCGGGGTGCCGATGGAGCACGCCGCGAGACGCCCGTGAGCGTCGATTATGCTGCCGTTGCGTTCGTTGGACTGGTTGATGATGGGCGATGAAGCAGATCGACCCAGGTGGGTCGCGGCTTCGAAGCAGACGGTCTCGAAGGCGCCCCGAATGATGCCGGCGGTCACCGGGTCGACGGTCGCCGTCGTTCGCAGGGGATCGCGTTTGGCGGCCAGCTTTTTGTTCAACTCAAATGACATGGGAGCGCTCCTGTGAGCCAGGTCAGTTGCCGAAGCGCCAACGCATCCGGGCACCGTACATTCTCGGCACACCGGTTAGGTTGTGACACATGCACGGCGCCGAGGGATGTGGCGTTGCGACCCCAGGCAATGAAGGTTGCGACTCCAGACAAAGATGGCGTGTAATGTTCTTCGGGGACTCGAGAGCCGGCCGGTGCGGTTGCGCAAACGGCCGATTCAGGCGATCGATTCAACTCCGAGAAGAACCGTTCGGTGCATCAGGCGGCCGGACGCAGGATCGTAAGGGGTGGCCCTGTGCATCGTCCCGCAGTTGTCCCAGATAACCATATCGCCGACTTCCCAGTCGTGGTGATAGACGTTCTCTGACCGCGTTGTATGAGCGCTCAAGCTCTCCATGAAAACACGGCTCTCCGGTTCGTGCATTCCTGAAACGTTGTCGACTGTCATACCAATGACAAGCGATTTCCGTCCCGACCGGTGGTGCCATACGAGCGGGTGTTCCTTGGGTGCTCTTCGCCTACGCCACCGCTCAACTTCCTCTGCAGGAGCATCTGGATTCCACACTCGATTTGAGGCTGTCAGACTGTGCATGACGCGCAGGGAGTCGCAACGCCGCCGCTGCTCAGGCGACAGGTCCTCGTATGCTGCATAGGTGTTGCAGAATTCGGTTGCTCCGCCTGTCTTTGAGAGACGCCGACCTGTAAGTATTGACGCCTTGGGCGGAGGCGTTTCATCAAAGATCCCGTCGATGTGCCAGTGGATCGTGGACTTGAGATATTCGGCCGCGTCATTTTCCTTTTCATCCAGGGTGATCTTGAAGACCACATCGCGGCCGCCGTCCGGGCGTTCCTTACCCTGTGGGATGACCTGACCCAGGCGAGAGCTGAAGGCCACCTGTTCTTCGTCGCTCAATCCGAGGCGATGAAACACAAGCACGCCGTAGTGTTCCAGCGACGCGAGTGCCTCCTCGATAAACGCCGGCTCCATGATCTCGTCGCGACGCGCTGTCGTCTGCGCACCGACGCGCTTTGATATAGGGCGAAATTTATCGGGCATGGTGTTCTCCCATGACGCGGGCGCGGGCCGCGAATATTTCCCTGAGGTGATTGACGGCATCTCCCGCAGTTACACCTCCATCAACCGGCAACACCACACCCGTCAACTGCGCCGCTCGTTCGCTCGCCAGGTAGAGCGCCGCCTGGGCAACATCTTCAGCCTGACCTTGCCGCTTCAGCGGTCGGCTTGCATCGGTTACCGGGATCAAGGCCTGTTTCAGGCGTTCGATGATCTCCGGGGTCATTCCTGGAATCGCGTAAGCTGTCATCTCAGTGCGAATGTGGCCCGGCGCAATACAGTTGACGCGCACGCCGTACTCCGCGAGATCGATGGCGACAGACTTCGTGAAGTGAACGACGGCGGCCTTTGCTGCGCGATAGGTCATCACGCCGAAACCAGCCTTCAGTGCGGCAATCGACGATGTATTTATGATTGAGCCACAGCCGGAGCGCGCCATGTGCCGGGCGGCGCGTTGAGTTCCCAGCATGACGCCGAGCAGATTGACACCCATCATGCGCTCGAAGTCCTTGAGCTCGTCGTCGAGGAAACGATCGTAGGTTGCGCCCGAAATGCCCGCGTTGTTGACCATAACGTGTAGTCCGCCGAAGCGAGTCACGGCAAAGTCGACCACGGCCTGCACGTCGTCCGCATTGGCGACGTCTGTTCGCTTGAACAGCGCGGCCTCGCCGAGTGCCCGAGCCAACTCCTCGCCCCGCTTGTCGACGTCGGCGATGACAACCTTCGCGCCCTCCTTCAGGAACAATTCAACGGTTGAGCGGCCCAGGCCACTGGCCCCACCGGTCACTATTGCGACTTTTCCGGACAGTTCCGCCGCCATCCCGATCTCCTTTTGAGCAGGTCTTTGCCTGCTCGCCCCATGAAAGCCTCGACAGGATAGCGGTCGGCGCATTGCTGCACATGCCTGCTTCAGAGCCGAGTGTTGCCTGAGACTGCAATGGCGTATGTCCGTCGCCTATCGCAGGCGCAAGATCGATCCGATGCATTTCGACTGGGATGAGCAGCAGCTGGCTTTCCGTTCCACGGTTCAGGCCTTCCTTTCATTCCATCTACCTCCAGACTGGGAGGCACTCGCGCACGGCCCGGGATCGCACGCGCAAAGCGCGTTCTCCAAACGTTTTTGCGCCCAACTCGCTCACGCCGGCCTGTTAGTTCCTCACTGGCCCCAGCGGTGGGGAGGACGCGACGCTGACGCCTGGACCGCCTTCATCCTGGCCGAGGAGATGTGGGCGGCTGGCGAGCCCCGTGGCGGCCAGTACATGAACGTCAACTGGATCGGTCCGACGCTCATGCGGTTCGGCACCGACGCGCAAAAAGCTCGTTACATCCCACCCATGGCCCACGGCGAAACGATCTGGTGCCAGGGGTTCTCCGAGCCTCAGGCCGGCTCCGATCTTGCCGCGCTGCGAACTCGCGCGCGCGCCGAAGGATCCAACTACTACATCGACGGTCAGAAAGTATGGACGTCCTATGCCGGTCACGCGGATACCTGTTTTCTGTTAGCGAGGACCGCGCCGGGGCGCAACGGCATTTCCATTTTCCTGGTGCCGATGGATTCTCCCGGTATCACCGTCCGCCAGATTCCCAGCCTGATTGGTGAAGGCGATATCCACGAAGTGTTCCTGGACGATGTTGAAGTGCCCGACAGTGCAAGGCTGGGGGACGAAGGTCAGGCTTGGGACATCGTGCGCGCGGTGCTCGCGCTGGAGCGCGTTGGGATTCCTCGTTTTGCGCTGGCCTCCAGGATGCTGAGCCGTGCGGTTGCAGAACTAAAGGCTACGGGACGTTTCTGCACTGGCGTAGTTGATCAAGCGGCTCAGGCGCGTACAGCGTGTGAAGCTGCGAGGCTCTACAGCTTCCAGATCGTCGATCAGCGCCAACGTGGCATTACAACCGGAGCGGAAGCCAGCGCGGCGCGCTTCGCCACGATCACCGCCGAACGGCGCGTAACCGAATTCGTCATCGAACATGTCCCGGCGGCCCTCGCGGGCGGCGATCCCCTGCTGCGCGCCCATCATCAGCGGGCCATCGTGGCCGGCATAGCCTCGGGCGCGGCCGAAATCCAACTCAACATGATTGCCAGCGATCTGTTGGGACTCGCACGGGAACCGCGCTGATGGATCTGACGCTCACGTCCGATCAAGCCGCCGTAGCGGCTGCACTCGACCAGTTGGCGGCGCACTTCGAAACCAAGCCGACTGACTTCCACGGCTTCGCACTGGCCAGCCAGGGCCTGGAGAACGCACTTGCAGAGGGGCAATTCTTTGATGTTGCCCTCGTTCCGGAACTCGGCCCGCTGAGCGCGGCGCTGGCCGTCGAGCGACTGTCCCGCCTGCCCTGTACGGTCGAAATATCTCTGTCCATGCTCGTACGGCCACTTTTATTCGCCGATTTACCGCGCCCCTTCGCGCTCGTCGAGTACAAACGCCCAGGGCGGTTTGTAGCCAACGCACGGACCATTCTGGTTACCGATGGCGAGGCGATGGGCATCGTACAGCCCACACCTGAATCACTGGAGCCAGTAGATTCCATCTATGCCTATCCTATGGGTAGGCTGAAGGAACGCGTCACGGTAGAACCGCTATCTGCCGCGCGTGCGGCCAGCACTCGCAAATGGCTACGGATCGCGCTGGCGGCGGAGATCTCCGGCCTCCTTCATGCTGCGATCGCAACGACGGTTGATCACCTCAACGACCGCAAGCAATTCGGCAGGCCGCTCGCCACCTTCCAAAGCATTCGGCATCGCTTGGCGGAAAGCGCTGTTCTTGCCGGCGGCGTCCGTTGGCTCGCCCTGAAGGCTGCGTGGACAGCCGACGACGCTGATGCCGCACTGGCCGCGCTACATGCACAGCAAAGCGCGACGCAAATCGTGTATGACGTTCATCAGATGCTGGGTGCAATGGGGATGACCCTCGAGCATTCGCTGCACCTTTGGACTTATCGGCTGAAGGCGCTGCTGTCCGAACTGGGCGGGCGCGCTGGACAAGCCTGCGCAGTGGCCCAGTATTGTTTCAATTCGGACTGAAGAGGAGCCTCGAAATGTCTGATGCTAAACTCGACCTGAGCGACGTCGACCCCCGTGTGGGCCAGGCTGTGGGTGGCGGCGAGCTGTGGGCGCCCTGCTCGCCCACGGACATCCGCCGCTGGGTCATGGGCATGGACTATCCCAACCCACTGCACTGGGACGAAGAATTCGCGCGCAAATCGAAGTTCGGTGGCATCGTGGCGCCACAAAGCTTCACGGTGTGCATGGACTTCGCTCACGGCGTGCAGCCGGCGTGTGTGGGTCGGATTCCGGGCTCCCATCTGATCTTCGGCGGCGAGGAGTGGTGGTTCTATGGCACCCGCATCCGGCCGGGCGACCGGCTTTCTCAACAGCGTCGTTTCGACGGCTACAAGGTAAGCGATACCAAGTTTGCCGGCCCCACGATGTTCTCCCGCGGCGACACAATCCATACCAACCAACATGGAGCACTCGTCGCCAAGGAACGCGCCATCGCCATCCGCTATCTGGCTGCGGAAGCCGAGCGCCGCGGGATGTTCGAGAATCAACTTACGCCGATCCGCAAATGGACACGCGACGAGTTGAAGCAGATCGAAAAGGTCCGGCACGAGTGGCTACTATCCAACCGACTCGGAATATCGCCGCATTTCGCCGCGGTCAAGGTCGGAGAACGATTGCAACGCCGTGTGATCGGACCACACAGCATCGCGAGCTTCACCACCGAATACCGCGCCTTCATGTTCGATGCCTGGGGCTCATGGCGCTGGGTGATCCCCGAAAATGTCGAAGACCCGTGGACCTCACAGGACGCAGGTTGGCTCGAAGGCTTCACTTGCGACTACGAAGAAGCCAAGATCGATCCGCGCCGGCGCGACGGGCTGTACGCGGGACCCTCGCGAGGTCACATTGATTCGCAGAAGGCGGAGCAGATCGGCATGGCCCGGGCCTACGGTTATGGAGCCACGATGGGCGCCTGGGTCCACGACTACCTGGGCTTCTGGGCGGGCCACGACGGTTACATCTGGCATTCCAAGTCGCAGTTCCGCGGGCCCGCTTTCGAGGGTGACATTACTTACATCGATGGCGAAGTCATCGCCAAACAGCTTGAAACGCCTTGTGGCGTTCCGCTGGTGACGGTCAAGGTAACCCTCACCAATCAGGACGGGGGAGTACTGGTCGAAGGCAAGGCCGAAGTGGAAGTGCCCCTCTGAACGCCCCCTCGATTGTTACTGGCCCGCGCGGGCGCTGATCCCTCGCGCAGCTAGCTGCCAGCAGGCTGCGCTGACAGTTCGGCCCGGGCGCGCGCGCGAATGTATTGGCGAATGGCTTCAATCTGGGGTTTTGCGAGTGTGCTGAAGGGCGGCATTCCGCTCTGAATGCGCGCCCCGTCGTGAACCACGGTCCAGAAGGCCTCCGGATTGAGTGGCAGCGCAGATTCGCGCAGGTCCGGCGCTGGACCACCCACTCCCACAGCGTTTCTTCCATGGCAGGCGGCACAAGCAATGAACATCGCCTTGCCCATCGCGATCTGCTTCGGATCGAGAACCTCTGCGGGATCGTCCCGCGCGTGTACCTTCAGGGTGGCGGGCTCCGAGGGTGGCAGTACTACCTTGCCATTGAGCGCGAATGTCAGGAGGCGACGTGGACCGGTGTATTTCCAACCCACATTCATGATTTCGCCCACGGCCGCTGCCGACCCGCCATAGCCTGCCAGAACCGCCACGTATTGCCTGCCATCGACCGAATACGTCATGGGTGACGCAATTATTCCCATACCGACATTTTGCCGCCACAGCCGAGCACCGGTGCGAGCATCGTAGGCGCAGAACCAGCCGTCGGCTGTGCCTTGGAATACAACGTTGCCGGCGGTAGAGGCTGCACCGCCGTTCCACAGACTTTGGAGTGGCACGTGCCAGCGCGCCTTCTGCGCCACCGGATCCCACGCAACCAGCGAGCCCTTGCCGTCGCCGGGTTCATTACCAACACTGGCGACATTGACGCCAAAAACGTTGAAGTCATTGTCTTCCGGCGCGCCCTTATGCAAGCGCGTGGCCATTTGCATCGTCGGCACATAGACGAGTCCTGTTGCCGGGCTGTAAGTCATGCGCATCCAGCTATGCAAGCCTGAATTGAACGGGTAGATGACGGAGGGGCGGGATTCGTATCGAATGTCCGGCCTTTCGAGCGGACGGCCGGTCGCAAGGTCGCCGGTGCCAAGGTCTATACGGTCAGCCCAGGTGACCTTGCCCAGTTTTTCGGCTGAAATCAGCCTTCCGGTCTGGCGATCGAGCACGTAGAAGAAGCCGTTCTTGGGCGCCTGCATCAACACTTTGCGGCGCTTGCCGTCGATGTTGATGCTCGCCAGTGTCATCTGCTGAGTGGAATCGTAATCCCAACTGTCTCGCGGATTAACCTGGTAGTGCCAGACATACTGGCCGGTGTCGGCATCGAGCGCGACGATTGAGGCCGTGTAGAGGTTGTCGCCGCCACCAGGACTGCGCGCCTCAGGGTCGTAAGGCGAGGCATTGGCAGTGCCAACATAAATGCGGTTGAGATCGGCATCGAATGTGATGCTGTCCCACGGCCCGCCGCCACCGCCCGTGGTCTTCCAGAACTCGCCGTTCCAGGTCTTTGCGGCGGCCTCCATGGCCGGATCACCCTGGTTGGCTTCGGGACTCGAGGGCACAACATAAAAGCGCCAGGCCTGCTTGCCGGTCTGTTGGTCGTAGGCGGTGACATAGCCGCGCATACCGAAGTCAGCGCCACCCTGCCCAATGATGACCTTGCCGTTGAACACGCGCGGGGCGCCCGTCACCGTCTGACCGCCTTTGGGATCGGTAGTCTCGACGCTCCAGATCATCCGGCCGGTTTTCGCATCCAGTGCGAAAAGCCTGCCGTCCAAAGCGGCCGAAAATATCCTGCCATTGGCGAAAGCGGCTCCGCGGTTGGCCGCAAAGCTGAAATTCATCTTGGCGGGGTTGTGCTGCCAGGTCTTTGGATCGAACTTCCACACTGTTTTTCCGCTGACCGCATTCACGGCATACAGCGTGGCGTACGCACCCGTGAAATACAGGATGCCATCCGCTTCGATCGGCGAGCCTTCCAGGCTCGCCTCACCCGGCAGATCCAGATACCACGCCAGGCCGAGTTGGCCGGCGTTTGCGGCAGTGATTTGCTCGAGGCGGCTATAGCCGGTCTCGTCGCTATCCGCATTCACGTTGTGCCACTCGACTCCGAGGCACAACCGGCACGCGGCAATGAATACGGCGCCAGCCAACACGAGAGTGTATTTGTCAGGCTTCATGTGTCATACGCTCCCGTTCGCCGACCAGCTTCGCCGATCCGAAGATGCCCATCTTGACTTTGCCGGTCAGGCGGTGACCTTCCACCGTGATGTCGTATTTGAGGGTGATCTTCATGGGCTTCTCGACTTTGAGATCGAACTTCACGCGGTTGCCTTCCACACTGCCGGCGAAGGACTGCTGACCTTGTTCGCTGCTGAGGTAGCCGCTGAGCGACGAACCAGCGGATTCGAAGTGTCCCTGCATCTCCTGCGGACCCAGTGGAGTTGAAAGCACCATCTTCCAGTCGCCGTCGATGAGGCCTTCAGCGGGTGCAGCCACTACTTCGACCAACTTCACTTCATCGGGCGGTACCATGGCTGGAAGCTCTGCACGGCTGTATCTGGCTGCAATGTCGCGGCCCTCGATGACGCTGAGAAGCTTCGCCGGTGTCAGGGGCAGTTCCACGGGCACCTCGCCGAATATTGCCAGTGCGTCGGCAATAGCGTTGACCAGGGTCGGCGGGCCGATGATCGCCCCACCCTCACCAACGCCGCGCATGCCACCTACCGATTTCGACGGCGTGTTGGAGTGGACGAACTCGAACACGGGCACGTCAGAAATCAACGGCAGGAGATAGTCTTTGTAGGTCGCCGCAGTCGGGTTGCCACGTGGGTCGAAAGACACCTCCTCCAGCAGAACCATTCCGATGGCCTGAGCAAGACCCCCGGCGATCTGGCCCTCGACCACCGACGGGTTGATGGGTGTGCCACAGTCCTCCGAGGAGATCCAACGCAGGATTTTTACAAAGCCGGTCTCGGCACTCACTTCGACTACGCAGGCATTCGCGGCGCTGGCCAAGGTCATGGGCGGAGGCGTGTACCGGTATTGCGCCTCCAGCCCGGCCTCGAAACCCGGCGGCAGCCGTTCGGGCTCACCGTAGGCGATCTCGGCGATCGAACGGAGCGAGCGCGACTTCTGCGGTGCGCCGTTGACATGCACTACGCCCTCTTCAATCCGGATGATTTCCGGGCTGACCTGGAGCAGGTGCGCCGCGAGCCGCTTCACCTTGTCCGCCAGCAGATCTGCCGCCTTAAAGGCGGCGCCGCCTGCAATCACGCCTTGGCGGCTGCCTGCCGCACCGGGAGAGAAACCTCCACGCGAGCTGTCGCCCTCGAAAACAGTGACATCCTCGTAGGCCACGCCGAGTCGCTCGGCGATGATTTGAGCCATCGTAGTTGCAGTGCCGTGACCTTGCGAATGCGTGCTCATCGTCGCGGTGACCATGCCGGTCGGTTCGATTCGAACCTGGGCGAGCTCGCCTGTCATGGTGGCGATGCTTCCAGCGGACCCCGTTGGCTCGACGTAGGCCGCAATACCCAGTCCCAGGTATCGACCTGTTTTCCGCGCGGCTTGCTGCTCGGTGCGAAAAGCGGCGACGTCAAAGTAGTCAAGCAGCTTGTTGAGGCACTCGGCCGGCGTGATGTCCTCAATCGGTATGGCCATGCAGGAGGTGGCGGGCTGATCTTTCGCGGTCACCAGGTTCCGGCGGCGCAGCTCGATCGGATCGATGCCGATTTGCCGCGCAGCCTTGTCGAGCGCGGTTTCCCGGATGAGGGATTCCATCGCCCAGGGCCCGCGATATGCGGCTAGTCCCACCGTGTTGGTGTACCAGCCGCGCGTCAGAAAGCCATAGGCCGGCATTTTGTAGGCGGCCCACAGGAACATATGAACTGCAATATTGCATTCCGACAGCTGGGGATTGGCCCCGCAGTTACAACTGTAGTCGCCATGGGAGGCGACCAGCCTGCCATCCGCATCGAACGCAACCTGCAGCACCATCTCCTGCTCGCGCGCCTGGTTGGCTGCGATCAGGTTCTCGTAGCGATCCTCAATCCATTTCAAGGGCCGGCCGAGAATGTGTGCAGCGACGATGACCGCGACTTCCTCTTTCCAAGGGTGGTTCTTGAGGCCGAAGCCGCCCCCGACATCCTTGGCGATCACGCGAATCGCAGTCTGCGGTCGGCCCAGAGCAAGTGAAACCCAGCGCGCAACCAGATGCGGACTCTGGCAAGTGACGTAGAGCGTCAGCTCCTCGGGCCCTTCGCGAGTCACGACTATCCCACGCGTTTCCATGGGCGACTGTGAGATGCGCTGATGAACGACCTTGTGGGTGATGAGATGGGGCGCCCCTTTGAGCAGCGCATCGAGCTCACTGTCAATCTCCTCGTCACCCATCTGGGCGGCGATATTGTTTGTGGTCCCTGGATGGACCGGTGAGCCACTCCGCGCATCGCCAATGCTGACAACGGGTTCTTCTTCCGCGTATTCAACTTCCACCAGCGAAGCCGCGTCTTCGGCTATATAGCGACTGTCGGCAATGACGAGCGCCACGGGTTCGCCAACGTAGGCCACCCGCCCATCGGCCAGCGGGGTCATCGGCACACCGGGCGGAGCGAAGAAAAAACTCAGCATGTCGACTTTGAGGCGAGCCAGGTCTTGCTGGGTGTAGATCGCATGTACCCCGGGAACTTCGCGCGCCGTGTCAGTCCGCATCCCGAGGACGTTGCCACGCGCGATGGGGCTTCGCGCAAAGGCGACATGCAGCATTCCGGGCAGCGTAATGTCGTCGACGAACTGACCGCGGCCGGTCAGCAAACGCGGATCTTCCTTACGTCGAACGCGCTGACCGATGTAGCGCCCGGTGTTGATTCCAGCGGCGCTCATCCATCATCTCCCAAGTCCGTGTCAGCGAGTCTCTTGGCTACGCGTCGGATGCCCTGATAGCCGGTGCAGCGGCAGACATGGCCGGAAAGCGCCGCAACGAGCTGCTTCTCGCTCAGCTTTTTTTCGCCGCCTGTGAGCGCAGCAAGTGTCATCACCACACCCGGCGTGCAGAAGCCGCATTGAAGCGCATGCTCCTCGAGCATAGCTTGTTGCACCGGGTGGAGCGTTCCGTCCGCCGCGGCAAGTCCCTCCGCGGTCGTCACCTCAGCGCCATCCGCTTGCACGGCCAACATCAAACAGCTGCGCACCGCCTTACCGTCAACAATCACCGTGCAAGCGCCGCAGACACCGTGTTCGCAGCCTACATGTACTCCGGTATAGCCGGCATCGTCACGCAGATAATCAGCGAGCGATACCCGCGCCTCGACATCGCCGGTGTGACGACGGTCGTTGATGATCATTTCGATGTGGTGAATGCTCACGCGACCTCCCTGAGGTCGAGTGCCTCGCGCAACGTGCGAGCGAAAATGCGCTTACCTACGGTTCGCCGGTATTCAGCGCTTGCGTGATGATCGTCAAAAGGTGCGGTGTCAGTGATCGCGCGTTCGGCAACAGCCAACGCGTCGATTCCGCCTATCGCCTGGCCGAGAAGCATTTGCTCCGCAGTCTTCGCCCTGATTGGCGTCGGCCCCATACCGAACCACGCGAGCCCGACGCGCGTTATCTTGCCCACTTCGACGGAAAGCGCGCCAACCATCCCAACCAGCGCAAAATCACCCGGACGCTGTGCCACTTCGCGGAACAGGATGGTGTGGCCCTTCGGCCAGTCTGGAAAGCTGATGCTGGTCACCAGTTCGTCCGCGTCCAACACGGTCATGTAGGGTCCGAGATAGAATTCGTTGGCGGGGACGATCCGTGCGCCGCGTATTGAGCGCACATGAATACTCGCCCCCAATGCCACCGCCGTGGCCGGCAATTCTGCCGCTGGCTCACCTAGCGCGATTGAGCCACCGATTGTGCCGCGATTTCGCGTCTGGTGATGTCCCACGTGGCGCACCGCTTCAACGACCACAGGCAGGTCGCGCGCCAGTGCCTTGTCGGCAATGACTTCGCATTGCCGCGTCATCGGTCCGATCCTTGTGCAGCCATCGACCCGGACGGTGCCCTTGAGTTCGGCAATTCTGTTGATGTCGACGATGACGAAGGGCTGACTCATGCGTAAGTTGAGAAGCGGCACGAGTGTCTGCCCACCCGCCAACACCGTTGCACCACCGCCGGCCGCGGCGAGAACCGAGCAAGCCTCTTCGATAGTGTCCGGCGCTACATAGTCGAAGGGAGCGGGCTTCATTCTTTCGCGCCTTCCATCAACCGTCGCAGATCCGCGCTGTCGAGCACCAGGACTGGCGCAGCAGTCCGGCGACCATATTCGAAGGCCGCTCCCGCGACGACGAGCAAAGCCATGCCGATCGCAAGTCCGGCCCAGTCGGAGCCGGCATTACCCTGAGCGCGTCCGGCCAGGAAGCCGGCCAGGCCCGCTACAACGATTGCCAGTATCCAGGCCGTGGGCAGGTTGGAAGACGGCACACGCGCGCGAGCGGCAAGTTCCCCGGTCGCAGCCGCTGCTGACCTGGAAGATGAAGCGAGCTTTACGTGGGTTGCCTCTGCCGATGAGGGTGCCGCCACGAGCTCACCGAAGCGACTGAAGAACTTGCCCGCAATCTGCCTGGCGGTAGCATCGATGATCGGGCCGCCAAGCTGAGCCATCCGGCCCCCAACCTGGGCGTCGACGTCATAGGAGATGAGCGTACCACCCGCCTCCTCGCGTAACCGCACTACCGCGCTGCCTTTGACTGAACCGGCGATACCGCCGCTGCCTTCCAACTTGAGGGTGTAGCCGTTCGGTGGCTGTAACTCGGTCAACGCAACCGTGCCCTTGAAGCGAGCGCCGATCGGGCCAACCTTCACTTCCACTGCCGCGACGAAGCGCTCTTCCGACTCCTTGTCGAGACTCTGACAGCCGGGAATGCTTGCTCGCAGGATCTGCGGATCGTTCAGCGCCTCCCAGACACGTTGACGCGGGGCGGCAATCAGCTGCTCGCTGGCCATTTTCATAGTATTTGCGACCGCTCAGTTTTGCTGGGCAACTGCACAGCATTTCTACGGCTATGTCAACGGGAGCCCGGCAGCGGATGGCAGCGGGCCATCAGGCCAGCGCTTGTGTCGCCTCGCCCGGGTGCATCGCCCGAAATTCCTTCGGTGACATGCTGTAAGCCGATTTGAACATACGGCTGAAATGCGCCGCGCTCTTGAAGCCTGCCATGGAGGCGATCTTATGTATGGGATAGCGCTGGAACGAGTCCACGGTCAGCCATTCGCGTGCCTTGGGCAAGCGTTGGCTCCACAGCAAGTCGGAAAACGACGTGTTGTTAACCTTCAAAACGTAGCAAACATAACGTGGCGAAATCCCACAATACGCCGCAACCTGGTCGCAAGTGAGATCCGAGCAGGTCAGGTACTTCTGTATGCACGCTTGTATGTCTGCAAATCGCCGTTCGACCAGGCTGCTCGACGCTGCGGAGCTCGCGATATGAGCGCCGATGCTGTCGGAGATCGATTCCAGGAACGCCTCAGCCAGCGGTTGAGCGGTCCGCCGGCTCATGTGGTCGCCTTCGAAGCACAGGAGATTGAGAAGGCTGCTGACGACCGGTCGTTGGCCGGCACCGATTTCGAAGGACGTGTTGAGTACCTTCGCCCATGGCATATGCGACAGCACCAAATGCTCCGGTACGACAGCGAGAGCGCACTCGAAACTCCCGCGCTCGCCGACGGGCGCACGTGTGTAGAACGGCTCGTCTGCGTTGATGAGACCGCATCGACCGGGTTTGACAGTGTAAGAGCCCGCGGAACTCACCACTTGCAGCTCGCCCTGATAGATGAAATAGAGCAAACGTACGGCCGCTTTTCGGGCATGGATGTGGTGCCAGCACCGCCGGAACGAAATTCCGGTGCCGTTGAGCGATCGCATGAATGTGATAGGTTGGTTCAAACCCTTTCGGATGAAAGAGCGTACCTCCCCTACGGGCTGCTCAACTTCGATATCGCCGTCGGTAAACTCGTTGCGCACCATGTTCGCCAGAGTGCGTCGAGATTCAGCGATATCGCGTCCAGAATACGTATAAAGAACCTGCATAGCCCCCCTCCACCGCGGCGCGCGCAGTACACATCGCGGCTAGTTTTTTTACGTACCGGCCGCAACGAAGTCAAGGATTTGAGACGAGGCGTTCCATTCATCTATCACGGTCGCGGTCGGGGGTCTGCGGCCAGGTTCCGTGCCGCCTGCGAACCGGGGTGATTTGTCTGTAAGTGAACCGTTCCTGGTCTGCAGTTGAACGATCCGACGAACCGCATTTATCGCTGAAATGGCGCAGGTATCGGGAGCCCGAGTTGCACGTGTGACCTCAGCACTGGTGTCAGTGCCTGAGACTGGAAATGCACCCGGTACATCTGTACGTCCCGGAAATAGCGCTGAAGCGGATCGCCGCGGCGAGCCACGGACGCTCCCACACTGTGGAACAGCATCTCAACCGCCTCGCAGGCGGCACGACAGCCTTCGCGTGAGGTGCCCCACACTTTAGTGGTGTCCTGTGGAGTAATTGCGGCTCGCGTCTTCATCCACCGGTCGCACTGCTCCGCATAGAGCCGTGTCGCAGCCAACGTTAACGCCTCCGCGGCGTCCGCGCGGCACATGGCCTCGCCGAACAACCGCTGGAACTCCGGTTCGTGCATACGCGAACGTGTCGGATCAAACAAACTCGGCTTCGTGCGCAACTGCCGCTCGTACTCTTCGCAGGCAGCGCGTGCCGCGCCTGTGAGAATTGCACCGAATTCGCAACTGAACCAGCCGTAGATGATGCCGAGGAACAGGCCCTCTTGATGAAGGCGGGTGCCCGGCGTGCCGTCGGGCAGCGACTCGGTGGAAAGTCTGATGATCGGCGACGGGATGATATGGCGGTCGGGCACGAACACATTCGTCAGCCTCACGCTGTTTGAGCCGCTTCCCTGCATGCCCATAGCGGCCTCACCTCCCCAATCGGGCAATACTGTGACGCTCTCTTTTGGCACAACGAAAGCGATGACGCTGGGTTTGTTGGAAGCGTCTGAAATAACAGCGCCCCCGAGGAAGTGGGTGGAGACCGGAATTCCCGACGCAAACGGCCACAAGCCGCTGACGGTGTAGCCGCCGTCGCCTCGCTCAAAGTTTGGCATACCGGCAGGACCGGCCGCATAGGCTGCACGAAAATCACCATCCGGGCCGAAGAGTTCGCGCTGGGCCTCCTCGCTGAAATGCGAGCCCAGCACCAAGGCGTGCGACGACGCCAACGCATAACACCATCCGCTGGCAGGATGACCGCGCGAAAGCTCCATGATGACGCGAATGTACGTCTCGCAATCCGTACCGAATCCTCCGAACATTCGAGGCTGCAGGATGCGGTAGAACCCTCCCTCGAGCAGCCTGCGGTGAATTGCATCCGAGTAGCATCCACGGGCATCGCTCTCGGCCTGCTCATTGCGTAGCTGCTTGCCAATTTCTGCCGCCTAGGCGATCAACCATTGGGAGGACGGCTGATCTGCCCGACGGTTTGTGACGCCATCCAAAAGGGTGGTGCTTCCAGTCTCCAGCGCCATCGGCCTACCCCTCTCAGTGTTCATCCCGGATCCAATACTTGGCCTCGGGAGGGTGCCGGTCAAGACCTCGGGACCTCGAGACCTCGAGACCGCAGATTCAGCCCGCGCGTGTTAATCTGTTATTTCGGAGGAGAGCCGCCACATGAGCTTCAAGCTGACATATGCCTCAATGTTCGAGCCTCCCGCGGAGCTGCACACGCGTTTTGCGGCTGCCGTCGAGCGCGTAAGTGCGCGGCTAGGGGGCCAACATCAGCTGTACATTGCCGGCCAGGACCGCACGGCAGGGCAATATTTCCTCAAGACCAACCCCGCCGACACCACACAGTTGCTGGGCGAGTTCCCTGCTGCTAGCACGGTGGATGCCGATGCAGCCATGAGGGCCGCGGCTGCGGCTTGGCCATCCTGGAAGCGCACACCCATCGCTGAACGTGCCCGACTGTTGCGTCGCGTGGCACAACTGATCGAGGACCGCGTTTACGACATCGCGGCAGCACTCGTGTTGGAAGTGGGCAAGAATCGTATGGAGGCCCTAGGCGAGGCCCAGGAGTGCGCGGATTTCTTCAGCCTTTACTCGCAGGATTTCGAGAGTCACGACGGCTTCAACCGCCCCCTGCCGGACGATCCACTGACCAGCCACGTCTCACACAATCGCAGCGTGTTGAAGCCTTACGGACCCTGGGTGGTGATTGCACCGTTCAACTTCCCTCTGGCACTCGCTGGCGGCCCCAGCGCCGCTGCGCTGATAACTGGCAACACCGTTGTTGTGAAGGGTGCGAGCGCCACACCATGGGCAAACCGCCTACTTGCTGACTGCGCGCGCGATGCAGGCCTGCCGCCTGGTGTCTTCAACTACCTTAGTGGCCCCGGTGCGGTAACAGGCGCGTCGCTCATTACGCATCCACTGACAGCAGGCATTACCTTCACAGGCTCTCACCAAGTGGGTATGGGCATCGTGCAGGCGATGCAAGCGCCACCTTTCCCGCGGCCGTGCATCGCCGAAATGGGCGGCAAGAACGCTTGTATCGTCACCTCTGCCGCGGATCTGGAGCGCGCTGCGACCGGTATCGTGCGCTCGGCTTACGGGATGGCTGGCCAGAAATGCTCGGCGCTGTCGTGTCTGTACGTCCACGAACAAGTAGCCGATGCCCTACTAGAGAAACTCATGGAGAAGATTGACGCCATCCGGATTGGCGACCCGACGCAACGAGAGCACTGGTTGGGACCTGTAACCACGCGAAGCGCGTACGACAACTACGAGCGCTACTGCGATGAGCTAAGCGTCGGAGGTGCACACATTGTGAGCGGCGGCGAGCAACTGCGCGAAGGCACGCTGGAACGCGGTTTCTTTGTGCGCCCTACCCTTGCCGAGGCACCTCTCGAACACAGGCTGTGGGGCGAGGAGATGTTCCTACCAATCCTCATGATGCACCGAGTCCCATCGAATGAGGCAGCGATGGATCTCGCCAACCGCTCATCCCTCGGGCTCACGGCCGGTTTCTACGGCAGCCCAGACGAGATTCCCTGGTTCAACGAGCACATCGAGGCGGGGGTGACCTACGCCAACCGCCCGCAGGGTGCCACCACTGGTGCGTGGCCAGGTTATCAGGCTTTTGGCGGTTGGAAGGGCTCGGGCAGTACAGGGAAAGCGATCGGTTCGTTCTACTATCTGCCTCTGTACATGCGCGAGCAGTCACAAACTGTCGTCGAGTAGGACACCAGTCAGCCGCACAACCGCGTGTAGGAACGGAGCGCCCGTGATGGCCGAGCGACCTCGAAATCAGCTTCCACTTCCATAGGGACGAGTGATGATCTCGAGGTAGTGCCCGTTGGGGTCGTTCCAGTAAACACCGCGGCCACCATCGTTTCGATTGATCTCGCCGGGCCGTGTGTGAGCCGGATCGGCCCAGTACGGCAGCCCGCGCGCACGAATTCGGGCAAAGATCTCGTCGAACTCAGCCTCGCTCACCAGGAAGGCATAGTGCTCAATGATAATTTCTTGGGGCTGTGCACGAATGAAATCCAGTGTCACCCCGTTATGCAGGTCTACGCCCATGAACGGACCGAAGGGCTTCGGCTCGTGCAACCCCAGAATCTCGGCCAGGAACTTAGCCGACGCTGTGGGATCGAGGGCGTGGACGATCGTGTGGTTGAGCTGAATCGCCATGCGTCAATTGTAGCAGTCGTCCCGGGAGACCGCGCATCGATCAGGGCTTCGGCAACTCGAGCGGCGGCGGATCGATTCAAGACCGCAGCGGCGAAACGCGGCCGTCACGAACTCGTACACACTGCATGGTAATGCCAAGTTCTTGCTCGTAACGGCGTACGAGGCGGGCCTCGATTTCGGTGACCAGTGAGATTGCCGTTCCCTTCGCACCCGCGCGCGCCGTGCGACCGACCCGGTGCAGATACGCCTTGCTCATCGTCGGCACGTCGAGATTGAAGACGTGAGTAACTCCGAGGATGTTGAGTCCGCGGGCGGCCAGATCGGATGCAATCATGATGCGGATGGCGCCACTGCGAATCCCATCCATCGCCTGCTTGCGGTCCATCTTGTTGAGCTCGGCATTCAGGTCCGCAACTACCAACTTGTGGTGTGCGAGCTTCGCGGCGACCCTTTCCGCGACTTCGTTGCGATGTACGAACACGATCGAGCGCGGCATATCGAACGCATGTAGTAGCTTACGCAAGACGTCCGGCTTGTCGCGCTCTTCGCAAACCAGGTACAAGTGCTCTATGTTCTCGTTGACAGCCACTGTACCCGAGCAAAGCATCTCAGCATCCGCAGATAAAGTTCCCAACACTTGCCGAGTTTGCCGCTCAATCGTCGCAGACGCGAAAATCAGCTGCCGAGCTGGCGGGGCCGCGCTGACAATCTTCTGAATCCATTCCAGGCTTTCATCATGCAGCAGTCGGTCCGCCTCATCGACGACAATGCTGCGGATGTAGGGCGTCTTGAGCTTGCCCCGCTCGATCAGTTCCACGATGCGCCCTGGGGATCCCACCACAACGTGCGGCTTGGCTTTCAGCTTTTCGATCTGTCGATCGGTCGCCGTGCCACCGATCAGCAACACCGAGCGGATCGAACACCCGGCATTCTGCGCGAGGTCACAGGATTGACGATGAATCTGGATGGCCAGCTCGTGCGTTGGTGCAACGATCACAACTTGGGTCGCTGCTTGCGCAGGATCAATACGCGCAAAGAGGGGCAACAAATACGCCAGCGTCTTGCCGGTACCCGTCTCCGCGTTCAGATACGCGTCCTTCCCGGCCATCAACACTGGTATCGCGGCGCTTTGAATGGGCGTCGGCTCGCTGATTTCCTGTTTCGCCAGAGCGGCGATGAGTTCGGTCGGCAGCAGCAGATCGGTGAACGTCATGGAATCGAGCTCGCAACTGCAGACCGCAACACGCCTTGTGCGCATACGCCACGCGGCCGGACGGCGGGCGATTCTACCACCTTTGTCCCCGTCGCCAGCGGGCGGCGGGTATCATCCCGCTTCCTTTAGCGCATTCCCGCACCGCATGGCATTTTCCGAGCTTGGATTGTCTCCCCAGTTGCTTCAGGCGATAGGCGAGGCGAACTACGTCGCGCCCACGCCCATTCAGGTGGCCGCTATTCCGGCCATCCTGCGCTCCCAGGACGTGCGGGCGTGCGCGCAGACGGGGTCCGGCAAGACGGCGGCGTTTGCCTTGCCAATGTTGCAACGACTGGAGCGCAGCGGAAGGAATCCCGAGAAGCGCCAATGGCGCGACGTGGGGCGACCGGAGCGCAGCGGAGGGAATCCCGAGAAGCGCCAACGGCGCGACGCGGGGCAAGTCACCGGCCTCGTTCTGGTTCCAACGCGCGAGCTCGCGACCCAGGTGGGCGAATCGTTTCGCATCTTCAGTCGCTACCTGCCGCAGCGGATCAAGATTCTCTCTGTGTTTGGCGGCGTATCCATCAATCCGCAGATGATGGCCTTACGCGGTGGCGCCGATATCGTGGTCGCCACTCCAGGCCGACTGCTCGATCTGGCCGATCACAACGCTGTGCGCCTGTCTGCCGTGAGCACCCTGGTGCTGGACGAGGCGGATCGTCTGCTCGATGAAGGTTTCGCCGACGAGCTCACTCGCGTGCTCGCGTTGCTACCCGACCGTCGCCAGAACCTGCTGTTCTCCGCAACTTTCCCGCCGGCCGTGCAATCTCTTGCTGAGCTGTTGCTGCGTAAACCGGTCCGCATCGATGTCGCGGCCACCGCTGAGACCACGCCGGACATCCAACAGCGCTCCATCGCCGTCGATCCCGAGCGCCGCACGCAACTGCTGCGCTATCTGATTCAACATCATGGCTGGGAGCGAACGCTGGTCTTCGTCGCCACCAAGTACGCTACTGAGCACATCGCGCGAAAACTACAGCGGCTGGGCTTTACCGCAGGAGCATTGCATGGCGAACTCAGCCAGGGCGCACGCACCCAGGTGCTCGCTGAATTCAAGGCCGGACGTCTGCAGGTACTGATTGCGACCGACGTCGCTGCACGCGGCATCGACATTTCTGAACTGCCCGCCGTGGTGAACTTCGACCTACCCCGTTCCACGGACGACTATGTGCACCGCATTGGTCGCACAGGCCGTGCAGGCGCGAGTGGCGTCGCCGTCAGTTTTGTGAGCGCGACGACCGAAGCGCACTTCCGACTCATCGAGAATCGCAATCGTTTCCGGCTGGAGCGTGAGCGGCTGCCCGGATTCGAGCCGATTGCGACAGCACCGACGACCGAGCGGCTAGCGAGGGAATCCCCAGCGGGGACGACCGAGCGGCTAGCGAGGGAATCCCCAGCGGGGACGACCGAGCGGCTAGCGAGGGAATCCCCAGCGGGGACGACCGAGCGGCTAGCGAGGGAATCCCCAGCGGGGACACCGGCAAGCCCGGGGACCGGAGGCATTAAGGGGGCGCGCAAAAGCAAGAAGGACAAATTGCGCGAAGCGGCTAAACGAGATGCGCATGCGGAGCCTGCGAACACAGTGAGCCCGGCCGGTCCTGCGAAGTCTGTCTGGCCGATTACAAAGAGTTGATTCGGGACCGTAGGATCGATGCGCTCACGGCAAGCCCGTGCCGCTCATAGTTCGCGATCACCTCTTCCGCGGAACACTGCGGATTTATCAGTCGACGGCGGATCCTGCGAATCGCCTCGCATACGACTTCGGGATTCAGATCGAGCAGGTGCTCGACAAACACGTCCGGATGAACGGCTCGAATGCCGTAGGGGTGCAGTAACGCCTCTGGAAAATCGCGCAGGTTGAACGTCACGATCTCCTGAGCACCGCAGTGAATTGCAGCTGGCAGTACATGGCGATCATTTGGATCGGGAAGGGATATGAGCCCAGCTTCCAGCGGCTCAAAGCCGGTGACCAAACAGTCTAGGACGGCCACGTTCATAAGATGCGCGACGCGCTCAAGACGGGCGCGGTCGAGCTCCGGACGGTCGCGCAGGACTCCCTCAATCCATTCGGCATGGATACGAGCAGTCCACTTGGCGCGCAGCAATCCGGTGCGTGCGAGTTCAACAGTCAGATCGCGAATCGATGCCGGATACAGCACACACGCGTCGTACACGACCGTAAAATTTCCCATCCCTGCACCTGAGCCCTGTGTAGTAGCGGTTTTGCCGCTCAGGTGTCCAGCTTCATGTCTTGCGAGAGGGACGCGAGTTCGCGCAACGCCGCTTCGCTCTCCGCATCCCGGCGCCGCTTATAAATCATCAGATCCGCAAACCGAACCCTACGGTGCGTTCCCACCTTGTGATGGGGAAGCTGCCCACTCTCGAGAATACTGACGAGAAACGGCCGGGAAACATTCAGGAGGTCGGCTGCTTCTTGGGTCGTCAACTCCGCATGGTGCGGCATCAGGGTCACGGCGTTGCCTTTCGCCAACTCCGTCAACAAGGCACCCAGTAGCCGAACCGCGGCCGCAGGCAACACCACCGGCTCGTCAGGAGCGCTCTCGAACCGAACGACACAGGTCTCTCGCAGGTTCGCGCCAATGAGGCGAAACAGCCGTCGACACGCATCGGCGGCCAGTGCCGACACCTCCTCCGTCGGTTGGATAGGCTCTGGACCTAAGCTCAGTACGGTAGCCATGACATTTCCTCTTACCTGCTACCATTCTACATCATTCGAAATATCCGAATCAATATTCGAAATAGTCGAATCACTTCGGTTTATCAAGGGCTTAGCTGTAGGAGCCTGCGGACGTGAGATCTCGACCTCGGGCATACCGAGACGCAGAAGAACCACGCCGCTCACATCGGCATATCATCCAGCCGACCATCGGCGGGTTCGCCAAAGCACATCGCCCCGCGCGGAAAGACCAGCTGCGCTGCAGGTCGCATCACCCGTGTTGCCGAACCGGCAACACTAATTCGGGAGTCGTAGAGTCCCGAATCTCCTATTCCCATGAGACGTGTTAGCACCCACGCAAGAAATATCGGGTGCTCGGCGGCCAGGCAGACTTCAAAGACGAGTCAACACGATATCAATTTGGCCGAGAGAGACAGTTCAAGTCCATACCGAAATCTGCGAGGAATGCTGCTAGTGTTGGCGGCACGCCTGGGGGCTGCGGCCAACACTGAAGTTGGCCGCCTAACGCGGCACAGTCTGAGCGACTGCTCGAGATCCTCTTGGCGCATACACCGACTGGTTGCCCCAACTCGGTGCGCGTCCGCCATCCATTCGGCCTGCAGACACGGTGTGAACGAGCTGTGACGACCGATCTTCCTGAGCGTATTGTCGGAAGGGCAGATGCGGTCGACACCATACCGAACTTCGCACAGTGCCCGAGGCACAAGGACGAACCATGAGCGCTAGTATCTCGCCGACACCGTCTATCGAGACCCTCCCCCCGTTCCGTCGTTCACCCGAGAACCAAGCCGGGAGTTCAACGAAGATCGAAGGGAAAATTCCTGACTGGCTTCGCGGTGAGGTCGTCCGGACGTGTCCCGCTGTCTTCGAGACGAGTGGCTGGCGTGCACAACACTGGTTCGACGGTCTCGGGATGATCTACGCCTTTCGGATTGGAAACTCGGCGATCGACTTTCGTTCACGTCTGCTTGACTCGGAAACAGTACGCGATGCCTGGCACGGCAAGGCAAACCTCGGCTCCTTCGGAACGCCGACCTCGCGCCCTCTTCTCCAACGAATTTTCGAGCCGGTCCCACGCATCTCCGACAACACCAATGTCAACATCGTGAGACTGGGGCAGGAGCTCGTGGCGATGACTGAAGGCGACCGCCAGCTCGTCATCGATGACGAGACCCTCGCTGCGGTCCGACCTGTGGCCTATTCGAAGGACGCGCTCAGCAGGGCGATCATGACAGCGCACCCACACTTCGACTTCGAGCGCGCCAAGGTGGTGAACGTCGCGACGGCCTTCGGTGTCAGTGGGGTGGTTTCTGTCTACGAGCATGCACCAGCGGCGCGCCAGCGTGACGTCGTCGGCTCGTGGCGGACGAAACGCGTTCCCTACGTCCACACCTTCGGACTCACACCCAGGCATGTAATTCTCGTCGCGCAGCCGTTTGCGGTCGCCCCGGTGAAGATGCTCTGGTCCAGCAAGGGTTACATCGATCACTTCGATTGGCATCCGGAGGAAGGAACACGGCTCGTCATAATCGATCGCTCGAGCGGTGAGGTTCGCGAGCACGTGACGGAAGCATTTTTCGTGTTTCATACCGTCAACGCATTCGAGCGTGGAGACGCGACAGTTCTCGATCTCCTCGCCTATCCGAACGCGGACATCATGGCATCCCTGCGCACCAATCGCATGATCACCGAACTACCCCAACTCACGCCCTCGCTCACTCGGCTCATCATGCGGCCCGGGTCCGAGCGGGCCACTGTAGAGAAGCTCAGCGACGTCGGGTTCGAGTTTCCGTCGACCCACTACAAGCTTGCCAACGGCCGTCCATATCGCTTCGCGTATGGGGCGTCCGACGGCTACCAGGCCGGCGGCACGTACACCTCGGCCATCGTAAAAGTTGACATCGACACAGGCAGGGCGACGTCGTTCAACGACGGGACACACATATTTGGAGAACCGCTTTTCGTCTCCCAACCTGAGGGCGGCAGTGAAGATGACGGTGTCTTGCTGACAGTCGGATCGGCGCAGAACGCCGAGTCATCGGTCCTCGCCATCATCGACGCCAGGACGATGACTCTCGTCGCCAGCGCAACGGTGCAGAGCTCGATTCCTCTCGGCTTCCATGGCTCGTTCTTGCGGAAGGAAGGGTGAAGCGATGAGATCTGGCGCACGCAAGGTCGCTGGCGTCACATCCGTGGTCATGGCTGCAGTGCGATCTCAAGACCACAATCGTCAGAATTTCTTTGTTTTATCAATAACTTACATAATCTTCGTAAGGTATTGCCTCAGCTAATTTCCACGTGGTTCCAGAGTATTTTGAGCCCACTGAGATGTGGCGTCTCTTGAATGACTATAATGACCACTCTGACCATATAGGATGGACTACCGTGGATACCGATATTTGGACAGTTGCTCAAGCGAAAGCGAAATTGAGTGAGGTGCTCGACCAGGCGGAAACGCACGGACCTCAAATCATCACGCGCAACGGACGAAAGACCGCCGTCATCGTGTCTGCTGGCGAATGGGAAAGCCGAACTCGGCGTGCCGGCACCCTCGCCTCTTTTTTTGCGGCCTCGCCTCTGCGTGGCTCAGGACTGACAACAGCACGATCCAAGGATCGCCCGCGTAAAGTGGACCTGTGAGATTTCTACTCGACACAAACGTTGTATCTGAGTGGACGAAGCAACAACCCAACCGTGGTGTTGTCGAGTGGCTGGAGAAGGTCAATGAGGACGAGGTATTCCTGAGCGTTGTGACCTTCGCAGAACTGCGGCACGGTATAGAGCGGTTGGCGGCCGGCGCTCGCCGCCGAAAACTGGATCAATGGCTTCGAAGTGATCTCCCGGCGCGCTTTGAAGGACGAATTGCACTGATTGATGGTGCGATAGCCGATGAGTGGGGGCGATTGGTCGCGCAGCGTGAAGCCGGCGGCAAACCAGTTCATGCAATGGATGCCCTCATTGCCGCAACCGCTCGCGTGCATGAGTTGACCCTCGTGACCCGCAATGTGTCTGACTTTAGTCACTCTTTGAAAACGCTGGTGAATCCCTGGACTTAGCCTCCGCAAACGCGCTGGCGGTGTGAGCTGGCGCAGCGCACATCTGCGAACCAGTACTCGTGTAGTGAATGGTGCACTCCGACAAGACCCGCCTTCACTTCCCAAACACGTAACCTCATCAGCCCGCTGCTGCCCACAGTACCGTGATGCCAGAACAGCCCGTGGACCACCGCTGCGGCACCCGTGTTCCTTGCGACTTGCGCGTACTGGTGATGGTTCATCCCGCTGTCTTTGGTCCAGGGGTGCTGTTGAATGTCAGTACTAGCGGAGCCCTGCTACAAACGCCGCTGGTGCTGAATCCTCTGACACAGATCGAACTCGAGGTAGAGGGTCCAGGTATGGGCAGATCATCTATTATGGCCTCCATAACACGCCGCGAGGCTCATCAGTATGGAGTGGCGTTCCGCAGTACCAACCATACGGCCATCGACAGAATGTTACGGCTGGCCCAGAGCCAGGTTGCGGCAGTGCATGCGGCGAGCCCCGGCTAGCCTCCACGACATCATCATCATCGAACTGAATCGGCGGTGGCCTCCTTCCTCTAGTCAACGCACCGTAACGAGCCCACCCCCATTCGCAGCAGACTGGCGAATCGCATCGAGCACCTCCATGCAGGCGACGCCATCGGCAAACGTGGGCACCGGCACCGCCGTATTTGCCGCGACCGCCGTCGCGGCCGCCCTGCCCTCCATTGCAGCAAGCAACGCCTCGCACAAGCGCGTGTAAGGACCCAGCGCCGCCGGCAATCGCCGCGCGGCGGCCGGATCCTCGCTCGACAGCGAAGGCAGCATAAGGTCCGAAGGAACCGGCAAATCGCGAGTCCCATTGCGATCCGCAATCTTCACCGTGCTCCCTTCAATCCACACCGTACCCTGTGTGCCTGCTACACGGGTCATGTTCGCCCCCTCACCCCACGCACCCGCCGTCTGCTGCAATATCCCCTCAATTCCGTTAGCCAGTTTGAAACGCACGATGTACGTGTCCTCTGCCGCCTCTTCCCGAGCCGACACCATGGGCAAAGCCGCGCTCAACGATTCAAACTCACCCAATGTAGAGCGCACCTGATCGACGAGATGGGAACCGGAGGCACCGAGCCATCCGCCCCCGGCGTCTTTTTCAAACCACCAACGAGGCATCTTCGCCTCGGGACTCGCGACGAGCGACATGTAATTTACGAAGAGAGCTAGTTTGGGCTTTCCAATCAGACCCTCAGCGATGGCGCGAGCCAAAATCGCGCGTTCTGGGCTCCATCGGAACTCGTGCCCAACCATGTGCACTACGCCCGCCCGGTCTGCGGCTTCCAGCATTGCACGCGCTTCGCTCGTGTCCTTGGCCAAGGGCTTTTCGCACAACACGTGACAGCCCCGCGATATTGCAATCATCGAGAGCGGGCCATGCGTGTGCGGCGGGGTAGCTATTGCGACAACTTTCGCACGGGTGCACGTGATCGCATCGTCGAGATCAGTGAATGCCAACGGCACGCCGTTGATCTCAGCACGGCGCTTCGTACGCTCGGCATCCGTACCCACCAGACCGACGACATCGAACCCCGCGGCGCGCAGCGCAGGAATTTGAATGCGACAGCCAAACTCGGTGCCAACAACCAACGCAGAGGGTTTGGACATGTTTACACCATGAACAGCCGCAGTACCGCGGGTCTGTCGGTCTTCATCGAAGGGTTTTTCGGCAATTCCTGCACGAACCGCCATTTCACGGGAATGTGCGTCGCGAGTATGTGGGCGCGCAGATGCGCCTCTAGATCAGAAGTCACCGGTACCGAGAATCCAGGCTTGATCTGAACGGCCGCGGCGGGAACTTGCCCGAGGCGGCTGTCAGGAACACCTACGACGGCCACTGCTGATATTGCAGGGTGCAGCAGCAGCGCGCGCTCAATCGTCTCGGGCAACACTTTGAACCCACCGCGCATGATGGCACCGTCGGCGCGACCGCGATGAAACAGGAATCCGTCCTCATCGAGGAAGGCAATATCGGATGTGCGTATCCAGTCCGGACCCAGACGCGGGGAGACCACCTCCAACAACCCCTCCTTGCCGGCCGGCAACACTTCGCCAGTGTCTGGATCAATCACGCGCAACTGTGCGCCGGGAAGCGGCCGGCCCACACTGCCGAATTTCTGCTTACCCCATTCGGGGTACAGATCAGCCGTCATGGCGGCCACCGGGCCGCCGAACTCGGTGGCGCCGTAGGAGAGCAGGATGGGAATACCGTAACGCTCCTCGAACGCGCGCTGGACAGTGGGATCCAGGGGCGCGGCACCGGTGCTCAACAAGCGAATGGACGCCAGATCCGCCGGCGGAATATTCGCGTCGAGCACCATCTGGACGCCCGCAGGCGGGACGCCGCTCAGTTCAGGTCGATAACGCAACACGTGTCGGTGCCACGCCGCCACGCTGAACCGGTCCCACAACTCTGCACGCCGCCCACGAAGCATGGTGGGAATGGTGGAGTAGATGCCCGAGATGTTGCCCAGTGGGAAGAACAGCAGCATGGGCGGCAAACCCTGTGGATCGGTGCCCGGCGGAGCGGCGGCGGCAGCCGGGACCGCCGACGCGGGCGCGGGCGCAGGCGTAAGAAAGTTAACTCCAACGTGATGCCTGGCAATCACCTCAAAACTGATGGCAAAGTGCTTCGGCGGCCCCGTAGTCCCACTAGTCAAAATCTCCAGTCGCGGCTCGGCCGGCACCGCTGGCACCGCCGGCACGGCGATGTCCCGACAACCACACCGCTCCAACCCCGGCACCAACGTCGCATCCATATCCGAAAGCGCAACCGCTACCGCCCCGTGGGCGCGCAACACCGCGACCATGTCGGCACCGAAGTCTCCCGCCGCCCCCACAACAACGGATGGCTTGAGCCGCTCCACATCGCGCGCCATAGCCGCAGCAGACTGGAACGCATAGACCATGCGAATCGAGCAACCTTTGGAAATAAGCCCCAGCAGCGCGGCAACGGCGGAAGGCCGATTGCGAGCAATAAGGGCCACAGGCACCCCTGGGGGAGCACCGCTGGCGTCAATGAACGAGCCTAGTCGTTCAGCGACGTGCCGCATCTCGCCCCATGTAATCCAACGCTCTTCGAATTCAATGCAAGGGCGCGCCGGCTCACGAGCCAACGCGTGTAGAGCTAGTTCCTCTAGCGTCCCCATCTTCTACCTGCGAATCGCTACTCCACCCGCAGGACCCCATTCCTGGCGAGCGTATCGATGATCAGATCCGCGCCCTGAATGGCGGAGAGTCTCGACGTGTCGATGTGAATTTCCGGTGACTCGGGCGGCTCGTATGGCGAATCGATTCCGGTAAAGTTCTTCAAGGCCCCAGCCCGGGCCTTCTTGTACAAACCTTTGACGTCCCGGGCCTCGGCATCTGCAAGCTGAGTATCGACGAACACCTCGAAGAACTCACCCTCGCCCATCAACCCACGCGCCGCACGTCGTTCCGCGCGGAACGGCGATATGAATGACACCAACACAATGAGCCCGGCATCCACCATCAGCTTGGAGACTTCGGCCACCCGCCGGATGTTCTCGACGCGATCCTGCTCGGTGAATCCGAGGTCCCGATTCAAGCCATGGCGCACGTTGTCGCCATCCAGGAGATACGTACGCCGCCCGAGGGAGAACAATCGCTTCTCCACGAGATTTGCGATCGTGCTCTTGCCTGCGCCCGAATAGCCGGTTAACCACACGACACAGGGGCGTTGGCGGTTCAGGTGTGCGCGCGAGTCTTTGTTGACGTCAAGGAATTGCCAGTGAACGTTTTGGGAGCGGCGCAGGGCAAAGTGCAGCATGCCCGCGGCCACGGTGTTGTTGGTAATCCGATCGATGAGAATGAATCCACCCAGCTCGCGGCTCTGGGCATATTCCTCGAATGCTATGGGCTGATCCAGCTCCAACTCCACGACGCCGATGTCATTGAGCTCGAGGCGTTCGGCAGCCAGGCGCTCCAATGTGTTGACATTCACTTTGTGCTTTAGAGGATTGACCGTTACCGTAACAACCTTGGTCGCGATCTTCATCAGGTACGAGCGGCCTGGGAAAATTGCCGCCTCGGTCAGTCCAATGAGCGTGGCTTCGAACTGGTCGGCCGTTTGCAGAGGCGCCTGGAAATCGACCAGGACATCTCCGCGGCTCACATCCACTTCATCTGCTAAAGTGAGAGTGACACACTGTCCGGCGATGGCGGACTGCAGATCGCCAGCGGCGGTCACGATACGCGCCACGCGGCTGTCACGCCCCGACGGCAGAACCTTCAAGCGGTCGCCCACAGTCACCCGCCCACTGGCGATCCGACCTGTGAACCCGCGAAAATCCAGATTGGGCCGGTTGACCCATTGCACGGGCATGCGAAACGGTAATGCCAGACCCTCGTCCTCGAGCGGCACCGCTTCCAAATGACTCATCAAGGTCGGACCTGCATACCACGGCAAATTCCCGCCATGCTCAATAATGTTATCGCCATACACGGCCGACATGGGAATGGCGGTAATGTCGGTCAGGTCGATCTGCTGCGCGAAAGCGCGATAGTCGCGCTCAATTTCGCGGAAACGCTCTTGGGAGTACTGCACCAGGTCCATCTTGTTGATCGCAAGCACGATCCGGCGGATGCCCAAAAGCGAGACGATGTAGCTGTGTCGGCGTGTCTGTGTCAGTACGCCTCTGCGCGCGTCGATGAGGATCACAGCCAAATCCGCAGTCGAGGCGCCGGTCACCATGTTGCGCGTGTACTGCTCGTGTCCCGGCGTATCGGCAACAATGAATTTACGTTTGTCCGTAGAGAAGAACCGATACGCCACATCGATAGTGATGCCCTGCTCGCGCTCGGCCGCGAGCCCATCCACGAGCAGCGCAAAGTCGAGCTCGCCGCCGCGCGTACCCACCTTTTTTGAGTCCGCCTCGAGCGCTGTCAACTGATCCTCGAAGATCATCTTCGATTCGTACAGGAGGCGTCCGATCAGCGTCGATTTGCCGTCATCCACCGACCCGCAGGTGATGAATCGCAACAGGCTCTTGTGCTCGTGCGACTCGAGGTAAGCGTTGATGTCGCTTGCAATCAGATCGGATGCATGCGCCATGTCAGAAGTATCCTTCCTGCTTTTTCTTCTCCATGGAAGCGCCCGTATCGTGATCGATGACCCGGCCCTGCCGCTCAGAGCTCTTGGTCAGCAGCATCTCCTGGATGATCTGGGGAAGCGATGTCGCCTCACTCTCCACAGCTCCCGTCAGGGGATAACAGCCCAGCGTACGAAATCGCACACTGCGCATCTCGGGCCGTTCGCCGGGCTGCAACGGCATGCGCTCGTCATCGACCATGATGAGCGCCCCGTCGCGATTCACAACCGGGCGGCGGGCTGAAAAATACAGCGGCACAATCGGGATGTTCTCCAGGTGGATGTACTGCCAGACATCCAGCTCGGTCCAGTTGGAAATGGGGAATACCCGGATACTCTCGCCCTTGTGCTTGCGGGTGTTGTACAAGCTCCACAGCTCGGGCCGCTGATTTTTCGGGTCCCAGCGATGCTGGACGGAACGGAACGAGAAAATGCGCTCCTTGGCCCTGCTCTTCTCTTCATCGCGCCGCGCACCGCCGAAGGCGACATCGAATCCATACTTGTCCAGCGCCTGCTTGAGGCCCTGAGTCTTCATGACATCGGTGTGGACCTGGGAGCCATGGGTGAAGGGATTGATTCCTTGCGCCAGGCCATCGGGATTCACGTGCACAATCAGGTCTATGCCGAGCTCGCGCGCCATGCGGTCGCGGAACTCGTACATGGCACGGAACTTCCAGGTCGTATCCACATGTAGCAGCGCAAAGGGCGGTTTGGCGGGATGAAAGGCCTTCTTCGCCAGGTGCAACATCACCGAGCTGTCCTTGCCGATCGAATACAACATGACTGGCCGCTCGCACTCGGCAACCACTTCCCGCAGGATGTAGATGCTCTCCGCTTCGAGGCGTTGCAGATGGGTCAGTGTATCGGGCGATGCAGCCGCGCTCCGTTCCAGACTCTGCTGTTCAACCCTCACGCTCGACCTCGTAGCGCGACAGATAACGGTCGAAGAGTGGGCGGAGCGTTTGCTCGCTCAAACCGAAGCGTGCCAGCTTGTATTCATGCTTGCCGAACTTGTCCTGTGGATTCTGCTCGAGCCAGCCGCGCATGCCCGCCTCCGCAGCCGGGGTGAAATCATCGCCCAGCGGCTTGTACAGTTTGCGCATCGTCCCGACGGGATCGCGCATCAGATCGGCATAGTGCACGTCAATGATTCGATCCTCACCGAGCTTGTCGCGTACATCCATGATGCGGTTGGCATGCTGGGCGGCCTGCCACGGACAATTCTGACTAAGCCATTCCACGTCAACCTTGCCCATGAATGCCTGGTGCGCCAGCGTGAGAAGGCTGCAGAAAGAGCCGGTTGCGGTGATGGGATCGCGATGTGTCCATAACAGTCGCGCGTCCGGATACACCCTCAGCAGGGTTTCGATGTTCAGGGCGTGCGAGGGCATCTTGAGATTCCAGACACCCGGAGCGTCTGCCTGCAGCAATTGCAGGAAGCGCTTGTGATACTCGTACGCGGAAGTCACATCCGTCTGAAAGATCCAATCGCGGTAGGTCGGCAGCTTGCCCCGCGATTCCCACATCAGAGTCTTGAAATCGTGCGCCATGATGAAGACGCACTCGTTGGGATAGATCGCTGAACTGCGGTAGTACTTGCCCGCCTCGGGCCGCGCGGCCAGCATTTGACGCTCTGCTTCCAGGCGGGCGAGCGCGCGAGGATCCGTGTACAGCGTTGCCGTGGTGGGCGGTGGAACCGGGTCGTCGATTTCCCAAGTGAGCGGTGAACGATGCGCGGGGTCGGCGGCCAGCAAGTTGCTCAACAGCGTTGTGCCGGTGCGCGGAATACCAAACACGAAAATGGGTCGCTGGATCGGGCGCTCGAGCAGCTTGGGGTGCGCTTCCAGGTACGCAGTAGTCTTCAGGCGATCTGTGAGTGCCTTGAGGAGAGCCTCGCGGACTCGTTGGACCAGTGGCTCCGGCCGCTCGCCGCGGTTGATGTCGGCAACGAGAATCCCGAGGCCTTCACGAAAGGTCTCGCGATCGAAGCGTTCCAGCCCGGTCCGGCGCCGTGCTTCCTCGACCAACTCCTCCGCCACCAGTACGAGCGTCATGCCGTTGCCCCCTTAGGTCAACTGTCGAACGGATGGTGGGGCGCCCCACCGACCCCTGACAACGCCATTCAACTTCGAGCGCAGGCCGCAATGTCGGGTTCAAGCCATCGCGCCCGAGGTGGGCGCGATGGGCCCTCACCCAGCGCGTACCACCCGCTGTCGAAACTGGCGCGGCGTCTCCCCAAGCGTCTTGCGGAAGGCATACGAAAAACTGGAGGGCGACGAAAACCCCAGTGAATAGGCAATCGCCTTGACACTTTGCTCGCTGGCCAACAACCGCTTGGCGTGATCCAACCGACTGCGCGCAACATGATCGCCAATGGAACACCCGCGACTCGTCCGAAACCCCCGCGTCAGTTGCCGCACGGACAACTTACAGAGCTCGGCCAACTCACCCAGGGTCGGCGCGGCTTGAACCTCGCGCAATCGCTCGTCAATCAGCCGCAGACGCCAGGGCGCCAGCCCCCCGGTTACGGGTCCCTCGTTGACGGCGGCACAATAACGTCCGAGCTCAATCGCAATCTGGGCGCAAATGAGTTCCACCAGCACCTCGGTAGCAAAGCCTGGATGGCGCACTTCTTCGGCCAACCGCAGGAGCAGGCTGCGGATGTGGGCATCCGGGATATCGAGAATGGCTTTCAGCCGTCGGTCGGTCCACTCCAGGTCGCGTTGGAGCCAGGTGCGCATCTGCTCCGAACGCAAGTGACAAACCAACGAACGCTGACGGCGACCGCCGTCACTGCACGCTTGCAGTGTCTCTCCGGGTGGCAGAAGCCATACGGAACCCAGGCGCTCGAAGTGATGCGGAGCCCAGCGGTCCGTATAGCAGGCGCGCGCGTTGCGCGGCCTTGGTGACAGGCACAGATCGAGTCTGTATTCCTGATCCTCGCGCATCGCACCCGAGACGGGCTCGATAAAAGTGAAGTGCACGAGTTGCAGCGTCGCGGCCGGCACACGCAGCTCGGCCTCGACGGTCATCATGCCGTTTTCCTCAGGACGCTCCATCTTTCCAGATCCCCCTTGAGCAGCCCCCAATCGGCCTCTCCTTGTCGGAGAAACCCGCTGCTAGTATACACCATTGTTGATCAGATAATGACCGTCCGGGAGGGGGAATCGCATGGCGGGGAACGTTAAGTCCAGTGGTCCTGGTGGCTCACGGCCGCTGGTTGCGCCAGAGCTGCTGCCGGCGCTCGAGGTCTTGCCGTCGTTCGACTTCAGTGAGGAAGTGCTGCGCGTTCTGCAGGCCAGCATGGGGGTGGCGCCCCAGAAGCGGCCGCCTCTCTTGCCTGAACAGGAAGCGGTCGCCTGCGAACAAAAGCTCATACCCGGCTCGCCTGGCTCGCCGGAAGTGCGGGTACTCGTCTATACGCCGCCGTCCGGAAAGGTGGACGCAGGGGCGCGGCCCGCTTCCGGGCCAACCGCACCGACCGCGCCAGCCGGGATGCGCCCCGCCACCCAGCCCGACCCGGCGATGCGGCCAGCATATCTACACATGCACGGCGGCGGCTACGTAATCGGCACTCCCGAAATCAACGACGCAAGCAATCGCTCACTCGCAGCGCTGCTCGGCTGCATAGTCGTCTCAGTCGACTACCGCCTGGCGCCGCAAACCCGATTTCCCGGTGCCCTCGAGGACTGCTACGCGGCGCTCAAGTGGCTGCACGCGCAAGCCAGCCAACTAGGCATAGACCGCACCCGCATTGCGATCGGAGGTGAAAGCGCCGGCGCAGGACACGCTGCCGCTCTTGCCCTCCTCGCCCGCAAGCGCGGTGACGTTGAGATCTGTCTGCAGTTGTTGGATTCGCCAATGCTCGACGATCGGACCGGCAGTACGTCGGATCCGCATCCCTATTGCGGCGAGTTCGTCTGGACCCGCAACAGCAACCGCTTTGGCTGGCGCTCACTGCTGGGTGTGGAGCCAGGCGGCCCGGACGTACCGGTGGAAGCCGTACCTGCTCGCGCCACGGACCTCGCAGGCTTGCCCCCCGCCTTCATAATCGTTGGCGCGCTCGATCTGTTTCTGGAGGAAGATCTGGAATATGGCCGGCGCCTGATTCGGGCCGGCGTACCGACAGAGCTGCATGTCATTCCGGGGGCCTTTCACGGATTCACCGTCGCGGGCGGACAAGCGCCGCAGGTGCTTACCTGCATGCGCCTGCGAAACGAGGCGCTCGCCCGGGCCTTCGCCGGGGCCACTGTCCGTGTCTCAACCTGATCATTACGTCCGGTTCTCGACGCTGTTCGGTGTTGTTGCGGAAGCATTAGGGGGCGAAGCTTTTGCCAATCCGCCCCGAACGGCGTGACAGGGGGTACCGATGGCCAAAGGCCTTTTCGATCTGAGCGGCAAGGTCACACTGGTGACCGGCGGCAATAGCGGCTTGGGATTGGGTTTTGCGCGGGGCATTGCCAAGCAAGGCGGCAGCGTCGTCATCTGGGCTCGCAATGCGGAGAAAAACGCCGCTGCGCAGAAAGAGTTGGAGTCTTTCGGTGTACGAGTCGCAACGCGGCAAGTGGACGTGTCCTCCGAGGAACAGATCATCGCCGGATACGAAGCGCTGGCGAAGGACTTCGGTCGGGTGGATTGCGTGATAGCAAACGCCGGTCTGCCTCCTCCCTCGTCCAGGTCCATTTTCGACCTGCCGACCAAGGACTATCTGTCATTCCTCGATGTCAGCATGCACGGTGCGTTCTACACGTTGCGCGAAGGCGCGCGGCTCATGGTGAAGCGCGCTGAAGCTGGTGAGCCCGGGGGATCGTTGGTCTTCTGTGGCAGCCTCTCCATGTTCAAAGGACTGGCCGGGAAGGTTTCCTATGCCGGCTCCAAAGCGGCGTTGGGTGCCATGATCCGCTCAATGGCGGTGGAATTCGGCAAGTACGGCATTCGCGCCAACTCAATCGCACCCGGCTACATCAAAACCGGGATGACCGGCGAAGGCGAGCTCAGTCCCGTCGACAAGTTCTTCGCGGCCAAGAATCCCATTCCCCGGCCCGGCTACCCGGCCGACTTCGAAGGAATCGCGGCCTATCTGGCGAGCGATGCATCCGCGTTTCACAGCGGCGACACGCTCATTATTGATGGCGCCTGCATGGTAAATCTCTGATCCTCCAACGGGAGCGCAATTGACATGCGGCGGGTACTCAACATTCATGGCGTGAATGACGTCCGGCTGGACCCGGTTGATGCGCCGAGTCCGGGAAAAGCGGATGTGGTAGTGAAGGTCAAAGCCTGCGGCGTGTGCGGCAGCGATCTGACCTACATCAAAATAGGCGGTATCCACCGCAAGCCCGGCGGCGTAACCCCAATCGGTCACGAGGCCGCGGGCGAAGTGGTGACCGTCGGCACCGATGTAAAGGGTGTTTCCGTGGGACAACGCGTGGTCATCAACCCGATGATGACACCGAGCTACATCGGCAGCGGCGGCCCCGAGGGCGCGTTTACAGAAGAGGTACTCGTCAGTGACGCGCGCATCGGCGACAGCTTGTTGCCTATCCCGGACGATCTGCCGTTTGAAGTTGCTGCACTGGCTGAGCCCCTCGCGGTCGCCCTGCACGGTGTCAACCGCGCGCAGGCGAAGGCCGGCGACAAGGTGGTTGTGTTTGGATGCGGGCCAATCGGGCTCGGCATGGTGTTGTGGCTGGTCGACCGCGGGGTGAGCGACGTCGTGGCCCTCGATCTGGCCCCGGAACGACTCGAACGCGCAATGGCGCTCGGCGCCCGCGCAGTCATCAATCCGGCAAAGGAAGATGTTCGCGCCCGGCTCGCGGAGCTGCACGGCCCTGCTCGTGTGTTCAGCCGGGAAGCCGTAGGAACCGATGCCTACATCGATGCGGCAGGGGCGCCCCGCATTTTGTCCGATGTGATCCGCATGGCTAAAAGTCAGTCACGCCTGGTGGTGACGGCGGCCTACATGAAGCCCGTTGAAATCGATTTGGGTGCAATGCTCACGACCGAAATGACCATCACCACCGCGGTGGGTTATCCAAATGAAATGCCTGATGTCATCCAGGCCCTGCCGCGCCTGCGTGACAAGGCTCGGTCTTTGATCAGCCATCGCTTTCCTTTCGACCAGGTAATCGATGCATTGGGCGTGGCGGGCACGCCCGGCTCGGCGAAAGTGATGATCCAATTCGAGGGAACCCGCGCATGAGCACCCAGGATGATCGCAAGCCCCTGTTGGCGAGCCTCGTCCAGGCTGGTGATCAGCAAAAGGACGCCGAGTCGATTACCGACTTCATTTTCATGGCGAAGGACATTTCCAACGCCTATCTGGTAACGACCACCGCCGGCGACGTGATGGTCAACACCGGATTCATGGACAACGCCGAGCGCACGAAGCGTCTACTGGCAACGAAGCGCACAGGTCCTCTGCGCTACATCATTCTCACGCAAGCCCATGCCGATCACTACGGTGGCGTACCGGCAATGTTGGAGCCGGGAACGCAGGTAGTTGCAGAGCGGCGCTTCGTCGATACATGGCGCTACTTTCATGATCTCGGACCGTATCTGCTGCGCCGGTCCGCCAAGTTATGGAGTGGTACGGTCAAACGAGGCGCGAATCCACCTCCTCCGCCGGAAGTCGTGCCGGACATCGTCGTCGACCGGCGCCACGAGTTTGAGCTGGGCGGCCGGCGCTTCGAGGTCATTTCAACGCCGGGTGGAGAGTCTCTCGATTCCGTGACCGTGTGGATGCCGAAAGAGCGCGTGGCATTCACTGGCAATCTGTTTGGACCGGTATTCCTTGCGATACCCAACTTGGTCACGATCCGTGGGGACAAGCCGAGGTTGGTACAACGCTATCTGCCCTCTCTGGAGACGGTACGCGCTCTGGGGGCGGACCTGCTGATCACGGGCCACGGCGAACCGATTCGAGGCGCCGACAAAATCCGGGCGTCGCTCGACAAGATGCATGCAGCGGTCTCACACGTGAAGGAGTCCGTGATTGCCGGCATGAATGCAGGCAAGGATGTGCACACCCTCATGCGTGAAATCAAACTGCCCGATGAATTGAAGATCGGGGAATTCCACGGCAAGGTGTCCTGGGCCGTGCGTGCGATCTGGGAAGAGCTTTCAGGTTGGTTCCACTACGACTCGACGACTTCGCTTTATGGCGTACCGAGATCCAGCATCGATGCGGATCTCGTGCAACTCGCTGGCGGAGCGACGGCGCTTGCGGTACGGGCAAGGCAGAAATTGAATGAGGGCCGGCCGCTCGAAGCCCTTCACCTTCTGGACGTTGCCCTCGGCGCCGAGCGCTCACACAAAGAAGCGCTGACGGTGAAGAGGGATGCCCTCCAGGTGCTGTTGCGCGAGTCGGGCGGCACCAACTTGAGTGAAGTGATGTGGCTGAAGTCGGAAGTCGCCGCCGCTGAGGCGGCGATGGCTACACCCCAATAGCGATCGCCTTCGTCTCCAGGAACTCCTCGATTCCCTCGCGGCCCCACTCCCGGCCAATGCCGCTGCGCTTGTAACCGCCGAAGGGCAAGTCCGGCGCGATGCACATGCCACCGTTTACGGACACCGTGCCGCTGCGAATTCGCCTTGCCAATCTCATGGCACGGTCGAGGTCAGCGGACGCCACCATGCCCGACAACCCGTACTCGCTGTCGTTCGCGATCCTGACTGCATCGTCGTCGTTCTCAAACGGGATGACGACGAGCACCGGCCCGAAGATCTCCTCCTGGGCGATTCTCATCTTGTTGTTCACATCGACAAAGCAGGTGGGCTCAATGAAGAATCCGCCCCCCTTGTCCTTGCGAATGTTGCCTCCCGCCAGCAACCTCGCGCCCTCGCGCTTGCCCAGCTCGACATAACTCATCACCCGGTCGAGCTGCCGCCGTGAAATCACCGGGCCCATCACGCAGGTGGGCTCGTTGAAGTCTCCCCACTTGGTGGAGAAGCCCGCATATGCTTTTTCCAGCGCACCGATCGCTTCCGCGTAACGGCTCCGGGGCACCAGCAAGCGGGTTGAGATCGCGCATCCTTGGCCGGCATGGAAACAGACGATCGCACGCATCACCCGCGCCGCGAAATCCGGCGCGTCATCCAGGATGATGTTGGCCGACTTGCCTCCCAGCTCCAGGAACAGTCGCTTGAGAGTGGGCCCGCCCCTCTCCATGATCCGT